>Ga0256405_10001072_pt1 | contig 79923 bp, 58 predicted proteins | sample RumenRJG_02DNA_FD_189096 | JGI IMG/M metagenome (GOLD analysis project Ga0256405, IMG submission 189096) | Bovine rumen microbial communities from Lethbridge, Alberta, Canada - RJG_02 | ecosystem: Host-associated > Mammals > Digestive system > Stomach > Rumen | place: Canada: Alberta... | reverse complement strand
CAGAGGGAATCTCTTCAAGTAGTATTCTCTCTTTGAGGTTTTGGTTATCTATGAGCAAATTGCTTACAGATATTGTATTAAGTAACCAACTGCGCAAACTCCCACTTTTTATTTCGTGGGCATTGGCAATATAATAATGGTAGCCACCCTTTCGTTCACACTCAATAATCAAGCCAAACATTTCTTCAGCATGAATACGCCATTTATGGAATGTGCGAAGAGCAAGTTCAACCCCCTCGCTCATGTCATTATCCAGCCATTTTTTATTAAGTTCTTCAAATGTAATACTACCAGCCTTGTAGATGGTTTCCACCAACCAGACGTACTTATTCAATAGATTCTTTGCCATAACTCTGAAATTTTCTGCAAAGATAATGAAAAGGTGTGAACAATTGAGGCATAGGTTTCGTCTTTTGAATGAAAAACGCTATTTTTGTACTCATCATAGGATGAAATGCTCATGATTTTCTTTTTTCGGCTGAAATCTTGCCAATTCCTTACAACTTTGGAGAATTTTGACTAATTTTGTAGCGACAATCAAAAGGAAATAATAATATGGCAACACCAGTAAAGATTATCCCAACATTGCACGGTGAAGCCGCAAGGGCATTCATAGAGCGTGCAGAATAGCGTGAGCGCAACCCTCATCCCACTCCCATCTATACGGAGAGCGAGAAGGAGGCTTATTACAGAATGCTGAAAGAATCAGGAATGCCCGTATGACAAACGACGAATTTCTGAGTAGATTTGTATTCAAGGAACTGACGGAAGATGTGCTCGCAGAGTGCGAGCATTTTTCTTGTGGGATAAATGACCTTGACGAATATTTCCAAAAGGACGTGCTCGCCTATTCCCAACGTATGGTGAGCCGTTCGTATGTGTTCTGTCCCAAAGTCTATAAGTACGCGGAAGGATAAGGCTGTTGTTCCTCAGACCACTCGTTTAATGTATTTCGATCTGAAGGACTCCAAGGAATAAATATCGGAAAAGGTTTGCGATTTTATCCAAAGTTACAAAATATTTTCGAAATTTGTTGATTCTGAATCGTGTGGAACGGATAGATTTGTTTCCGATGAAATGGGCAATTTTTTATTGCTGGAAACATACAGAAACGTTTTTGGAACAAATCTGAACAAGGCAGTTAAAAGAAATATCAGAAGAAAATCATTTGGTGGAATGAAGGAAAAAAGAGGGTATGCACTTCATAGTGAAGTGAACCCTCTTTTTTATGCTTATGTACGTAACGCTTGTTTACATCGTCACCTCAACGGTATGCTTGCCAGCGGCGTAGGGGATAACGTTGCCATCGATGGGCTTGCCATCCACAACAACCTGAGTTACACCACTTTCCTTGCCGTCAGGATTCTTGACGGTGATGGTGTATTCCGCATCACGGAACTTACGCTGGATGGTGTACTCCTTGGCAGTGGTGGGCAGACAGGGGTCTATCTGCAGACCGTCATACTGTGGTTTCACACCGAGGATATACTGGCTGACCGTCAGCCACATCCATGCTGCCGTACCCGTCAGCCATGAGTTCTTACCCTCACCGGGCTTAAAGGCATCCTTACCAGCCACCATCTGACAGTTGACATACGGCTCCACCTTATGCAGCGTCTGGTATTTCTCCTCGACGTAAGAGGGCAGGATCTTCGCATAGTGTGACCAAGCGTCATTGCCACGTCCAGCCAGTGTCTCACCGATAATCACCCATGGGTTGTTATGGCAGAAGATACCGGCGTTCTCCTTATAGCCCTCAGGATAAGAGGATATCTCACCATACTCATAGATATACTTGCTGAAGGCGGGGTTGTTGAGCACCATGCCGTGCTCACACTCCAGGTACTTCTTGCAGGAGTCGAGCGACTTAGCCACCATGCCGTCCTCAGCACCAATCTGTGCCATGGTACACCAGCCCTGTGACTCGATGAAAATCTTCGCCTCGTCGCACTCATGTGAGCCAATCTTATTACCGAAGAAGTCATAGGCACGGAGATACCACTCACCATCCCATCCGTCTTTCTTCACAGCCGCAACCATCTCGTCGATGGCATGCTGCATTCTTTCTGCTTCAGCAGTCTTACCCAACTTCTCGCAGAGTTCCACATATTGCTTTGCCGTCACCACGAAGAGACCGGCAATCATCAGCGACTCCGCCTTCGAGCCCTCACTCTTGTTCTCGGTAGTCTGGAAACTCTCATTGGGATCCCATGAGAAGCAGTTGAGGTTCAGACAGTCGTTCCAGTCGGCACGTCCGATAAGCGGCAACTTATGCGGACCGAGGTTCTTGATGACGTGGTCCATCGACACCTTCAGGTGCTCAAACAATGTCACCTCAGAACCCGGCTGGTTGTCGAACGGTACCATCTCGTCGAGAATAGAGAAATCGCCCGTCTCCTTGATATACGCCACTGTTCCGAAGATGAGCCAGCAGGGGTCGTCGTTGAAACCGCCGCCGATGTCATTATTGCCACGCTTGGTGAGCGGCTGGTACTGATGGTAGCAGCCACCGTCCGGGAACTGGGTGGACGCGATGTCGATGATACGCTGGCGGGCACGACTTGGAATCTGGTGTACGAAGCCCACCAGGTCCTGGTTGGAGTCGCGGAACCCCATGCCACGACCGATACCGCTCTCGAAGAACGATGCCGAGCGTGAGAAATTGAAGGTCACCATACACTGGTATTGGTTCCAGATGTTCACCATGCGGTCGAGCTTGTCGTTTCCCGTGCGTACATTATATATATTAAGCAATTCGTCCCAGTACTGGCAAAGCTCTGCGAAAGCCTTGTCGACCTTCTCCGTGGTGTTCAGCTTCTCGATGATGGCATGCGCCTTCTCCTTGTTGATGACCTGTGGAGCCGAGAATTTCTTGTCCTGCTCATTCTCCACATAACCCAACAGGAAGATGAAGTCACGGGACTCACCCGGTTGCAGGGTCACCTCAATATAATGCGAGGCGATGGGACTCCAGCCATGGGCATGACTGTTGCGGGGCTTGCCCTCCATGACAGCATCCGGGTTGGCAAACTCGTTATAGAGACCCACGAACGTCTCACGGTCCGTGTCATAACCCTGTATCTCGGTGTTCACATGATAGAAAGCATAGTGGTTACGACGCTCACGATACTCTGTCTTGTGATAGATCGTTGAACCCTCAATCTCCACCTCACCAGTCGAGAAGTTACGCTGGAAGTTCTCCATGTCCGTAGCGGCATTCCACAGGCACCACTCCTCGAAAGAGAAGAGTTTTAAGTTTCTCACTTCTCTGGAAGTGTTCTTCAATGTCAGTTTCTGCACCTCAGCCCATGTCTTCAGCGGTACGAAGAAGAGCACGCTCGCCTCGATGTCATTCTTCCGTCCAGTGATACGCGTATAACTCATGCCATGGCGGCACTCATAGAAGTCGAGGGGAGTCTTGCAGGGTTTCCATCCCGGGCTCCATACCGTTCCGTTGTCATTGATATAGAAATAACGTCCCCCATTGTCCATCGGTACGTTATTATAGCGGTAACGGGTGATGCGGCGGAACTTGGCATCCTTGTAGAAAGAATAGCCACCTGCTGTGTTAGAGATGAGTGAGAAAAAGTCCTCATTGCCTAAGTAGTTAATCCAGGGCCACGGTGTCTTCGGGTCGGTAATCACATACTCACGGTGTTGGTCGTCAAAATGACCATAGCGTTTGTTGTCCATAGTTTCTTGTTATAGTTTTAACTGTTTTCTTTGATATTATTTCTCGATTAATATTCGTGCATCGACAGCCACCACGTCCTGCTCGTCAGCAAGGAGCGGGTTGATGTCCATCTCCTTGATCTCGGTAGCGAAGCGGAGGAGGGTAGAGAGGCGTACGATGATCTCTGCATATTTCTGCTCGTTGATGCCCTGCTGTCCTCGTGTACCTTTTAATATCTTATACCCTCTGAGAGAGTGTATCATGGAATATGCCTCACCGGCGGAGAGCGGTGCGAGACCCGACTGCACGTCTTTCAGTACCTCGACGAAGATACCGCCCAGTCCGCAGAGCACCACATGTCCGAAGCGCTCCTCGTATTTCGCACCGATGAACAGCTCCGTGCCCTTCAGCATCTTCTGTACCATGACAGCGGTGGCACCTTCAATCTTCATCATGCGGTCATACTCCAGGGCGAGATGCTCGGGAGTACGGATGTTCAGCGTCACACCACCCACGTCACTCTTGTGTACAGGACCCACCACCTTTGCCACGACAGGGTAGCCCACTTTCTGAGCGAAGGCAGTCAGTTCCTCTTTGGAAGCCGATACCAACTCCGGCACCATGGGGATACCGGCACAGGAGAGTATCTCACGGACGGTCTGAGGTGGAAGGTAGCCGTTCTGTTTGATGCCCATAATGAGTTTATGCAGACGTGGAATGTCTATGCCATAGAGCTGTACCTCCGGTGGGGCAGGCGGTGGTGTCTGCATGATCTGTGAGAGGGCTGTCGCCAGTGTCACCTCGTCGGAGAAATTGACATGCCCTTTCCCTAAGAACTCAGCCACCTCAGGACCTGCTGTGTGCAGACTGGGCAGGATGGGGAAGATGGGCTTCTTACATTCCTGTATCTTCTGGTGCAATACCTCATAAGCCTGATAGAGGGTCGTCAAACCCGGTGTGCCATAGATAACGGCAATGGCATCGATATCGTCAAAACGCTTCTCGCAATAGTCTATTGTTAATCCCAGTTGCTCCGGGGTTCCTGTGGCAAGGATGTCGATAGGATTCGCCACACTGGAACCGGGGAAGAGTTGCGACTTCAGCTCCTCGGCAGCCTCCCCTTCCAACTTGGGGACAATCAGTCCGCCTTTCGACAAGGCATCCGTCAGCATCACACCGGGACCTCCGGCATGGGTGACAATGGCAAAACGCTTACCTGTCAGTGGGGGCAGGGTGAAGATACAGCCTACGGTGGTCAGCTCCTCTCTGGAATGACAACGCACGATACCCGCCTTACGGAACAATGCCTCTACGGCGGAGTCGCTGGAGGCAATGGCACCCGTATGACTCGATGCGGCACGACTGCCGCTCTCACTGCTGCCAGCTTTGATAGCGGCGATGCGGCATCCCTTGCGGATCAGGTTGCTGGCATGGAAGAGCAGTTTGTCTGGATTGGAGATGTTCTCAATGTAGAGCAGCTTGACGAGTGAGTCCGTATCCGGGTTGAAGTGCTCGTCCATATATTGCAGTACATCCTCGATGCCGATCTGTTTACCGTTACCGATAGACCAGACACTATTGAACTGTAATCCTTTGATGACGGCACTCTCCAAGATGAATACAGCCGTGGCTCCGGAGCCACTGACGAAGTCCACACCCTTGGGATGCAGTTTGGGTATAGGCTGGGTGAACACACTATGATGGTTGCGGTTCAGCAGTCCGATACAGTTCGGACCAATCAGTGCCGCCCCATATTGCTCACAGGTGTCAAGGATACGCTGCTCCATCTCAGCACCAGCTTTCGTCTCCTCACCAAACCCGGCAGAGATAATGATAAACGCCTTCGTCTCCTTCTCCTTGGCAAGAAACTCCACTGTATCTGGACAAAGTTTGGCAGGAATGACCAGAACGGCGAGTTCTGTGGGAGGCAGTTCACGGACATCATGAAATACCTTTACCCCCTGAACCTCATCCTCCTTGGGGTTGACGATACGCAGTGTACCCTCATATCCACCCTGCAGGAGGTTGCGGACAATAGCACCACCTGGCTTGTGGATGTTATTGGAACCACCGACAACCGCTATCGATCTCGGTGCTAACAATTCACGGTTGATCATACAGTGACAATGGATTTAACAGGATGGGAGGCAATAGAGGACTCTGGGAAGAAATACCCTAACTTCAGCACATGCTTAATGGGAGTACCGTCAGCCACTTCATGACCATCCTCCTCACGATCCAGTTCCTTGTCGAACTTCCCGTCAATGGGACCATGGACATAATCCTCATAGGTGTCACCTTCACTGATAATGCCGATACAGGTATCGATAAACGGCAACTGACGCTTGACGAACTGGCGCACCTCATGGGTGAGCATATCCACCTCCTCGATGCCGGACAATGTATCCTCATCGGCAGTCTTTCCTGTGGCAAGCATCACGATGAGCGGTTGTACCTCTTTCTGATAGTAACGCAGGTCGTAGATGCGGTTGTTGAGGGTGATAAACTTCCTGACAGCCTCGTTATAGACCATCATCTGTTCAGGTGACAACTTGAGAGACTGTGTCTCTTTCTCTCTCTGCTCCTCCTGTGCGGCACGTCTTCTCGCCTCTTCTCTCTTCTGGCGGATCTTCACAACAGCAGTTGTTCCGGCAGCAATCGCCGTAACTCCGATGGTGGCAAGAGCCGCCCATGTAGACTTTTTGTTTTTTAGTTCCATGACGTAGTTAGTATGTATTTTGTCGCAAAGATAGTGTTTTTTCTGTAAAAACCACTATCTTTGCAAAGAAAAATGAATCAGAGAGACCAACAAATATTACAGATTGCCCTTCCAGCCATCGTGACGAATATCACGGTGCCCCTTCTCGGACTGGTCGATACCGCTATCGTGGGACACATGGGTGATGCCGCCTATATCGGAGCCATTGCCGTAGGTTCCATGATATTCAATCTGGTGTATTGGGTCTTTGTTTTCCTGCGGATGGGTACCAGTGGAATGACGGCACAGGCTCGTGGCAGGCGTGACTTCCAGGGCATCATGCGGTTGCTGATACGCTCAATGTCTGTGTCCCTGTTGATCTCCCTTTCCGTCATCGTGTTACAATATCCCTTGCGGGAGATGATGCTGTGGTTTATCCATCCCACCGATGATGTCCGTGCCCTTGTCGTAACCTATTATAATATCGTGGTATGGGGAGCTCCAGCCGTCTTGGTACTCTATTCCCTTAGTGGCTGGTATATCGGGATGCAGAACTCCCGAGTGCCGATGTTTATCTCCATCATGCAGAACATCGTTAATATCATGGCATCGCTGACCTTGGTCTATGGATTGGGCATGAAGGTGGAGGGAGTTGCCTTGGGAACAGTCATCGCACAGTATGCGGGTCTGGCTGCGGCAGGTCTGCTGTGGTGGCGCTATTACCGTCGGATGCTTCGTTGGCGCATCTCCTTATGGAAAGACAAGATAGACGACTGGCTGGCGTTTTTCCGTGTGAACCGTGACATCTTCCTGCGTACGTTTTTCCTGGTGGCAGTCAACCTTTATTTCACCTCGGCGGGAGCCCGCCAGGGGGCTGTTATCCTCGCTGTCAATACCCTGTTGATGCAACTCTATCTCTTCTTCTCCTATTTCATGGATGGTATCGCCTATGCCGGTGAGGCTCTTGGAGGCAGATATTGGGGAGCACGTAACCTGTCAGCCTATCGGGAGGTGGTAGGGCGGTTGTTTGTCTGGGGTGCTGCGATGGTCGTCCTCTTTACGGCAGTTTATGTCCTTGGTGGTATGCCTTTCCTTCGGTTGCTTACAGACGAGCCTCATGTGGTGGAAGCCTCCCGCAGCTATGTCTGGTGGGCGTATCTCATCCCATTGGCTGGTATGGGTGCCTTTATCTGGGATGGTATCTTCATTGGCATCACTGCCACCCGTGGAATGTTACTGTCGTCATGTATTGCCGCTGTTGTTTTCTTTGTCGGTGTCATCAGTCTAGTGGATTTCATGGGAAATCATGGATTGTGGTTGTCGATGGTCGTATATCTCGCCATCCGCGGAATCGTCCAGACAATCCTCTATCATCGAAAGTATTCTATTCCTAAAATCCCTAAATCTCGTTAAAGGAATTGGTTGTTCTACATATTTCCCTTATCTTTGCATAATAAACTCAAAACCGATGCGATATGAAACAGAAAGCGCTAACCATTATTGCCATTTTAATGTTCATGCCTATGTGGATATTCGGACAAGACTATAAAGACCTTTGGAAAGAGGTACGTGCGGCAGAGAGCAAGGATCTGCCCAAGACAGTCATTAAACATCTGACCCGTATTGAGGAAAAAGCCCTGAAGGAGCAAGCCTACGGTCAGTTGCTGAAAGCTTCCCTTTATCGTGCCAAGCGACAGGCGGATATCGCCCCGGACTCGCTTAGTCCTGCTGTAGAGCGACTGCGTCAGCAGGAACAGCAGACGAAGGATCTTGCTTTAAAGGCGGTCTATGCAACCATCCTCTATCGTGTTTATCAGGATAATCCGATGCTCTCAGAAGACTGGGAGACAATCAGTGAGGAATACCGTACTACCGCCTTGTCGTCACCCAAGGCATTGGGAAAGGTGAAGAGCAAGGTGTACACCCCTTTTGTCAGTCATGGGAAAGACAGTGAGATCTATGACGATGACTTGTTACATATCATTGGACAGGAGTTGGGGGCATGGCAGTGGATGCATGATTACTATGAGCAGAAGGGTAATCGTCGTGCTACCTGTCTGACTGCCCTTTCTGTGCTACGGGATAATAAACAGGGTGGCAAGATAGAGGAACTCCAAGAGAGTGCGTATATCCGTAGCTTAGACTCCCTGATCAACAGATATGCTGACTTGGATGTCGCCGGTGAGGTGGCGTTGGAGCGTTATCGGTATATGGAAAACCATACGAAAGCGACGGCAGCCGAGAAGATGGCATATCTGGATATGGCGATTGCCAAATGGGAGAAATGGGACAGAATCACCCAGTTGAAGAATAACAGGATGCTGTTGGTGGCTCCCAAGTTCCTTGCCGAGATTCCCCATTATGTACAGCCGACAGGACAGGAACAGATGGTCAAGTTGAATGGACTGCGTCATCTGACATCCCTTACCATGAAGGTCTATCGTACGAAACTGCAAGGTAATCATAACCTGTCGATCAACTATCACGACGACTATAAGAAAATCATGGACGGTGCCGTGGAGGTGCCGGAGGCTTTCCAGAAGCGTACCTTCCCTGTCTATGCGGATTATGAGCAGTTTGAAGACTCCATTCCGTTAATAGGACTTCCCAACGGTGTCTATGTGCTGGAGTTCTCCACGGATCCCAATACATCTGTCAGTCGGGTATTCTACTATGTCACGAGTCTCCGTGTAATGGCTCTTGGCAAGCAGCGGGACCACATGCGTTATATCGTGGTAGATGCCGTTACCGGTCAGCCGGTAAAGGGTGCCAAGGTGAAGATTGATGGTACGAATGCCCGGGATAAGGAGAACCATGTCACGCTGACCACTAATGCGGCTGGTGAGGTGAGCTATGTTCTCAAGAAAGACAATACCCGTCATACCGTCTATGTCTATACCAGTGATGACAAGGCATGCCGTTATATCAGTGCCGACGATGACTTCTTTTTCCATGATGACAAGGACAGGACAGAGTATACACGTATATATACCGACCGTGCCATCTATCGACCGGGACAGGAAGTCCATGTGGCTGCCATTATCTATGCGAGGGAGAATTATTTCGAGACATCTGCCGTGGAGGGAAAAAAGGTGAAGGCACAGTTGCGGGACGCTAACTATAAGGTAGTTGCCGAACAGGAGCTGGTGACCGACCGCTTCGGCAAGTGTTCCACGACTTTCGTGTTACCCAAGGGACTGCGTAACGGCAACTTTACCGTCCGTCTGAATAATAGTTCCGAGAATATCAGGGTGGAAGAGTATAAACGTCCCACCTTCGAGCTGTCGTTCTCAGAGTATAAGGAGACATATCAAGCTGGTGACACCATCACCATACAGGGTAAGGCTGTCAGCTATGCCGGTGTCCCTGTACAGGAGGCAAAAGTGAAATATACCGTCCGCCGTCGCATTCCTTATTGGTGGATGAGTTATTCATGGTATTGGAATGTGGGCTACTATGGTTACAAGACTGATGACGAGGAAATCTATTCGGGAGAGACAGTCACCAAGGACGATGGTACCTTCGATGTGAGGATGCCGATGGTATTGCCGGAGAAAGACATGCGCCGACCGATGTTCTACAATTTTGAGGTAGTGGCTAATGTCACCGACCAAGGGGGTGAGACCCATAGCGGGACGAAGAGTATGCCACTGGGAACAAAGGCAACATCCCTCTCTTGTAATATGCCACAGCGTGTCCGTGCAGACGAGGTCTCCCCTGTGACATTCTACCGTCGTAACATGGCTGGTGGTAATATCACTGGGACAGTCCGCTATCGTGTGGATGGCGGTGCATGGAAAGAGTGTGCAGCCAATACGAATGAGTCTGTGATCAGCACCGACATCCGTAGTGGTGAGCATCGTCTGGAGGCTGCCTGTGAGGGTGACTCTATCGACATGAAGTTTGTGGTGTTCAGTCTGGAGGACAAGACTCCTGCCATTGAGACGAAAGACTGGTTCTATACGAGTCATAGTACCTTCCCACGTGATGGTAAACCAGTGACCGTACAGGTAGGCTCCTCTGACAAAGACCTGTATATCGCTTATGAGATGATATCTGGTACGAAGGTTATAGAGGAAGGGTTTATCCGTGAGAGCAACTCATTATGGAACAGGAAGTTCACCTATAAGGAAGAATATACCAATGGTTTGACACTCGCTTTCGCATGGGTGAAAGATGGTGTCACCTATCGTCATACGACCGTTATCCACCGTCCTACTCCGGAAAAGGGATTGAAACTCAAGTGGGAGACTTTCCGCGACCGTCTGAAACCCGGACAACAGGAGGAATGGAAACTCTCCATCAAGGATAAGAATGGAAAACCTGCCAATGCACAGTTGATGGCGGTGCTGTATGACAAGAGTCTTGACCAGTTGAAAATGCACCACTGGGGACTCTATCCCAGCATGTACATTCCTACTGCCAACGTCTCATGGACGGTGATGTCCTTCGGTAATATTAAAGCTGAAGGTGCCGTACGTCCTTCCTACGAGACAGTCCGTGGACTGTCGTTCAGCACGTTCGACCATGATGCCTATCCTCGTTTCTTCCGGCCTATGGTTGTGGGCTATGGCAGAAATGTATTATATAAGTCTGCAAACAGAGCAAGAGGTATGGTTGAGGATGGAGTGATGGAAGCTCCAGCGATGATGGTGGAGAGTGTTGCTATGGAGTCGAAAGCAGAGAAAAGTGCCGCTCCTCTTAAGAAAGAGGCAGAAGAGCCGCAGGCAGAGAGTAATCAGCTGCGTGAGAACATGCAGGAGACTGCCTTCTTCTATCCTGCCCTGATGGCGGACAAGAATGGGGACGTGGTCCTGAAATTCACCTTGCCAGAGACCCTGACGACCTGGAAGTTTATGGGTGTGGCACATACGACGGACCTCTGTTCGGGTTCTCTCTTTGGAGAGACGATTGCTCAGAAGGACGTGATGCTGCAACCTAATATGCCTCGCTTTATCCGTATGGGTGACCAGGCTCAGATCTCTGCCCGTATCTTCAATATCAGTGAACAGTCACAGAGTGGAACGGTTCGTATCGAACTGATAGACCCGGAGACGGAAAAGGTTGTCTTTACTGACCAGCAGATGTTTACTGTGGAGGCAGGAAAGACAGGACATGCCACCTTCCGTTATCAGCCCTCAGAACAGTATTCGCTGTTAATCTGTAGGATGATGGCTGCGGGTGCAGACTTCTCGGATGGCGAGCAGCATTATCTTCCTATTCTTCCCGACAAGGAGCGTGTGACGAAGTCTGTACCGTTTACCCAGAATGAGCCGGGTGTGAAGGCGATAGACCTTACTAAACTATTCCCCACAGGGACTACTCAGCAGAAACTCACCATCGAATACACTAATAATCCGGCATGGTTGATGGTGCAGTCGTTGTCGGCATTGAGCCAGCCTTACGAGAAGAGTGCTGTTGACCAGGCTGCCGCCCTCTATTCGAATATGTTGGCAAAGGCAATCATGGACCAGACTCCTAAGGCAAAGGCTGTCTTTGAACAGTGGAGCAGGGAAGAGGGGAAAGAGACCTCTCTGCATAGTCAGTTGGAGAAAAACGAGGAGTTGAAGGATATCATCCTCGCAGAGACTCCTTGGGTGAATGATGCTGACAGGGAGGCGGAGCAGAAACGTCGGATTGCCGACTTCTTTGACGAGAACCTGATAGGCGGTCGCTTGGAGACTGCCAAGTCGAAACTGGATGAGTTGCAGTCTGGAGATGGCGGTTTCACCTGGTATCCCGGTATGCCCAGTAGTCCTTATATCACCATGACGGTGGCACAGATGCTGGCTCGCCTGAGTGTGATGGTCGGCGGTACTGACGAGACAGAACTCGCCATTAAACTGACGAAAGACAATGCTATGCGTTATATGGATGGTGAGATTGTCAAGATGGTCGAGGAGATGAAGAAATGGGAGAAGAAAGGTATCAAGCCATCATTCCCCTCCTTCGTCGCTCTCCAGTGGTTGTATGTCAATGCGATCACCAACCGCCAGTTGAAGAAAGATCCTGCTGATGCAAAGGCTTATCTGATGCCACTGCTGAAGAAAGACATCAAGGCACAGAGTCTCTATGAGAAGGCGATGACGGCAATCATCCTCCAGCAGAATGGCGACCTGCAGACAGCTCGTGAGTATGTGCAGAGTCTGAAGGAGTATTCTGTATATACAGAGGAGATGGGACGATACTATGACACGCCACGTGCCGCTTATTCGTGGTTCAGCTATAAGATACCTACAGAGGTGGCTGCCATTGAGGCTATCAAGTATGTGGCACCTGATGATGCCCAGACGATAAACGAGATGCGCCGCTGGCTGTTGCAGGAGAAGCGTACCCAATTATGGGATACACCTATCAACAGTGTCAATGCCATCTATGCCTTTCTCTTCGACAATGTCAGTCTGCTTGCCGCACAGGAGCCAACGGTACTTGCCATCGACCAGCAGCCGGTAGAATTGCCGAAGGCTACAGCCGGTGTCGGTTATGTCAAGACGGCTATCCAGCAACCGAAGGGTAGGGAGTTCACGGCGACGAAGACATCGACAGGTACTTCATGGGGTGCCGTCTATGCTCAGTTTATGCAGAAGACCCATGAGGTGGAGTCTTCGGAGAGCGGTATCACGGTGAAGCGTGAGATACTTGCTCCCACCTCTCACTCCGTACCTCTCACCTCCCTGAAGGTCGGTGACCGTATCAAGGTGCGTATCACCATCAATACAACACGTGACCTTGATTTCGTACAGGTGCTCGACCGCCGTGCGGCATGTATGGAACCTGTCAACCAACTCTCTGGATATCATCACGGGGCTTATTGCTCACCCAAGGACTTCTCCACCAATTACTATTATTATGGACTTGCCAAGGGTAAGCATGTGATAGAGACAGAATACTATATCGACCGTGCTGGAGTCTATGAGACGGGAACATGTACCGTGCAGTGTGCTTATGCTCCGGAATACCGTGCCACGGCGAAGTCGGAGACTTTGACAATTACAGAATGAATATGAACAGAAAAACGATAATAACATCCCTGCTGATGCTTGCCATACTGCCAGCGTCGGCGCAGAAACTGATTGCAGAGAAAACGATTATTGATGTGGGCAAGACGGGGTTCCAACAGCCTGTCACTGCCGTGTTTGAGTTTAAGAATAAGAGTATCCGCCGACTGCGTATCGAGTCGGTGCAGCCAGACTGTAACTGTACGGCGGTAGAGTATCCGAAAACGGTCATAGGAATGGGAGAGAAATTCCAGATCAAGATGACGTATGATGCCCAGCAACTCGGTCATTTCGATAAGCAGGCAGCGATTATCTCGAATGGTACGAAGAAACCTTTCTATATCCGTATGAAGGGTATCGTGTCTGAGAGTTATCAGGACTTCTCTGGTGACTATCCCATTGAGATGGGGAATATGCGTATTGACAAGAACGAACTGGAGTTCGACAATGTCAACAAAGGAGATATGCCTGTCGATCAGATCCATGTCTATAACAATGGTACCACTCTGATGCGTCCGAACCTCATGCACCTGCCTTCTTATCTGACGGCAGTGACGACTCCTGAGGAGATACGCCCCGGGCGTAATGCCACCATCACTGTGACACTGAACTCCACGAAGATCAGTGACTATGGGTTGACACAAGAGTCTATCTATCTGGCTGCTAACCCGGGCGACAAGGCGACGAAGGATAATCTTGTCGGGGTGTCTACAGTTCTGTTGCCGGCTCTCACAACGATGTCAGCCACACAGAAACAGTATGCACCGAAGATGTACCTGTCGAAAGAGCAGGTGGATATCACCTTCGACGGGAAGTCGAAACGGAAGGATGAGATACAGATTTCCAACACGGGACGTACACCGCTGACCATCTCGTCGCTCCAGATGTTCACGCGAGGACTAAAGATTTCATTAGGAAAGAGCACACTCCAGACTGGTGAGTCGACGAAGCTGAAAATCACGGCGTATCGTGACCAGTTGGCAAAGACACGTACCAAACCCCGTATCCTGATGATCACCAACGACCCGGATAAGTCGAAAGTTGTCATTCCGATTAATGTAAAATAATGAAATCACGAAAAAACAAGAGCAATGGACCATCCTGAAAATAGTGAGGAATTCGCAGGGCTGCAAGTGAATAGTGGGGTAGCTCAGCCTTCTATCATCAACCCCTATCTGCAACGGAAACGCTTCAAACGTCATGAACTGAGTGCCGCAGAGATGGTGGAGGGTATCGTCAAGGGCGATGTGACCATCCTCTCACAGGCTGTCACGTTGGTGGAGAGCGTCAACCCTGACCACCAGACGAAAGCGCAGGAGGTGATCAACAAGTGTCTGCCCTATAGTGGTCACTCTATCCGTGTGGGTATCAGTGGTGTACCAGGGGCTGGTAAGTCGACTTCCATCGATGCCTTCGGCATCCATGTGCTGAAAGAGAAAGGGGGAAAACTTGCTGTCCTTGCCATCGACCCCAGCAGTGAGCGTACGAAGGGTAGTATCTTGGGCGACAAGACACGTATGGAGAAACTCTCCGTTCACCCAGACTCCTTCATACGTCCTAGTCCTACGGCGGGTTCACTGGGTGGAGTGGCTCGTAAGACGCGTGAGACGATTATCCTCTGTGAGGCGGCTGGTTTCGATAAGATTTTCGTGGAGACGGTAGGTGTGGGACAGTCTGAGACGGCTTGTCATTCGATGGTCGATTTCTTCCTGCTCATCCAACTGGCTGGTACGGGTGATGAGTTACAGGGTATCAAGCGCGGCATCATGGAGATTAGTGATGGTATCGTCATCAATAAGTGTGATGGTGAGAATGTCGACAAGGCACAGATGGCTGCCACCAATTTCCGTAATGCCCTCCATTTCTTTCCCATGCCGGACAGTGGATGGCTGCCCAAAGTGATGTGCTATAGCGGTTTCTTTGGTCTGGGCATCAAGGAAATATGGGATATGGTCTATCAGTATATCGACTTCGTCAAGGCGAACGGTTATTTTGAGCATCGCCGTAACGAACAGTCGAAATACTGGATGTATGAGAGTATCAACGAGCACTTACGCATGAACTTCTATAATAATCCGATTATACAGCAACGGCTGATAGATGCTGAGCGCACCGTCCTCGCAGGTCAGCAGACCTCTTTCACGGCTGCTCAGAGCTTGCTGGATGATTATTTTAACTCGATGACGCATGCTACAGATTGAGATAGACAATGGCAGTGGTTTCTGTTTCGGGGTGACGACTGCCATTCAGAAAGCGGAGGAGGAACTGGCTAAGGGTAATACGCTTTATTGTCTGGGGGATATCGTGCATAATGGGATGGAGTGTGACCGTCTGCGACAGATGGGGCTGGTCACCATTAACCATGACGAGATGCGACAGTTGCACGATGTGAAGGTGTTGCTGCGTGCCCATGGAGAACCGCCTGCCACCTATGAACTGGCTCGCCAGAATCATATTGAGATTATTGATGCCACGTGTCCTGTGGTGTTACAGTTACAGAAGAAAATCAAACGCCAGTATGAGGCGCAGTGTCAACAGCCCTCAGCAAACAGCCAGATTGTCATTTTCGGCAAGAAAGGTCATGCGGAGGTGTTGGGACTGGTAGGTCAGACACAGTCTTCGGCAATCGTCATTGAGAGTTTTGAGGAAGTGAAGAAACTTGATTTCTCGCGTGATATCTATCTTTACTCCCAGACCACCAAGTCGCTCGATGAGTTTCATCATATTATCGAATATATTCAGCAGCATATTTCTGCTGACGCCACCTTCAAGAGTTTCGACACCATCTGCCGTAGTGTGGCGAACCGAATGCCTAATATCTCCAGTTTCGCTGCCAAGCACGATCTCATCCTTTTCGTATGTGGTCGCAAGAGTAGTAACGGCAAGGTGTTGTTCAATGAGTGTCTGCGTGTCAACCCCAATACCCACCTCATTGAGGGTCCCGACGAGATATCCCCCCAATGGCTGGAGGGTATCCGTACGGTAGGCATCTGTGGCGCCACCAGTACACCCAAATGGCTCATGGAACAATGCCGTGATGCTATATTGGAAGGGTGACTTGTTATTTAATATGCGTGGTCATGGTGAATCTCCTCCCTGCTGAGTTTCTTCTTGTCAATAGCTCGCCATGCATAGACTATGTAAGCTAATACGAAAGGAACGAGCAACGAGACATAAAACATCGTGCGGAGCGTAAACTCACTGGAGCATGAGTTGGCAAGCGTCAGGGACGACTGTAAGTCTGCTGTTGACGGGTAGTAAGCCGTATGATTCCATGCAGAACATAGCAGTAAGGCGAGGACGGTCAATACCGTGCCGATTCCTGCTGGCCAGATACCTCCAATGTACGTCTTCGAAACAATGGTCTTGCCGATGCCGTAGAGTACGAGTGCCACTCCAATTAATAATAGGATAAGGAGATACCACATGTCTATGAGATTGTGGAGGTATTTATAAGGTTCCATGTAAATAACGCCAGTCTCTGGGTTCCATGCATATCCGTCTTTTAGCAGCAGATGGACGAGATAGGCGACGAAGAGGATGACAAACGGGATGGCGGCACCCACAAGACGCACACTGCCCCTGCTGCGGATGTCTTCGTCGTCCACATTATTCATCACATAGAGGATTCCTAATATGCGGGCAAGGAATACCACGGCAAAGCCGAAGACCAGTACCCAGGGATTGAGCAGGGCATCCAGTCCATGCGAGGCATTAGCCCAACGGGAGATAATCGGCGTAATGGAAGTGGCATCAATCAGATTGTTCTTCTCAACGATGAAGTTGCTGCCCTCGAAGAAGGTTGCCACGGCACCGCCTAAGAGTAGTGGACCAAGTATGCCGTTCAGTGTCAGGAAGAACTGGAATGTCTTGGGACCGAGGAAGTTGCCGATCTTGTTCTGGAACTCATAGCTCACTGCCTGCAATACGAAAGTGAAGAGAATGAGCATCCACAACCAGTAGGCTCCGCCAAAAGAGGTGGAATAGAACAATGGGAAGGAGGCAAAGAAGGCTCCTCCGAAGGTGACGAGGGTGGTAAAGGTGAACTCCCACTTACGTCCCGTGGAGTTATAGACGAGGCGACGACCTTCCTCTGTATATCCTAAACTCCTTGCCACCGAGTTGGCACCTTGTACGAAAAGCAGGAATACTAACAGTGCTCCCAACAGTGCTACAACGAAGCACCAGTAATGCTGTAAGAATTCGTATGTCATAATACTCTCAATTATCAATTGTCAATTCTCAATTAGAATACTCCGGTCCTTTCTTGATCTGCTTCAGCAGGATATTGATCTCTACTGCAAGCATCAGGGTGAAGAGAAACAGGAAGATAAAGAAAGTGAGGGCAACGGCATTGCCGTTGATGTCACTGACAGCTACCCAGGTGGGCAGCATGTCCTGAATGGTCCAAGGCTGTCTGCCGAATTCTGCTACCAGCCATCCGCTTTCCGATGCGATATATGCCAGTGGGACGAGCAGAATGGCAAACCAATAGTGCCAGGCTGGTAGTCCTGCGATATCATGACTGTCGGCTTCTGTCTCGGGAATGATACCAAAGGTAGCAAGCAGACGACGGGTGATGATGGTGAGGTAGGGGATGCGGAAAGAAATCAGGAACATGATGAGGAAATAGAGGATAAACAGGCATCCTGCCCCTACCATGACGCGGAAAGCCCAGAAATTAACGGCAACAGGAGGTACTACGTCCTTCTGGTCTTTGACATAGCCGTAACCCATATACTGCATATTTGCATTTAACGTGGCGAGATAGTTTTTTAGCGTAGTCTCGCCGGCACCCTCCTTCTTCGCCTTGCGATAGGCAGCAAGGGCGGTGATTGCCTCCTTCCCTCGTTGTATCTTCTCTTCGACAGAAGGCTCTGTCTTGCCCTCAGGTGTCGTGTAACCGCTCAGAATGTCGTTGATGCCTGGGACAAAGCCCTGCGGGTCGTTAGTCGCCATGATAGAAAGGGCGTAAGGAACCTCCACGCCCGGTACGAGAGCCAGACCTTGTGCCGTACCACCATCATGAAGTCCTTCTATAGCCGCCATTTTCATTGGCTGATACTGTGCTACCTGCTGACCGCTGATATGTCCGGTAAAGGCGGCACCCAACGAAGCGATGAGACCAACGACAGCGGCAATCTTGATACTCTCCTTCGCCAGCTTGAGTTCCCGCTTCTTCCAAAGATACCATGAGGAGACCGCCACCACAAAGACGGCACCGATTATCCATGCCGAGATGACGGTGTGGAAGAACTTGCCGACGGCGAAGGGGGAAAGGGCGACAGCGAAGAAGTCAACCATCTCGTTGCGCATGGTGTCGGGATTAAACTCGCAGCCTACGGGATGCTGCATCCATGCATTGGCGACAAGAATCCACCATGCAGAGATGGTGGCTCCTAAACCTGTCAGCCAGGTGGAAGCGAGATGGAACCCTCTCGATACCTTGTTCCATCCGAAATACATGACGGCGACAAAGGTGGACTCCATGAAGAAGGCGACGATGCCTTCGATGGCAAGGGGAGCTCCGAAGATGTCACCTACGAACCATGAGTAGTTGCTCCAGTTGGTGCCAAACTCGAACTCAAGGATGATACCCGTAGCCACTCCCATGGCAAAGTTAATACCGAAAAGTTTCTGCCAGAACTTTGCCGTGTCGCGCCAGAAGGTGTCCTTCGTGCGATAATAGCAGGTCTCTGCGATGCCCATGATGACAGCCAGTCCCAGTGTCAGGGGAACGAACAGCCAGTGGTAGATGGCTGTCAGTGCGAACTGTGCTCTTGCCCAGTTGATGGACCCTGCGTCGATGTTTAATAATAGGTCGTTCATATTGTAATGTTTTAGTTTAGAGTTTAGAGATGAGAGATTATTGTGCCCGTTCGATGAACTCGTTGGCGACATAGTCGGACTCACCGCCTTTGTCGGCGTGGGTCTTGAGGAAATTGGGGAAGAAGAAAATCTTCAGGATGACAAACATGATAAACAGCTTGATCAGGATAATGGTCCACAGCGTCTTTCCCAGCCGCATATTGCGGAAACCATCATAGTAAAGGTCGAAGACCCTGTACCAGAATCTTTGTTTATTCATAGGCTAATATCATATTTTCTGCAAATATATGAAATAATTCTTAAACTTCCAACAGAATTTCCAAAAATTACTTTGTCAATTATTTGAAAACTTTTATCTTTGCACCATTATTTTATATTGTAATGGATAGAAAAATCTTATCAGCATTTATTGCAGTGATTGCGTTGTTGGTTGTTGGCGTGGCTTATCTGGGATACAGCCTGCACCAACAGGCACAGACTAATCGGGATATGGAGGAACTTGCTGCTCTCGACAAACAGGAGATGGAGGGGGAGTATCAGCAGTTCGCTGACCAGTATAGCGAGATGAAAACCCGTATCAACAACGACTCTATCATCGCTCAGTTGACGCGTGAGCAAGAGCGGACGGAGCAGTTGCTGCAGGAACTGAAGAACACAAAGGCAACGGATGCTGCGGAGATTACCCGCCTCAAGAAGGAACTGGCATCGGTCCGTGCCGTGTTGCGCAGCTATGTGCTGGAGATTGACTCGCTGAACCGGCTGAACCAGGCATTGCAGGATGAGAACAGTCAGATACGTACAGAACTGGAGGAGAGTAACCAACAGAATCAGGCCTTGACTACGGATAATGCGACATTGTCAGAGAAGGTGGCCATCGCTGCCCAGCTCAATGCGGTGAATATTGACATCATGATGATTGTCAAGGGAGCTTTCTCGTCGAAGACCAAGGAGCGTACCAAGCATCCGCATAAGATCGGTGGCTCGACCAATGAGATGAAGGTTCGGTTTGTCCTATCCCGCAATGTGACGGCAACCAATGGCACCAGGAAAATCTATGTTCGTATCCTGACACCGACGGGCAGTGTGCTGAATGCTGCCGGCAAATGTCCTTTCGAGGATAAGGAGGTTGCCTATACGGTGATGAAGACCATCGAATATACCGGTGAAGAGACACCGATGGACTTATATGTGGCAAAGAAAGAAACACTGATACCGGGTGACTATCGTGTGCAGGTTATTGCTGACGGTCACGAGATAGGAACCCGTACTATAGAACTAGAGAAATAACAATGAACAGGAATTTACTTTTCTCCTTGTTGGCATGGGCAGCACTGCCTGTTGGTGCACAACAGCTATTGACCCTCGACAGTTGCAGGGCAATGGCGTTGCGTAACAACAAACAGCTGAGCGTGTCGCGTGTCAAGCAGGAAGTAGCAGCGAACCTGCGTAAGTCGGCTCGTACGAAATACCTGCCGCATGTCAGTGCGCTGGGTGGCTACGAGTGGACCAGCAAGGAGGTGTCCATCTTGAATGATGACCAGAAGTCGGCACTGTCGAACCTGGGGACGAATCTCACGGGGGCGATAGGGCAGAACATCCAGCAGGGAATGGGCAATATGCCGCCGGGTTTATGGAAGGTCTTGGGGGATATGGGCTTTACCCCCGAAGCTATACAACAGCATATCGGCAGCGGACTCTCGCAGTTCGGTGGGTTGTTGAATGCTGGTGGTCAGCGTATCGTCAATGCGTTCCATACTGATACGCGAAATATGTTCGCAGGAGCTGTGATGCTGACACAACCTGTCTTCATGGGTGGTGCCATCATTGCCATGAATAAGATGGCGGACCTCGGTGAGAAAATGGCTGCTAACTCGACAGAGGCAAAGCGGCAACTGACACTCTACCAGATAGACCAGGCTTATTGGCAGGTGGTATCGCTGAAGCATAAACAGAAACTGGCTCAGAGTTATCTTGACGTGGTGAAAAAACTGGACAGCGATGTGCAGAAAATGATCCATGAAGGTGTTGCCACTCGTTCTGAGGGACTGAGTGTCAGTGTGAAAGTCAACGAGGCTGAAATGGCACTGACACAGGTGAATGACGGTCTGGTATTGTCGAAGATGCTGCTCTGTCAACTGTGTGGTATACCGATGAACGAGCAGGTGACCCTTGCTGATGAGGACAAGGATGAGCTGACAACTGTGGCACTGACACCTCAGGTGGATGTTGCTGTAGCTGCCGATAACCGTCCAGAGCTCCGCCAGTTACAGAACATCGTGGATATGAGCCGTCAATTGACCAATATTCTCAAGGCGGGCAATCTGCCACAGGTAGCCCTGACAGGTGGTTATATGATCTCCAATCCTAATGTCTTCAATGGTTTCGAACGGAAATTTGCCGGTATGTGGAATGTCGGTATATTGGTGCGCATCCCTGTATGGAACTGGGGTGATGTCGCCTATAAGGTACGTGCCTCTAAGGGTGCTACCACCATTGCCAACCTCGAACTGCAGGATGTCCGTGAGAAGATAGAACTGCAGGTCAACCAAAGCGTGTTCCGTGTCAACGAGGCAAACAAGAAGCTGGAGATGGCGAAGTCGAGTACGCAGAAAGCGGATGAGAACCTGCGTGTTGCCAACCTTGGCTTTCGCGAGGGTGTCATTTCTGCCACAACGGTGATGGAGGCACAGACGGCTTGGTTGCAGGCACAGTCGCAGAAGATTGATGCGGAGATAGATGTCAAACTTAGTCAGGTGAACTTGCAGAAGGCAATGGGTACCCTGCAATAATATTATAATATCGAATTATCGAAAAAATTAAAATAGTATGTCAGCAAAAACACAACATAACAATATCCTGCTTGCCATCGTCGGATTCGCGGCAGCAGTAGCCATCGTGGCATTGATTGGTTTCTTTGCCTTAGGTCGTGATCCGGAGTTGATTCAGGGACAGGTGGAAGTGAGTGAGTATCGGGTGTCAAGTAAAGTACCTGGTCGTATCTTGGAGATTCGTGTGAAAGAAGGTGATTATGTGAAGGTGGGAGATACCCTTGCTATCCTCGATGCTCCAGAGGTGCGTGCTAAGATGGAGCAGGCACGTAGTGCGGAGAATGCTGCTGCAGCCTTGGAGATGAAAGCTCAGAACGGAGCCCGTGAGGAGCAGATACGTGGGGCCTATAACGTGATGCAGCAGGCAAAGGCTGGACTGGAGATCGCAGAGAAGTCGTATCAGCGTATCCAGAGACTGTTTGACGAAGGTGTCGTCTCTGCCCAGAAACGGGATGAGGTGTATGCCAACTACAAGGCGATGGAGGCACAGGCAAAGGCTGCCGAGAGTCAGTATGACATGGCTCGCAATGGTGCCCGTCGTGAGGATAAACTGGCTGCTGCCGCTCAGGTGGGTCGTGCCAAGGGTGCCGTACAGGAGGTAAACAGCTATATCCATGAGACCGTCCAGATCGCCCAGATGGAAGGTGAGGTTAGTGATGTCTATCCCAAGGTTGGTGAGTTGGTTGGAACAGGCTCACCTATCATGACGATTGCGGTGATGAAGGATATGTGGGGAACCTTCAACGTGCGTGAAGACCAGTTGAATGGTTTGGCAGTCGGAAAGACTTTCGAGGCTTTCGTGCCAGCCTTCAACAAGAATGTCCAGATGAAGGTATATTATATGAAAGACCAGGGATCGTTTGCTGTATGGAAAGCTACAAAGACGAACGGTCAGTATGACTTGAAGACCTTTGAGGTGAAAGCCCGTCCTGTAGAGAACATGGAGGGCTTACGTCCAGGTATGAGCTTGATTATCAAATAAACGGTGAGGTACCTTAGACAGATATACGAAATCATGCTGCGGGAGTTGGTGATTCTGCGTCAGAATCATATCTACCGCTTCTGTATGGTGTTCTTCCCCATATTTGTGATTTTTTTCTTCACCTCTATGATGGACGAGGGATTGCCGACGAATCTGCCGGTGGGTGTCGTCGATCTGGACAACACCTCTATGTCCCGTTCCCTCACCCGTAAGTTGGATGGTTTCCAGATGTCGAAGGTCGTTGCCCACTATCCCAGTATGACAGAGGCACGTCGTGCCATCCAGCGCAATGAGATCTACGGGTTCCTGTATATTCCGAAAGGTACCGCGGATAAGTTGGTTGCCAGCAGACAACCCAAGATATCCTATTATTACAGCTATACCACACTGACAGCAGGCTCGATGCTGATGAAGGATCTGAAGACAATCTCGACACTCGGTTCTGCGGCACTCGGACAAGCCACCATGCGTGCCAAGGGACTTACCGATAAGCAGATACAGACCTTGTTACAGCCTATCACGGTCGACCTCCATATGATAGCCAACCCATGGAGTAACTATAATGCCTATCTGAGTACGATGATGGTGCCGGGTCTTATCATGCTGTTTATCTTCCTGATCTCCGCCTATTCCATTGGTACGGAGCTGAAGTTTGCCACTGGTAAGAAATGGCTGGAGATGGCAGATAACAATATCACGGTGGCTTTGTTGGGAAAGTTCCTGCCGCAGACCATCATCTGGCTCGCCATTGTCTTCGGTTATGAGTGGTATGTCTTTTATCACCTCGGATTCCCCCATTTGGGCAGTCCGTGGATGCTGATACTCTTAGGACTCATGCAGGTGCTGTCAGCCCAGGGCTTCGGCATCTTCGCCTTTGGTCTGATGCCATCGCTCCGCATGTCGATGAGTATCTGTTCGCTTTGGGCGGTACTGAGTATCTCCATGGCAGGCAGTGCCTTCCCGGTGATGGGGATGGACAGTGCGTTACAGTCGTTGTCATGGCTGTTTCCCTTGCGTCATTATTGGATGATGTACCAGACGTGTGTGTTGAACGGATTCCCGCTCGTTGAGTCGTGGTTCCATTTTGCTGCCTTGGCTGCTTTCATGTTGCTGCCATGGCTGGTAGTCAAGAAGATTAAGAATGCGATGCTGACCTATGTCTATATTCCATAGCTTATATAAAGGACTGCAGGATGCCTGCTACATCTGGCGTAAGGAGATGATGCAGGTGGTGAAGGATGAGGGAGTGCTGATCTTCTTCATCTTCGTCCCCTTGGTCTATCCGTTACTTTACTCATGGATATACAATAACGAGGTGGTGCGTGAGGTTCCTGTCTGTGTGGTTGATCAGTCGCACAGTCATCTGTCCCGCGAGTTCATCCGGATGTGCGATGCCTCTCCTGATGTCCATGTGAAATACTATGCCCAGGATTTGGACGAGGCGAAGTCACTGGTCAGCCGACAGCTCGTCAAGGGTGTCTATTTCATCCCCCGCAGTTTCGCAGAGGATGTGTATGGTTTGAAACGAGGGGTTGTCAGTGTCTATTGCGATATGAGTTTGATGCTCACCTATAAGGCTATCTTCCAGACGGCACAGATGGTGACCATGGAGATGGGTAACGAGTTGAAGACGATGTTGGGCGGTCATTATACGGCTCGTGAGGAGGCGATTGCCACCCGTCCCCTTGACTATGAGGATGTGCCTATCTTCAGTCCATCCGGTGGCTATGGCTCTTCCATACTCCCCGCCGTCCTGATGCTGATTCTGCAGCAGACCCTTGTGCTGGGTATCGGACTCTCTGCGGGTACGGCACGTGATGAGAACCCGTACCGTTCCCTCATCCCTGTCGGCGACTCGCGGTATGAGCATACCTTCCCGATCGTGCTGGGTAAGTCGATGTGCTACCTGATGGTTTTCATGGTGATGGGTGCATGGCTCTCCGTTGCCGTCCCACGGCTGTTCCACTTCCCGCAACTTGCCACGGCAGGCTCTTTGCTATGCCTGATGGTGCCCTATATCCTCGCCTGTACCTTCTTCGGCATGATGGTGTCGTGTACCGTCAAGTATCGTGAGAATGTGATGCTGATTGTCGTCTTCGTCTCAGTGCCGTTATTGTTTCTCACCGGTGTCTCATGGCCACAGTCGAGCATCCCGAGTTATTGGCAGGGTGTTTCCTGGTTGTTCCCTTCAACCTTCGGTGCCCGTGCCTATATCCGTCTGAACTCGATGGGTGCCGACATCAGTGATGTGATGCCAGAGTTGCGCATCCTATGGATACAGGCAGTCTGCTATTTCGTCTTGACTCTTTGTGTCTATCGCTTCCAGTTCTTTATGGCTCGTCGCTTTGCCATGGAACGTCTCAAGTTCTTGAAGCATAAACGGGAGTCGAAAATGAAGGAATAGGCTACTTACGCTGTTGTAAGTGCCGTTGTCATCGATGTGAAGAAGTAACTTTAGCAGTTGACTTATTTTACCCCTACAATCTGCGTCTTCGGCAGCTCGCGGTTACGTTTGTTGACAACGGTAACTACCGACTGGGCGAGGTTGATAAACGCAAGTCCTGTCGCCGTGTCGCTGTTGAGGGCAGCGGGTGTGCCTTGGTCACCACTGTCACAGATGCCCTGTACCAGGGGTATCTGGGCAAGCAACGGCACCTGCATATCCTCGGCAAGTTGCTTACAACCCTCCTTGCCGAAGATGTAATAGCGGTTCTCGGGCAGTTCGGCAGGTGTAAACCATGCCATGTTCTCCACCAGTCCGAGAATGGGTACGTTCACCTTCTCGTTACGGTACATGTCGATACCCTTACGGGCATCGGCAAGAGCTACCTGCTGGGGTGTCGATACGATGATGGCTCCTGTGATGGCAAGGGTCTGCAGGAGAGTGAGGTGGATATCCGACGTGCCGGGAGGGGTGTCGAGGATGAGGTAGTCGAGTTCCCCCCAGTCAGCATCGGCTATGAGCTGTTTGAGGGCGTTCGATGCCATACCACCACGCCATAGCGTCGCTGTCTCCGGTGATACGAAGAAACCGATGGACAACAGTTTCACGCCATACGCCTCAATCGGTTCTATCAGGTCACGGCCATCCACATTGACTGCGTAGGGGCGTGCATCCTCCACCTTGAACATCTTAGGCATCGAAGGACCGAAGATATCCGCATCAAGGAGTCCTACCTTATAACCCAGCCGTGCCAAGGCGATGGCGAGGTTGGCAGAGACGGTACTCTTTCCCACACCGCCTTTGCCGCTGCTGACGGCAACGACATTCTTCACCTGTGGCAGTAACTTACCCACTTCAGGGCGTGGCTTTGACTTGAACTCAGTCTGGATATCCACGACAACCTCTTTGCCGCAGTGGTATTTGATGGCAGCCTCAGCAGCCTTGACTGTCGATTTCAGGAACGGATCCGTGTCGCGAGGAAACTCCAGTACGACATTGACATGCCACGGCTCGCCCTCTTTCTCAGGGGCAGCGACCACAGGCTGGTCTGCCACCATGCCACTCTCTACTACGTTTTTCTTGGTGCCTGCATAGGTTACCGTCTGCAGGGCTTCTATAATCATTTGAGGATATAGCGTCATTTTATATTAGGAATATGTATTTAGAAATTAATGCCGAGATTGATGAAGAGACAACGGGTATAGGCAGAGTCAAACTCGTCCTTTGAGATATTGGCGAGACCGAAGTCATAACCAACCTCTACGTACATCATCTTATACTCCAGACCACATCCGGCACGTAGTCCGCCATCGAAGCGTTTCATGTTGTCAAAGACACTCTCAGACTCTCTCGTGGCATAGTTCTTCACCTTACCGGTAATACCTATGGACAGGTAGCCGCCGAAGAAAGGCTGTAAGAAGAGGTCATCATCCAGATTGATACCATATTTCGCTACGATAGGCAGTTGCAGATAGCCCAGACGATAGGTTACCTTATCACCGTCTTGATGGGTCTTGCCTCCCTTCTCAGAATACAGCAGACTTGCCTCCAACCAGAGGGGATGGTTTCTGGAGAGTTGCATGCCATAGGCAAAACCGATGACGAGACCCGTGCGGGGGTTGGTGTCGAAGGTATTGGACTCACTGCTGGTACTGGCAACATTCATACCCAGACGCAGTCCATAGTAACGTTCTGTATCGTCACGGTTATAGCGGCTGCGACCCCTGTTGGTCTCAAACTGTGCGAAGGATGGTATAGTGAAGGCTATGACCATGATTAATGTGATGATTCTTCTCATATTTATTGTTTTATGGTTTGTATTTAGTCAATCCAGCATCCAGCCAGTTGATGTATTCTTGTATGTCTTCGTCGTAGGAGCGCGAGGGACCGAGAGGCTTCCCTTCCTCATCCAGCAGTACATAGAAGGGTTGAGTGTTCGCCCCGAACTTCGTTGCCTGCAGATGACTCCATTTGTCACCGATGGTGCGAAGGGTACGCTTCTGTCCGTTTACTTCCACTTCAATAGGTTGGGGTAGTGGGGTCTTGTCGTCAACATAAAGCGAGATGAGCACATAGTCTTGTGTCAGACGGCGTGCTACGTCCTCGTTTGTCCATACGGCAGCCTCCATCTTACGGCAGTTGACACAACCGAATCCTGTGAAATCGATTATGACGGGCTTTTGTTGCTCCTTGGCAAAAGCCATGCCTTGCTCGTAATCTTTGAAAGGTGCCTCAACAACGGTGGTCTGTATGATCTTGTAGTCCTGGGTATACATAGGGGGTGTGAAAGCACTGATAGCTTTCAGGGGTGCTCCCCATAGTCCCGGTATCATATAGATGGTAAAGGCAAAGGACAGGAGTCCGAGGAAGAACTGAGGCACATTGGTGCGATGCTCCGGTTCGTCATGGGGGAACCGAAGCCATCCCATCAGGTAGGCTCCAAGGAGTCCGAAAAGGGCAATCCATATCGAGAGGAACACCTCCCTGTCAAGCAGTCTCCAGCCATAGGCAAGGTCGGCGACACTTAAGAACTTGAGGGCAAAGGCGAGTTCGATAAAACCTAATACCACCTTGATGGTGTTCATCCACCCTCCAGACTTCGGTACCGACTTCAACAGGGAAGGGAAGAGGGCAAACAGTGCAAAAGGAATGGCAAGTCCAATGCTGAATCCTAACATGCCAAGGGTGGGACCGAGGATGTTTCCTTGGGTGGATACGGCTACCAACAGGAACCCGATGATCGGTCCTGTGCAGGAGAAGGATACCAGTACCAAGGTGAATGCCATGAGGAAGATACTCAGCAGTCCGGTGGTTTTTTCCGATTTCTCATCTATCTTTGTCGACCATGAAGCGGGTAGCGTCAATTCAAAGGCTCCGAAGAAGGAGGCGGCGAAGACGATCAGCAGCAGAGCGAAGAAGATGTTGAACCATGCATTGGTTGACAGTGCGTTGAGTGCGTTGGCACCAAAGAGTAAGGTGACCAGGAGACCCAGAAGGACATAAATGATGATGATGCTCAGACCATAGGTCAGCGCCTCACGGATAGCCTTTGTCCGTTCCTTGTTACGTTTGAGGAAGAACGATACGGTCATGGGGATGATAGGCCATACACAGGGTGTCAGCAGGGCAAGGAAACCGCCCAGCAGTCCTGCAAGGAAGATGTACCATAGTGAAGTGTCCGCAGGAGTGTCGCTAAAAGCATGCAGTTCCTTGGTGACTGGTTGCCAGAGGGTGTCACTCCCTATGTTAGGGGGTAGGGGGGCAGAACCAGCACTAGAGGTCGCAATCGTATCATTCTGATCTTTTATCTTTATAGAATCGTTCAGACTCCTGTCGTCCCCTGACTTAGGGGACAATGTGATTTTCCCCGTCTTTTTGAACTCCACAGAGGAGGGAGGCATACACATCTCATCGTTGCAAGTGCCATACTCCAAGTAGCAGTCAATGACATATTTCTCTTTGGTGAACTTCACCTTCTGTACGAAGGTGGCAGTGTTCTCGAAGAAGCGCACCTCCATATCGAAGAGCTTGTCAAACTTCTTCTGTTCATTACCTCTGGGCTTCAGCTTTCCTATTGTCTCCACACCCTCCATCTTCACCTTGTTGAAGGTGGCTGGAATAGGACCTCCGCTCAATTCAGTGGAGTAGACATGCCATCCGGCATCAATCTTACCTGTGAAGATAATCTCAGCCTCGTTATTGGTGAGTTCTTTAAGTTGAGTGGTGAAATGCACAGGGTCAACCATCTGTGCACTTGCCGAGAGCACAGAGACGACCATTAATAACAAAGTGAAAATCCGTTTCATCGACGCAAAGGTACGAAGTTTTTGGCTATTTGCCAAGAAATTTCGCATCAAGATAACTTTGGAATGCTTCTTTATACATATCTCCTATAGGCAGATAGGTGTCTGCATCCATGATGACGCGGTTCTTGTTAACTTCCTGGATCTTCAGCAGGTTGACGATATAGGAACGGTGGATGCGCATGAAAGTGTCAGGCAGTCGTTCCTCTATTCTCTTCATGGAAAGCAATGTGATGATGGGCTTGGGGTCTCCTTCAAGGTATATCTTCAGATACTCACTCATCGCCTCGATATAGCGAATGTCGGCAATAGTGACTTTTACAATGCGATATTCTGTCTTGACGAAGATAGTGTCAGAGTCGCCTCCGACCCCTCCCTGCTGGGGGAGGGGAGTCTTGACATCCAACCTCTCTTTGATGCGATTGGCAGCCCGTAGGAAGTCTTGTAACCCAAAGGGCTTCAGGAGGTAGTCAACGGCATTGACCTTAAAGCCCTTGACGGCATATTCCGCATAAGCAGTGGTGAAGACCACCATAGGGGGAGCCAGCAACGACTTCACGAAGTCCATCCCGTTGAGGTCGGGCATGTTGATATCACAGAAAATGGCATCCACGGTGTCCTGTTCCAGGAATTTCCGTGCCTCCAAGGCACTCTGGCACTGTGCCGCCAGTTCGAGGAAAGGTACTTTACCAATATAGGCAGCCAACTGCTGTAGTGCCAGCGGCTCATCATCAATAGCCAAGCATCTGATCATGTGAGTGGTATTTCTAGTTCAACATTATAGGTGTCAGGTTCGTCCTGTATATTCAGCGTATAGTTTGTTCCATATATTAAGTTTAACCGTTGTTTGACATTGGCGAGTCCTACGCCGCCTTTTTCCTCGTTGGGTCTGTCAGCCTTGCTGTTGCGACAGGAGAATCGCAGCTTATTACCTTCGATGCCGGCTTTGACATGGATAAAAGAGTCATGCTGATAACTGATACCATGTTTAAACGCGTTCTCTATGAAGGTGATGAGCATCAGCGGAGGCAGTTCATAGTCTGGTGTCTCAGCAGGAAGTTCTACCTTTACCTCTACCTTATCTGTATAGCGGAGCCGCATCAGCGTGATGTAGTTGCGGATGAAATCAAACTCACGGGTGATGGGTACCCCTTTCTTGTCGCCCTCATAAAGGACGAAGCGCATCATCTTCGACAGTTCCAGAATCGTGTCCTTCGCTTTCTCTGGGTCAATATCCACTAACGCATGGATGTTGTTGAGGGTATTCATGAAGAAATGGGGATTGATCTGGTATTTGAGGTATTCCAGCTGCTGTTCCAGATTCTCTTTCTCCAACACCATCAGTTGCTTGTCGTCATGCCGTGACTTGAAATAAAACTTGATACCGATGTTCATACCCATCATCAGGATCAGAACGATGAGAGCTACGATGTCATGCTCTCCCAGGAAGACGGGAGGACGATGCTGATCCCTCGGTCCATGATGCCTCTTGGGGTGAGCTTCCTTCTCAAAGGGTGGGGGCTCATGGTCGAAGCCCTCCTCATGGGGAGGCCGCTGATGCCTGTCAGCCATCTCATGGCGCTGATGAGGCGGATAGAAGGGCTTCATGGGTCTGTTGCTGCACTGGTAGGTCACGAAGATACCCATGACTACGGCGATGGCACAGAAATACAAGGCTCTCTTGTGTTTGTAGACCAATAGGGGTGCCAACAGGAAATTGTGAACCAGGAAGATGCATAGGAAGATGGCAAACTGCTTCCAGATCATGAGCACGTCACTCCAATAGAAAGTAAAGGAGTCATCGTTCACCGACCGCACATAGAGACTGAGCACTGGCACTGTGAAGAGCATGCCCCACAGTGCCAGGTATGTCAGATTCTCATGTTTCCGTTGTTCTTGCATCCATTTCATATAACGCAAGGATTAGGGGTTATATTGTGTGTGATTACCATCCCTGTCCAGGACCTCCGCCAGGCATTCCTCCTCCGGGCATTCCTCCTCCGCCACCATAGCTGCTGATGGAGTTGGAGGCAGTCACACTGGCAGAACTGTTACCAGAGGTGAGGGTATAGCTGCTGCCACTCTTCAGGTCAGGAGTGCTGACGATGATGAAGTTGCTGCCACTATAGGAGATGGGAGGCATCGTGAAGGTATAGAGTGTCTTACTGCTGTCACTGATGCTGACCGTGCTGTTGGCTGATACAGAACCTGTAGCGGTGACGATACCCTGTGAGGTACTTCCAAGGTTGCCGTCCACACGTCCTCCGATAGCGAAGAGATATCCACCGGTGATGTAGAGCTTCTTCTGCTCATTGATGTCAATGCCAGCCTCTGCGCCATTGGCTCCACAGGCGATGATCGTGCCGCCTTTGAGATACATGTTACCATTGGCATCGATGGCATCGTTGTTGGTACCTACTGCTACCACAGTGCCGCCAGAGATGGTCATGTCACCTGTAGAGTTGATGGCATCGTCATGAGCATATACCAGGACTGTTCCGCCAGAGATCTCGAGTGTACCCTTGCTCTCCATACCCTCGGCGTTATTGCCACTGGTCCGTATCATGATGTCTCCACCTGAGATGACCAACGGACCGCCATACGCTACTTCGTTCTCGTCCTTACCTCCCATCTTTATACCCTTAGGTGTTGAGGTGTAGACACTGGGCAGGTTATCGGTATTGCCTGTGTAGTTATGACTCTCTGTAGATCCATTACTGTAATAGAGTCCACCTTCTGTGATGATACGGATCTTACCGCCAGTGATGTAACCCTCGTAGTCTGCTTTGATACCCTTGCCGCCACTGCCGGTAGCCTTTGCATAGACTTCTCCGCCGTTCATGTAGAAATTACCGTCGCTGCCGATTCCTGCCGCCGCCTTGGTGTCACCACCATAGGTGAGTGTCTCGTCAACCTCCCAGGTACCATTTCCTGTGGCAATGACAGTCGTACGTCCACCGTTAATCGTGATGTCAGCATCACCGTTGATAGCCTTGCCGCCATCTGCGGAAACCTCTACGTTGATGATACCGCCATTGATGAACATATTGTCACCAGCCTTGATACCATTGTTCTCCGTGGAGTTCACATAGAGGTTGACACCTTTCTCTATGACGATGTTACTCTTGCCATGGATACCGTTCTTGTAGTTGCCGTAAACCTCCAGTGAGCCATCACCATTGATAAACAATTTCCCTTTACTGAAGATAGTTCCTTTGTGGTCTTCTGTCGTACCGTCAGAGAGTTTGTTGGAACCTGTCAGTACCATGTAGGCACTGCCCTTGCCCTCCATGTCAACAGCCGTCGTTGTCGTACTGGTGATGTCGGCATTGTTGAGGTTCAGCTCGAAATCGGCACTGCCATTAATGACCAGTGAACCATCCGTCGTCGTTCCTGTCACTACATAGCAGATACCCTCTGTGCTGCCGTGGTCGGCGGTTACCTGATGTCCGTCTATGGTAACAGTCACGCCCTCCACTCCTGGGTCAGCAGGACTTGACATGTCAATATTGACAATGGTCCCGAAAGTGTGGTTGCTGAAAGCGTCGCCTTCCTCAGGATACTGTGCGGTAGCCGTTGAGGTTGGCTCTGCCGTTGTCTTGTCGATAGCGATGGTGAAGGTGGACATCTCGCTGTATGTTCCTGTGGAACTGCCGCCAGAGGAACTGCCGCCAGAGGTGCTACCGCTGTTATCGTTATCATCATTACCATAAAAACTGGTACTGTCGTTGCTCAGTGGATCATCCGAAGAACAAGCTGTTGTCATTGTCATCATCGTCATGGCTGCCATGAGCATGATGGGCATCATCTTTTTTTTCATATTCGTTACGTTTTAGTTGTTTATACTCAGATTAGATGATGCAAATGTAGACAAAAAGAGCCGGCTCGTGAAATTTATTCAGCGAACCGGCTGTTTTATTCAGTGAAAAGTTAAAATCTCAGTTCTTCAAAGAACTTCAATTCTTCAATCTTTCAATTCTTCAATCTTTAGAGTCCCAAGCCTTTCTTAGCGGCATTAGCAGCGTCATCGATGGCACCAGCGGTCTTCTCCTTGGCAGCGTCCTTTACCTCGTTAGCCTTGTCGGTAGCAGCCTGCTTAGCCTCGTCAACCTTCTGGTTGGCAGCATCAACAGCAGCGTCCTTTGCCTCAGTGGCGGCATCACCAACCTGCTCGAGCAGTCCATTGACAACCTTGTCAGGCTCAACGTCTGTGATAGCAGATACGGCAGCGGCAACAGCAGCGTTCTCACCTACAACAGCCTTTACCTTGTCGGCATTCTCCTTCAGGAATGTCTGTACTTTTGCAACATACTGCTTGGCAGCCTCAGGATTGGTCTTGATGAGCTCGGCAATCTTTGCCTTGACAGCGTCAAGAGCCTGCTGGAATTTGCTGGCATCCTTTGTCTCCAGGTTGGATGTCAGAGCGGCGATAGCGGCGTCAGCCTCTTCGTCAGCAACATTTACCTCAACAGCAGTACTGTCAGTAGCTTCTCCCTGCTGAGCTTTATTACCACATGCTGTGAAACCGATGGCAGCAACAGCCATCACTGCTAAAAGAATCTTCTTCATAACTTTCTCTTTTTAATAAAATATGTTTAGTGGTTTATTAAAACCGCGACAAATATACAACGAATTTCGTTTCGTCATACTTTTCTTTTTAATCTTTTAACGTTAATTCAACCGGACAGTGGTCAGACCCCATGACTTCCGTGTGGATCTTGGCATCCTCGATATGCTCAAGGAGTCGTTGGCTGGTGACGAAATAGTCGATGCGCCATCCTGCGTTCTTCTGACGTGCCTGAAAACGGTAGGACCACCAGGAATAGGTGACTTGCTCGGGGTAAAGGGTGCGGAACGTGTCAATGAATCCGCTGGCAAGCAGCGTGCTGAACTTCTCACGCTCCTGATCGGTGAAACCGGCATTCATGCGATTGGTCTTGGGGTTCTTCAGGTCAATCTCCTCATGAGCGACATTCAGGTCACCGCATAGGATGACGGGCTTTTTCTCGTCGAGTCGCTTCAGATAGGCACGGAAAGCGTCCTCCCATGACATACGGTACTCCAGTCGCTTGAGACCGTCCTGTGAGTTGGGGGTATAACAGCAGACAAGGAAGAAATCGTTCATCTCCAGGGTGATGACACGTCCCTCATGGTCGTGTATGTCTATGCCAATACCATATTCCACGTTCAGTGGCTGGTGCTTGGTGAAGATGGCGGTTCCGGAATAGCCTTTCTTCTCGGCATAGTTCCAATAGGAGGTATAGCCCTCAAACTGCAGGTCGAGCTGTCCTTCCTGCATCTTTGTCTCCTGCAGGCAGAAGAAGTCGGCATCCAACTCCTTGAAGATATCGCTGAAGCCCTTGCCCTCGCAAGCCCTCAGTCCATTTACATTCCAACTGATGAATTTCATACCTTATTATATATATTATGGGTTAGCGGCAAGAATCTCGGGGCGGAACTCAAAGTGCATCGTGTCATAGTGATACCAGCGTCCTCCCCATATAAAACCATGTTTCTCGAAGATGAGTACTAACTCCTTGGGGAAACGGTTGGCATAGACGATATGGTCGGTCTCGCTTTTCTTGGGATTCTTCCAGAGCCAGTAGTCACTCTTGGCAACACCGATGTCTATTGTCATCCCATAGGAATGGGCACTCTGGCGGTTGGCACCTCTCACCTTACGCCATAGGAAGGTACCGGATGACTTCAGATAGGGATGTAGTTCCGGGTGTTGCTCCAGTTCCTTGGCGATAGCACGCAGACTGTCAGCGGCACCGTTGTTCTTGGTGAACAGTACCTTTCCTCCAAACCAAGATACACTGATGAGGTTCTTTCTTACCTCAGCCTCTGACGCTCCGTACATCTTCTTGAACAGGGGTTCACAGCGACTGCGCCCTGCGTCTTGCAGGTATTCCGGTGTCCATGACTTTCTGTCATACTTAAAGGCAAACATATCCTCCGGGTCACTGTCATCCAGTTTCTGCAGGAATGTTTTCTCCCGTCCGTCATCATACAGCAACTTCGTGCCGTCAGACATCAGCAAATAACCATTCTCATAACCCTTGACGAAGTGAGGATAAGTCTTCATCAGAATCATTGCCCCTTGGGGAATCGGTTGTTGTGCTGACGCAGAGACAGCGGTAAAAAGGATGACAGCCGTCAATATCTTTGAGGTCAGTCTCATCGTCCTTCACTTTAATGATTAATCATGTGATTTGTCATTCTCGTTTGCGAAGGTACAAAATAGTGAGGAAACTACCAAAGAAAAACACAATAAATTGTGCGGTTGACCTCCCCTTCTTTGTGCTGAATAAGTGCAATGTTCATAGGACTATTAATGCAGCAAATCTTTTTAGAGTCGTTCTTTTATTTAATCCTGCCAGTCGTATTATTTGATGAGTATCAGAATTCCTCGTGCGCACGCATACATAAAGTTTTTTACCCTTGTCACCGTTGCCGCCTTGCAAGACTATTTGATAATCAAATGGTTACGGTAACAACGAGGTGACAAGGGTGACAACGAATGGCGTTTTTGCCCTTAAAATACGTATAAAAACGAATGAAGTCCTCCTTGTGAAGCCTTAGGCTTCGGGGGACGAAGCCCTAAGCTTCAATGGTCGAAGCCTTAGGCAACGAGGGTCGAAGGTACGGGCTTCAATGGTCGAAGCCTTAGGCAACGTCAATGAAAACTATATCATGCAGAATTGTAATCTAACTTGGTTTACGATGTAAATCAATTTGATTTACTCAGTAATTCAATTTGATTTACTTTGCAAATCAATTTGATTTACAATGAAGGGAGGCATCCTTTACAAGGACTGCTGTTGCCGTTGTCAAGAGGAAACGGCAATTCCTGCTGATGAAGATGCCATCATCGAATCTATCAATCTGTCAGCCTATCTGTCAGCGCGCAATCTTCTATCTATCAATGCGTTATACCCTCTTGCTGATAGATTGACAGATATTTCCCGATTTTAAAAACTTAGGTATATTTTTTTAGTTAGAAATTGGTAATTTAAAAGATTCAGGATTCCAAGGGTTGAAGGTACGGGGTTCGTGGGGCATAGGTAGCAAACAATAAAGGAGTGCCCTAGGCACTCCTTTATTGTTTTGAATAATATTGTCGTTTAGAATTTCGCCATCTTGATGGCTACCACGGCGCACTCGTCGCCCTTGTTGCCTAAGCGTCCACCAGCCCTGTCCTTAGCCTGTTGCATATTCTCTGTAGTCAGAAGACCATAGACAACGGGGATGTTATTAGTGGCATTCAGACGTGCGATACCTTGTGTCACTCCCTGACAGATATAGTCGAAGTGGGGAGTCTCACCGCGGATGACGCATCCCAGGATAATCACGGCATCGTAACCGTCGTTAAGGGTCATCTGGCGGGCACCGTAGATCAGTTCGAAAGAACCCGGTACTGTCTTGACGTGGATGTTCTCAGGAAGTGCTCCATGTTTCTCAAGGGTATTCACACATCCTTCCAGCATTGCCCCCGTAATCTCTGGGTTCCACTCCGACACCACGATGCCGAAGATCATGTTAGAGGCATCGGGCACCTTCTCTACGTTGTATTCTGACAGATTCTTCGTTGCCATTATTTAGCAGATGCACGTTCGATATACTCGTCGATGGTCTGGTACTGCATAGAGTTGAAGTACTTCTCCTTCACTTCCTGATACAGTTTCAGAGCCTCATCCTTCTTACCCTGGCTCTCCAGAATCTCACCTGCCTGGATAAGGAAAGTGGGTGACAGAGAATTGTTGTCAGCCATCTTAGCAGCCTTCTTCAAATGCTCCACAGCCTTGTCGAGCTGGTTGAGGTTAGCGTATGCGTTACCCAGTGCACCCTCTGCGGCGGGTGAGATCATCGCATCATCCTTGCCGCTGAAGCTCTCCAGTGCATTGACAGCCTCCTGCCATTTGCCCAGGTTAGCCTGACAAAGACCGATGTAGAGTTGTGCCAGGTTGCCAGCATCGGTAGAGCTGTAGTCACTGGCGATTTTCTGGAAACCAGCCAGAGCCTTGTCAAACTGCTCGTTAGCGAACAGCTCCTGACTCTTGGCGAGTTCTGTGCTTGCCTCATTCTCACGAGGAGTGAGATAGTAATTGTTGAAAAGGATAGCGCCTACAACGATAATAATCACTGCACATACGCCGATGATGATGGCCTTCTTGTATTTCTCGAAGAAAGCCTCTGCTTTGCTTGCCTGTTCCTGAAGTTCAGGAGCGGCCTGTTGGTTCTTGTTTGCCATTATTCTTGTTTCTTTTTAATGTTCGTACATAAATCGGGTGCAAAGGTAATAATTTTAATTGATAATTGATAATTGATAATTGATAATTTTTTGTTTTTAATGATTTTTCGTACCTTTGCAGTCAAATGATACTTAGGAAACTCTCGATACTCAATTATAAGAACATCCGTGAGGCAACCTTATTGTTGTCTCCGAAAATCAATTGTTTGGTCGGGCATAATGGGGTGGGTAAGACAAACGTGCTGGATGCAGTGTATTATCTGTCGTTCTGTCGCTCTGCCTCCAATCCCATTGATTCGCAGGTCATTTGTCATGATGAGCCATTCTGTATGCTGGAAGGATTGTATGCTGAGAACTCCGGGGACTCAGAGGACGCAGAACTCATCTCCTGTGGAATAAAGCGAGGACAGAAGAAACATTTCAAGCGTAACAAGAAAGAGTATAAGAGGTTGTCGGAGCATATCGGACTGATTCCCTTGGTGGTCGTCTCCCCCTCTGATACCTTGTTGATAGAGGGAGGCAGTGAGGAGCGGCGCCGATTGATGGATATGGTCATCTCACAGTATGACCGTTCCTATATCGATGCCTTGTCGCGGTATAATAATGCGCTCCAGCAGCGTAATATCCTCTTGAAACAAGAAGACCCGGCTCCTGATCCCATGCTCCTGCAGATATGGGAAGAACAGATGGCAGAGGCGGGTGAGGAAATCTATCGCCACCGTGACACCTTCGTACAGGAACTGGTACCGTTGTTCCAACAGTTCTACGACCAGATATCCTCGGGACGTGAGGCGGTAGGACTGGAGTATATCTCGCATTGTCAGCGTGGACCCTTGCTGGAGGTCATCCAGCGTGACCGCCACAAAGACCTTGCCGTGGGATTCTCGCTGCATGGTGTTCATCGTGACGACTTAGTGTTTACCTTAGGTGGTCATCCCATGAAGCGGGAAGGGTCACAGGGACAGAGCAAGACCTATGCCATTGCCTTGAAACTCGCACAGTTTGACTTCCTCAAGCGTACAGCCTCGCAGACGACTCCCTTGCTGCTGCTGGATGATATTTTCGATAAGTTGGATGCAGAGCGGGTGGAGCAGATCGTACGGCTGGTGTCTGGTGATGCTTTCGGGCAGATTTTCATTACCGATACTAACCGTGACCATTTGGATCAGATACTCCGCAACAGTGCGCTGGACTACAAGATCTTCGAGGTGGATAACGGTGAAATAACAGAGAAGGATGTTTAAGCGGAATATAGAGTCACTCAAGGACATCCTGTTGCGCAACCTGCGGGAACAAGGACTTGAGACACCGTTGAAGCAGAAACGGCTGGTAGAGTCATGGCCTGAGGTGGCGGGTCCTGTCGTTGCCCGTTATACACTGAATACCTATATCTATAACCAAACGCTCTTCGTGAGGTTGTCGAATCCTGCCCTTCGCTCTGATTTGTCGATGATGCGAGGAGAACTGGTCAAGAAACTCAATGCGGTAGTGGGTGAGCAGGTGATTACGGATATTCGTTTCAGCTGATGACCTCGTCCATCAGGATATCATGTTCGTCTACAGGAATCTCGTCCAATAGTCGGGAAGGATAGCAGATACCTATTTTATAAAGTTGAGAGTTGAGAGTTAAGAGTTGAGAGAGGAAACGGTCATAATAGCCCTTCCCCCTTCCCAGCCGATGTCTTTGCCGGTCGAAAGCCATGCCGGGAATGACCGCTACATCGATGGTGGCATAATCAGTGAAGAGTTCTCCCATTGGCTCCATGATGCCGAAGGCACCTTGTCGTAAGTCTTTTTCCCCGGTATAGCGATGCAATTCCATGTCTGTATCACTGATGACGCGGGGCAGCAGTACCGTTTTTCCCTCTTTGATAAGATAGGTCATCAACTCACGGGTAGGAACCTCATCGGGCAAGGCATGGTATAGCATGACAACCTTTGCCTCTCGGATGCGTGGGTGGCTCACCAGACGGTTGATGATAGCAGATGCTTCGGCAGGAGAGCCGTTATGCTCTTTCTGCCGAAGCATCGTGCGTATGTCTCGCTTGCTGGTCATGCTACCTTCTTGCCGGTCTTCTGAGCAGGGGCCTGCGGGAAAGCCTTGTTCTCGCGGAATACTTTCAGCGTCTCCTTGATGGCTGGGTCATCCTCATTGATATACTCCACCCATGCCTCCTCACTCATCATGTTATAGACGATACGGCTGTGGATATAGCGTTCCAAGAGCTTATGGGAGCGTTGTATCATGAGGTTACGGCGTTTCAGTCCGTTCTTCTCACCGTAGGAAGCAAACTTCTCTACCATGTTCTGTTTGACGAGGTATTTCTCCAAGTCCTTCAGACTTTGATATTCTTTCAGCTTGTCCCGGTTATTATCCGTAAAGTCATAGGCGAACTGTATAATCAGTCCACTCATTGATGCCTGCTTGTAATAGGATGTCACATCGGTAGTATCTTCGGCAACGAAGATGTCTGGGGTGATACCGCCGCCACCGAATACCTCACGTCCGATGCGTGTCTTATAGGCAGGACCCTCATGCTTGATACTGTCTTGTGAGAAGAACTCCCCGTGCTGATAACGCACCAGCAGGTCCTCCTCATAGTCCTTATTGTCTCCAGAGACATAGGGCTTCTGGATACAACGACCAGAAGGTGAATAGTAGCGGGCAATAGTCAGGCGGATCATGGACCCGTCATTGAAAGCCATGGGCTTCTGGACAAGTCCTTTTCCGAAGGAGCGTCTGCCGATGATGGTACCACGGTCGTTGTCCTGAATAGCTCCGGCAAGGATCTCACTGGCAGAGGCGGAGCCCTCGTCAATCAGTACCACCAATGGTATCTGCTGGTAGGAGCCACGACCGTCACTGCGGTATTCCTGCCGGGCTTGCTTGCGTCCCTGGGTATAGACAATCAACTGTCCCTTAGGCAGGAACTCGTTGGCAATCTGTACGGCAGACTCCAGGTAACCACCCGTATTACCACGCAGGTCGATGGTCAGGTTCTCAAAACCCTGTTGCGAGAGTTTGGCAAGGGCTATCAGCAGTTCCGGATAGGTGTTCTCACCGAAGTTCTTCAGACGGATATAGCCCGTCTTCTCGTCGAGCATATAGGTGGCTGTGACACTCTTGGTAGGGATGTCACCACGTGTCACCACGAAGTTACGGATGGTTTTCTCCCTGCCACGCATGATGCCCAGTTTCACTTTCGTGTCCTTCGGACCTTTCAGCCGGTGCATCGCCTCCTCGTTGGTCAGAGTCTTACCGGTAAACGGCTTGTCGTCAACCATCACGATCTTGTCACCGGCAATCAGTCCTGCACGCTCAGACGGTCCGTTCTTGATGACATTCTGCACATGCAGTGTGTCATGGCGGATAGTGAACTCAATGCCTACCCCCGAGAACGACCCCTTCAGGTCGTCGTTGGCTATCTGCATGTCCTTGGCGGAGATATAGACAGAGTGCGGGTCGAGTTCCGCCAGGATCTGTGGCATCGCCTTCTCGACGAGATCGTTCACATTGACCGTGTCCACATACTGGTCGTCTACCAGTCGGAGCAGGTTATTCAGTTTGTTGCTGCCCGAGTTGATAATGCTGAGGCGGTTGCCAGAGAAATGGTTGGCATAGAAGGTACCGATCAGGATACCCACTACCACGCTGACAGCCATCAGCAAGGGCATAAAACGGTTATTTTTCTTTTCGTTCATCGTCATCGGGATTTAGATAGATTACTTCAATACCGGCACGCTTCAGCAAGTCGACACCATCTGTCAGGCGGTATTTCTCGCCATAGACCACGCGCTTGATACCTGCCTGGATAATCAGTTTGGCGCACTCGATACAGGGAGAGGCGGTGATATAGATGGTTGAACCCTCGGAGTTGTTTGATGAGCGTGCCAGTTTGGTGATGGCGTTCGCCTCGGCATGCAGCACATAGGGCTTTGTCACGTTGTTCTCGTCCTCGCAGACATTCTCAAAACCACTGGGTGTACCATTATAGCCGTCACTGATAATCATGCCCTCTTTGACCACAAGGGCACCTACCTGACGGCGTACGCAGTAGCTGTTCTCTGCCCAGATGCGAGCCATTCGCAAATAACGCAGGTCAAATCTTTTTTGTTTCTCGTTTGATTCCATTTCGCTTTAGTAATGCGTCTATTGTCGGTTCCCCGCCACGGAAGCGTTTGTAGAGCGTCATCGGATGCTCCGTGCCTCCTCGTGACAGGATGTTGTCTCTGAAACGCTGTGCTGTCTTCTGGTCGAAGATGCCATGTCGCTTGAAAACGCTGAAGGCATCGGCATCCAGCACTTCCGCCCATTTGTAGCTATAGTAGCCGGCGGCATACCCGCCTGCCATGATATGTGAGAACTGCACCGTCATACAGGTGTCGGGCAGTTGTTCACCCAGAATGGCTTTCTTCCAGGCTTTCTTCTCGAAGGGGATGATATCGTCGGTGAAGGCATCCTTCTTGGTATAATATGCCATATCGAGTAGTCCGAAGCTCACCTGGCGCAGGCATGCCGTGGCAACCATGAAGTTGCGGCTCTTGACAATGCGGTGGATCAGCTCGTCAGGCAGAGGCTCTCCTGTCTGGTAATGGAAGGCGAAGGTACGCAGAAAGTCTTTCTCGATGGAGAAATTCTCCATAAACTGTGAGGGAAGCTCTACGAAATCCCACCATACATTGGTGCCGCTGAGGCTCTCGAAACGGGTGTTGGCAAACATGCCGTGCAGGGAGTGACCAAACTCATGCAGGAAGGTCTCTACCTCGCCCAGGGTCAACAATGCCGGTTTCTCGTCTGTCGGTTTGGTGAGGTTCATCACGACCGATACGTGGGGACGTATATTCTCCCCCTTCTTCGTGATCCATTGCCCCTGATATTCTGTCATCCAGGCACCTCCCTGTTTGCCCTTGCGGGGATGGAAGTCGGCATAGAAGACCGCCAGATAGCTGCCGTCCTTGTCGAACACCTCATAGGCTTTCACGTCAGGGTGGTATACGTGGATGTCCTTATTCTCCTTGAAGGTGATGCCATACAACCGGTTTGCCAGTCCGAAGACTCCCTCGATGACTTTCGATAACTCGAAATAGGGGCGTAGCATCTCCGCATCGAGGTTGTATTTCTTCATCTGTAACTTGTGCGAGTAGAAACCGCTGTCCCAAGGCATCATCTTCTCAATCTCTTTCTTTGCCATCTTCCGCAACTCCTCGCGCTCCTTGACAGCCGTGGGCTTATAAGCGTCGATGAGATCGTCGAGCAGTCGGTAGACATTGCGGACGTTGGATGCCATGCGGTGTTTCAACACATAGTCTGCATACGTCTTGTAGCCCAGCAGTTGTGCAATTTCCCTTCGGAGGTTGATGAGCCGCTTGCATATCTCGATATTGTTCTCACTGTTGTCATGCGTACACTCCGTATTGCGTGCCATGTACATCTGCTTACGAAGCTCACGCTGGGTGGAATAGGTCATGAAGGGAGAGTAGCTCGGCATGTCAAGGGTGAACAGCCATCCCTCCTTGCCCGCTTCCTTGGCGGCAAGGGCTGCTGCCTCACGTGCTGTGTCGGGCAGACCGTCCAGCTGTGCCTCGTCAGTGATGTGCAGAGTGAATGCCTTGTTCTCCTTCAACAGGTTCTGCGAGAACTGCAGGGAGAGCATCGATGCCTCCTCTGTCAGCTGGCGCAGTTTTGTTTTCCCCTCCTCATCGAGCAAAGCACCGCTACGGACGAATCCTTCATAACAGTTGTCGAGCAGCATTTTCTCCTCAGGGGTCAGCCGGCGGTGATGCAGGTGTACCTGACGGATGCGCTCAAACAGTTGCGGGTTCAGTCGCATGTCATTGGCATGCTGCGTCAGGATCGGCTGCATCTTCTGTGCCAGTGCGTCCATCTCGTCGTTCGTCTCGGCACTGAGCAGGTTGAAGAACACCGTCGACACCCTGTCCAGCAGGTCGTAATAGTTGTCACCCTCGTCAAAGGGATTAAGGATGGTATTGTCGAAAGTGGGTTTCTCTGGGTTGTTGATTGTCTTCTCGAGATACTCGTTATCCCGTCGGATGCCTTCCATGAAAGCCTCCTCGAAGTCTTCCAACTGGATACGGTCGAAGGGCACTGTGTCATGCAGTGTTCCGTATGGTTCTAAAAAAGGGTTCTTATGCTCGTTCATACTAACGTCTTTGTTTTAATCTGCAAAAGTACTACTTTTTCTTGAATGCCCCAAGTTTTTTAACCGTTATTCCATGAAGCAGGTATGTTTAGAAGAACAGGGTGCGCTCAGCCCAATAGGTGAGAATACCACCGAGATAGCCCACGAAAGCAATCCATGTGATATGCTTCAGATACCAACCGAAGGTGATCTTCTCCAAGCCCATGACGACGACACCGGCAGCAGAGCCGATGATCAGCATGGAGCCACCGACACCGGCACAGTAGGCGAGCAGTTGCCAGAAGATGCCGTCGACACCCATAGGACCAGCCTCGGCGACAGGGTACATGCCCATACAACCGGCGACGAGTGGGACATTGTCTACGATGGAAGACAATATACCAATGATACCGTTGATGAGGTAGTAGTTGCCGGAGAATGCCTCGTTAAGTCCCTCACCCATAGCCGTCAGCACCCCAATCTCCTGCAGTACGGCGACAGCCATCAGGATACCGAGGAAGAACATGATGGTGGAGAGGTCTATCTTTGACATGATATCACTTACACGCTTTGCCATTGTGTCATCCTCGTCGGTGCTGTAGTGGAAGATCTCCGTGGTGGTCCACAGAATACCCAGTACGAGCAGAATGCCCATAAACGGAGGCAGGTGGGTGATGGTCTTGAAGATGGGGACAAAGATGAGGCCACCTACACCCAACCAGAAGATGATGTCACGCTGCATCTTGGTAAACTGGCTTGCCGTTGATTTCGGCAGGTTCTGTTCCTTGTCGAACTTTCCTTCCAGCTGAAGACTGATGATGGTGGCAGGAATCAGCATGGATACCAGTGAAGGGATGAATATCTCTGTGAGAACCCCCTGCGTGGTGATGACTCCCTTGATCCATAACATGATGGTGGTTACGTCACCAATCGGGGAGAAGGCACCACCGGAGTTGGCAGATATGATGATGAGTGCCGCATAAAGCATACGTTCACTTCTTGATTGTACCAGTTTGCGAAGTACCATGATCATTACGATGGATGTGGTGAGGTTGTCGAGGATGGCAGACAGGAAGAAGGTCATGAAAGCGACACGCCACAGCAGTTTACGCTTGGAGCGGGTCTTCAGCGCATCACGAACGAAGTTAAAACCACCATTAGAATCCACAATCTCCACAATTGTCATGGCACCCATCAGGAAGAACAGGGTACCGGCAGCATCTCCTAAATGGTGCTCAATAACCTCTGCGATGTGATGAACAACCTCGTCACCAGCAATGGTGGGATAGAATGATGTCGGATTCATCATCAGCAAAGTCCAGCAGGTCACGCACATCAGCAAGGCAATAGCTGCTTTGTTGACTCTCGTCACACTCTCAAGGGCTATGCACAGATAACCGAAAACGAAGAAGACTACAATGAGAACAGATAATGTTGTCATAGATATTTTATTATTTACTTATTTAATAATTAGTCAAATACTTTGAAGGAATAGCCCTGTCCTTGTAGCCATTCAATAGCCTGAGGAAGTGCTGTATGTAGTTTGTCAATAGATTTTAAAGAGTCATGAAAGGTGATGATACTTCCATTACGGGCATAGCGTTTCACATTGTTGAGCACATCCTCTGCCGTGATCCATTTGGAATAGTCACGAGTCACAAGGTCCCACATGACAATACGGAATTTCCTGCTGAGCCAGGCATATTGTTCCAGGCGCATCCATCCATGAGGGGGACGTACTAAATCGGTATGTAGATAGGCATTAGCTTTTTCCACGTTATAGCTATACTCCCGGATGCTGTGGCGGAAGCCACTGATATGGTTATGGGTGTGGTTGCCTATGCGGTGTCCCTCGTTAACTACCCGTTGGTGTAGTTCAGGGTATTTTCGCACGTTATCACCGACCATGAAGAAAGTTGCCTTGATGCCAAAATGTTTCAGGGTGTCAAGGATAAAGGGGGTGGCTTCGGGGATAGGACCGTCATCGAAGGTTAGGTACACAGCCTTCTCATGACGATCCATTCTCCATGTTGCCCTGGGATATAGCCAGCGCAACCATATTGCTGGTTGCTCGATAAACATATACTTAGTTTTCTGCTCCTAACTGTCCCCCTTTTGCCTGGAAGGCATCCAGCATTTTGTTGAGCACAGTCTCCTTCTTGCTGCCCCACTGCTCGTCGATGGTAGAACCGAGTTGCAGCAGTTGGTTGAGGATGTAGATGTGCATGTAGCAACTGTCCTCAGAGAGGGCGAACTGCTGGCTGTCGAGGTTGACATACCAGGTGACATACTGCGTGGAGTTCTTCCACAACTGGTCAATCAGTTTCATTGCCTCTTTGTTGTTCCCCATGGCAGCCCATGCACGAGCCATGTCAAGGGAGCCAGAGGTGTAGCTGTGTGGGATATTATAGGCAGGCAGCACCTTCTCCGTATAACGTAGTACCTCAGCGGCTTTCTTGTCATCACCCTCACTGACGAGTTGCATGGCGAGACGTGCCATGATACGGCGGTGAGTGTAGCACATGCGCAACACCGTCTCATCGAGGTAGACACCCTTTGTGCTGGCTCCGCCAAACTTGAAGCGGTGCATCACATTATCGTAGGTACGCTTGGTATCGAAATTCTTGGCACCCTCTTGGTTCGTAGTGAACGGAGTGATGCGGTAGGCAAGACCCTCTGTGATGGTGTTGTCACCCAAGTTGATGTAGTTCTCGTCACCTACTGAGACAGCCACGTAGATGGGACGCTCCCAGTTACACTGCGAGAGCATCTCGAGAATCATCAGATCGCCTTTGTATAGGGCCGTCTTTCCCTTCAGTGAGATGGTCATGCGGTCAGGGATGGAGTCTGTAGCCATCATCATTCCGCTACGACGTACGGCATCCTTGTCGATGGTCATATAGATGACATCAGTAGGAATGACGTGCAGGTCGGCATTCTTCGAGCGTACCCAGTATTTCAGGATATTCTTCAGTTCGAAAGGATCGTCGCCAAACTGTTTCTTTGCCGTCTCAGGATCCTCAGCGTATAAATCAAGCACAGCCTGTTTCATCTCAGGGTCGATAGACACATATTCATTCGTTCCAGAGCAGTATTCCAAACGGCTCCAAGAGATAGGCACTGATGGGGAGTCATAGGCAGGACGGCACATCTGGTCGATATACCAGTCGGTCTGCAGATAAGAGAGGTTGCAGACACGTGCATCTGTACGTACCCCCTCTACATCCTGGTTGTACCATAGTGGGAAGGTGTCGTTATCGCCATTCGTAAAGATAATCGGATTACCCTCGTCCTGTAAGGACATCAGGTAGTTCTGTCCGAAATCACGGCAGGTATAGCGTCCTGAGCGATCGTGGTCGTCCCATGTCTGGGATGCCATCTGGATGGGGACTAATATAGTAACTATAGTAACTATAGTACTTATAGTGATAGGATTTATTTTCAGTTTTCGCTGAATCAGGTCGATAAGGGCTGCGACACCCATACCACACCAGATGGCAAAAGCGTAGAAGGAACCAGCATAGGCGTAGTCTCGCTCACGGGGCTGCATGGGGGTCTGGTTCAGGTAGATGACGATGGCAAGACCTGTCATGAAGAACAGGAAGAAAACAACCCAGAACTGGCGAATGCCTACAGGCTCTATTTCAGTCTTTTCCTTACCATCAACAACGATGCGGTTCTTACGACTGTACCATGACTGCCAGAAGAGTCCGATGAGTCCTAAGAGCAGTGGCAGACAGTAGAATACGTTATGCCCCTTGTTGTTCTTCAACTCGTCAGGTAGTGTATTCTGGTCGCCTAAGCGTAAATTATCAAACCAGTCAAAACCACTGAGCCAGTTGCCATGCTCTAACTCACCATTACCCTGGATGTCGTTCTGACGACCGGCAAAATTCCACATAAAGTAACGCCAGTACATGAAGTTACACTGGTAGGATAGGAAGAAACGGATGTTCTCCAACTGACTGGGAACCTTCACACTTATCATCTCACCACAGCGGTCGTACATCTCCTCGTGACCATCTACCGAGCCACCCATCCAACTCTCATAGGCAGCGCGGTGTGCGGAGCTGTACATACGTGGGAAGATCATGTTCTGGGCATATTGGTACTCGTCCTTGTTACGAACAACAAAATACTCATCTTTCTCGTCGGGAGAGGCTTTCTCTTTCCGCTGCCATACAGGAGCGCCTTTCTTCGTCACTGGACGACAGTATTCTCCGTCTTTCTCCAAAGCTACCTGTGAGGTGTATGCCTGTCCGTACAACAGAGGACGCTGACCATATTGCTCACGACCCAAATATTCACCCAGTGTGAAGATATCCTCAGGGGAGTTCTGGTCCATTGGCGGGTTGGCAGAAGAGCGTATCACAATCAGTGCATAGGATGAGTAACCGATCATCAACATCAGCATACAGAGCAGTGACGTGTTCTTGATACGGGCAGTGACGAGCAGGTCTTTTCCCTTCTTGTATTGGAGCACAAACCATAATACGGCAAGTACCATGATACCGATGATGACTGCTGACCATCCATGACCATAGAACGGAATACCCAGCATGGCGACAGACAGGAGGAAGGCGATGTTCTGCTTCTTCTGGCTGATATCACGGTGGGTCTCGTAAATCGCCCAGATAGTGATGGCTATCAACAGGAAGATATAGACAATCTCACCGGTGTTGAAAGGACAGCCTAAGACGTTGACGAAAAGCAATTCGAACCAACCGCCAACCTGTACGATACCAGGAACGACACCATAGAGCACTGCGGCGAGAATAACAATGGAGATGCCCAGGGCGATCAACGAACCATAGAGGTCTTTGCGTGGTATACGCTGGGGGAACTTACGATAATAATATACCAAGACAATCGCTGGCAGACACAACAGGTTGAGCAGGTGCACGCCGATACTCAGTCCCGTCATGTACATGATCAGTATCAGCCAACGGTCACTATGAGGCTCGTCAGCATGGTCTTCCCATTTAAGTATCAACCAGAAAACGACAGCGGTGAAAGCGGAGGAATAGGCATATACCTCACCTTCTACTGCTGAGAACCAAAAGGTGTCGCTGAAGGTGTATATCAACGCGCCTACCATGGCAGAGCCCTCGATGGCAATCATTTTCCAGAGGTTCAACTCGCTCCAGTCCCTGATGAGCAGACGGCGTACCAGATGTGAGATGGTCCAGAAAAGGAACAGAATGGTGGCTGCCGATAGCAGCGCACTCATCATGTTCACCATCCGTGCCACCTGTGTGGGATCACTGGTAAACTGTGAGAAAAGATTAGCGGTGAGCATGAAAAAGGGTGCACCGGGTGGGTGACCGATTTCCAGTTTATAACCTGTAGAGATAAATTCCGGACAGTCCCAGAACGATGCTGTCGGCTCAATCGTGGAACAATATACGAAGGCGGCAATCAAGAAACTGACCCATCCCAGGATATTGTCAACCAGTCTAAATTGTTTCATTACTTAGTATGTCGTTTAATTCCAACTTGCAAAGATAGTTGTTTTAGTTGAGAATGGAGAATTGAATGTTGAGAATTAGTGTTCGCTTGTTTTTTTTTAACGTTTAAGGGGTTATAAGAAGAGTTGTGCTCCGTAGATAAGCAGGACATATCGTAGGAACTTGCCTATCGCCATGCTCGTGATGGAAATAGGGATATTGGAGCGCATCAGACCTAAAACGATGGTGATGGCACTCCCTAAGACGGGGATGAAGGCAAAGAAACCCATCCAGGCTCCACGGCCTCCCATGAAGCGAGTCGCCTGGTCGAGCTTCTCCTTGCTGACATGCAGGTATTTCTCAATCCACTCCAGTTTTCCCATGCGCCCTACGGTATAGTTGAACATACCACCTGCCACATTACCGATGGTACCGTAGATAATCAGTCCCCAGGGGTCTAAGCCGGCAGCCAGCAGTCCCATCATCACCGCCTCACTGGAGAAAGGGAAAAAGGATCCGGCAATGAAGGCTGTGACCAGCATGCCCCAGTAGCCATAACTGATAAGGAGGGAAATGATTACATCCATAGGTTATAAACGGTTAGGAAGAAGGCTGAGAGGGTGATGATACAGAAAATGATGTTGGTCACTTTCTGCTGGGTGAGGGCAATGAAATGGGCGATGAGTGGTGCAGTGTTTAATATCATCAGACGGATCAGCAGATCGTAGCGCTGGGGCTGCAGGAAAAACAGCAGCAGGAGAAACAAGTACATCCTGATGAAAAAACCATAGAGCATGCGGTTGTGTATCTTGTCGTGGTGACAGTTTCTCCAATAGTGTAATGCTCCAAAGAGAGCAAGGGCGGTGACAAAATACATGGTCAGGATGTGGTGAGTATTGAGTCCAGAGAAATCAAAAGGTGTCTGGATGTTTGTCCAAAGAGCGAAATGGTTTGTCCATAAGGTGAAGTCTGACTGGTAGGTGGACCATCCCAAGGCAAACCAATAGGGGAGGGTGACCCCTGACAGGGAGGCGAAGAAATTACGCCAGGAAAGTGACTGCAGGTTGGTCTGCATCAACAACCAGAGAAAGGGTATCAGATAAGTAATCTGAATATCGACGAGACTGGATAATCCCAATAGCAGGAAACCGTAGAAGGTCAATCCAGGGGAGTCTTTGTCCTGATAGGTTTGAAACAATACCACATAGGTCGCTGCCATCAGCATGGTGCAGACTGCCTCACGTAAGGAGGCAAACAGGAAACAAATGGCACAATTGAGTACGATGAACGAGCAGGAGATCATTCGGGAATGAATCCTGATGAGCGCGTTCCTGTTGTTCAGTACTGCCATCAGGGAGACAGAGATGGCGAAGCAGCCAAACTGGATCCACCAATTCTCCTGTATCAGTCCAGCAAGAACCCATACCCCTGCCGCATAGACAGAGGTGATGGGGAGTGAAAGCTTACTCTCTGAGACCTTGTTCTGTAGTCGCTTCATTATAGGTCTGCACCAATATCACGGCGGAAATACTTATCCGTAAATTGAATCTTCTGTGCCTCCTCGAAGGATTTCTGGAGTGCCTCCGCTTTGTCCTTGCCATAAGAAGAGACGGCAATGACACGCCCGCCATTGGTGACTACCTGTCCGTCCTTCATGGCTGTACCGGCATGAAAGACGATACTGCCCTCCACGTTCTCAATACCGCTGATGGCATATCCTTTCTTGTATTCCTGGGGATAACCTCCGCTGACCAGCATGACACAGACTGCCGCACGTTCGTCAAAAACGATGGGACGCTGGTCAAGGTCACCTGCTGCCACCCCTTCGAAGAGGTCAACGATATCGCTTTTCAGACGAAGCATCACGCTCTCAGTCTCTGGGTCACCCATACGGCAGTTATACTCGATAACCATCGGCTCTCCCTTGACATTGATAAGTCCGAAGAAAATGAAACCCTTGTACAGGATACCTTCTGCCTTCAGTCCCTCAACCGTAGGACGGATGATACGGTCCTCCACCTTCTGCATCCATTCCTTTGTGGCGAAGGGTACAGGACTGACAGAGCCCATACCACCGGTGTTCAAACCCGTGTCATGTTCCCCGATGCGCTTGTAGTCCTTTGCCTCTGGCAGTATCTTGTAGTGGTCACCGTCTGTCAATACGAAGACGGAGCACTCAATACCGCTGAGGAACTCCTCGATGACCACACGTGAGGAGGCATTGCCGAACATACCGCCCAGCATCTCCTTCAACTCTTTCTTTGCCTCTTCAAGAGTGGGGAGTATCAAGACCCCCTTGCCGGCGCAGAGACCATCAGCCTTGAGGACATAGGGAGCCTCCAGCGTCTCTAAGAAGGCAAGTCCTTCCTGAAGATGTTCTCCGTCAAAAGTCTCGTAGCGTGCCGTGGGAATATGGTGGCGCTGCATGAATGCCTTGGCGAAGTCCTTGGACCCCTCCAATACCGCACCTGCTTTCGTGGGACCGATGACAGGGATGTCCTTGGTGCGCACATCAGCCTTCATATCATCGTAGATGCCCTTTACCAATGGGTCTTCAGGACCGACAACCACCATGTCGATCTGCTGGTTGACACAGAACTGCTTCACTGCCTCAAAGTCATCCGCCTTCATGGCAACATTCTCACCGCAGTTGCTGGTTCCCGCATTACCTGGGGCAATAAACAACTTCTCACATTTCTCACTCTGAGCAATTTTCCAGGCGAGGGCATGCTCACGTCCACCACTACCTAATAATAAAATCTTCATCGTATAATATTTACTTTTTACCTTTCTACAATTTTCCTTGTTCACCTAAATAAGAGTCCTTAAAGCCGAGGAAATAAAGTACACCGTCCAGTCCAATGGTATTGATGCTCTGTTCTGCATTGGCAACAACACGTGGCTTGGCATGGAATGCGATGCCCAGTCCAGCCTCACTGATCATGGGTAAGTCGTTAGCACCGTCACCTACGGCAATTGTCTGGGCGAGGTTGACTTTCTCCACCTGTGCGATGAGCTTAAGTAATTCTGCCTTCCGGTGTCCGTCGACAATCTCTCCAACATACCGGCCAGTCAGTTTTCCGTCATCCCCTATCTCCAGTTCGTTGGCATAGACATAATCAATGCCGTATTTGCGTTGCAGATACTCGCCGAAATAGGTGAATCCACCACTAAGAATAGCAATCTTGTAACCACAGGTCTTCAGGATGGACATCAGACGGTCGACACCTTCAGTGATGGGCAGGTGTTCGGCGATGTCCTGCATGACACTGACATCCAGTCCTTTCAATAGGGCGACACGGCGGGTGAAACTCTCCTTGAAGTCAATCTCACCACGCATGGCACTCTCTGTGATGGCACGTACCTCGGCACCCACACCATTCCGCTCTGCCAGTTCATCAATGCACTCCGTCTGTATCAGTGTGGAGTCCATATCAAAACAGATGAGGCGGCGCATGCGTCGGAACATATCGTCACGCTGGAACGAGAAGTCGATGCCCATCTCTGCTGACAATTTCATGAGTTTCGACTGCATCTCCTGTCTGTTGACGGGTTCGCCACGGAGGGAGAACTGGATACATGCACGTGTGTGCTTGTCGAGTTGTTTGATACTCTTCCGCCCAGTCAGTCTCAGAATGGAGTCGATGTTCAGTCCCTGGTCAGCAATGATACGTGTGGCAGCCTCTATCTGACGTGCCGCCAGTTGTCGTCCCATCACCATGAGGATATAGCGGTTCTTACCCTGATGCCCTACCCAGTCCTCGTATTCGTCATCACTAATAGGTGAGAATCCGATATTAACACCCAGTTCTGTGGCTTTGAACAATAATTCCTTCATTGCCAGTCCTGAATTCATCTCATCCATTCGGATAAGGATGCCTAAGGATAGCGTAGAGTGGATGTCCGCCTGTCCGATATCCAATATCTGCGCATCATACTTTGCCAGAATACCCATGACACTGGCTGTCAGTCCCGGGCGGTCTTGCCCTGTTATGCGGACGAGGATTTGTTCTTCTTTCATCATTTCTATCTCTAAACTCTCAACTCTAAACTCTCAACTACTTAAGGTAGTCTTCAAAATATTGGGTGATACGCTCATGCAGATGTACACTGGTATGTCCCCGCATATTATGCGGTTCGTCAGGGTATACAAAGAAGTCTGGTTGCGTGCCTGAATCAATACAAGCTTTAAGGAATGACAGACAATGTTGTGGTACGACGGTATCGTCATTATAGCCAGTGATAATCTGGAGCTTACCCTTTAGGTTCTTTGCCTTGGAAAGTAAACTGGTCTTCTCATATCCTTCAGGGTTCGTCTCTGGCGTATCCATATACCGCTCGCCATACATCACCTCATACCATTTCCAGTCGATGACAGGACCGCCTGCCACTCCTACTTTGAAGACATCCGGGTAGTTCGTCATCAGGGAGATGGTCATAAAGCCACCGAATGACCAACCGTGAACACCCAGCCTGTCCATGTCAACGTAAGGTAGGGTACGCAGGTAGTCCACTCCCTTCATCTGGTCTTGCATCTCGATTTGTCCGAGTTGGCGGAAGGTAGCCTGTTCAAAGTCTCGCCCACGATTTTCACTGCCTCTGTTGTCAAGGATGAAGAGGATATACCCTTTCTGTGCCATATATGTCTCCCATGACCGGCTGTGCCAATGCCATGAAGCTTCGACGTTATGCGCATGCGGACCACCATAGACATAGATGACGGTGGGATATTTCTTGGATGGGTCAAAGTTGTAAGGTTTCACCATGCGGTAATAGAGATCCGTCATACCATCGGCTGCCTTCAAGCTTCCACATTCGAAGATGGGCTGTTCGTAATCTTTCCATGGGTCTTCGGCGGTAAATAGTCGTGATGCCTTTCCCTTATTAGTCTCTACAAAGTCAATGTTCCGTGGTGTGGAGGGATTGTTCCATTTGTCGATGAGGTAGATGCCAGATGATGAGAGCATGCCGTGGTGTACCCCGTCCGTCTTTACGATTTCCGTCATCTTCCCATCTTTCACGCTGACTCTGTAAAGCCAACGGTGGAGTGGGTGGTACTTGTTGGCAGCGATGATGACGCTCTTTTGTTCCTCATTGAATCCTAATACATCCAGTACGACATAATTCCCATGGGTGAGCTGTTTTAACAGTTTCCCCTCCTTATTATATAAATATAGGTGGTTATAACCATCCCTTTGGCTCTGCATGATAAATTTCTCATCGTCCCAGGGCAGGAAGAGGATTGGATGCAAAGGCTCCACATATTTCTCGCTGGTCTCACGATAGAGCTCAGCAGTTTTCTCACCTGTCACGGCATCGTAACTCACGAGTCGGCAGTCGTTCTGATCGCGGTTGAGTTCAAACATATAGACTGTCTTACTGTCGGGACTCCATGCGATATTCGTGAAATAGCGGTCTTTAGGATTACCTGCCTTCAGATAGATGGTCTTTTGTGTGTTCATGTTATAGACGCCCACGGTTACCTGATGCGAGGTCATTCCTGCCATCGGGTATTTGTCAGGTTCTTGAGTAGCGATGCGGGTGTCTATTGCCACCTGCGGGTAATCCGTTACCATACTTTGGTCCATACGGTAGAAGGCAAGCCGTAGTCCGTCAGGACTCCAGAATGTTCCTTTCTCGATACCGAACTCGTTGCGATGCACAGACTGTCCGTAGACAATTTCCCTGCTTCCGTCAGAGGTCAGCTGATGCTCAAGGTCTTGTGCGTCACGGATATATAGTTGATGATTCTTGACATAGGCAACAGCCTTTGATGTCTTGTTCCAGTCAGCATATTTCTCCCCCTCGCAGCATTGTGACCATACGATTTCTTTCTTTTTCCAGTCGTAGAGGATGCGTTGCTTATTGTTTTTGAGTAAAACAACTGTCTCATGAGGATAGGGATATCTGGCGGCAAAAGCAGAATGCCAGTCGCTCCCAATATCTTTCAGTGAGAAGAGAGGACTTTGCTGCCCATTATGGTTGACGGTGCCACCCTCCTCTGCATCCAAGTACATCAGTTGGTCACCCCACCATGTGTACCAGCGGTTTTCTGGTTGCGAGTGACGGTAGTTGGTCCCTCCGAAGTTGAGGTCTTCCAGCGTGAAGAGCTTTTTCTGGGCATTCATTGGCAGACAGGAGAGTATCAAAAGAGTGAGGATAACTTTAGTCTTCATCATGGTCAAACCTCCTCTTCTTATCGAAATGGCGTCCCTTTCGGTCGAAGTCACGATTACCCTTGAAATTCCTAGTATTCCTAGTGTCCCTAGTATCCCTAGTCTCCCTAGTCCTCTTCTCCAGCGAGCGGAACTTGAAATTGCGGATGTCCGCCTCTTCATTCTCTTCCTGTTCCTCCAGACGTTTCTTGAATTCCCGGTTCTGTCTGAAACGGCGCTTCTCAGCCATTTGGCGCTTCTCTTCTTCTGTTTTTACGGTTCCACCTTCTTCACGGAAAATGCGCATTTTCCCGTCAAACATCTGGTATTTACGGAATTCACATTCCAGAGAACCATTATACAAGGGGATTTTAATAGAAGGCTTTAGTCCGATTTGGTCAAAGCACTCCTCTCTATAACTTAAGATCCATGCGTCATTCCCTGTAAACTGATGCTTCAGTCGTTCACCAATCATCTTGTAAGTCCCCAGTAAGTCGGGTGTGGAGATACGCTCACCATAGGGTGGGTTGGTCACCATGATACTCTTCTCCTTCGGTTGCGTGAAATCCTTGAAGTCACGTTCCTCCACCGTGATGTCACTGGTCAGTCCTGCAGCACGCACATTCAGACGTGCCGTGTTCACCGCTTTGATATCCACGTCGTAGCCGTAGATGTGATGGTGAAACTCTCTTTCCTGCGAGTCATCATTATAAATGGTGTCAAAAAGGTCACGGTCGAAGTCTTTCCATTTCTCGAACGCGAACTCCTTGCGGAATAGTCCGGGCGCCATGTTACGGGCGATGAGTGCCGCCTCAACGAGCAGGGTACCACTGCCACACATCGGGTCGATGAAGTCCGTCTCGCCCTGCCATCCTGTCATCAGAATCATACCGGCGGCAAGAACCTCATTCAATGGAGCCTCCACTGATTCCTGACGATATCCACGACGATGCAGTGACTCACCGCTGGAGTCCAACGACAGCGTACATTTGTCTTCTGCCACATGGATGTTCAGGCGGATGTCCGGGTTGGTAATGGATATGTTCGGACGCTTTCCTGTCTTCTCACGGAACTGGTCGACGATAGCGTCCTTGACTTTATAAGCGACGAACTTAGAGTGGCGGAACTCCTCCGAGAAAACGACCGAGTCAACGGCGAAGGTCGTTTCCAAATCCAGGTATTTCGTCCAGTCCACCGCTTTGACACCCTCGTAGACATCGTCAGCCGAAAGTGCCTTGAAATGTTTGATTGGTTTTAGAATACGGATGGCAGTATGCAACTGGAAATTGGCACGGTACATCATTTCCTTGTTACCCGTGAAAGATACCATGCGTCGCCCTATCTGTACGTTCTCTGCGCCCAGTTGCGTCAGCTCTTTCGCCAAAACGGGCTCAAGTCCCATAAAGGTCTTGGCGATAAGTTCAAAATCTTGTGTCATAATGTTTTATATAAATATGGTGCAAAGATACGAATAAGTACGCAAAAAAACAAAATTAATTCCATTTTATTTCATTATTCTGAATCTTTTGTGTAATTTTGCCACCAATACAAGAACATGTCTTTAGGGAATGGTAATCGGGTTGGATATTTTCCTGGTTGATGTCAGTTCTTTAATGAGAATAGATGTCATGATATGGGTAGCAGGAATTTCTGTTGTCTTTTTTCTGCTGGTTATCCTTCTCTATCAGGTGAGGCAATACCGTCAGTTAAAGGTTGAATTGGTGCAACTGGCAGCTATCAACCGACATAGCATCGAGTATGAATTAGTGTTGAAGGCAATGAAGTTGTCTACTTGGCGAATCGATGTAGCGGAAGGTGTCGTCTCTTATGAGAGTGATTATCGTAGTAAGACCAATTCTTTTGTCCCACAGTCGGGCGCAACGATTGACGGGATGTATGACCTGATCCATATTGACGACCGGGATACCGTAAGAGAGGCTTTGACAGGACTGATGGAGGGAAAGTATGAGGACTATCATCAGAAATACAGGGCACAGGCATCTCCTTCTTCCCCCTTTTACTGGGAAGAGACTTTTGCTACTATAGACAAGTATGATATTGATGGTAATCCTTTGACCATAGTGGGGACTTCTATGCGTATTGACGAACAAAAAGAGATAGAGCAGGCACTGATTGACGCCCGTAATCATGCAGAAGAGAGCGATCGTCTGAAATCCGCTTTCTTGGCAAATATAACCCATGAGGTGCGTACTCCACTAAATGCTATTGTGGGATTCAGTGATGTACTTCCCATGGCGCAAAGTGAGGAGGAGCGGAATGAGCTGATCAAGTTAATCAAACAAAATAATGCCCACTTGCTCCGTTTGTTTGATGATATGATGAATATCTCGAAATTAGAGGCAGGCAATCAGGGAGAGATTGTCAAGGATACTTTTGAGTTGACTCCCCTGTTCCGTGAACTTGCAGATAAATATCTGGCGGTAGCTTTAGACAAGGGATTGAGTATTAGTCTGGATGAAACGGCGGAGCCTGTACTCGTACATACGGATCGTGACCGCTTGAAAGAGATATTGAACCAATATATGAATAATGCAGTGAAGTTTACCTCCACAGGTGGCATTACTCTGGGTTCTGACAAAACCCCGTCAAGTATCAGGATCTGGGTTCGGGATACAGGAAAAGGTATCCCAGCCGACAAATGCAACGAACACCTTTTTGAACGTTTTGTGAAAGTCGATGACTTCGTGGCTGGAACAGGATTAGGACTGAGTATATGTCGAAGCCTTGCTGATGTGTTGGGTGGTCAGGTAGGCGTGGAGTCTGTCTATGGACAAGGGTCAACTTTCTGGGTGGAGGTACCTCTGTAATATAATGCGTACAATGAGGTTATATACTCTGTTCCTTTTTGTCTTTTTGTGTCAGTCAGTCCAGGCGCAATTGATGTCTGGCGTGATTACTGATGCGGAGACCAAGGCGGCGATACCCTCTGTGACGGTATCGTATAAGGGACATCGTGTCGCCGTCGCCTCAGGGCTGGACGGGCGTTATGTCATTCAGAAGAATCCTGGTTGGACATTGACATTTAGTGCGGTAGGGTATGTTGCCCAGACGATTTACATAGACGATCGTACTTCTAATCGGATTGATATTCAGCTGCAACCCGATACGAAAGTATTACAGAATGTGACGGTGAGGTCGAAACGCCAACGCTACAGCCGTAAGAATAATCCTGCTGTCGAACTGATGCGTAAAGTTATTGAGCACAAACGGCTCACCGATCTTGCCAACAAGGATTACTACCAGTATAGTAAATACCAGAAACTGACATTTGCGGGTAATGACATCACACCGGAGAAATTGCAGAACTCCATCTTCCGTAAGAAGAAATGGATATTAGACCAGATAGAGCCTTGTCCGTATAACAACAAACTCATCCTGCCTATTTCTGTCGATGAGACAGTGACGAGGAAGTTGTATCGTCGACATCCGCATGATGAGAAGAACATTATTATAGGAGAGAATTCGACGGGTATCGGTGACTTGTTCCAGACGGGTGATATCATGAGTATCATGTTGAAAGACATATTTACGGATGTGAACATTTATGATGACCAGGTCCGTCTCCTGCGGCGTCCCTTCACGTCACCAATTGGCAGGGGTGCCATCGGCTTTTACCGTTTCTATATCGAGGATACTTTGCAAATTGAGCGTGACAGTTGTATCCATCTGCATTTCCTGCCTAACAACATGCAGGATTTTGGCTTCCGGGGGGATATCTATATCCTCAAGGACTCCAGCTATCAGGTGAAGCGCTGTGATATCTCCATTCCTCGTCAGGGTGGTGTGAACTTTGTGCAGAACATGCGTGTCGTCCAGCAGTTTACGCAGTTGCCGACGGGGGAGTGGGTATTGTCCGTCGACGACATGGTGGTGGAGATAGAAATACTGAGTTTCCTACAGAAAGCCATCGTTGTCAGGAATACGCGTCTGTCCGATTATTCCTTCGATGCCTTGCCCGACAAGTTGTTCCGGGGAAAACGGGATGTGAAGGAGCCTGACGCGATGTCGCATAGTGACCTCTTCTGGGCGCAATACCGACAGGTGGGTCTGACGAGGAGTGAAGCGTCCATGAAGGATTTTGTCAAGGGCTTTGAGAAGATGAAGGGTTTTAAGTATGTCATGCTGGGTTTGAAGGCGTTGATAGAAAACTATGTGGAGACAGGTAATCCCTCGAAGGTGGATATTGGTCCGGTCAATACTATTATCTCTACCAACTATATTGACGGACTGCGTACCCGTCTGAGTGCCCAGACAACGGCAAATCTCAATAAGAACTGGTTTTTCAAGGGGTATTTCGCGCGAGGCTGGAAGTCGAATAAGAATTACTATAAAGGGGAGATTACCTACTCTTTCAATGAGAAGAACTATCTGCCTCAGGAGTTTCCCCAGCGCACCCTTACGTTCTCATCGACCTATGATGTCTGCTCACCCTCCGATAAGTTCCTGACTACTGATAAGGATAATGTTTTCACTGCTTTTAAATGGAGCAATGTGCGGGCGATGATGTTCTATAATCGTCAGCAACTGACTTTTACCCGTGAGGAGGATATGGGGCTGAAGACGATTGTCAGTCTGAAGACGGAGTCGAATGAGGCTTGTGGCGACCTTTATTTCACCTCCCTTTCCGACTATGCCGCATGGGATCAGACAACCCATCGTCCCTCGGCAAAGATTCGGACAACGGAGCTGCACGCAGAGATAGAATACTGTCCTGGTGCTCTTTATATCAATACCAAACAGCGTCGTAGGAAAGTGAATCGCGAAGCACCCATCATTACCTTGGGTCATACCATGGGTATCAAAGGTTTCCTGGGTGGCGAATATGACTATCAGTATAGTGAGTTGAGTGTCAAACAGCGCGTCTGGCTGAGCAGTTGGGGCAAAATGGATGTCTATGTCAAGGGAGGCGTACAGTGGTCGAAAGTGCCATTCCCGCTGTTATGCATGCCAGAGGCAAACCTCTCGTATATCCTCCATCATAATACGTATAGTCTTGTCAACAATATGGAGTTCCTCAACGACCGTTTCCTCTCTGTCATTGTCGCATGGGACATGAATGGTAAGTTGTTCAATCGCATCCCCTTGCTGAAGAAATTGAAATGGCGTGAGTACGTAGGAGTCAAGATGCTGTGGGGCGGTCTCTCTGACAAGAATAATCCGTTCTTGGCACAGAATGCTGGAAGTCCTTTGCTGATGGCGTTCCCGGACGACTCTCACGTGATGGATCCTAAGCGTCCCTATTGGGAGGTGTCGGTGGGCATTCATAATATCTTCAGGTTCCTCCATGTGGAGTATGTGCGTCGATTGAACTACAACAACTTGTCGTCAGCACATAAGAATGGTGTCCGTATGACTCTCCATTTCACTTTCTGATATTTTTTCCTTTCGCTGCAACTTTTCCTGTACCATTTACGTCAAACAGGCAGAAACAATAAAAAACAGGAAAGGATATGAAAAAGTTATTTTGGATTTTTGTAGCAGTTGCCACCGTTGTGGCAAGTACCAGTGCCTATGCCTTCTTTGGCTCGGATAAAGTGGAGGAGGGCCGTAAGTTGACAGGTTTTGAGCGCATCCGTTTGCAAGGGTCTCCAGACATCAAGTACACACAAGGAAAGACGTGGTCTGTTCGTGTGAAGGCTCCCAAAAGTATTATCAGGAAAGTGCAGACCCGTGTGGAGGGAAACTGTCTGGTTGTCAGTGTCAAGTCAGGTGGTTTCTTTAGCAGCATGTCCTTGAAAGGTGATGACGTGACGGTCTATGTCACCTCTCCCGATCTGATTGGTGTGGAGGTGCAGGGCTCTGGTGACTTTGAGAGTAGGTCGCATGTCGATACGGATAACCTTGCCATCAGCTTGAAAGGCTCCGGTGACATTGATTTCTATGATATCATCTGTGACCGTATAGATGTGTCTTTGGTCGGTTCCGGTGACGTGGACATCAAAAAGGTGATTACCCAGTATTCCTCTGTTGAGTTAGTGGGTTCTGGTGATGTGCAGATCAGTCAGCTGAATGCCAAAGACACGAAGCTGGAACTGAAAGGCTCTGGCGATATCAAAGTGGCAAGTCAGAAGTGTGGTACCGTTTCCTGTCGCCTGGTGGGCTCTGGTGACATTACCCTCACAGGTAGCATCAAACAACTCAACCAGACTACCCGAGGCTCTGGTGACATCAATACCGCGGGGCTACAGATTACCAGATAAAAAGTAAGAGGAAGCATCAGTGCTTCCTCTTCTCTTTTTTACCAGCCGCCGGGACCACCGCCTCCGGGACCGCCTCCGCTGTTGCTGCTATAACTGGAGAGTGATACACTGCTGCCTCCGTTGACGGCAGCATCCACATAACCGTTACCACCCAATATCTCAGTGCCACTGCTGACGGTAACGCCTGACTTCAGAGTGGGTTGTGAGGAGGCAGATACTACCAGTTTACTGCCACCGCTGGAGGGAGTCTTGAAGGCATATACCTTACTGCCGACGGTGAACGAGTACCAGGTGTTCTTGCTCCATGATGAGGTGGAGTAGCAGGCTTGAGATAGCGAGGCACCATTCTCCAGATTACCCATGACGAACAGGATGCCGCCCTGTATATAGAGCTGTTTCCTGTCCTCTGTATTGGCATCCAACGCATTCTCCGCATTGTTGCTGCCAGAGCAGGCTGCCACCACGATACCTCCCTTGATGTACAAGTTGCCATTGGCATCCATTCCGTCGTTGCTGGAAGATACCGCATAGACATATCCGTCATTGACGGTCAGGTCCTGAGCGGCGTTGATGGCATCGTCATAGGCATTGATGATAATGTTACCGCCGTTGATGTCCAGTGTGTTCTTACTCTCGATACCTTCACCGTTCCTGCCTTTTGTCGTCACGTTGATAGTACCGCCGTTGATGACGAGACCGCCACTGTAGGTATAGCTGTTGCCACTCTCTGTCTTCAATCCCGCTTTGATACCTTTGGGTGAAGAGTAGTAGTTGGAGCTCACATTGTCCGTATTACCGGTGTAGTTGGTGTTCTCCGTCGTACCATTATTATAATATAGTCCGCCAGAGGTTAAGATGGTAATGGAGCCGTCATCAATGGTCATCACACCGTCGCACTTCATTCCCTTACCGCCAGCGCCCTTTGCTGTCAGGTTCAGAACGGTGCTACTGCCCGAGATATTCATATTACCGTCGGCACTCAGTCCGCAGGCTGCCTTGGTCTCCAGATCGTCCTCGTCCCAAGAGCCGTTACCTGTTGTCACGACAGTAATCTCACCGCCAGTGATGTTCATGTCGCCCTCACACTTGACACCCTTGGCGGCAACACCGTCGCAAGTGATGTTGATAGTTCCTCCGCTGATATACATATTTCCGGAGTCCTCGTCCTCATGGTCGGTCGTCTCACCACTAGAGCCTGTCGTGGTATCGTCGATGTCACACTGGATACCGTCGTCACTGGTGCCATTGATGGTAATCGTACCACTCTCCATCAGGAAGTACTGGGCACAGTTGATACCGTCGCCCACAGCCGACTTGACATTGATGGTGGCGTTCTTGATGGTGAAATACTCACCGGTCTTGATGGCATGCTTCACATTGCCCGTCACATTCAGCGTCCCTTTCTGAGCGAATTCTGCATGCCCCTTGATATAAAGGGCACCTTTCTGGGAACCGCTTGCCGCATCGACGAGGGTGTTGGTAGTTCCTGTCACTACCTTCACCTTGATGCGCTTACCGTCTTGGATATGAACGGCGGCACCCGAATTCACGGGTGTCACATTAGTTAAAGTCAGCCCGTTCAGCTCAATAGTCGCCTTTGCCGAACCAGCCATGTAAAACTCGCCATCGTCACTGCTGCCACTGAGGTTATAGGTAATCTCGCTGGCGGTTCCTGCACTGATAAGGTCGTTGGTGAGGGCATCACTCTGTGTGATGCTTACATGGGCTCCGCTGATGGCAATGTCCACATACTGGGCAATGTCACCTGCTACCGTTGCTGAGGCTGAGGTGCCGTTGTAAACTACAGCAACATTTCCTGCCGTCACTTCCGTATCATCGACGTTGATGCCGCTGATGTCTGCGAGTGTGAACTCCTTTCCCATTACGGTCAGCGTGGTACCGCCTGAGAAGACCATGTCACCAGTATCTGTTGAGGGGAAGAGGTAGGTCACGTTACCTACTTTCACATTCAGGGTCTGTGCCGTTGCCGCTATCGCCAGCAACAAGACAGCAAGGAGGGAAACTATCTTTTTCATTTCACTGCCACTTTAATGGTTTTACCATTGCTCTTCACGATATAGACACCCGTTCTCAGGGAAGACATCGCTTCCTGCATAGTGGTGAACTTACCCATAGCGATTCCACTCATAGAGAAAACCTCCACCTCTCCGTTTACAGCGGTATTCACCTCATCGATTGCCGTTACATCGGCTGTTGTGAAATACATCTTTGTCAGATCAGCCAGTGCGAAACTCTGGTCGCCGGCAGTAAGGGTAGTCCCTGAGATGGTAATACTCAGCGACGAGAGAGCTACAGAAGTCAGAGTCCCGTCCGACTTCTCAAAGGTCAGATGGGTATAGCTCTCGGCATGAGCAGTCAGTATACCCGTCATCATCAGCAATACTAATAATACTTTCTTCATATTCCGTCAGTAGTTTAACATTTTCTGCAAAGGTAAGAAATAAAAAGAACCGTTGGTAAAAAATTCAACCAACGGCCCTTTTCTTTCAGCGAATACTCACTTAAATTTTCCCTGACTATATTTTGTCATATCATTGATTTGTCGTAAATTTGCAGCAATTATTATTGCTAAGGTATATGAAGTCAATCTTTAGTCGTCTTTTGATGGCAAGTTTAATAGGTATGACAATGGGATGTAATGGTCATGTTGATATCGAGCAGCAGGTGGATGAACTGTATGGCAGGATGTCGCAGGAAGAGCGTGTGGCACAACTGCAAAGTATTTATCTCGATGTGTTCTTCGACGAACAGGGAAAGCTGGATACGGCAAAGTGCCGGGAACTGATTCCCAATGGCATCGGTCATTTCTCGCAGTTCTGTATGCAGCAGCCCAGGGACCCTAATGAGTTGCGCGACCGTGTCGCCGCTATGCAGGACTGGTTGATGAAGAATACACCTAACGGTATTCCTGCCCTTTTCCATGAGGAGGTGCTGACGGGTGTCAATACACTGGGTGCCACCATCTATCCCCAACAGATAGGACAGGCATGCTCCTTCAATCCGGAACTTGCAGAACTGAAGACGCGGCAGACGGCAACGGCACTGCGGCGGATGGGCGGTATCCTTGCCCTGTCCCCGATGGTTGACGTGTGCCGTAACCCCAGTTTCAACCGTTTGGAGGAGTCGTATGGAGAGGATGGCTATCTGTCGGCAGTGATGGGTACCGCCTTTGTCAAAGGACTCCAGCAGGGAGACCTCAGGAAAGGGGTAGGGGCTTGCTCGAAGCATTACCTCGGCTATGGAGGCGGTGGTGATGCTGACGAGAAGGAGATGATGGAGGAGATTCTCCTTCCCCATGAGGCGATGATCCGTCAGGCAGGCAGTAAAGTGGTCATGCCCGGCTATCATGCCGTTCATGGTACCAACTGTGTCGCCAACGGTGAGATACTGAACGACATCCTGCGTGGCTATCTTGGCTTTGACGGTATGGTGGTAAGCGACTATACCGCTATCGACCAGATCCCAGGTCTGGAGAACAGCGTGCAGAAAGCCGCTGCGGCAATCAATGGCGGTAATGATGTCGACTTCCCTACAGGTTCTGACTATAAGAGCCTGCCCGAGGCTCTCAAAAAGGGGCTGGTAAAGCCGGAGATCTTTGAGCGTGCCGTGAAGGACGTGCTGCGTCATAAGTTCCGTGCTGGTCTTTTCGACAAGGATGCTTATCTCTATTCCACTGAGAAGATCGTCCTTGATACTCCAGAGGAGCGCAAGACCGCCTATGATATCGCCACGCAGTCGGTGGTGCTCCTGGAGAACAATGGGGTGCTGCCCTTGAGAGATGTCAGGAATGTACTGCTGACCGGTCCTAATGCCAACAGTATCTGGGCGATGTGCGGAGACTATACCTATCCCGCCATGTCGTATTTCTGGAAAAGGATGGAGCATGTTCAGGACAATCCGCATATCGTGAAACTGCTGGAGGGTATGACGACACAGAAGCCGGAGGGTCTTAACCTGATGTATTCCCGTGGTTGTGACTGGACAGAGGAGATAGAGACGAAATATGGAGAGGCTGGTGATGCCCGTGCCTGGGAATACGAACTCCTGCACCGTAAGGTGGATGCCGGTGAGAAAGCCGACAGACAGGAGGCACTGCAGATGGCTCAGCAGTGTGATGTCATCGTGGCTGCCGTTGGTGAGAACGTGATGCTGTGCGGTGAGAACCGTGACCGCCAGGGGCTCCGTCTGCCGGGAAAACAGGAGCAGTTCGTCGAGGAACTCATCAAGACTGGTAAACCCGTCGTGCTGGTGATCTTCGGCGGCAGGGCGCAGGTGGTGTCTGGTCTTGCCGAAAGATGTGCCGCCGTCATCCAGGCATGGTATCCTGGTGAGGAGGGTGGTCATGCCGTTGCCGACATCCTCTATGGTAAGGTGTCACCCTCGGCAAAACTGTCGGTCAGCTATCCCAATACGGAAATCAACGGTCCCGTCTGCTATAACTATTCTGCTGAGAAAGACGCTCGTGTCCAGTGGCATTTCGGCTATGGATTGTCATATACTACCTTTGCCTATCAGAACCTGAAGGTTGACAAGGAGGTCTCTACCACGGCGGAAGGTGTCAATGTGAGTTTTGAAGTGAGGAATACGGGTAAGATGGCTGCCGACGAGATCGCACAGGTCTATCTGAGTCCCACGGCTCCCGGACAGCAGATACGTCCTATCCAGTTGCAGGGATTTGCACGTGTGTCACTGAAACCAGGTGAGAGTAAGACGGTACGTGTGAAACTGTACACAGACCAGTTCGGCTTCTATTCCCATGAGGGAGTGCGTCAGTGGAATATCCGTCCGGGTAAGTTTGTCGTCAAGGTGGGGGCTTCCTCTGCCGACATTAAACTGCAGGAAACAGTAACCCTGACCGGGGAGCCTGTCGTTAAACCCATCAGAGACCATTATTTCTCTGAGTTATTGTAACTCTCTCTTACCTTTAAATATATAGTTATGTACGTAATATTAGCCGACAATCAAGATATCACCCGGGCAGGCATGATGTATGTCTGTCAGGAACTGGGACAGGTGGAGATGCACCGTTCCGAGGACAAGGCTGGCATGATAGAGCAGCTGAAGAGTCATCCTGATGCCGTGGTGGTACTGGATTATACGCTTTACGATATCAATGACGTGGAGGAACTGGAAATCCTGTATCAGCGGTTTCCTGACGTGCAATGGATTCTTTTCAGCGTCGACCTCTCTGGTGACTTCGTCCGTCGGGTGATAGCCATTTCCCCCCGTTTCAGTATCTTGCTGAAGGAATCACCTATTCAGGAGATACGGGAGTGCCTGTTATTCGGACAGCGTCATCAGCGGTATATCTGTCAGCGGATGGCGGAGATTTTACTGGCACCTCAGGTGAGTAGGGTGGAGGAGGATGTGAAATTGACACCGACAGAGGTCGAGATCCTGAAGGATATCGCCTTGGGACTGACTACCAAGGAAATTGCCGAGCGCCGCTTCTCCAGTTTCCATACCGTCAATACCCATCGCAAGAATATCTTCCGTAAGATAGGGGTCAACAATGTCCATGAAGCAACCAAATATGCCCTGCGGGCAGGACTTGTCGACTCAGCGGAATATTACATCTAACTATCAACAGACAATGTAAAGTCTAAGGATTACGACAATCACTATTATATCGTCAATGAATGAAAGCGGTTAGTTCCCAAACGACCGCAGTTTTGATTTTAACATTTTTGGTTCCGTTGGGCTGTGAAGTCCGACGGGCTTTTTATTTAAGTTATAGAGGTGAGTGGAGAGAGGTGGGTCGCGCTCGTGCGCGCATACATAAAGTTTTTTACCCTTGCAACCGTTGCCACCTTGCAATACTGCTTGAAAATCAGCCGATTACGGTAACAACGAGGTGGCAAGGGTGACAAGGAATGGCGTTTTTGCCCTTAAAATACGTATAAAAACGAATGAAGTCCTCCTTGTGAAGCCTTAGGCTTCGGGGGACGAAGCCCTAAGCTTCAAGGGTCGAAGCCTTAGGCAACGAGGGTCGAAGGTACGGGCTTCAATGGTTGAAGCCTTAGGCAACGTCAATGAAAACTCTATCGTACTGAATTGCTATCTAACTTGGTTTACGATGTAAATCAATTTGATTTACTCGGTAATTCAATTTGATTTACTCAGTAATTCAATTTGATTTACTTTGCAAATCAATTTGATTTGCAATGAAGGGGATTATCCTTTACAGTTGTGATTTTGTCTGATTGCAAAAAAATAAGTAGGAACTGTCTCACGACAACTCCTACTCCCTTTCTAACTAACTTATTATCAACTATTCATTACTCATTCTGAATTCACGATGCAAAGATAAGCATTATTTTTGTATCTTGCAAGAAAAAACATGAAAAAAGTTCCGTAAACGTTTGCGTAAATCCAAAAAAGAGTGTAATTTTGCACTTGATGAACAATAAGAAGCAACATAGAACCTCTTTGAAGGACATGGCAAAAGAACTGAATGTCAGTATTGCCACTGTGAGTCGAGCCTTACACAGCTCTACGGAGATTGGTGAGGAAATGCAGCATAAAGTGAAGGAACTGGCGAAGAAAATGAACTATCGTCCTAATCCGTTTGCACAGAGTCTTCGTAAGGAAGCCCCTAAAATCATTGGTGTGGTGGTCCCCAACCTGGTCACTCATTATTATGCCGCCGTCCTGGATGGTATTGAGGACGAGGCAAGGAGGGCAGGGTATAGTGTCATCAGTGCCAACAGCCATGAGAATGGGGAGACGGAGGCGATGGTCATCGACAACTTCATCAGTCTGCATGTGGAGGGCATCATTGCCTGTCTTTCCCAGACGACTACTGATTACAGCCATTTTGAGGAGATCTCCGAGATGGGTATTCCCTTGGTGTTCTTCGGACGTACCTGTCTGTCTGACAGGTTCTCCAGTGTGACGGCAAATGGGGATGAGGCGGCGCAGATGGCTACACAGCACCTGATAGATACCGGCAGCCGGCGCATTGCCTTCATCGGCGGTCCTAATCACCTGGATATGGTGCAGCGCCGCAAGCACGGCTATCTGGAGGCTTTGCGGGAGAACCGCATACCGATAGACCGTGAACTGGTGACATGTAATAAGATCGACTATCAGGTGGCGATGGATGCCACGACGCGACTGTTGCAGATGGACAACCGTCCTGATGCCATTCTTGCCTTCAACGACATCATTACTTTCGCCGCTTTTACCGCCATCAAGCAACAGGGGCTCCACATTCCGGAGGATGTTGCCCTGATCGGTTTCACGGATGATGCCCATGCCGCCTATGTGACCCCTCGCCTGTCTGCCATCCAGGACCAGTCGTACCTGATGGGAACTACCGCCTGCCAGTTGTTGCTGGGTCATATTCAGGGTGATACGAATGTCTATAAGAAAATCGTGCCCCAACAGCTGGTCATCCGTGACACCTCCGCTAAAAACAAAAAGTAAGTGTTTTTTTTGGTGGTGTGGTAAAAAAAGTGTATTTTTGCAAATACTAAAACTAAAAGTGACGTTACCCAATGACTAAGAAAGTATTATTTGTCGCATTGTTCCTGTTAGCCCTTCCATTTGCCGCAATGGCAGGAATCCCCGATATCAAGTTCAGCCGCCTGGATACGCGTGACGGACTCAGTAATTCCCAGTTGTTATGTATCATGCGTGACTCCAAGGGTATGATGTGGTTTGGAACCCCATACGGACTGAACCGCTATGATGGCTATCGTTTCAAGACATTCTACTCGTATGCCAAAGACACCACGACGCTGCGTAATAACTATGTGGATGAGATATATGAGGCGTACGACGGGAAACTGTGGTTACGTCAGAGTATGAACTATACCGTCTACGACCCTGTGACGGAGAAATTCGACCGCCATCCGGAGGTGTGGCTGCGGAAGCACGGTATCAAGGGTGGTGTGGAGCGTCTGTATATTGACTCCAAGAAGGATTTCTGGGTGAAGACGTACGACGAGGGCTTCTGGCACTACAGTCCGCGCACCGGGAAGCTCAAGCATTATCGCTTTGGGTATGGTCCTCAGGAGTTTAACAACGATTTTGGAATATCCGGTTTTACCGAGTTCGGTAAGAATATACTGATATCCTCTTTCAATGGTGAGATCTTTTGTTTCAACAGGGAGAAAGACTGGATCAGCTGGAAGAGTAACTACCTGCGGAAACATGGTCTTGTGAACAGCCAGGACTGTAAACTGCGTACAGACAGCTATGGTAACCTCTATGCCATTACGATGCAGTCTGTCTTCGTCCTGATAAATGGCAAAGGGAAATGGTATCATTCCATGCCAGACTTCCTTCATTCCTTGGGTATTGAGAATACGGAGGAAGTCCAAAGTGTCTGGGATGTCAAGATGGATAAAAACAAAAGACTGTGGATTGCCACGGACCATCACGGACTGATCGTCGTTGACAGGAAGGACAAGGAGTTACGCCAGTTCCTCAATGACAAGCATGACGAGAGTACCATCAGTGAGAATACTGTCCGCTTTATATACAGGGACCAGTTGGGACGTATGTGGATGGGTACCTATATGAATGGAGTGAACTGTTATGCGGAGAGCAGTTCTAATTTCCGTAACCTGGATTTAGGCAATATCAACACTATCTGTGTTGACAAGGCAGGCAACTACTGGTTGGGAACGAATGACAAGGGTATTATCTGTTTCGACCCCCGCACAGAGGAGCAGGTGGTCTATGACAAGGCAAACAGCGGTATCGGCTCCAACACGATGGTAGGCTCCTTGGCAGCCCGTGACGGTTCGGTATGGTTCGGAACTTATGAGGGCGGTCTGCTGCATATCAAGAACGGACAGGTGACCAACTACCGTGTGACGGGACAAAAGACAGATTTAGCGAATAATAACGTATGGACGGTCTGTGAGGACCAGTGGGGATATATCTGGATAGGTACGCTGGGCAGTGGCATCCAGCGTCTGAATCCCCGGACGGGACGGTTTGATGAGCCCGTCAACACCAAGAACTCCATCCTGCCGAGCGACTATATCTCTACCATCACCATGACCCAAAAGGGATGGCTGATGGTGTCACACTCTAATTATTATTCTATAGTCAATCCTAAGACCGGGAAGATCATCAACCGTAATATTACGAATAACCATAATGATGTCAGTGTGACGGAAATGTCCATCAATACGATGCAGGACAGCCGTGGCTTGTCATGGCAGGGGTCCGCTTCCGGTGCCACGATATGGGATCCGAGGACCAACGATGTCTATCTTATTGATATGCGTTCTGGTATGTTCGGCTCTACAGTGGACGGCATCGTGGAGGACGAGCATCATACCATGTGGCTCGCCACTGATCACGGTGTGACCAATGTGGTTCCGCAAAAACAGTATGATGGCAAGTGGAACTTCGTCATCCGCAGCTTCAATAACCGTGACGGTTTGCAGAACGGTCCTTATAACCAGCGTTCTCTCTGTTACTCACCTGATGGGAAAGTGCTGGTAGGTGGACAGGGAGGACTTGACATTATCAATCCCCGCCGGATGGGAAAGGGCAGGTTGAAGGAGCATCCTTTGTTCAGCGGACTGAAAATTGCCGGGCAGGATGTCGCTGTCGGTGAGAAGATTGGCAGGCATGTCGTGTTGGAGGAGGCACTTGACTATTCCCGGGAGTTGAGTCTTCGTTACGATGAGGAGTTCACCGTCCAACTGGCAAGTAACAGTGGTGAGGTGCATAACCGTTCCCGTTTCATCTATAAGATGGCGGGCTATAATGATGAGTGGCTGCGCACCGAGGAGGTCAATCCCAATATCACCTACCAGAGTCTTCGCGCAGGATTCTATTATCTCTGTGTGCGGATGCTCAACGATGACGGCACCATGGGAAATGAAGAGAGCCGCATCGCTATTACCATCCGTCCGCCACTGTGGCGTACCCGCTGGATGATACTCCTCTATATGCTGGTCATAGCCGTTGTCGCATGGTTCTGGCGGAAATGGTACATGAAGCGGCAGGAACGCCGGATGGAGGCAGAGAATCTTCGCCGTGAGACAGAGAAAGTATCGTGGATGACAGAGATGCGTAAGAAGCTGATGGAAGAACAGCAGCAGCAAGGCAGTCAGGTGGTGGAGCATGAGCAAGTGGAGACTCAGATGCGACAGGCGGATCTCGTCGCCTTTGTCAAGAAGATATGTAAGGATTTCAAGGGTTATGAGAACCTGCCTTTCAAGATTTCCGTCGTTGCCGCTGCCAGTCAGTTGGAACTGATGTTCGACGCTGACCAGTTGAAGCGCGCCTTGGATATCCTGCTCACCAATTCCGTGCGGTTTGCTCCTACGGAAAGCCGTATCAGTGTGGGTGTCGCCCGCATGGCGAATGGGGACGCGCAGATACAGATAGCCGACAATGGCATTGGTGTGCCGGAGCAGTATAGGGACACCCTCTTTGATCCTGTTCCCAATAGTGAGGGAATCGGACTTGACAAGGTGAAGGCGATAGTGGATGCCCATCATGGGACGATCCGTCTGGAGGATAATCCGGGTGGTGGCTCCATCTTCGTGATCACACTGCCGGCAGGGGAGGTCGTTGAAGAGGCTGAGATTATAGAATAACTATAAATAACTATTAATAATACATGAAACATTTAAGAGTGACGACGACAGGAGTCTTGTCATTGATGGTGGCTGCACTGATGGCTGCCGACTATACCGTCAAAGGTAATTTTGTGACGATTCCTGTCAAGGAAGTGAAGGCTGGTGGTGCCAAGGTGGTACGCCTTCAAGTGATTAACGACAACATCATCCGGGTACAGGCTACGTCAGAGACCTCATTGCCCCAGAAGCAGAGTCTGATGATCGTGGAGCAAAAGGCAAATCCGAAGTTTGATGTCAGACAGGATGATGACAAGGTCTGCGTGAAGGCATCCCGTGTGGAGGCACGTGTCGATGTGGAGTCAGGTGAGATTGCTTTCTATGACGCCAGTGGAAAGAGATTGCTGAAGGAGTCAGATCATGGCAAGCAGTTCAAGAACTTTACCGTCCCGGAGCGTGAGTATGGTCTGAAGGGCGGTGCTCCACTGACTGAGGCAATGAAGCACGGTATTCAGTGGCAGATGAAGTTCGACTCTCCTGATGACGAGGCTTTCTACGGACTGGGTCAGCATCAGTCTGAGGAGTTTAACATGAAGGGTAAGAACGAGGACCTCTTCCAGTATAATACGAAGGTGAGTATCCCGTTTGTCCTTTCCAACAAGAACTATGGTATCCTGTGGGATTCCTATAGCTACTGCCGTTTCGGTAATCCTAACGACTACCTCCAGCTGAACCGTGCCTTCAAGCTCTATGACAGGAAAGGAAAGGCTGGTCATCTGACAGGCACGTATGTGGATGCTCAGGGAAAGAAACTCGTCCGCGATGAGGACTCTATCTATTATGAGTATGGTTATCCTGCTGCCTCCGAGATTGCCGTGAAGACGGATAATGGCGGTATCAAGAACCTTCCCCAGGGATTCAACCTGCAGGGTGCTCGTGTGGTCTATGAGGGATTCATAGAGCCTCAGGTATCTAATCTCTATCAGTTCATCCTCTATTATTCTGGTTACGTGAAGGTGTATATCGATGGCAAAGAGGTCGTTCCTGAGCGTTGGCGTACGGCATGGAACCCGAATGCCTATAAGTTCGCCACCGATCTGAAGAAAGGAAAGAAAGCACAACTGCGTATCGAATGGCAGCCTGACGGCGGTGAGGCATATTGCGGACTGCGTGTGTCGGAGCCCCGTAGTGAGGAGGAGCGTGGTAAGTTGAGTATCTGGAGTGAGATGGCTCGTGACATGGACTACTATTTCATCGCAGGAAAGAACCTCGATGAAGTCATCAGCGGCTATCGCACACTGACCGGTAAGGCATCACTCTATCCGAAGTGGGTGCTGGGCTTCTGGCAGAGCCGTGAGCGTTATAAGACTTCCCAGGAGATAGAGGAGACGCTTGCCGAGTTCCGTAAGCGTCATATCCCAGTGGATAATATCGTACAGGACTGGAACTACTGGAAACTGGACTCTTGGGGCAGTCATGAGTTTGAGACTGACCGTTATCCTAATCCGCAGGCTATGCTTGACAATGTTCACAAGATGCATGGTCGCTTTATGATCTCTGTATGGCCTAAGTTCTATGATACGGTCAAGAACTACAAGGAGCTGGACAAGAAGGGATGGATGTATCATCAGGCTGTCAAAGATGATATCCATGACTGGCTGGGCTTCCGTGGCTCCTTCTATGATGCCTATGATGCCGGTGCCCGTAAGATGTTCTGGCGCCAGATGGACGAGAACCTTTATTCAAAATATAACCATGACGGTATTGCCGGAGTTGATGCCTGGTGGATGGATGCCTCAGAGCCTAACGTCCGTGACTGTACCCCGATGTGGTACCGTAAGGCTCTCTCCGGTCCTACGGCACTCGGTACCTCTACAGAGTTTTTCAATGCTTACTCTACCGTCAATGCGGATGCTATCTATAACGGACAGCGTAGCGTATATAAAGGAAAGGATAATGAGCCCCGCGTGTTCTTGTTGACACGTAGCGGTTTCGCTGGTGAGCAACGCTTCTCTACCGCCACATGGAGTGGTGACATCGCTACCCGTTGGGAGGATATGCGTGCCCAGATGACGGCAGGTCTGAACTACTCGATGTCGGGCATTCCTTTCTGGGGAATGGACCAGGGTGGCTTCTGTGTGGAGAACCGTTATGTGGCTGCCCAGCAACTTTATGATAAGACTGGTGTTGAGAACGAGGACCTGAAGGAGTGGCGTGAGCTGCAGACCCGCTGGAACCAGTTCGGTGCCTTCATCCCTCTGTTCCGTGCCCATGGACAATGGCCTTTGCGTGAGATATGGAACATCGCACCGGATAATCACCCTGCTTATAAGTCGTTCGTTTACTACGACAAACTGCGTTACCGCCTGATGCCTTATCTCTACTCGATGGCTGGCTGGGCTCATTTCAAGGACTATACCCTGATGCGTGCCCTTGTGATGGACTTCAATGGTGACAAGGAAGTGGAGAATATCGGTAACCAGTGGATGTTCGGTCCTGCGCTGATGGCATGTCCTGTAGGCTATTATAAGGCACGCAACCGCAGTGTCTACTTCCCCAAGCAGAGTGGCTGGTATGACCTCTATACCAACGAGTACATCGAGGGTGGTCAGTCACTGGTGGTTGACGCTCCATACGAGTGCATCCCCGTCTTTGTCCGTGAGGGTGCTATCATCCCCTTCGGTCCTGAGATGGAGTGGAGTGACGAGAAACCCGCAGAACTCATCAATCTCTATGTCTATGCAGGAAAGAACGGCTCGTTCCAGCTCTATGAGGACGAGGGCGTGAACTATAACTATGAGAAGGGTAAGTATGCTACCATCGACATTACTTATGATGATGCCTCCAAGACCGTGAAGTTTGGTGCCCGTAAGGGACAGTTCAACGGTATGTTGAAGAACCGTCGCTTCAATGTCGTACTCATCACGAAGGATGCCCCCAAACCTCTCAATCTCGACAGTCCGGAGGGTGTACTCGTACAGTACACAGGAAAGGAAATCAGCATCAAGTTGTAATACCTCATTCATTCTATATTATTAACATAAGTTATTATCGTTATGAGAAAGAGATGGAAAGTCATGGAGAATAGGGTGGTGATGCATTTGCTTACATGGTTGGGTATCGGCTCTACTTCACTTATCTTTATGGCATGTTATGGTCCTGCCCCCAGGAATTATCAAGTCGTGGAAGACGAAGATTCTACGGTGGTGATGGTGGGTGACAGTGTTGTGATGTCTGTGGATAATACATCGGCAGAAGATGTGGCGGTTACAGACGAACAGCCCGAGGCAGAATGACTATGAAATGATGAAGGCGACACCCTTATCATTGAAAAAGAAAATCGCCTTGGAACTTTGGCATAAACGCGAACAGAACATGTTGCAAGATCATCCCTTGCAACAATTGTTCTGGGAGTGCACCCTTCGTTGTAATTTGTATTGCCGTCATTGTGGTAGTGACTGTAAAACCCAGTCCGGACGGTTAGACATGCCCAAAGAGGATTTTCTGCGTGTACTTGACAGTGTGGCTCGAAAGACAGATCCGCACGGAGTGTTCGTGGTAGTCTCTGGCGGAGAACCACTGATGCGGGAGGATTTAGAGGAGTGCTGTGCTGCCATCTATAAAAAAGGTTTCCCTTGGGGGATGGTGACTAACGGACTCTATTTGACAAAGGAGCGTCTTCAGAGATTGTTGAAGGCAGGTATGCACTCCGTGACAATCAGTCTTGATGGCTTGGAGGAGGATCATAACTGGATGCGGGGAAATGTGCGCAGTTTCCAATGTGTTGATGAGGCAATATCCATGTTGGTACGAAAGCCTCCTGTTATGTTTGACATTGTGACCTGTGTGACGCGTCGTAACTATTCGTGCCTTCAAGAGTTGAAGGAATATCTGATAACAAAGGGCGTGCGTCGTTGGCGTATCTTCACCGTGTTCCCGGTAGGACGTGCGGCAAACGACCCGATGATGCGACTCACCCACGAGGAGTTTAAAGGTGTTTTTGAGTTTATTCGCACAACACGTCGTGAGGGGAAAATACAGTTGGATTATGGCTGCGAAGGCTTTTTAGGTAATTATGAGGGGGAGGTGCGTGACCATTTATACACCTGTCAGGCTGGTGTGACAATCGGCTCTGTATTGATTGACGGCTCTATCTCTGCCTGTACCAGTATCCGTAGCGACTATCATCAAGGTAATATCTATGAAGATGACTTCATGGAGGTGTGGGAACGGCGTTTCCACCCTTACCGGAATAGGGAGTGGATGCGGAAAGACGATTGTGCGGGATGCTCTTATTTCCGTTATTGTCAAGGTGGTGGAATGCACCTGCGTGATGGTGATGGCAAGTTGTTATTATGCCATATCAAGCGATTAGAAGGAAAACAATAATCATAAACATTACTCAATCATGAAAAAAATCTTATTATCTGTCATTGTGCTGTTTTCCTGTCAGGCAAACGCACAGTATCTGTATCCCTTCCAGAATCCTGCACTTTCTTACCAGAAGCGTGTGGAGAATCTGATTTCGTTGTTAACCCCAGAGGAAAAAGTGGGACTGATGATGAATAAGTCGGCCTCGGTCGACCGCCTTGGAATACCATCATACAACTGGTGGAGTGAGGCATGTCATGGCGTGCGTCAAGGCGGTTATACCGTCTATCCGCAACCTATCGGGATGGCAGCGGCTTTCAATTCCCAGTTGTTCTATGACGTATTCTCTACGGTATCCGATGAGGCTCGTGCCAACTGGAACCGCAGTAATCATGACATCTTCCATGTACCGATGGGAGAGATTTATTATCCTGGGAATCCAGAGCTGACATTCTGGTGCCCGAATGTGAATATCTTCCGTGACCCCCGCTGGGGACGGGGACAGGAGACCTGCGGCGAGGACCCTTATCTGAATGCTGTCTTGGGTGTTCAGACGGTATTGGGTATGCAGGGCAATGACAAGCATTACCTCAAGACCCATGCCTGTGCCAAGCATTATGCCGTACATAGCGGTCCGGAACCTTTGCGTCACTCGATGAATGTGGAGCCGACGAACCGTGACTTATGGGAGACTTATCTCCCTGCCTTCAAGGCGTTGGTGAAGAAAGGAAACGTGCGGGAGGTGATGTGTGCCTATCAACGGTTTGAGGGAAAACCTTGTTGTACCAGTGACCGCCTGTTGATTGACATCCTTCGTTGACATACATGTGGTTCATGTGGATAGGTATCCATATATCGGTGGTGGCATCGGTAATCTTGTCATAGACGCTTTTGTCGATGATGAAGTCGTTGGTTTTGGTATCTCCGTATTGGATATAGTAGACACCTGGCTGTTTAATGGAGGAGAAGTCGAACTTCACATAATTATATTTATAATAGGTTCCCCCATGTGGTGACGGCTCCCTCATAGGCTTTCTCCGTCGTGCCGTCTTCCTTGATACGCCAGAGGGTGGCAGTTGACTTGACCGGGTCGTTCTTGTCCAGTTCTATGACAGAAACTTTGGGCTGCTCCGGGATATATCCTACTTGTGAGAAGCCGATGTTGGGTTCACGAATCCAGCCGGGGATGGCATGTGGCTCCACTGTCCATGAGAGCACCTTGCCCGTTTTGTTTGCAGGGAGAACACTCCGAAGCACATACCAGCCATTCTGTGCAATCATTCTCCCGTCAAAGAGTTGAAGCTCTGCGTCCTCGCTGTTGATACGAATCATGCGTCCGGGACTGTCGGTAGCTACCACGAGCTGGTGTCCTTTTTCCATGGGTAGTGGATCAACGAAGCGGTCTGTTCCTCGGTCGTCGTAGGTCTTGAATCCCTTGAACTGTTTAGACTTCTCTGCGTTGGGACGTGTGACAGTCTGGCTGGCAGCATAGCGCGGGAAACGGTTTAGTCTGCCATCCATGATGAATGTCTTGTGGCAGTCAGAAAGAAAAGACACACTAATAATTTTCTCATAACTGGTTCTTTATTATTGATAATTTGGTTCTTTGACGTTAATATGGAGAGAAAGTAAATTGTCCCCAACTGATTATTATGGATTGTTAACGTTCTGATATGAAAGATTATTTGTATCTTTGCAGACAGATGAGAACAGCAGTGATAGGCGGTGGGGCGGCAGGGTTCTTCCTTGCCATTAACCTGAAGGAGATGATGCCGGAGATGGAGGTGACTATTTTTGAGCGTAGTCAGCGGGTGTTGTCGAAAGTGGAGGTGTCTGGTGGCGGACGGTGTAACTGTACCAACTCTTTTGAGGAGGTGAAAGACTTGCAGGCAGTCTACCCCCGTGGGCATCGGCTGATGAAACGTCTGTTCAATGTCTTTGATTATCACGATGCCTATGCGTGGTTTGAGCGACATGGTGTCCCGTTAGTGACGCAAGATGATGAGTGTGTGTTTCCTGCTGCGCAGGACTCACATGCCATCATCAATTGTTTTCTTTCCTTGGCGCATCGTTATCATGTCAACGTCTGTCTTGGACAAAAGGTACAGTCATTGGGTACGTTGAGCGAGTATGATTATATCGCTGTGACGACAGGCGGGTCACCCAAAGGGGAAGGGTTAAGATGGTTGAGGGCTTTAGGGCATGAGATAGCAGAACCTGTGCCGTCTCTTTTTACCTTTCAGATAAATGACAAGTCGTTGACATCACTGATGGGGACGGTGGTAGAGGAGGCTGCCGTGATGATACCCGCTACCAAGTTTCGTGCAGACGGTCCTTTGCTTATTACGCACTGGGGAATGAGCGGTCCTGCCATCCTGAAACTCTCCAGCTATGCGGCAAGACAGTTGGCTGACCAGCATTACCAGATGCCTTTGAGTGTCAGTTGGCTGGGGAAAAGACTTGCTGACGTGGAGTCCTCACTCTCTGAAGCCGTCATCCGCTACTCCCCGAAACAACTGTCTACTGTCAATCCCTTTGGATTGCCACAGCGGTTATGGAGTTACCTGTTGGCGAAATCATTGGCAGCGAGGATGCAGATACGATGGAGTGAGTTGAGCAAGAAAGATGCCAACCGGTTGGTCAACGTTCTTTGTAATGATACTTATGAGATAGCAGACCGTGCCGCTTTCAAAGACGAGTTTGTCACCTGCGGAGGTGTCTCGTTGAAGAGTGTGAATCCCTCTACCCTTGAGAGCAAACAGGTGCCTAACCTCTATTTCGCAGGGGAAGTGTTGGATATTGACGGCATCACAGGTGGTTTCAATTTTCAGGCAGCGTGGACGACAGCCTATGCAGTAGCCACCGCCATTGTCGGAAAACTATCCTAATTGTATCATTCTTTTTTGCTGATGTTTCATATTGATATTCTCCTTGGATGAGATGTTGGAGTCTTTGGATTTATTTTGTATTTTTGCGTCATAAGAGATGAGCAATAATCAATGAATGATATGAAAAAGACTTTCGTGTTTCTACTTGTATGCCTGTTGGCTGGTCACGCTTCAGCACAGTACCGGTATCCGTTTCTGAATCCTTCACTTTCTTACCAAGAACGTGTGGAGAACCTGTTATCTTTATTAACCCCAGAGGAGAAGGTGGGACTGATGATGAATAAGTCGGCATCGGTCGACCGTCTCGGTATTCCTTCCTATAACTGGTGGAGTGAGGCATGTCATGGTGTCCGGCAGGATGGATATACCGTTTATCCGCAACCTATCGGGATGGCTGCGGCATTTAACGCACAGTTGGTGTATGATGTGTTCTCTACGGTCTCCGATGAGGCTCGTGCCAACTGGAACCGCAGTAATCATGACATCTTCCATGTGCCGATGGGAGAGATTTATTATCCTGGGAATCCAGAGCTGACATTCTGGTGCCCGAATGTGAATATCTTCCGTGACCCCCGCTGGGGACGGGGACAGGAGACCTGCGGCGAGGACCCTTATCTGAATG
>Ga0256405_10001071_pt1 | contig 79969 bp, 85 predicted proteins | sample RumenRJG_02DNA_FD_189096 | JGI IMG/M metagenome (GOLD analysis project Ga0256405, IMG submission 189096) | Bovine rumen microbial communities from Lethbridge, Alberta, Canada - RJG_02 | ecosystem: Host-associated > Mammals > Digestive system > Stomach > Rumen | place: Canada: Alberta... | reverse complement strand
TCCATTGGTATAACAATGAACGTATTCAAAAGAATCTTGGATACTTGTCTCCTATACAGTATCGACTAAAATTTTCAAATTAATTAATCTTTTTATTTAGTGTGTACTTGACAGGTACTAGTATCAAACTTCCTTTTTATTTTATTATGCTAATATTATAAAAACAATTAATAAAACTACAAATAATTCTAATAATAATTTCCAAATATTTTTTAACCAATCTTTATAAGAAACATTCAAGAATGAAAGTGTTCCCATAAGTATTAAACTTGTTGGTGCAAATAATGTTACTAAACCATATATAGATTGGAAAATAACACCAATTAATGGATATTTATCTGTATTAGTAACAATAGAAGTGTAATATGGAATAACACTTTGAGCTACATAAGATATATCCCCATTAAATACACCAGCTAATCCAAATGTAAAGATTGCTTTAAATACATTATATTTCTTACTAGTTCCCAATATAGCTTTATATATTGTTAATTGGAATGGATGATAAGTAACAAGAACTAAGCATGTATAAACTAATATAACTATAAGTGCTGGTGCCAATGCTTTCTTAACTCCACTAGCAAATCCATCAAGTATATCATCAATTTTTACTTTATAAATTATAACTAAAATTAAAGTTAATAATGCAATAGGTAAAAATAAATCAACTAAAGTCCATGTACCAAAAGCATTCATTGTTCCATATAATTTTGAGAAAATAGGGAATTTAAAAATTTTGAATTCTGTTACTGACTTAGTAATATTATCAAATAAACTAATTTTAAATCCATTATCTCCCCAAGTAATAAATGCTAAAATTAAAAGAATAAACATTAAAGTAAATCCTACTACAAAAGGCCATACTTTATGTGAAGAACCTTCTTTTTCAGGAATTAAATAATCATCATTATTATCTGTAATAGATTCTTTAACAACAATTATATTATTGTCTTTTAATGCTGCCTTATTAGCATTCTTTGTAGATTTACCTTTTGTTGATTTTGTTGTTTTTGCTGTCTTTGATGCCTTAGTATTCTTTTTAGCAACAGTTTTAGAAGTTGTTTTTTTAGCAGCACTATTTGTTGATGGCTTCTTTTCAACATCAACCTCAATTTTTACTTCCTTATTAACCTTTAATAAAGGTTTAGTAATTTTCATATACTTTTTAATATATACAAATGTATTGAATAAAACTAAAACAATACCAACAATTAAAATTACAAATCTAACTCCAATTTGGTAATCTAAATTTAGTGAAAGTACTGAAGTAATTACATTCATATTTGCATAAGCATATGTTGAACCAATAAGTCCTGCTGCCATTGATCCAATAATTATCATTGCTGCAACAATCTTATCATATCCCATTAGTAAGATAAGTGCCACTATAAATGGAATAAATATTGCAAATGCGATTTGTAATCCACAGATTGAAACACCAACTGCTAACAAAACAGATACAATTGCTAAAAATATTTTTTCCTTTCCTTCAAAAATTGAAACAATCTTATCTAAAAAAGTACGATAAGCCGGAATTTTGTATAAAATTCCATAAAAACCACCAATGAAGAGAATAAATAATGCAATATATCCAAAATAAGAAAGAGCTGTTAATGGATAATTGAATAATTCATATAACCCCATTTGTACGCGTCCTTGATCTACATACTGTCCTGAATAATAAGCAGCAGGTAAAATCCAAGATAGTAATAAGAAAACTAAAATAGTAATAAGAACGACTTTTACTGTATTATGTTTTTTCATAATTGACCTCCCATAATAATTATAAACCTAATTTTTAAAATTTTACAAGTATTTACATATTATTTTCACAAAAAATAAAAAATATGAGACAAAATCTCATATTTTTGATACTATTATTATTTTCGCTCCTTCATAGTAGGGAATAATAGAACATCTCTTATAGATTCTTGCTCAGTAAATAACATTACAAGCCTATCTATTCCATATCCTATTCCACCAGCAGGAGGCATACCATACTCTAATGCCTCAATAAAGTCCATATCAATATCGTTTGCTTCATCATTACCTAATTCTTTTTCAGTAAGTTGTGCCTCAAATCTCTCTAATTGATCAATTGGATCGTTTAACTCAGTATATGCATTTGCACATTCATGACCTGAAATAAACAACTCAAATCTTTGAGTAAATCTAGGATCTTCTGGGTCTTTTTTAGTAAGTGGAGAAATTTCAATAGGATGACCATACAAGAATGTTGGTTCTATTAATGTCTCCTCTACATATTTTTCAAAGAATTTATTAATAATATGACCATATGCTTTTTCATGTTCTTCTAATTCAATGTTGTGTTCTTCTGCTAATTTTAAACATTCTTCCAAATTATCTATTTTCTTAAAATCAATTCCTGTTTTATCTTTAATCGCATCAGTCATAGATATTCTCTTCCATTCACCAGCTAAATCTATATCATGACCTAAATAATGAAATGTAGTTTTACCACATACTTCCTCAGCAATAGTTTTGTACATATTTTCAGTAAGTTCCATCATTCCGTCCAAATCTGAATATGCCTGATATACCTCCATCAAGGTAAACTCAGGATTATGTTGTGAATCCATTCCTTCATTTCTAAAGGTTCTACCTATTTCATAGACCCTTTCCATACCACCAACTAATAATCTTTTTAAATTTAGTTCAAGAGCTATTCTCAAATACATATCCAAATCTTGAGCATTATGATGTGTAACAAAAGGTCTTGCACTTGCTCCAGTAAGTAGTGTTGTAAGTAAAGGTGTTTCAACCTCAACAAAACCTTGATTATCTAAGAATTTCTGTATAGATCTTATAATTCTAGGTCTCATAAAAGCAACCTTTTTTGAATCCTCATTCATTATTAAATCAACATAACGTCTTCTATATCTCTCTTCTTTATCTGTTAAACCATGAAATTTCTCTGGTAAAGGTCTTAGAGCTTTTACTAAATGAGTATACTCTAAACATTTGATAGTTACTTCCCCTGTTTTTGTTTTCATAACTTTTCCATAAACACCAACAATATCACCTATATCTGCTGTTTTAAATAGATTATAATTATCTTCACCAATATCATTTATTGATATATATATTTGGATTGACCCTGTTTTATCTTTAATTGTAAAAAAAGATGCTTTTCCCATTTTTCTAATAAACATAATTCTTCCAGCAACTTTGGCAGTATCGTCCATTGTATCGAAAGCATCATGATCAACGTCACAATATTTATCCTTTATATCCTTAGCATAATCTTCTCTATCATATCTTTGACCAAAAGGATCTAATCCTAATTCTCTTAACTTTTCACTTTTTTCTCTTCTAACAATTTCTTGTTCACTAAATTCTCTCATAAATACCTCCTAAATTTTAATAACTTTTGTACCAACTATCCTATCATGTACAGCTCTACCATCTCTACTTACAATAATCATAAATATAGATATTGCTGTAACTATGTATTGTATAATAGTAAACATTCCATAACAATAAAAGTAACTATTTTTTGATGAAATCATAATTAAAACAACTGATATTAGGTTAAGTAATATTGAATTTGCTATAAAGCTTCTAAAAACAAGTTGATTCATAGATAAATCACCAACTTTAGAAACAGTTTTTATTTTCAATAACTTTTTACCTAAAGTTTGTCCATTTTTATAAAAAGGAATAACAGCAAATACAATTAATCCTGTAACAGCACTTATTAATGTTACTATTCCCTCACTTTTTGCAAGATCATAAGATATATTCATATATTCAGCAATATATTCATTATTTGATATTTTATTACTTCTATACTTTTCTATTAATTCATATGACTTATCATTTAAATCTGAAACCTTATCATTATTAATGAAAGGTACTGATATTAGAGAAGCAATAAATACAACAATTGCAGAATCAATAAGATAAGCAACCAATCTTTGTAAAAACATAGCTTTATTATTTGTATCTTCTTTTTTTATAATTGTTTCTTTTTTCAAATTAATCACTTCCTCTAAATTCATTTAATATAGAAATTATATCATGAATATTTGATGTTTGATAGACTTTATTTTTTAATTCATTTGCTCCCTTTATCCCTTTAAAATACCAAGATATATGATTTCTTATTTCCATACAAGCAATTTTTTCACTTTTTAAACATTTTAAGTATGATAAATGTTTTAAACACATATCTACTCTATCATTTAAAGATATTGATATTAAAGGCTTATTTTCCATATAATTAAGTGAATTTTTAATAAGCCATGGATTTCCTAGTAAACCTCTACCAATCATTACAGCATCACAATTTGTTTCATCAAGCATTCTTTTGACATCCTCAGGTTTCTTAATATCTCCATTACCAATTACTGGAATAGATACAGCTTCTTTAACAGCTTTAATTATAGACCAATCAGCTTTACCACTATATCCTTGACTTCTCGTTCTTGGATGAACACAAATAGCACTAGCACCAGCTTTTTCAATAACTTTTGCAACTTCTACCGCATTTATATGATTAAAATCCCAACCACTTCTTATTTTAACAGTTACTGGAACATTTACGGCAGATACAACGGAATGAACAATATCAAATATCTTTTCAGGATTTTTAAGCAGAGCAGATCCTGCTTGAGACCTTACAGCAACTTTTGGAACGGGACATCCCATATTTATATCAATAATATCAGGTTTCATATGTTCTTCAATATATTTAGCAGCATAAACAAAAGAATCAACATCACAACCAAATATTTGTTGTGCAATTGGTCTTTCTTCATCTTGCATATATAACATATCAATAGTCTTTTTATTATTATAGGAAATGGCCTTATCACTTACCATTTCCGCATATATAAGTCCACATCCCATCTCCTTACAAATTCTTCTGTATGCAGAATTCGATATTCCTGCCATAGGAGCCATAACTATTCTATTTTTTATTTTAACATTTCCAATTTGCCACTCCATTTGTCTCCTCCAAAACCAAGCATATTATAACCTAAACTAATGAATTTATCAACAAAAAAAAAGAATAACTATTTATTATTCTTTTTCAATAAGTCTCTTATTTCTTCTAATAAAGCAATGTCCTCAGCCTTTTTTTCTTCTGCTTCTTCTTCTTTTTTCTTCTTACCAATTGATGATATCTTGTTAAATACTTTTAAAAGCATAAACAATACAAAAGCCATAATTACAAAATTTATTACAGAAGTAATAAAATCACCATATCTTATTACTTGACCACCATATATTTTTATTGTACCTGCTACTTCTGCACCACCAATTCCATTAATAAGTGGATTAATAAAATCTTCAGTTAATGCAGTTACAATATTAGAAAATGCACCACCAATGATAACACCGACAGCCATATCCATTACATTACCACGCAAAACAAATTCCTTAAATTCTGCAATAAATCCTGTTCCCTTTTCTTTTAATATTCCTATTTTTTCAGCATCAATCTTCTTTTCCATTATAATCACTCCTCGAACTTATAATATATTATTTATATTTTTTTTGCAAGAAAAAAGAAACAATCTATTTACATTGTTTCTAATTCTTTTAATAATTCAGCTTTATTCATTTTAGAATAATTTTTTATACCTTTTTCTTTTGCCATTTCGCGTAATTTAGTTATAGATAATGACTCTAAATTATTTTCGTCTTCATCAGGCATTTTACCATTTTCAACTAAATAATCAATTTGTTCTTTTGTTAATGTTTCATACTCTAACAAAGTATTAGCTATTAAGTTTAATAAATCTTTATTTTTATTGATTATTTCTTTTGCCTTTTTATGACATTCATCAATTATTTTTCTCATTTCCATATCAATTTCATTAGCAACTTCATTAGAAAAATGTTGAGGCTTATTATAATCTCTTCCTAAAAATACACTTCCTGATTGTTGCTCAAATTGTAATGGGCCTAAATCACTCATTCCATATTCAGTAACCATAGCTCTAGCTATCTTAGTAGCCTTCTCAAAGTCATTATGAGCACCAGTTGTAATTTCACCAAACACAATCTCTTCAGCACTTCTACCACCTAATAAACCAGTTATTTCCTCTAGTAAATCAGTCTTTGTAGAACATAATTTTTCCTCACTAGGGACCATCATATTATATCCACCAGCAGAACCTCTTGGAATAATTGTTACTTTTTGTACATCACTTGCATTTCTAAGTTTTAAACCAATAACAGCATGTCCTGCTTCATGAAAGGCAACAAGTTTTCTATCGTTTTCAGTATATTTATGACTAACTTTTGCAGGTCCCATTAAAACTCTATCAGTTGCTTCATCTATTTCACTCATTGTAATTTCATTTTTATCTCTTCTAACAGCAAGTAAAGCAGCTTCATTAAGTAAATTTTCTAAGTCAGCACCACTAAATCCAGGTGTTCTTTTTGCTAAATTATTTAATGTTATATTTTCTGCCAAAATCTTGTTTTTTGCATGAACGGCAAGAATTTCTTCTCTTCCCCTAACGTCTGGTAAATTAACAGTTACTTGTCTATCAAATCTTCCAGGTCTTAGCAAGGCAGGATCTAATACGTCAGGTCTATTTGTTGCAGCTATAATTATTATACCTTCATTTGCACCAAATCCATCCATCTCAGTAAGTAATTGATTAAGAGTCTGCTCTCTTTCATCATGTCCTCCACCAATACCTGATCCTCTTTGTCTACCAACAGCATCAATTTCATCAATAAATATTAAGCAAGGTGCATTTCTTTTTGCTTCCTTAAACATATCTCTTACACGACTTGCACCTACACCAACAAATAATTCAACAAAATCTGATCCACTTATAAAGTAAAAAGGAACGTTTGCTTCTCCAGCAACTGCTTTTGCAAGCAAAGTCTTACCAGTACCAGGAGGCCCAAATAATAAAACTCCTTTTGGTATTCTTGCTCCTAACTTTTGGAACTTTTTAGGACTTTTCAAGAAATCAATTAATTCTTTAACTTCTTCTTTTTCTTCTTTTAAACCAGCAACATCCTTAAAAGTCACTTTATTACTATCATTATCTAATCTAGCTCTACTTTTTCCAAAATCTAATGAGCTCTTATTACCTGCCATTTGTCTATTAAAGAACCAAAAAGCGAAAACAATTAAAATTACAATTGGAAGGAAATTAACTAATATAGCAAGCCATTCTGATGCTTCAGGATCTGGATATACAGTCATTTTAAAGTTTTGAGTATCACTAGCTTCAACTATTTTTTTCATTACTTGTTCGCTTAAAGGTAGTACAACCTCAAATTTTTCATCTTTTTTGTAATTCTCTAAAGTTCCAACAACCTCATAAACTTGTCCATTTCCTTTAGTTGTAACTTCTAATTCTTTTATTTTACCATTATCAAGTTTTTCCATAAATTCATCATATGTAAATTCATGATTAGTACCATTAATAATATTAAAATAATAAAATACACCTAACATAATAATACCAATTATTAGATATGGTAATATTCCTTTTTTTATATTTTTCTTTTCTGTATTTTTATTCACAAAAATTCCTCCTTAGTTATATTTAAGTATTATATCATAATCTTCATTAATTTTTTTATCAAATTTAGATTTTTTTATTCCAGGTATCCAAACAACGTTTCCGCAAGAGTCCAAAACAATTGGCCACAAATCTCTTTCATCCATTAATATTTTACTATCTATAAATATATCTTTTACCTTTTTACTACCATTTAATCCTTTAACTTTAATTCTATCACCAATTTTTCTCGACCTAATTATAAGAGGCAATGAAACTTCATTACTATTCAAACGACATATATTATTACTATTATCAGTAGTAGATTCAATTAACTCTATATAATGCTTATTTGGAAGCATAGCATATCGATCAAATTCGATTTCATAATTAGATATTACATCAGTATATCTTATTATTTCAATATAATTATATGATTTTTTAGCAATTACGTTATTAGGTAAATCAATTTTACTATTTACCTTTTTACTTGCTATCAAATTATTTATAAGTTCTATATGTTTATCATTTATTAATATTAAATCATCTTGATAAAAATCACTTAATAAATAATATAAAATTTCCTTTTGGATAAATTTATCTTCCAATAAAAAATTATCAATTAATAATTTATTATTTTCTAAACATCTATTTAGAGCTTTTTTTGTAATATTATTTATAAATTTATTTGCATCATACAAAGTATTACTAAACTTTAAAAATTTTAAATGAACATCTTTATCTTCTTTTTTTAGGAACGGAAGAACATATTTTCTATATCTATTTCTGGTATATTTATCTTTTTTATTAGAACTATCAATATAGTATTTTACATTATTATTAATATCATACTGTTCTAGTTCATCTTTTGTATAAGAAATAAGTGGTCTAACTATCTTATAATCCCCCATGTCAACTACCATTTTAAATCCACCATATCCATTTAAATTAGAACCTCTAACCATTCTCATTAATATTGTTTCCATCAAATCATCACCATGATGTGCTGTCATCAAATAATTTGCAGAATATTTATGAACAACATTATCAAAAAAATTATATCTTATATTTCTAGCCTCATTATGAAAATTATCATCACTATATTCTTCAATAAGCATAGATTCAAAATCTAAATTATTTTCATAACAAAATTCTTTAATAAATTGTTCTTCTTCTACGGATTCTTTTCTAACATTATGATTAACATGAGCTATAATAATATGCAAATTATACTTTTTTTTCAATTTAAGAAGCATATCAACAAGTGCCATAGAGTCAGGGCCAGTTGAACAGCCTACAACAATTCGATCATTAATTTTAAAATTAAAAATTTTATCTAAACTGATCATAAAAATATCCTCCTGCAAACAATTAATATTATATCATAATAAAAAGAAAAAAAGAAAAATATATTATTTTTCTTCAGGAATCTGCAAAATATATTCACCATCCTTAGAATATAAATACTTTTCTCTTGCATATCTAGCCACATAATCTGGATTTTGTAATCTATCCGCATCTACTTTTAATTGTTCTTCTTTTTCTCTTAAATTTTCCAATTCTTTATTTAATTCATTTTTTTCTTGATATTTATCAAAAATATCAACCCAATATTTTCCAATAGATAAAGTTGTGCCCACAATAATAACAATTGAGCCAATTCCTAAAAAGAAAAATCTTCTTCTTGCTTTTTTTGTTTTTTTTGCCACACCACTTCACCTACCTTTTCATATTATATTATATAACTAATGCGGATAATGTATCAATATGTCTAAAGCTAATTTACACTATATTTACGTTATTTATTTAAATAACAATAAGAAATTAAGAATCCAAGAAAAGCAGATAAAAAAAAGTACAAATGAATAATACCATCATTTAAAAGAAATATAATTAAAAAGTATAATAAAGAAATCAGTATACATAAAATAAACAATAAAATATATTTTCTTTTTCTATTTAAATATTTATAAAAAAAATTACAAAATACAAAAAAGCATATTCCAAAGATAAAAGAAAATAATAAACATAATAATTGAGCAATTAAATTCAATATTTAAATAACCTACTTATTATGCCTTCTTCATTTGATTTCTTATTTTCCAACAAATATTCAATTGAATTAATATTTCCTTTAATTGTAACATTTCCCGATAATGTGTCTAATTTTATAAGTTCTAAATCTTCACCCTTTATTATCATAAACCCCATTGTAGTATCTAATATAAAATGTATTTTATCAAATGTATCTATTTTCTTTACACCTGTAATTACTAAAGTCTTTCTTTCTAACAAGCTTACACTATGATTGTAATTATTAATACTAGAATTATTTTTATCCATAATATCCTCCTAATAATATATATGAAAAAAAATAGATTTTAGTACAAAAAAAAGATGTCTAAGCATCTTTTTAATATTATTCCTCTTCTTCTGCTACTTCTTCTGCTTTATCATAAGCTTCTAAAATTGCTTCTTCGAACATTGCACGAACTTCAGGATTAATTGGATGAGCAATATCACGGTATCCACCTGCTGCAGTTTTTCTGCTTGGCATTGCTATAAATAAACCATTATCTCCTTCAATAATTCTGATATCATGTACAGCAAAACTGTCATCTAATAATACAGATGCAATTCCCTTCATACGTGATCCTTCTTTTTCAATCTTTCGTACATTTACTGATGTAATTTTCATAAGATTTTCCTCCCTCTTAAAGCAAAAACACTTTACAAAATAATTTTATAATATATTTTTTGAAAAAGCAATCTTTTTTGCATTATTGAGCTACTTTAAATTTATTTTTAAATTTTTTATTGCATAATCACTATAACTCACTGCTCTCAGCCTACCATCATCTGCTTTAATTGTAAAAATTCTTGAATATATTTTATTAATATACCCATCAAATTTCTCATATTGTCCTCTACCCAAACAATATGAAAAAGAACACTCTACATTTAAAAAAGTAATTATCTTATTTCTAATAGCGTCAATATTCATCTTGGAAACCCCACATACATAGTACCATTGGTAATAATTCCCCCAATACCATCACTACCATATTTAGTTTTTTTTATAAGATTTATAAGATCAATACTTTGATTTCTATCAGAAAAAGCAACTGAAGAGGCAATAATTGCAGGATCTAATGCATGAATATTAATTCTTCTAGGACTTGATGCAAAATTTGCACCTGCCTTTATAAGTTCTTCATAATCCGATTGACATGCTCCCGCTATAATTATTAATTTATCTTGATTTCTTTCATACTTTCTTGCTTCCTTAATTGCTAACATAAAATTATTAGAATTTAAATAATTAGCTAAGTCATTTTTGTCGTCAGTTCTATTATAAAAAGCATCATGTCCAGTTATTACTAATACATCAGGTCTATATTCATTTAATAATTCGAATACTTTCTTTTTAACTTTGTCTTCACTTAATGTTATTCCATTTGCTTTTATTCCTAATTTCTTATAAAAATTCATGCACCTATCTAAATAATCATTATCACCATCTATATGAAGAATTTTCCCAGGTAAATAAAAATAATTATCTCTATCAAATTTAATTGCATTCAAGCTATCTCTTATTATCAATTCATCATCATTATTTATAGATGACTTTGTTAAATCATCAATAAAAGCATCTGCATATATTCTTAAATCAACACCTTTCAAATAAACAACATCATTATTTATTGAAATAATTTTAAAAACAATATCATTATGATGAGAATTTCGTGTAACAATATCACCAACTTTAAATTCCATAAATAATATCACCTATAAAATGATATTCAAAAAAAAAGGAAATATTATCATTTCCACAAAGCATTACATATATCGACAAAAACATCAACATTCAACATTTCTGCTCTAACATTTAAATCATAACCATATTTTTTTAATACATTATTTACAATATTTAGATCATATTGCTTTAAATTATTCTTTATATTCTTTCTTTTATACTGAAAACTATCTCTTATAATTCTTTCAAAAAAATCAAAATTTAAAACTTTTAATTTTTTCTTTTTTTCTTTAAACGAAACTACAACACTATCAACTTTTGGCATAGGAATAAATTCCTTTTTTGAAACAAAAAACTCCTTTTTAATATCAAAAAAATAATTTAATAAAACACTTATAGAGCCATATTCCCTACTTCCAGGTTTTGTACTAAATCTTTCTCCAACTTCCTTTTGTACCATCATAACTATATTATCAAAGTATAAATTACTCTTTATTAGCTTCAATATTATTGGAGTGGTAATATAATATGGAACGTTACTAACGAAAAAAAGTTTTTCATAAGTATAATTAGAAACATCACTAACAATATCAGCTTCTAAAAAGTCTTGAAATAATATATCAACATTAGATAAACCATCTAGTTTCAATGCTAATTCACTTTCCAATTCAGAGTCTATCTCATAAGCCAAAACATTTTTTGCTTTTGAAGAAAGTTCTCTTGTCATTATTCCGCCTCCTGGACCAACCTCAATAACAAGAGAATTGTTATCGACACCACTTATATCAACTATTCTTCTTACAATATTTTTATCTTTCAAAAAATTTTGTCCAAATTTTTTTTTAAATTTTACATCATATTTTTCCATAAACAATCACCAAACGAGTTTTATTATAAATCAAAATAATAAAAAAAGAAAGATTGTTTTAAGCAATCTTAACATTTTTCTTAAATAATATACCAATTCTTGCAAAATCTATCAAAAGAACCAATAATGAAGGAATTAATATTAATAGAATAACATTTAAAGGTTTAGAAACAAAATTTCTAACAAAACCAAGCTTAGGTATTATAAATAATACTTTTCCATAAATATTATCAGTAATAACACTATTTTTATCAGCAACAGTATTATTATCTCCTTTTGTTATGTATGATGAACTAAAATCACTTATATTACTTTTGTTTATTATTCTGTGTGTTACAACCATACCAGAAGGATCATATTCAGTAGAGTAAAAACTTATAATATCACCAATAATATAATCATTATTATTATTTCTTTTTACAACTATAGCATCATTTATTTTTATAGTAGGAACCATACTTGGAGAAACAATTATATAACCATTAAAAATAGGACTCTTATAAGTTCCAGACTTTACATTCATATATAAATCTGCATAATAAATTATAATAATTCCAAATATTATTAAAACAACACTAAAAAGGGCAATAAAAAATGCTCTAGTGATAAACTTAGATAAATAACCAATTTTTCCTAATATTTGATTTCTTTCAGTTATTTGCATATTAATAATACTCCATTCTTATAATTTATTATATACATTTTAATCACAAAAAACTATAAAAAGAAAAAAATGAAGTGTAAAGTTTACTTCATTTTTACTCAGCTTTAGCAACAATATTAATTTCAAGTTTATAATTTGCACCAGTAACAAGACTTGTCTCAGAGACCCATGTTCTTATTCTATAGTTATCTATAGTACTTTTCGTATTCTTTTGTTTTACTAAAATCATGTTTCCTTTTTCTGTACCAATATCTGTTTTCTTTTTTTCTTCTTTGAAAATAGTAGGTTCCATAATACTATTATATGTTCCACTATCCTCTTTCTCTAAATAAATTTTTATATCATTTAAATTAACATTACCACTAACCTTTTTTACTGATAATTCATAGACAACATCTTTTGCATCTTTTATTTCCGTATCTACTGAAAAGTCAAAATAACTTCCATCAGTATTTGAAGTTACTGCTACTGCATCTGTAACAGGAACAGCATTTGTGATATTTAAAAAATTAACATCTGAAGAATAATTTAAAGTGACATTACCACCTTTTTTATCTTCAGTTACTACTTTTTCTCTATTTTTACTAAAAACAACAAATCCAATTATAGTAATAATAACAAATAATATAAATAATACTAAAATTAATATCTTAAAATTTTTTGACATTTTTTCTTTTTCCATTATACCTCCTATATAGATCTTACACCTATATCAAATGAGAAATAATTATCACTTAAAGAAACATAATTATCAGTTACCCATACTCTTATTATAAATTTTTTTCTCTGATATTTATCAATTTTATCGGAATATAAAACTTTACTATCTGCTTTATCCTTAATGTAACTTAAATTTCTATATGATGGTACTTTATTATTATCAAAAACACCTACTGGATTATCTTTATCATCAGTCAAATAAAATTTAACAAAATCATTATTAATTTCATTTGTATTTAAATTATTCTTTTTTATATATAACTGATATGTTTTACTTTTAGAACTTACATTAACAATTTCAAAATCTACCTTTTTGTATCCTCCTGAAATATTATCAGAAATATTTTTTCCAAATTTATCATTAACAGGCAAGGAATTATCTATTGAAACATTTTCTAAATCAGCATACAAAATTACGTCTGCTTCATCTATATTATTTTTACTAGTAGAAAAAATAAAATATACTAAAACACATAACAATACAGCTATAATTGTAAATAAAAATATATTTAAGTTAAAAGAGCTTTTCTTTTTCACCTTTCTCACTATATCACCAACCCATTATACAACTATAAGATAACATAAATACTATTTCAAGTCAAATAACTTATAAGTGTTTTTAAGTACAATATCTATAACTTTAGCCTCATCTATATTTAAAATTTCAGAGACTCTTTTAGATATATATGACAGATATTTAGAACTATTAATTTTTCCTCTAAAAGGTTCTGGTGTCAAATAAGGACTATCGGTTTCAAACACAATATTATCTATTCCAATTTTCTCTATAACTTTATATAAATTACTATTTTTAAAAGTTACAACTCCACCTATACCTAGATAATATCCCATTGAAATATATTCTTTAGCAACTTCTACACTACCGGAAAAGCAATGAATATCTCCCCTAACATTAGGATATTCTTTTAGAATATTAATTGTATCTTGTGTTGCATCTCTACTATGAATAACAACAGGTAATGAGTATTTTTCAGCTAATTTTAATTGCTCTCTAAATAATTGTTTTTGTAGATCTATATCATCCTTTCCATAGTGATAATCTAAACCAATCTCTCCTATTCCAACAACTTTACTATTAGATAATTTATTTTCCAATTCTATAATATCATTTTTACAAACTAATTTAGCTTCACTTGGATGATAACCTATTGTTACATATACATCATCATACTTTTCAGCAATTTTAAGCGATTCTATTATACTATCCTTAGTACATCCTGATATTACTATTTTATCAACACAAGCATTTCTATTATCTTTTAAAACTGTATCTATATCATCATAATCTTCTTGAGATAAATGACAATGAGTATCTATATACATATAAATCCCTCCAAATCAATTATATAACAAAAAAAGAAAAATTAATTTTCTTTTTTTGTATCAATTCTTAAAAATAATGGTGTAGGCTTATTTAAGTCATAATTATTATCATTTTTAAATTCTACTGATTGATCATTAATATTAAGTTGTTCAAAAATTTTCTCACTTGTATTTGTTAAAAATGGAGTTAATTCTACGGCACACACTCTAATTGATTCTAGCAAGTTATATATTACAGTTTGCAATCTATCCTTTAAATTATCATCTTTTGCTAAAATCCATGGTGTAGTTTCATCTATATACTTATTGCTTAATCGCAATACATTAAATATTTCAGTTAAAGCATCACTAATTTGTAATGAATCCATTTTTTCTGAGACTTTTTTATCTAAAGAATTAATAGATTCTATAAATTTTTTATCAACTGTATCTACACTTTTTTTGTTACAAACATTTCCATCAAAATACTTATTTCCCATTGATATAGTTCTTTGAACTAAATTTCCTAAAATATTAGCTAAATCACCATTAATTCTTTCTATTAATAAATCTCGAGTAAAAACACCATCTGCTGCAAAAGGAATTTCATGTAAGAAATAATATCTAACTGCATCTACTCCAAATTCTTCAACTAAATCATCTGCATAAACAACATTTCCCCTAGACTTACTCATCTTACCATCGCTCATTATTAGCCAAGGATGTCCAAATACTTGTTTTGGCAACGGTATATCTAAACTCATTAAAAAGCAAGGCCAATAAATTGTATGAAACCTAATAATATCTTTTCCAATCAAATGCAAATCCGCAGGCCATTTATAATTAAACTCATCATTATCAGCGCCAACATCATATCCAATATTAGTTATATAATTAGTCAACGCATCAAGCCATACATATACAACGTGTTTATCATCAAAATCTACAGGTATTCCCCACTTAAAAGATGTTCTTGATACACACAAATCTTGTAAACCTGGTTTAATAAAATTATTAATCATTTCATTTTTTCTAGCAGAAGGTTGAATAAATTCAGGATGTTCCTCAATATATTTTTCAAGTCTATCTTGATACTTACTAAGTTTAAAGAAGTATGCCTCTTCACATTTTTCTTCTACATCTCTACCACAATCAGGACATTTTCCATCTATTAACTGTGATTCAGTCCAAAAAGACTCACAAGGAGTACAATAATGGCCTTTATATTCTCCTTTATAAATATCCCCTTTATCATACATATACTTAAAAATGTGCTGTACAACCTTCTCATGATTAGGATCTGTTGTTCTAACAAATTTATCATAACTTGTATTCATTATATCCCAAATTCTTTTTATATCACTTGCTTTTTCGTCTACATATTCTTTAGGTGATATTCCAGCCTCTTTAGCCTTTAGCTCAATTTTTTCTCCATGTTCATCAGTTCCTGTTTGAAAATAAACATCAAACCCTTTTTGTCGTTTGTATCTTGCTATTGCATCTGCCAATACAACCTCATATGTATTTCCTATATGTGGCTTCCCAGAAGTATACGCAATTGCTGTACTAATATAATATTTTTTATTCATTAATAATCCCTCCAAAAAAAAATATTATAAATATAAGGACGAATCATTTCGCGGTACCACCTTATTTTATAATATTTATATTATACACTCATTTAGTTAACGCCTAAATACGCCTATACCTACATATCGATATAGAAGTTCAGAAGCCATACCTAATACTTATCATATATCTTTTCACACCAACAAAGACTCTCTTTAATAATCCAAATATTCGGCTCTTCATCAAAACATTTAAATACACGCATATTTTATCATAAAATAATAATTATAATCAAGTTATTTTTTTAGTTATTAAAAATTCTAGAATTTCGTATTATAAACAAATACCTTTCACCTTGTTCTTTAGTAGAATTAATAAGAGTAGTATCTTTTACTAATATTTTAATGTCAATATTTTCAAAAAGCTGTTTACTATATGTCTTTAGAAAATACTTACTAAATTCATTAATTACATTCTCACATAAATTTTTATCTATTTTTTTATCAAAAATAATCTTAATATCACTTAATATATATTTATCAAAACAATCACGAATACTAACTTTTAATTCTCTCTTTATTTGTTTATTAATATCAACAAAGTCTTTTCTATTAATTTTAATAACATCATTCTCTTTAATAAATTTAAAATTATTAACCTTTTTATTCAATGATGAAATTCTAGTATCCATTATTCTATTACATACTTTAATTAAATTTTTTCTGTATTTTATAATTAAATTATTTAAATTTTCAGTATTAATAATTATCTTATTCTTTTTTGCAAGTTCTAATATTTTTAATTTTATTGTATCCATAGAATCAAGCGGTGGTTTATTTAATAACATCTTTATATCATCATTTACCAAAGATTTAGTATTATTATCTATAATATTAAGTATTGCTTTCTTATAACTATTCTCATGTTCTTTTTTCATTTTATCTAGTTCACTATCCATTGACTACCCTCCTAGTATCCCAAATTTAACAATTATTTTGCACTTAGTCAATAGTTTTTAAAATATTAATTATCTCATTTAATAACTGTGTCAAATAATAAATTGGATGTTTATCTAATTTAATTATATCTAAAACAATGACCAAATTATTACCTCTACTTAAAAAACGAAACATAGGTGTAATTTTAAAAGCAGTAATAAAAAGTTTCTCAGTATCAATATTTTTTACAAATTTTTCTGCAAAAACTAACTCAATTGAATTCTTATTTTGATGAACATTTTTAATATCTACTTTTTTAGCAAGTTTTTCAAACCATTCTTCATACATATATATTATAATATCTTCATCAAGTTTTCCAAATCTATCTTCTAATTCTTCCTTAACAGAAATTAATTTTTCCATACTATCTATAGAATTAATTTTTTTATGAATTTCAATTTTTATATCATCCTCATATACATATGAATCAGAAATATGAGTTGTTACATTTATTAAAGGTTTTGAATCAACCTCATTTTCTTCAATTGTGGAGTCATTTTTCTCTTTATTGCTTATTCTATCAATTTCCTCATTTAATATTTTTAAATATAAATCTATACCAACACTATCAATAAATCCTGCCTGTTCACTACCAAGTATATCACCAGCACCTCTTATAGACAGATCTCTTGTAGCAATTGAAAATCCACTACCAAGTTCAGTAAATTCCTTTATAACATTTAATCTTTTAATTGCAGTTTCATTCAATGTTTTAAAAGGTTGATACATTAAGTATGCATATGCAAACTTATCACTTCTTCCAACTCTTCCTCTAATTTGATATAACTGACTCAAACCAAATTTATCTGCATCTATTATGATTAGTGTATTTACATTAGGTATATCTATACCTGTTTCAATAATAGTAGTACAAATTAAAATATCAAACTCATGTTTAGTGAAGGAATAAATTGTACCCTCTAACTGTGTTTTATTCATTTGACCATGTGCAATTGCAATTCTAGCATCAGGAGCAATATCATGAATTCTTAAAGAAAATTCATCAATTGTCTGAACTCTATTATATAAAATAAATACTTGTCCATCTCTTGATAATTCTTTATATATTGCATCTTTTAAAACCTGCTTATTTTCCTCAATTACATAAGTTTGAATAGGAAATCTATTTATAGGTGGCGTTGTTATTAAAGATAAACTTCTTATACCAACTAATGACATTTGTAATGTTCTAGGAATAGGAGTTGCAGTTAATGTTAAAACATCAACATTTGTTTTAAATTGTTTTAATTTTTCTTTATGAGTTACACCAAAGCGCTGCTCTTCATCAATAATCAATAACCCCAAATCTTTAATAAATATATCATTTCCTAACAATCTATGTGTACCAATTACAAAATCTATTGTACCATCTTTTAATCCATTTATTATTCTATTAGTTTCTTTAGGAGATGTAAATCTATTTAAAAGACCAATATTAACAGGAAAGTTTTTAAATCTTTCTAACGCATTCTCATAATGTTGATTTGATAATATAGTAGTAGGACATAAAAATAAAACTTGTTTTGAGTCTAATATTGCTTTAAAAGCTGCTACAAACGCTACCTCTGTCTTTCCAAATCCAACATCTCCACATAAAAGTCTATCCATAGGAACACTTTTTTCCATATCACTTTTTATTTGTAAAATTGCACTTTTTTGATCTGCAGTTAATTCATATGGAAAAGCATTTTCAAATTCGTAAGACAAATCACAATCTTTTGAAAATGCAAAGCCTTTTTTCATTTCTCTCTGAGCATAAAGGTTTATAAGTTTTTCAGCAATATCACTAACCTTCGATTTTATTCTATTTTTAGTCTTTTGCCATTCTGTTCCACCTAATTTATTAACTTTTGGATTTATTCCCTCTCTTGCAGAATATTTATTTATTAATTCTATTTTTTCCACAGGAATATATATTTTATCTGTACCTTGATATAATATTTCTAAATAATCTTTTGTAATATCATTTAAAGTTAAAGACTTTATTCCATTATATTTACCGATACCATGTATATTATGAACAACATAATCTCCAATAGACAGTTTATTTATATCACTAATTGTGGAAGAATATTTATATTTTGTATTATATTTCTTTTGTTTCTTTTTAACATTAAAAAGTTCATTAGCTGTTAAAACAACTAAATCATTATATATAAATCCTTCAGTTAAATCACAATCAATAATATTAACCGAATTAACTTGTATATTATCAAAAGTTGTTTCATACGTTTTCATATTCAAAAACTTATATAAGCTTCTTATTTGATATTTTTTAATACAAATTACAATTGTCTTATGTTCATTAAGGCTTTTATTTATAAAATTATTAATAGAATCCTTATTTTCATAAAAGTTATTGATAGTTTTTACATTAAAATTATATGAACAAGATACATTATCCTTAGATAAATTATTTAAAGAATTGTAATATACAGGATAGTCAACAATAATATCATTTAAAGAAAACATATAGTCTAAACTAAAATTAGTATCTTTTTCCTCTTTATATTCTAATATATCATTACAAATATTTTTATAAGATATTTTTATTTGATCAAAATCTTTAAAAAAAGTAATAGGATCATTAAGATAATTTAAAATATTTGTAACAGGAGCATATTTTTGAAGAAATTTTTGTTTATTTAAATGTTCTTCATCTACGTCAGAATCACAAATAAATTCAGTATAAGGTTTGATTGAGATACAATTAATATTACTTATAGATTTTTGACTGTCCGCATCAAAATATCTAATAGATTCAATTTCATCATCAAAAAATTCTATTCTTATGGGATTATCTTCATCAATAGGGAAAATATCAACAACATATCCTCTAACACCAAATTCTCCTGTTTTATTAACTAAAGTATCTCTCGAATATCCCAATTTAAAAAATTTTTTTGAAAGACTACTAGGATCAATAGTATCTCCTACATTTAAATTAATTATAGAATTATAATAATTATCTTTCAAAGGTAAAAATCTTAAATATCCCATTAAATTTGTTATTACAATAGAATTCTCATTATTGATAACTGAATTAATAGTTTCAAGCCTTTTTATCATTAAATCAGGAGAAATAGCAAGAGCTTCACTTGTTAAAAAATCATCCATAGGAAATAAATATACATTATCACATACAGCAAGAAATAAATTATATAATTTATTAGCTTCATATAAATTATCAACAACAATAAGTGTATTTTTATAAGTAGACAATAATGATTTTACAAACATACAAAAAAATTCATCAGTCATATTAAATAAACTCATGTCTTTTTTTATATTTATATTTATAAAATCACTATAAAAATTCATACATTTATCTCCTATATATTTTTTTTATTATATTTATTCATAAGCTTTTCAAAATCATCAATAAAGTAATCATCTAAAACATAATTAAGATTTTTAAATAAATCATTTATAGTATTTAACTCATCACTATTAAAAATACCTAAAACATAATCTTTAGTATTAATTAATTTATTGTTTGAAATACCAATTTTAAGACGTTTATAATCATTAGTAGATATTTTTTGTGATATATCTTTTAAACCATTATGTCCACCACTACTCCCAGATAATTTTAACTTAAAATTTCCTATATTTAAATCAAGATCATCTGAAATAACTAAAATATCTGAAACATCAATATTAAAATAGTCAATAAATTTTTTTACACAGTCACCAGATAAATTCATAAAAGTTTGAGGTTTTAAGAAAATAACATCGTCTTTATTAATTTTATATTTCAGATATAAACCATTAAATTTATTTTTCCAATTTATTTCAATTTTTTTATATATTAAATATTGATCTATAAATTTAAATCCAATATTATGTCTTGTATTAATATATTCCTTACCTGGATTTCCCAATCCAACAATTAATTTCATTTTTTCACTTCCTATTATGATATTCATTATAAACTATTGATTTTGCTATATTTCTTTCTTTAGAAACTCTTTTAATAGCATCTTTTTCAGACATCTCATCTAAATATAAATTGACATGTTCAATAATATCTAAATTACTATAATCAATAATATCTTTATTTCCTTCTAATACAATTACAAATTCACCTTTCATAGAATCAACTAAAGGAATAACTTCACTTATTTTTCCCCTACAATATTCTTCATGAATTTTTGAAATTTCTCTACATAAACAAATATATCTATCTCCTAAAACAGTCAATAAATTATTTAAAGTACTTTTTATTCTATGAACTGATTCATAAAAAATTATTGTATAATCAATATTTTTTAATTTTTTTATTTCTTGAATTTGCTTACTATTTTTAGAATTTAAAAAGCCATAAAAAACAAAAGGTGAAGGTTCAATTCCTGAAGAAGATAATGCAGGAACAAAGGCAGTTGCACCAGGCAAACTTATAACATTATATCCTGCATTTATTACAGCTCTAGAAATAACAAAACCTGGATCACTAATAACAGGGCTTCCTTGATCAGTAACAAGTCCTAAATTTTTTCCCTCACTCAACTTCAAAATAACATAATCAATGATTTTATCTTCATTATATTCATGGCAACTAATCATTTTTTTCTTTATATCAAAGTGTTTTAACAAAACACCAGATGTTCTTGTATCTTCACACAGCAATATATCAACACTTTTTATTGTATTTAATGATCTTATTGTAATATCATCAAAATTACCAATAGGTGTTGGAATCAAATAAAGACTCGCACTATCATCATAACTACTTTGAATCATTTTATCACCCTTTCTTGTAATAATCTATATTCTGTTGTAAAAGTTTTATCATCATTGTAAAGAATAAAAGGAGAATCAATTTTCAAACCAGTTTTTCCGTTTTTTTGAGACTGGATTAGTACTAAGTTTGAATTTCCATTAACACTATCATATATAAATTTAATTATCTTTGGTTCTAAATTATATTTTTTTAAAGTAGAAATAATTTCAATAAACCTATCAGTTCTATGTATTAAAGAAAAATTGCCATTATCTTTTAATATATTTTTTGCACAACGACAAATATCATCTAAATCAATTAATATTTCATGTCTCGCAATCATTTTCTCATAGCTCATATTTTTTTTACTATCACTATAATTCTTAAAATAAGGAGGGTTACATAAAACTAAATCATATGTATTAAAATTACTTGAATCAGAACAAAACTCTTTTACATCCATATTATATATTTTAATTCTTTCTAAAAGATTATTATACTCAATTGATTTTTGAGCCAAATCATAAATACTATCAATTATTTCAATACCTTCAATATTCTTATCACATCTTTTTGATAAAACAAGGGGTACAATAGCATTTCCAGTACAAAAATCTATTATTCTTTTATCTTTTTTTCGAACGTTAGTATAGTTAGCTAAAATTATGCTATCTAAAGAAAAAGAAAAAAAATCAGGATTTTGATAAATTTTTAAATTATCATAACCTAATACGTCATTTAAATTAATCATCTCTTTTTTCTCCAAAAAATTTAAATATACCTTTATTATCAATTTCAACAGAATAAGAATTATTAAATATATCTATATCAACAACTTTACCAATTCCTTCAGGAGTTTCATATTTCATTCCAATTTTAGGCATATCTTTTTTTAATTCAGTATAAGTGTCATTTTCATAACTAAGACAGCACATCAAGCGACCACAGACCCCATTAATTTTTGATGGATTAAGCGCCAACATTTGATTCTTTGCCATATTTATAGATACACTATTAAAATCTGTTAGAAAAGAATTACAACATAAAAATAATCCACAAGGCCCAAGACCACCAATTTTTTTAGCCTTATCCCTAACACCAATTTGTCTTAATTCTATTCTAGTTTTATATTTCTGTGCCATTTTTTTAACAAGATTTCTAAAATCAATCCTGTCATCTGCAATAAAACTTATAATAAGTTGACTACAATCAAAATTAATATAAGAATCAACAAACTTCATATCTAATTTTAATTCTTTACTATATTTATTTGCATCTTTTAAAGCTTTACTTTCAGTAACCCTATTTTTTTTAATTATTTTTCTATCTTGATTCGAAACTAACCTTTTAACATTAAAAAGAGGCAAAACTAAATTTTTCTTTTTTTCAAGATATTTACCTTTTATAATAATACCATTAATTAACCCAAATTCACTTTCAAAAATTACTTCATCATTTATATTTAATTCTAAAGAATTTGGTGATAAATAATAAATGTTTTTTGTTAATTCATCCATAGCAACGACAACTTCAATCATAATTAACCTCCTAATAAACTAGAAAAGAAAGAATTTAGCCACAATTTATAATTAACATTATATTTTAACTGTGCTAAATAAGCTTCAATAACAGAAACAATTCTAATCAATTCATCACTTAAAATATTTCCAAAAATATCATTTAATCTATCATCAGATTTTGACAAATATGAAATTATAATATTTTCAGATTCAATTAAAATATCTTTCATAATAAACTTATCAGAATACTTATTTTTCACTAAATCATTATAATTTATAAAAAAATTATTAGGATTTAATAAATAATCAAGAAAATCTAGTGTATCATTATTCAATTGATATTTATAACTTTCTTCCTTTAATGATAAAATTTGGCATCTTGATATAATTGTATCCAAAATATTAAATCTGTTATCAGTAAGCAAAAAAGCAATAATATTATCCTCTGGTTCTTCAAGAAATTTCAATATTGTATTTGCTGAATAATTATTTAATTTTTCTGCTGAATATATAATATAAATTTTCTTATTGTCATATAAAGATTTATTACTAAACTCTTTTTGTAGATCAAGAATATCAGTTTTCTTAATAACTGTATTATCAGTTGAAATTACAGTTATATCAGGATAATTTCCATCATCAATAAGCTTAATAATCTTATTATTAGATTTATCTAACTCATCATATTCTAAATTACAAAGTATCATTTTAATAAAATTATAAACATAAACTATATCACTCTCATAATTATCTAATTCAATCAAATATGCATGAGAAATCTTTTTATTTCTAATAACATTATTAATATAATTTATATACATTTTTTTCACATTAGATAAATCATTCATAAAATCCTCACAATAAAAAATATTTAAAGAATATTAATCCACAAATTCCAAATGGACCTAAAATAGATATTATAAAAATTGTTATATAATTTATAGCTAAAAATATATTATAACAATTTGCAATATAATTAAAACCATAAAGAATAAAACAACTAAATATAATTCTCTTAATTATTTTTTTTATTAATTTCATATATCATTCCTCAGTAAAAGGTATGATAAATTTATAAAATTATTCAATTTCTTTTCTATCGTTCAAAGCTCTTTCAAGTGTTATACTATCAATATATTCAATTTCTGCACCTATTGGAACACCATTTGCTAGTCTTGTGATTTTAATATTTAGATCACCTAATATTTTTTTAATATACAATGAAGTAGTTTCTCCTTCTATACTTGGTTTAAATGCAAAAATAATTTCATCAAAATGCTCATTATGAATCCTATCAATTAATTTTTCCAAACCAATATCTTCAGGATTAATTCCATCTAACGGAGAAATTAAACCATCTAAAACATGATACTTACCTTTAAAAACTCCATTTTTTTCAAATAGAAAAACACTCTTTGAATCTTCAACAACACATAATTTATTATCCCTATTAATATCAGAACATATATAACATAAATCGTTTTCTGTTAATGTATTACATTTATTACAATGTCTAATATTTGATTTAACATTTTTTAAACTATTTACAAATAAATCAACCTGATCGTCATCTAAATCTAAAATAGAAAAAGCAAACCTTTCTGCTGATTTTTCACCAATTCCAGGCAAATATTTAAATGTTTGAATTAATTTATTTAAACTATCTGGATACATATTAAAATAACCCTGGTATATTACCAAATTTACTCATTTTAGATTCAGTTGTTTTATCAATTTTTTTCATTGCGTCATTTAAAGCAACAACAATCATATCCTCTAAAACCTCAATATCATCTGCTTCAAAGCCCTCATCAGAATTTATTTTAACATTGACAATCTCTTTTGATCCTTTCACAGTAACTTTTACCAAAGAACTTTCCCCAGTAAACTCAGTGTTATCAATTTCATTTTTTACTTTTAACATATCTTTTTGTAAAGCTTGTGCTTGCTTTAACATTGCTTGCATATTCATATAATCACTCCTCTATTCAATTTCTACAATATCTGATCCAAAAAGATCAACTGCACTACTTGATATTATATCATTTTTCTTAACATCTTCAAATAAAAGTTCTGGTTCATTAACATATTCATATTTTTTACCACTAGAAATATTACTAATATACTCTTTTTTTAACTCATTCCACTTTGAATCAGTAATAATAGCAATATTTTTATTAGAATTAGTAATCTTATTATATATATTATTAATATTAACAATATTAGATATATTTTGTTCAACAATAGCTGGAGAATCATAACTAATAATAAAATCATTTTTTCCACAAGCTCTAAGATTAGAATCAAGCAATAAATTAACAACCGCTCCTACTTCCTGATCAAAAGAAAAGTCTTTCAATAATTCAAAATTATCCCTTTCTTTATTTAAAAACATTTTACTTGCAGAAGAAAAAGTATTATTAATTCTAGACTCAATAACTTCATTTAAATTTATAATATTATTTTTACTATAATCATTTAGAGGAACCTTTTCTGAATCATCATCATTATCAGTAAGTTCATTATCATTATCATTATTATTATTAATATTATTAATATTATTATTATTGTCATTATTATCATTATCATAACTACTAACATTGTAATCAGTTAAATCAGAAACTTCATTATCATTCTTATTATTATTAACATTACTATTACTTTCATTATCAATATTATTATAACTCTCATTATGATAATTAGAATCTGATTTTAAAGAAAGAATGTTATTATTTATAAATTCAAGAATAACCATTTCAACATATATTTTAGGTATACTACTTCTTTTTATATCAAATAATTTTTCATTTAAAAGATTAACAAATTTTTGTAATAAATCAATAGAAAAATCTAAATTTGTATTATATAGATAATAATTAACAATATAGTCACGTAAAAAATTAATAATTTGAACAATGATTTGAATAATATTTTTTCCACAATTATTATATTCGTTTATTTTAGACAAAAAATTATTAATTTGACCATTCATAATATAAGAAATCAAATTATAAACATCATCATCTGAAACAATTCCATTTAGATCATTAAAAATTTCTATAGTTATTTTATTGTTAGTATATGAAGACAATTTGTCAAGCATACCTAAAGCATCTCTCAAACCACCATCAGATAAAATAGCAATTTTTTCTATCACATTTTTATCAACAGTTAATTTTTCCTTTTTGCAAACAAAATCTAATCTTTTTACAATATCATTATTTGAAATACGATTAAAAGAAAAGCATTGACACCTAGATACAATTGTATCAGGAACCTTTTGTTGATCAGTCGTTGCCAAAATAAAGACTGCATGTTCCGGCGGTTCTTCTAAAGTTTTTAAAAGAGCATTAAAAGCACCAATTGATAACATATGTACCTCATCTATTATATAAACTTTATATTTTAATTTAGCTGGTACTAAACTAATATTATTTTTTAATTCCCTTATCTCATCAACACCATTATTTGAAGCAGCATCGATTTCAATTATATCAACACATTCATCCGAAAAAGAAAAGTTACACATATCACATTTTCCACATGCACAACCTTCAATATTATTTAAACAATTTATAGATTTAGCAAAAATTTTTGAAATAGTAGTTTTTCCAGTTCCTCTTGGCCCAAAAAACATATATGCATGTGAAAAATTATTATTTATAATAGAATTTTTTAAAGTTTTAACAACTGCATCTTGTCCAACTACTGATTCAAAATCTTTAGGTCTATATTTTCTGTATAAAGCATGATACATTATAAAACCTCCATTCCCTTATATTATAACATAAAAACACATTTTATTACTTACTTCTCTGTTTTTTAAAAAAAGCACGTAATAATTCATTTGATTTATCAGAATTAAGATTTGTAATAAAATTTACAGAAGAATTATTTTTATCTGCAGCAAAAATACTTTTTATAATATTATAATTATTATCGTCTCCATTTTTATTTGCAGAATAAACATTTTTAATTCTAGATTGTTTAATTGCACTTGCACACATAGGGCAAGGATCTAAAGTAATATATATATCACAATCAGTCAATCTCCAATTATTATTTTTTTTACTAGCTTCATTTATTGCCAATATTTCAGCATGAGAGGTGCAACATTTGTTTATTTCTTTTAAATTATGAGTTTTAGATATAATAATATCATCTTTTACAATCACAGCCCCTACAGGAATTTCATTTTTTTTAAATGCTTTTTCTGCTTCATCAAATGCTATATTTAAATATTTACAATTCATATTTCCTCCAAAAAAAAGTGCACATGAAAGTTGGATTTTAAGGCTGCTATCTTCCGATCCTGACCTGTTTCAATCACTTCCATTGCACGTAATTATTTTAATATATTTAAATAAAAATGTAAACTAATTTTATAAAAAAATTATGTTTCACGTGAAACATTATAAATAAAATATGTTTGAATAAAAATAATATTAAAATTATTTTCCAGGAAATATTTCCCAATATATATATTTATTAATAAAATTATTTCCCGGGAAATAATTCAAAATAATTATTTCCCAGTAAAACATAATTATAGTTAGATTATAATTATCATAATATATATATGTTTCACGTGAAACATAAAAAAATTAGATATTAAAATCTAATTTTTTATTTCTTCATTATCAGTATTTTCTATTTCATCTTCTTCTTTTTCAACTAATGCAACAGTAGATACTTTCTGATTATCCTTTAAATGCATTAATCTAACTCCTTGAGTTGCTCTTTTTAAATTAGAAACTTGATCTAAAGGAAGTTTAATAATTGTACCACTATCTGTCATAAGTATTAAATCAAGTTCTGCACTAGGATTAAAACATTTTAATGAAACCATTGTACCATTTTTATCTGTCACATTATAAGCTTTTACTCCTTTGCTTCCTCTATGAGTTAATCTATATTCATCAATAAAAGTCTTTTTTCCATATCCATTTTCAGTAATAATTAAAACCATATGACCAGGTTCTACTGCATCGGCACCTACAACCTTAGCACCGTTAAGTTCTATTCCTTTTACACCTGAACTACTTCTTCCCATACATCTTATTTCATTTTCATCAAATCTAACCATTCTACCATTACTTGCACCTATAACTATTTCGTTTTTTCCACAAGTCTTTTTTACGCTTATCAACTCATCATCTTCTCTTAATACAATTGCTATTTTTCCACTTTTTCTTATATTATCAAATTCTTCAATAGCTGTTCTTTTAACAATTCCATTTTTTGTACAGAACATTAAATATTTTGTAAAATCATCATTTGGAGTAACACTTAAAATTGAATTTATATTTTCATCTTTTTCTAAAGGTAATAAATTTATAATAGGTAGACCTTTAGATTGTCTTGAAAATTCAGGAACTTCATATCCTTTCATTCTATATACTCTACCTCTATTTGAGAAGAATAATAAATAGTCATGTGTACTCATTGAAAGAATTCTTTCCACAAAGTCTTCTTCATTAGTAGTCATACCTTTTATTCCTACTCCTCCTCTATTTTGAGTTTTATATGTATCAGTTCTTAATCTTTTAATATATCCATTTTTTGTAAGGTTAATAATGATATTTTCTTCAGGAATTAAAGATTCATCCTCAATATATTCAATAGCTGTCATATCAATGTTAGTTCTTCTTTCATCACCATATTTTTGTTTTATTTCTAGAAGTTCATTCTTTATTACCTCAAGAATTTTTTCATCACTTGCTAAAATTGATTTCAATTCTTCAATTAATTTTAATAAATCTTGTAATTCATTTTCTATTTTTTCTCTTTCTAATCCAGTTAATCTTCTTAATCTCATTTCAAGAATAGCATTAGCTTGAACTTCAGTTAATGAGAAACCACTCATTAATCCTTGTCTAGCCTCATCATCAGATTTAGAACCTCTAATAACTTTAATAACCGCATCTATATTATCAAGAGCTATTTTTAATCCTTCTAATATATGTACTCTTTTTTCTGCAACATCTAAATCAAATTTAGTTCTTCTTATAATTACTTCTTTTTGATACTCAATATACTTAGAGATTATATCTTTTAATCCAAGTGTTTTTGGAACTCCTTGATCTAACATTAAGAAAATAATTCCATAAGTAGTTTGAAATTGAGTATGTTTATATAGTTTATTTAAAACAACTTGAGCATTAGCATCTCTTTTTAATGTTATAGTAATCTTAATTCCATCTTTTAAATCAGAGTGATAATCCGCAATTCCTTCAATTGTTTTATTATGAACTAATTCAGCTACTTTATTTTTTAATTCTAAAGTATTAACACCATAAGGTACTTCATCAATTATAATATATTGTTTTCCATTTGATTCTTCAATAGTAGCCTTACTTCTAATTGTTATAGTTCCTCTTCCTGTCTCATAAGCTTTTCTAATTCCACTATTTCCAAGAATTGTAGCTCCTGTAGGAAAATCAGGACCTTTTATATATTTCATCAGTTCATCAAGCTCTATATCATGATTATCAATATATGCAACACAACCATCAATTACTTCACTTAAATTATGTGGAGGAATGTTAGTTGCCATACCTACAGCTATACCCGTTGTTCCATTTACAAGAATATTAGGAAATCTAGAAGGTAATACTTCTGGTTCTCTTTCACTTTCATCAAAATTTGGAGTAAAATTAACAGTATTTTTATTAATATTTCTTAATAATTCTAAAGAGATTTTTGATAATCTTGACTCAGTATAACGCATTGCTGCAGCTCCATAACCTTCAATGTTACCAAAATTACCATGTCCATCAACAAGCATATATCTATAAGAAAAATCTTGAGCCATACGAACCATTGCTTCATAAATTGAAGAATCACCATGTGGGTGATATTTACCCATAACATCTCCGACAATTCTTGCACTCTTTTTATGAGGTTTATCAGGAGTATAACCAGATTCATACATAGAATATAAAATACGTCTATGAACAGGTTTTAAACCATCTCTAAGATCAGGTAAAGCACGAGCAACTATAACACTCATTGAATATTCCAAAAAAGAATCTTCAACTTCTTTAACTATATTATTTTTTTCTAATCTATCCATAAAACCCTCCTATACATCCAAGTTTTCTACATATGTAGCATTTGTTTCAATAAATTCACGTCTAGGTTCAACTTCCTCACCCATCAATTTAGAGAATACTTCATCAGCTGCAATAGTATCCTCAACAGTTATTTGCCTTAAAACTCTTGAATTAATATCCATTGTAGTTTCATTTAACTCTTCAGCATCCATTTCTCCTAAACCTTTCATACGAGTAATTTCATATTTAGTATTTTGATTTAAAGTTGATAAATACTCATCTCTTTCTTCTTCATTCAAAACATATTTAATTGTTTTTCCATGTTTTATACAAAAAAGTGGTGGTTGTGCAGCATAAACATGCCCTGCTTCAACAATTGGTCTAAAGAAACGATAAAATAAAGTTAATAATAAAACACGAATATGACTTCCATCAACATCTGCATCAGTCATAATAATAATTTTATGATACCTTAATTTAGAAAGATCAAATTCATCACCTATTCCTGTACCAAAAGCAGTAATAATAGTTCTTATTTCTTCATTTCCTAAAGCTCTATCAAGTCGTGCTTTTTCTACATTAAGAATTTTACCACGTAAAGGTAAAATAGCTTGAGTCATAGAATTTCTTCCTTTAATAGCACTACCTCCTGCTGAATCTCCCTCGACTAAGAATATTTCGGATACAGTTGCATCCTTACTTTTACAATCTGATAATTTTCCATAAAAATTAGTTACATCTAAATCTCCTTTTCTTCTAGTAAGTTCTCTTGCTTTCTTTGCTGCTACTCTTGCTCTGCTAGCTGTCATAGATTTATCAACTATAATTTTTGCTTGATCAGGATTTTCCATTAAGAATCTTTCAAATGCTTCAGAAAAAATTTTATCCGCAACTCCTCTAACCTCACTATTACCTAATTTTGTTTTTGTTTGTCCTTCAAATTGAGGATTAGGGTGTTTTACTGAAATAATCATAGTTATTCCTTCCCTAACATCATCACCTGTTAGTGGATCATCTTTTTCTTTTAACATTCCATTATTTTGTGCATAACGATTCAAAATTCTTGTTAAAGCTCTTCTAACACCATCTTCATGTGTTCCTCCTTCTGGTGTAGTTATATTATTTACAAAAGAATAAATACTTGAATTATATGTTTCATTATATTGTAATGCAACCTCAACTTTAATATCCTTATCTTCTCCTTCTACATCAACAATAGTTTCATGTATTGGGTTTTTATTTTTATTAAGCATTTGTACATATTCAACAAGTCCGCCTTCATAATAAAATGTATCCTTTTTATCTGCTTCTCTATCATCATATAAAGTTATTCTTAATCCTTTATTTAAAAAAGCCAATTCTTTTAATCTCGTTTTAAGAATTTCATAATCATATATAGTTGTTTCTGTAAAAATTTCATCATCAGGTAAAAAATGTACAGTTGTACCAGTTCTATCTTTATCACACTTATCAATAATTTTAAGTTCTCCTTCTGGATGACCACCATGGCTATATCTTTGATAATAGACATTTCCATCACGATATACTTTAACTTCTAACCAATCACTTAAAGCATTAACAACACTGGCACCAACACCATGTAATCCTCCGGAAACTTTATATCCTCCACCACCAAATTTACCTCCAGCATGTAAAACAGTATAAACAGTTTCAACAGTACTTTTTCCAGTCTTAGGATGAATATCAACAGGAATTCCTCTTCCATCATCTTTTACTATAATACTATTATCTTTACAAATCGTTACTTCTATATGCTTACAATATCCAGCAAGAGCTTCATCTATAGAATTGTCAACTATTTCCCAAACAAGATGGTGAAGACCTCTTGAACTGGTTGTACCTATATACATACCTGGTCTTTTTCTTACAGCTTCTAACCCTTCTAACACTTGAATTGCAGAAGAATCATACTCTTTCATTACTTTTTCTTCTTCCATTTATAATCCCTACTTTCTTTCCACAACACCATTTTTTACAATAAAAACAGCAGATTTATCAATATATTTCTTATTTATATTCTTTAAATCAGTTGTTGTAATTATGCTTTGTGTTTCATTTTCATTAATAATTTTTAACAATTTATTTCTCTTTTTTATATCAAGTTCACTAAATACATCATCAAATAATAATATAGGACTTGTTCCAGAAATATCTTTGAAAATTGATATTTCAGATAATTTAAGAGATAAAACTGCTAATTTTTGCTGTCCTTGCGATCCGAAATATTTTAAATCTTTATCATTATATTTAAAATAAAAATCATCCCTATGTGGACCATATATCGTCATACCATTATTGAGTTCTTTCATATAATTTTTCTTATATGTATATTTTAACTTTTTTCTTATATTTTCAATGTCAAAATTATCAAAAACAACATTTGTTGTATATTCAACAGATAGTGTTGAATTTTCACCCATTTCATTATATAATCTATTAATATTTAAATTTACCAAATTTATATACTCATTTCTTTTTAAATATATATATACTGCTTTCTCTATTAATTTATCTGTAATAATATCAAGATAATTATTATCAGCAATATTATTATTAAAAAGAATTTTTAAATATTCATTTCTTGTTTTTAATAATTTATTATATTCATTATAAATTTTTAGATATTCTCTTGATAATTGAGAAAGTTGAATATTTAATAAATTTCTTCTAACACCAGGAGAACCTTTTATTATTTCAATATCATCAGGAGTAAAAACAATAATATTTAAATAAGAAATATAGTCAGCAACTTTTTTTATAATTGTATTATTAATATTTAATTGTTTTTCTTCAGGAGAAATACTTATATTTAGTTTATTTATAATATCTTCATTTCGTATTGTCCCACTTATCTTACATTTATTTTTATTAAACATAATAATATTTTGATTCACTCCATCTCTATGAGATTTTGTAAGTGCAAGAATTACAATTGCTTCTAATACATTTGTTTTTCCCTGTGCATTATCTCCAATAAAAATGTTCATATTATTATCAAAAGAAATATCAAGTTTAGAATAATTTCTAAAATTAACTAATTTTAATTTTGTAATTTTCATTTAAAACTGCATAAAAGACACATATAATCACCTATCCCCTATTATGGTATTCCTATACATACATTAATATTATATCATAAATGGACGTTTAAAGCACTAAAAAAAGAAAAAATAGCCATTTTTTAGCTATTTTTTCTGTTACGAAGTACTAAGTCTAGTCTAGATGCTCTTGATAACTGATTTTCAAGACTTCTAAATGAGCATGGAATAATTAATTCTTTATTATTATCAAATACGATCTTGCTGTTATTTGCATCAATTTTATGAATGTTATTAACTCTTTTTAAAGAAATCCAAATACAGTCATCTGCATAAGGAGAAGTAGTTGGAAATAATATAAGGTTAGATGAATCTTCAACAACAATAGGAACTTTGTATTCGGCGCCTAGAATACTTTTTGCTCCTTCCTTTCTTCCCTCATATGAGCTACCAAAATATTTACAACTTTCGTCCATAATATTAAATGGCTTCTCATGTATTAAATACCTTTCTTCATCCTCATATACTAAGCTAGTTCCCTTTTCATTAGGTAATATAGCTAAAGTACCTCTACTAATTTCATACTTCATTATCAATCAAATCCCCCTTCTGAAAACCAATACGGTTTTCATTAATAGGTTATATCATAATAATTTGTCAAAATTTGAAGAAAAAAGTCGAAAAAAAGAACTTTTTTAATAAGTTCTTATAGGTAATACTAATTGTGTCAAACTATCATCTTCAGATGATTTAATTAAAATTGGCTTTATTTCACCAACAAAGTGTAAATCCACAGTTTCTGTGGAAAAACTTTTTAAAGCTTCCATCATATATTTAGCACTAAAAGAAATTTTAATATTTTCATCATTATTCTTATTAATAATCATTTTTTCTTCTACTCTACCTATTTCAACTGAGCTACTCTTTAATATTAAAGTATTATCTTTTGTTTCTAAAGTAACAATATTTTTTTCTTTATCACTAGTTAAAATACTTACTCTATCAATTACATTATAAAATTCATTCAAATTAGTATTAACAATTAACATAGAGTCATCAGGTAATAAATTAGAAGTATTAGGATAAGTTCCATTAATTAATCTTGATTCAAATTTTAAATTATCTTTTTTAAATAATATTTTATTATTAAATATATGTAATTCAATTATTTCATCATCATCCCCTATTATTTTAGTAAATTCAACTAAATTATGGCTAGGAATAACAATATTATAATTTTCTTCAGATTCTTTATTTAATTTAACAATTTTTCTTGCTAATCTATATGAGTCAGTAGAATTACATTCTAAAATATTACCAGCAATATTAAAGTTAATTCCAGTTAATACAGGTTTGCTTTCTTCTGTAGAAGTTGCAAAAGCAGTTTGATTTACAATACTTTTTAAGGTACCTGCACTTAAATCAATTTTTTTCTTACTCTCTTCTAAATTTATAGATGGATATTCAGATTCACTAATACCATTTAAATTAAATTCACTGTTATCTGTATAAATTAAAATCTTTAATTCATCAATTACTTCAATATTAATATATTTATCAGGTAATTTTCTAACAATATCTAATATATACTTACCTTGAATTATAATACTTCCTTCATTTTCAATTTTAAAATCGTCTTCTTTATCACTAATAATAACGGATTGAATTGTAATATCATTATCACTAGCAGTTAATGTAAGTTTTTTCTTTTTTAATTCAAATTTAATTCCTCCTAATACTGGTATTAAATTTTTCGTAGATATAGCCTTTGAGACTTTAACTAAAGCATCTAATAATAATTCTTTTTTTATTGTAAATTTCATATATATTCCTTCTTTCTTTTAAATATTAATATTATTACTGTGGAAAATGTTTAAAATGATTAAAATACTTATTATATAAAGTATTATAGCATTTTTTTCCTGTTGATAAAATGTTTATAAACATAATTTTCACACAACCCCAATATCATTCTTTAATTTTTCTATAGTATTAGCAAGATCTTTATTCTCTCTTATCTCCTGTTCAATTTTTTCAACAGAATGCATAACTGTTGAATGATCCTTTCCTCCAAATTCTATACCGATTTTAGGAAAAGACTCATTTGTCATAGTTCTGCATAAATACATAGCAATCTGCCTTGGAAAAGATATATTAGAACTCCTTTTTTTACTTCTAATATCTTCAACAGAAATTTGAAAGTATTCTGAAACAATTTTTTGTATTCTATGAACATCATTCTTTTCTATTATTCCCATACTATTAAAATCTTTTAGTGCTTCTATTGCTAAGTCTAGATTAATTTTTTCACCACCCATAATTGTTGAATAAGCAATTAATCTTGTAATAGCCCCTTCCAAATGTCTAACATCAGGTCCAATGTTTGTTGCAATATAATCAATAACGTCATCAGGTATGTCTTTTTCAAACTCTCCAGCAATGATTTTCTTTTTTAATATATCTCTCCTTAAATTGTAATCAGGTGGTGAAATATTAACTCTTAATCCCCAACTAAATCTTGTTCTAAGACGGTCAGCTAGTTGTTTTAAGTCATCAGGACTTCTATCTGATGAAACAATGATTTGTTTACTATCGTTAAATAAGTTATTAAAAGTATGAAAAAATTCTTGTTGAGATTGCTGTGCTCCACCTAGATATTGAATATCATCTATAATTAATACATCTATATTTCTATATTTATCTTTAAAAAACTCAACATAACTAAAATTTGTTCCACTTTCATCTTTTCTATTACTTTTAACAAATTCATCTATAAATTGTTCACTCGTAACATATAAAACTTTTTTATTAGTATTACTTTGTATATAATTACCAATAGCATGCATCAAATGTGTTTTCCCTACTCCACTATTACCATATAAAAACAAAGGATTATATATTTTACCTGGATTTTCAGCAACAGATAATGCAGCAGCATGTGCAAATTTATTTTCATTTCCAACTATAAAATTATCAAAATTGTAGTTTTTATTTAAGTTAGATTCAACCCTATTATTTGTAGAATCTCTATTATTAGAAATTATATTAATGTTATTTTTTTCTTCTTCCTCCTCTATTTCTTCCTTTAATAAAAAGACTAAATCATAATTTGTATTCGTAATATCAAATAATATTGAAGATAAAATTTCAGAAAAATTTTCAGAAATATGTTTTTTATGAACAATCATAGGAACAATAATATAAGCTTTTCCGTTATTTAATTTATATAGTTCGGTTTCTTTAAACCAAGTATTATAAGAAAGAGATGTTAATTGTTCTTTTAGAATATCAAGTAATTTAGACCAAATGATTTCTACATTCAATTTAACCATCTCCCCACAAGAATAATCAATTAGGTTTTATTCTACATTAATTTGTTAAAAAAATAAATATCTTTTTCAAAAAAAAAATAATTCACATGTAATCCACAAAAATATCCACAAATAAAACTGTTGAAAAATATAATAATTCGACACTTTTCCACATTTTCCACAATTTTTTTTAAACACAGTTAATAAAAGTTATCAACATATTTGTGGAAATTGTTAAAAACATTAAAAATGAAAGTTTTAATTGACAAAAACAATATATTATTATTATAATAATGTAGATTTATGTCGGGAGGTGGAAGCAATGAAGAGAACATATCAACCAAATAATCGTAAAAAAACTAAAAGATTAGGATTTTTTGCACGTAAAAAAACAAATATATTAAATCGTCGTCGTCGTAAAGGCCGTAAAAGACTTTGTAAATAAAATACCGCTGCTAAACAGTGGTTTTTTACTTTAAAGGATGGTGTTTTAATGAAAAAAAAATATATAGTAAAAGAAAATAAGGATTTTTTTAAAATAATTAATAACGGAGAATGTAAAAAGAATAAAAGTTTTGTAATATACTCTCTAGAAAATAAGTTACTATATAATAGATATGGTATTTCTGTAAGTAAAAAACATGGAAATGCTGTATTTAGAAATAAATATAAAAGAAAAATAAGAGCAATAATTGATAATAACAAAAAAGACTATAATATTAGTAAAGATTATATTATAATATTAAGAAAGGGAGCAATTGGAAAATCATTTATTGATTTGACAAAAGATTATCTCCAATTAATATAAGCCCAAAAAAGAAAGGAAAAATATGAAAAATAAAAAAATTAAAGTAATATTAATTATGTTATTATTATTGATATCAATGACAGGATGTACAAAACAATTAACAGATAATAATAATAAAGCAGTTAAAAATGAAACTACAGGACAAACACTTACAAAAAATATTTTATGTAAACCAACAAACAAAGAAACAATCAAAATATATGAAAATAATAAAGTAAATTTAAAAAAATTACCAGAATGTAAGGATTTTAAAATTACATCAGGAAAATATGAAGGATTATGGACATCAATATTTGTTAAACCACTTGCATTTGTTTTATTAAAATTAGGTATGATTGTCAAAAATTATGGTATTTCAGTAATAATTATAAGTATTTTAATTAGATTAATTGCATTTCCATTAACAAAAAAAGCTGCACTACAATCTGAAGTAATGAAAAAAGCACAGCCAGAATTAAATAAAATACAAAAAAAATATGCAGATAAAAAAGATCAAGAATCTATGATGAAACAAAATCAAGAAATAATGGCTATATATAAGAAATATGGAATTAATCCAATGGCAGGATGTCTATTTGCTTTCATACAATTACCAATATTTGTTGCTTTCTTTGAAGCAGTTCAAAGAACACCAGTAATATTTGAAGATAAATTCTTAGGATTACAATTAGGAACAACCCCAGCAGTAGGAGTTACAACTGCAACACTTTATTCATATATAATTTTAATGATTATAATTGCAGTAACAACATTCTTATCATTTAAAATGAATTCTATGGGAAATATGGATGATCCATCTATGAAAATGATGCCAATAATGATGTCTGGAATGATAATAATAACTGCAGTATTTATGCCAACAGGATTAGGAATATATTGGGTTACATCTAATATATTTACAATAGTTCAAAATACATTATTAAAAAGGAGAAAAGATAATCATGGAAAAGCATAATTATAGTGGAAAAACAAAAGAAGAAGCAATCCAAAAAGCAAAAGAAGAATTACAAGAAGTAGAAGAAAATCTATTTATAAAAGAAATAGGTGAAACAAAAGGTGGATTATTTAAAAGTAAAAAAGTTGAGATAGAAGTAATTGAAAAAAGAGAAGTTATTAAGTATATAAAAGAGTATTTACAAAAAATCCTAAAGAATATGGGATTTAACGTAAATATTGAAATAAAAAATAAAGAAGAAGTTCCAAAATATATTATTTTCTCAGACAATGATGCTTTATTAATAGGTAAGAATGGAAAAAATTTAAAAGCATTATCAATATTAGTAAGTCAACACTTAAATAATGAATTAGGAAAAAATTATAAATTTACTTTAGATGTAAATGAATATAAAGAAAAAAGAGAAAAATCATTAGAAAGATTAGCAAAGAGAATTGCAAGAGAAGTAAAAACAACAAAAGTAGAAGTAAAATTAGATTCAATGAATTCATATGAAAGAAGAATAATTCATAATGCATTAACTAACTACAAAGGAATATTTACAGAAAGTGAAGGAGAAGAACCAAATAGATATGTAGTAGTTAAGCCAAAAGAAGACTGATATTTAGTCTTTTTTTTGTAGAATATTATATTTAATAAAGAAAAATAAATATATACTTTTGAAAAATACACAAATATGTTATAATACCAACAGAAAAAAGAGGTGAGAGTAATGAATGATACAATTTGTGCTATTGCAACAAGTCAAGGAGTGGGGGCAATAGCAATAATTAGAGTAAGTGGAGAAGAATCAATAAAAATAGTAAATAAGATATTTAAAGGTAAAAATTTAGAAGACGTAGATTCTCATACAATTAATTACGGACATATAGTAGATAATAATGAAGTAATAGATGAAGTATTAGTATCAGTTATGAAATCTCCTAAAACATTTACTACAGAAGATGTTGTAGAAATAAATACACATGGAGGAATAGCCTCAACAAATAAAACACTAGAATTATTATTGGAAAATGGATGTAGATTAGCAGAACCAGGAGAATTTACAAAGAGAGCTTTCTTAAATGGAAGAATAGATTTACTAGAAGCAGAAGCTGTAATGGATATGATAGATGCTAAAACAGAAAAACAAAGAAAAATGGCAGTAAATCAAATTGATGGTAAGACATCAAATTTAATAAATGAATTAAGAAATGATATGGTTCAAATAATAAGTAATATTAATGTTAATATAGATTATCCAGAATATGATGATGTTGATATAATTACAAATGATATTTTAGTACCAAAAATAAAAAACTTAAAAGACAAAATAAAAGCAATTTTAAAAGAATCTGAAAATGGAAAAATTATAAAAGAAGGAATAAAAACATCAATAATAGGTAGACCAAATGTCGGAAAAAGTTCATTATTAAATGCTCTTTTACAAGAAGAAAAGGCAATAGTAACAAATATAGCAGGAACAACAAGAGATATAGTAGAAGGACAAATTACAATAAATGGAATTCTTTTAAATATGATTGATACAGCAGGAATTAGAAAAACAGAAGATATGATAGAAGCAATAGGTGTTGAAAAAAGTTTAAAAATAATGGAAGAAGCAGATTTAGTATTATTTATGTTAAATAATAATGAAGAAATATCAGAAGATATAAAAGAATTATTAAAAAAAATAAATACTAAAAAGTATCTTGTATTAATTAATAAAAAAGATTTAGAAAAAAAACTAAAAAAAGAAGAATTAAATATAGACAAGAATAAAATAGTAGAATTAAGTATTATAAATAATGAAGGAATAGAAGAATTAAAAGAAAAAATAATTGAAATGTTTAATATAAATGAATTAGAAACAAAAGATCCAACTTATTTAAGTAATTCTAGAAGTATTAGCATATTAAAAAGATGTTTAAAAAGAATAGAAGATATAGAAAAATCATTAATAGATAATATGCCAATAGATATGATAGAATTAGATATAAAAAATATATGGGAAGAATTAGGAACAATAAATGGAACAAATTATGAAGAAGAATTATTAGATGAAATGTTTTCAAGATTTTGTTTAGGAAAATAAAGAAGGTGAAATAATGTATGAAATAATTGTTGTGGGTGGAGGACATGCAGGATGTGAAGCAGCATATGCATCTGCAAAAAAAGGACATAAAACACTGCTAGTAACAAGTAATTTAAAAAATATAGCCGATATGCCATGTAATCCTCATATAGGAGGAAGTGCAAAAGGAATAGTTGTAAGAGAAATAGATGCCTTAGGCGGAATAATGGGAAAAATAGCTGATAAGACACACCTTCAAATAAAAATGTTAAATAGTGCAAAAGGTCCTGCAGTACAATCGTTAAGAGCCCAAGGAGATAAAATAACATATCCACAAGAAATGTTAAAAGAACTTAAGAAATTAGAAAATTTAACAATAAAAGAAGCAATGGTGGAAGATTTAATAGTAGAAAAAAGTGTTGTCAAAGGAATAATTTTGGAAGATAAAGAACAAATAAAATCTAAAATTGTAATCTTAACAACAGGAACATATTTAAAAGCAGATATTTTGGTAGGGTCAACTCGTACAAGACAAGGACCACATGGAGAAAAGCCATCATTATTTTTAAGTGATAAATTAAAAGAATATGGATTTGAAATTAAAAGATTAAAAACAGGAACTCCTCAAAGAATAGATAGAAAAACAATTGATTTTTCGAAATTAAAAGAAGAGCCAGGAGATAATAAATATCTAACATTTAGTTTTGATTTAGAACCTCAATATAAAATAGAAGATCAAATGCCATGTTATTTGACCTATACAACAAAAGAAACACATAAAATAATAAGAGACAATTTAAACAAATCTTCAATGTATGGAGCATTAGATGATATAGAAGGAATTGGACCAAGATATTGCCCATCAATAGAAGATAAAGTAGTAAGATTTTCAGAAAAGGAAAGACATCAATTATTTGTAGAACCAGAAAGTAGATATTATGATGATATGTATCTACAAGGATTTTCTACAAGCATGCCTCCTGAAATACAAGAATTAATGGTCCATTCATTACCAGGATTTGAAAAAGCAAAAATAATAAAATATGGATATGCAATAGAATATGACGCAATTTATCCAACACAATTAAAAGCATCATTAGAAACAAAAATACTTGAAAACTTATATACTGCAGGCCAAATAAATGGAACAAGTGGATATGAAGAAGCAGCATGTCAAGGATTAATGGCAGGAATAAATGCATCATTAAAATTAGAAGGAAAAAGACCTTTAATATTAAAAAGAAATGAAGCATATATAGGAGTATTAATAGATGATTTAATAACAAAAGGAATAAGAGATCCTTATAGATTATTAACCAGTAGAGCAGAATTTAGATTGTTATTAAGAAGTGATAATGCAGACCAAAGATTAAGAAAATATGGATATGAAGTTGGTTTAATAGATGAAAATCAGATGAAAAAGTTAAATAAAAAAATAAAAAATGTAAAAGAATGTTTAGAATGGACAAAAGAAAAGAAATTAAAAATAACAAAAGAAATAGAAGAAAAATTTAAAGAGAAAAACTTCTCTATACCTAATTCAACCTTATCATATGAACAATTATTGAGTAGACCAGAAATAACAGTAGAGTTTTTAGAACAATTTAATAAATTTCCATATGATGATGAAATAAAGGAACAAGTAGAAATATATTTAAAATACAGAGGATATATAGAAAAATCCTATAAAGAGGCCGAAAAATTATTAAAATTAGAGAAAAAACAAATTCCAAAAGACATTGATTATAATAAAATAAAGAATATAGCAAGCGAAGCAAGACAAAAATTAAATGAAGTAAGACCAACTACAATAGCACAAGCAATACGTATTAGTGGAGTAAATCCATCTGACATTTCGATACTTTCAGTATATTTAAAAAAGGAGTATGGAAAAAATGAATAAGGAAGAATTTGTAGAAGAGTGTAAAAAAATAAATATAAATATAACTAATAAACAATTAATAAAATTAGAGAAATTTTATCATTTAATGATAGAATGGAACAAAAAAATAAATTTAACAAGAATAACAGAAGAGAAAGAAGTTTATTTAAAACACTTTTATGACAGTTTAACTCTAAATAAAGTAATAGATTTAAAAAATATAAAAACATTATGTGACATTGGAACAGGAGCAGGATTTCCAGGAATAGTATTAAAAATAATATTTCCTAATATAAAAATTACACTAATAGATTCTCTTCAAAAAAGAGTAAATTATCTAAATGAAATAATAAAAGAATTAGAATTAGATAATATTGAAGCAATTCATACTAGAGGAGAAAATTATCAAGGAGAATTTGAAGTGGTAACATCAAGAGCCGTTGCAAATATAGAAAAACTAGTTAATTATACAATGCACTTAGTATCAAAAAATGGGGTTTTTATTGCAATGAAAGGTAATTTAGAAAGTGAACTTAATCAACAAGTGAGAAAAAAAATAGAAAGAAAATTTATTATTAAAAAACAGGAAGAGTTTATATTACCAAAAGAAGGAAGTAAAAGAACATTATTAATATTAAAAAATAGGTAAAAAAGCCTATTTTTTTTGTAAAAAAAGAGTTGAAAGAATATAAAATATACATTATAATGATAATATAGGGAATAGTAAAAAGAATTAAGAAAGGGGAAATATCATGTACGGAGAAGAAAAAGATGAAGTTGTACAATTAAATTTAGATGATATAATACCTAATAGATTTCAACCAAGAGAAGTTTTTGATGAGAGAGCATTAAAAGAATTAGCAGTATCAATAAAAGAACATGGTGTAATACAGCCAATTATTGTAAGAAATGTACAAAACGGAAAATATGAAATAATAGCAGGAGAAAGAAGATATAAAGCATCAGCACTGGCAGGATTAACTAAAATTCCAGCAATAATTAGAAATTTAGATGATAAAGAAAGTTCGAAAGTAGCACTATTAGAAAACTTACAAAGAAAAAATCTAAATGCCATAGAAGAGGCAAAAACATATCAAAAAATATTAGAACTTGATGAAATGACACAAGAAGAATTAGCAAAAACAATGGGCAAAAGTCAATCTGCCGTTGCAAATAAATTAAGATTATTAAATTTATCAGAAGAAGTACAAGATGCAATATTAAAAGAACAAATATCAGAAAGACATGCAAGAGCATTACTAAATGTACCTGATAGTAAAAAACAAAAAGAACTATTAAAAAAAGTAATAGATGAAAAAATAAGTGTAAGAAAATTAGAAGAAGAAATAAATAATTTATATCCAAAAGAAAAAAAAGATGAATTAGAAATAGAACAAGCAACAAATGGATTTTTAAACAACAGTCCTTTAATACCAACAACAGTAAATGTCGAAGAAGAAAACAATTATGGAAAAGTAACAATAGCACCACCAGAAGAGGGAGAAAAGAAAGAAGAGAAGTTCTTAAATTATGGAGAAATAGGAAAAGAAGAGGAAAATATGGATTCACCACAAGGATTTGAATTACCAAAACCAATAGAAATAGATAAGATAAAAGATAATTCAACAGATATAATAACACCATCAAATATTCCAACCTCTGATATAGATGGATTATTAAATATTACATCAGGACCAATAACTCCAGCAGAAAAAATAATAAAAGAGACATCAACAGAACAAAAAGAAACAACAGATGATTATTTTAAAACTCCAGATCTTGCTGTAGTAAATAATCCATCAATAGACAATCAGGATGTTAATATAACTATTGATTCAACACCTGAAAAAGAAAAATATAGTGTTGAGGAAGCTACTGAAAAAATCAGAAAATTAGTGGAAGACCTAAAAAATCATGGAATTGATATAAATGCAGATGAAATGAATTTCCCAACATCTTATCAAGTAATTATAAAAATTCAAAAAGAAGGTTAATTCTTCTTTTTTTTTACAAAAAATGTTTAAAAAAACAATATAATTTGATACAATGATAAAGTAAAATGAAAATGGGTGATTAGATGGGAAAGGTTATATCAATATCAAATCAAAAAGGTGGAGTTGGAAAAACAACAACAAGTATCAATCTTTCTGCATCATTAGCAGTATTGGGAAAAAAAGTATTATTAATAGATATAGATCCTCAAGGAAATACAACTACTGGTGTGGGAATAAATAAAGGAGAAATAGAAAAGAGTATATATAATGTACTTATAGGTGATTGTAATATAAAAGAAGCAATAATAAAAACAAAATATAAAAATTTTTATGTTATTCCATCAACTATAAGTTTGGCAAGGTTATCAACAGCATTATTAGAAAAAGAAAGAAGTACACCAGGTTTTAAAAAAGAAGAACAATTAAAAAATAGTTTAGAAGAAATAAAAGAACAATATGATTTTATTATAATTGATTGTCCTCCTTCAATTGATATACTAACAAAAAATGCATTAATAGCATCAAATTCAGTACTAATACCAGTACAATGTGAATTTTTCTCATTAGAAGGATTAGCACAGGTAATGAATACAATAAGGAAGACACAAAAAGATTTAAATACAACACTAAATATAGAAGGAGTATTGTTAACAATGCTAGATTCAAGAACAAACCTAGGTTTTGAGGTTGTTACAGAAATAAAAACATATTTTAGTGAAATTGTTTATGACACAATAATTCCAAGACTTGTTAGATTGACAGAAGCTCCATCACATGGAGAACCTATAATTGAATATGATCCAAAAAGTAGAGGGTCAGAAGCATATATTAATCTCGCAAAGGAAGTGATTAAAAAGAATGGATAATAATATAAATGAAGAATTTCCAAGAAGAAAAGCATTGGGAAAAGGATTAGAAGAGTTATTTAACAGTGAAATATTAGATTACAATACAGTGGAAGAAAAAATAGTTAATGAAACTCCAAAAGAAGAAATAATAAAAGTAAACATAGATGATTTAAGACCAAATCCATATCAGCCAAGAAAAGTCTTCGATGAAGACGCATTAAAAGAATTATCAGAATCTATAAAAGAACATGGAGTTTTTCAACCAATTATAATAAAAAAATCAATTAAAGGATACGAAATAATTGCAGGAGAAAGAAGAGTAAAAGCATCAAAACTTGCAGGAAAAAAAGAAATACCAGCAATAATTAGAGACTTCAATGATACACAAATGATGGAAATTGCACTATTAGAAAACCTTCAAAGAGAGAATTTAACTGCAATTGAAGAAGCACAGGCATATCAAAAATTACAAGAAACTCTATCATTAACTCAAGAAGAATTAGCAAAAAGAATAGGTAAGAGTAGAAGTCATATAACAAATATGTTAGGATTATTATCATTACCTCAAATAATTCAAGATGATGTAAATAATAAAAAAATAACAATGGGACATGCAAGAGTATTAAGCAAATTAGAAGATAGAGAACAACAAAAAGAATTAGAGAGAAAAGTAATTGAAGAAGGAATAAGTGTAAGAAAATTAGAAGAATTAACACAACAATCTTCAATAGTAAAAACAAATCCTCAAGTAAAAAGAAAAAAAGAAAAAAATGAATATTATTATATTCAAGAAGAATTAAGGGAAAAACTAGGAACAAAAGTAATAATAAAGCAAAATAAAATAGAAATAAGTTTTACAAACGAAAAAGATTTAGGAAGAATATTAGAATTATTAAACATAGAGGTAGGTAAATAATATGAAAATTGAAATTGCTAATATAACAATAGATATTTTCAAAATAGTAGTTCCAATTATTTATATATTATTAGGAATAATAGCATTTAATATAATAAAAAGGCTAATTATGAAATCTCCTAAGAAATATAAATTATTAAAGAAAACACAACTTCAAAGAATAAAAACAATTAAAATATTGATACTAAATATAATAAAATACTTAATTATTACATTTGTCTCTATAGCAATATTATCTCAATTTGGAATAAACGTAAAATCAATATTAGCTGGATTAGGAATTGGAACAGCAATAATAGGGCTTGCTTTTCAAGATCTAGCAAAAGATTTAATAGCGGGATTTTCAATAATAACAGAAGGAGAATATGAAGTAGGAGATACAATTGAAGTTGAAGGTTTTATGGGAATTGTTACAGAAATAGGTCTTAGAACAACAAGAATAAGAAATTTTAAAGGAGCAACTAAGATAATTGCTAATCATTATATGAACAATATAATAAATTATAGTGATAATAATTCCTTAGCAATTGTAGATGTTTCTATTTCATATGAAACAAATGAAACAGAAATAGACGAAGCGTTTAAATCATTATTTAATAGAATAAAAGGAAAAATTCCAAATGCAGTAAGTGAACCTCAATTATGGGGAGTTCAAGAATTATCAGATTCATCAGTAATATATAGAGTAGTTGTAGAAACAAAACCAACTGAATACTTTGCAACAGAAAGATATTTAAGAAGAGAAATAAAAAAAGAATTTGATAAAAAGAAGATCAAAATACCATATACTCAGATAGAGGTGCATAATGGAAAATAATAATTATAAATTAGGATCAATAGTAATAATGAAAAAACAACATCCTTGTGGAACAAATGAATGGGAAGTAGTAAGAGTAGGAGCAGATATAAAAATAAAATGTTTAAACTGTGGAAGAACTGTACTAATACCAAGGATAGAATTTAATAAAAAATTAAAAAAAATAAAAGAATAGAGGAAAATAATATGTATGAAAAAGGAAGGCTAAAACTGAAAAAATTTTATTTTCATCCAATAACAACATTTATTGTATTAACATTTTTTTTATTAATATTAAGTGGAATATTATCTTTTTTTGAAGCACAAGCAAAGTACAATACAATAAATGTAAATACACATGAATTAGAACCAGTATTAATAGCTGTGGAAAATTTGTTATCATTTGATGGAATAAAATTTATAATAAGTGAATCGGCAAAGAACTTTTTAAGCTTTGCACCGCTAGGCACATTATTAATATCACTAATAGGATTAACAGTAGCAGAAGGAACAGGTTTTATTGAAATGTTAACAAGAAAACATTTAAGTAAAATATCTAGACCAATTTTTACATTTTTAGTTATTTTTATATCAATAGTATCATCATTAATAAATGAAGTAGGATATGCAATATTAATTCCATTAGTTGCACTAATATACTTTATTAATGATAGAAATCCGATTTTAGGAATAGTAACAGCATTTTGTGGAGTTTCATTTGGATATGGAGTATCACTATTTGTTGGATCAACAGAAGTTTCACTTTTAAACTATACAAAAATTGCATCACATCTAATTGATGAAAATATGCATATATCATTAACATCTAATTTGATATTTATAATTGTTGCAACAATTATACTATCAATAGTGGGAACTATAATAATAGAAGCCATAATAGCTCCAAAAATTGGTAAATATAAAAGAGATGAAGATTTATCACCAACAGAAAAATACCAACCATTAACTTTAGAGGAGGCAGAACAACAACAAATAGAAAAAGAAAAAAATGAAAAAAGAGGCCTTAGATATGCATTAATAGTCTCAATATTATTTTTATTATTTTTCATCTATGCGTTAATACCTAATCTACCATGGTCAGGATTATTACTAGATATGAAAGAAAAAACATATTTAAATCAATTATTTGGAGAAAATTCATATTTTCAAGATGGATTTACATATATTGTATCTATGTTATTCTTAGTAGCAGGAATTGCATATGGAATAGGAAGTAAAACAATAAAAAATGATAAAGAAATAGTAGAAAATGCAAGTAAAAAATTTAATAATATAGGAAGTATATTGATATTAATGTTTGTTGTATCTCAGTTTGTTGCTGTATATAGAAAAACAAATATAGGAATGGTTATAACAGCATGGTTAGCAAATCTCCTTGAAAAAATATCATTTAGTGGAATACCACTTATTGTTATTACACTTATCTTTATAGCAATAGCAAATTTATTTTTAACATCAACAGCTAGTAAATGGATGATTTTTTCTCCAGTTGTAGTTCCATTATTTATGCAATCTAATATTTCACCACAATTTGCGCAAATAGTAATGAGAGCAGGAGATTCTATGACAAAAGGATTTACACCATTACTTGCATCATTTGTAATATATATAGGCTATTTAAATATATATAATTTAAAGAAAAATAGACCATATACAATTAGAGAATCATTAAAATTAATTGCTCCATATTGTTTATTGATTAGTATTACATGGATAATAATTGTAGTATTATGGTATATAATAGGACTTCCAATTGGACCCGGAGTAAGTCCAACAATATAACACCTTAAATAAGGTGTTTTTTACTTGAATAAATATATTATTTTTTATATAATAAAGCAAGAAATATAAACGAAAGAAGGAATATTATGAGTTTAACAGCAGGTATAGTAGGATTACCAAATGTAGGAAAGTCCACTTTGTTTAATGCAATAACAAATCAAAAGATATTAGCAGAAAATTATCCATTTGCAACAATAGAACCAAATGTAGGGGTAGTAACTGTTCCTGATAAAAGAATGGATAAGTTAAAAGAAATGTATGAACCAAATAAATTTATACCAACAGCATATGAATTTACAGATATTGCGGGACTAGTAAAAGGAGCATCCCAAGGAGAAGGATTAGGAAATAAATTCTTATCTCATATAAGAGAAACAGATGCAATAGTAGAAGTAGTAAGATGTTTTGATGATGGAAAAATAATTCATGTAGAAGGAAATATTGATCCAATAAGAGATATAGAAACAATAAATTTGGAACTAGCAATAGCAGATTTAGATATAATTAATAATAGATTAGAAAGAGTATCAAAAAAAGCAAGAACAACAAAAGATAAAAATGATTTATTAGAAGTAGAAACATTAGAAAAATGTAAAAATGCATTATTAGAAAACAAACCAATAAGACAAATTGAACTAACGGAAGAAGAAACAAAAGTAATAAAGTCATATAGTTTTTTAACACAAAAACCAATAATCTATCTTGCAAATATAAAAGAAGAAGAATTAAGTAATCCTGATAATGAATATGTACAAAAAGTAAAAGAATATGCTACAGCAGAGAATGCAAAAGTAGTAAGCCTATGTGCAAAAGTTGAAGAAGAATTAAGTGAAATGACAGAAGAAGAAAAGCAAGAAATGTTAGAAGCATTAGGGATAGAACAATCTGGATTAAATAAACTTATAACAGCAACATATGATATTTTAGGTTTAGCAACATATTTTACAGTTGGAAAAGATGAAGTAAGAGCATGGACATTTAAAAAAGGAATGAATGCAAAACAATGTGCAGGAATAATTCATACAGATTTTGAAAAAGGCTTTATAAGAGCAGAGGTAATTTCATATGAAGATTTAATTGAATGTGGAAGCGAAATTAAAGTAAAGGAAGCAGGAAAAGCAAGACTAGAAGGAAAGGATTATCTAATGCAAGATGGTGATATATGCCACTTCAGATTTAATGTATAATGAAAAGTAAAATAAGAATATTTGAAACAAATAAAAAAGATGGGAAAATGTCAAAAAACCCAAAATTTTATCAAAAAGATATTACAGAAAATGAAAGACTTGAAAAATTTTATCAAGATAGGATAAATTTAGGAAAAAAGTTAGGAATAGATGGGAATCATATTTTTCATATAAGACAAAAGGGACTAAGTAATATTGATTATGAAGATGGAAAGTATGTTTTAATTAATGATAATCATATGAAAAAACAAGATTATTATCAAGAGGATATACAAGGAGATATTCTTATTATTTCAGAAAAATACAAGGAAGTAGCAATTGTTAATCCCCAAGCAGACTGTCCAATATTAATATGTGAGGATAGAAAAAAAGGATACACTGCATTATCTCATTGTGGAGCAATGTATATTAATAGAAATCTACCAAAAGATACAATAAAAGCGTTATTTAAATGCTGTGATAGTAAAGTCGATGATATTTATGTATATATAGGAAGTTGTATTAAGAAAGAATCATATAAATATGATAGATATCCACAATGGGCAACTAATGATGATGTCTGGAAGGAATTTATTGAAAAAAAAGATAATAATTATTATATAGATTTAGAAGGAGCAATAAAACAACAACTCAACGAAATAGGTATAAGAAATATTGATTCATCTTCAATCGACACAGCAACAAATCCCGACTATTATTCACATACAGAGGAAAAAGCAGGAAGGCAAAAAGATGGTGGGCAAAATTTAGTAGGATTTTATTATAAATAAATAATAAAATATAGACAATTAAAAATAATTTTGTTATAATACCTACGAGTATTTTAAATACTCCTTGCTGTTTTAACAGCCAAAAGGCCAAAAGGAGGTGCAAAAAATGAAAAAATATGAAATCATGTTCATTGTTAGACCAGATATGGAGGAAGCAGAAATTAAAAAGACTGCAGAATCAATGAAAAAGGTATTAACAGACTCAAAAGCAAAAATTTTAGAAGAAAAAGCAATGGGTCAAAGAGAGTTAGCATATGAAATAAGAAAGTTTAATACTGGATATTATTACATGTACGTTATAGAAGCTAACCCAACAGCAGAACAAGAATTTAATCGTGTTGCAAGAATTAACGAAAGTATTTTACGTTCAATTGTTGTAAAAGTTGAAGAAAAATAAAAAAGAGGTATAGTTATATGAATAAAGTTTTTTTAATAGGAAGATTAACTAGAGATCCAGAATTAAGATATACAGGAAGTAACACTGCAGTAGCAACATTTTCTCTTGCAGTAAATAGAAATTTTGCTAACCAACAAGGGGAAAGAGAAGCAGATTTTATTAATATTGTTGTTTGGAGAAAACAAGCGGAAAATGTTAAAAATTATTTACAACAAGGAAGCCAAGTTGCAATTGATGGACGTATTCAAACAAGAAGTTATGATGACAATAATGGACAAAAAAGATATGTAACTGAAGTTGTAGCAGACAATGTTGAATTTTTAGGATCTAAAAACTCCTCAGGTAATTCTAGTAATATGAAAAATTCCACTGGAAGTAAATCAGAACCAACCCCATATGATTTTGGTGATACACCAGAACCTAAGGGAACAGATGTAGATAGTAATCCATTTGCTGATTTCGGAGCAAATATCGAAATAAGTGACGATGAATTACCATTCTAATTCTAAAAATAATAAGGAGGAAAGAACATGGCAGAATTCAATAGAAGAAAGAAAAAAGTATGTGCAATGTGTACTGGAAAAACCATTGATTGGAAAGATCCAGAAACATTAAAAAAATATATTAATGAAAAAGGTAAAATCTTACCAAGAAGAGTAACTGGAAACTGTGCAGAACATCAAAGATATATTTCAACTCAAATAAAAAGAGCACGTTCAATTGCGTTTTTACCATATACAAAATAAAAAATGTAGAATTACTACATTTTTTTGTTTATATATAAATATTAAATAATTAGACAAATACCTATATTTATTATATAATGATAATGGGGATTTATAGGAGGAAATATGGGTATTATAAAAGAAAGAGGAAAACTTCATAAGTCAATAAAAAACGCAAAAACTATATTTCTAATGGCTCATAAAAACCTAGATCTTGATGCTTTAGGAAGCCAAATAGGTATGTATATGCTTCTTAAAAAGAAAAGAAAGAATGTATATATAATAATAGATGATAAGCATCATGAAATGGGAGTAGAAAAAGTATTAAGAGAATTAGAAGGGTGTATTGAAATTATAAGGAGTGAATCAATAGAAGATTATCTTTATTCAAAACAGTCAAAGAATTTATTAATAATATTAGATACAAATAAAACTGAACTAGTTCAAAATAAAGAAATATTAAATATTATAAAAAATAAAGTAGTTATTGATCATCATGAATTAGGAAAAACAAGTATCAAACCAACACTAATGATAAATGATACAAAGGTATCAAGTACATGTGAAATGATTGCAAATTTAATAGAATATTATGACGTAGAGATAGAATCTTATTACGCTACAATATTATTATCAGGAATAGTCTTAGATACAAACAACTACACATTAAATACGACAGCAGAAACATATTATACATCATATTTTTTAGCATGTTTGGGAGCAAGTGCCAAGAAAGTACAATATTTGCTTAAACAAGATATAGAGGAATATACAGAAAGACAAAAATTATTATCTGCAATCGAAACAATAAATGGTAATATAGCATTTACTAAAGCAACAGCCAATATGCATTATCGTAGAGAAGATTTGGCAAAAGTAGCAGATACATTATTATTCTTTAATAATATAGAAGCATCATTTGTAATTGGAAAAATAAGTAAAGATACAATAGGAGTAAGTGCTAGAAGTTTAGGAAATTATGATATTAATAAAATACTACAAAAGATAGGTGGAGGCGGAGATACAACAAGTGGAGCAGCAGTTTTCCAAAATACAACAATAAGTAAGGTAGAACAGGAATTAAAGAAAATAATAAAAGAAGAAGGAGAATAAGATGGAAGTAATTTTTATCAAGGATTTAAAAAACCAAGGTAAAAAGGGGCAAATAAAGAAGGTAAAAGATGGATATGCAGAAAACTATCTTATAAAAAATGGATATGCAGTAAAAAAGACAAAAGAAAATCTTTCTAAGCTTAATCACGCACAAGCAAAAAAAGAAAAAGAAGAAGAACAAAAAAAGAAAGAAGCGACAGAATTAAAAGAAAAACTAGCAAAAGTAACATTAGAATTTAAAGTAAAAACGGGAGCAGGAGATAGAGTGTTTGGAAGCATAAGTTTAAAACAAATAAAAGAAGGTCTATCAAAGCAAGGATTTAATATTGAAAAAAGCAAAATTGATATAACAAATCCAATTCAATCATTAGGTTTTCATAATGTTAATTTAGATTTATATCCAGGAATAACTGCAATCATAAAAGTACATGTTATAAAATAGAGGTGAAAATATGCCAGCTAGAACACTACCAAATAATTTAGAAGCCGAAGAATCTGTATTAGGATCTTGCTTTTTATCAAAATATGCATTACAAAAAGCAACAGAAACGTTAACAGCAGATTCATTTTATAATGAGAGAAATTCTAAAATTTTTCAAACAATGATAGAATTACAAGAAAATAATACACCTATAGATTTAACAACAGTAACAAGTTCTCTAAAGAATAAAAAAGAATTAACAGCAGTAGGAGGAGTAGAGTATTTAACTGAAGTACTAAATTTTGTTCCGACTGCATCAAATGTTGATTACTACATTAAAACAGTAGATGAATCATCAACATTAAGAGGATTAATACAAACAGCCGAAGAAATAGCTCAAGAAGGATATAACAATGAGGAATCAATAAATGATATCTTAGATAATTCAGAAAAGAAAATATTAAATATTGTAAAAAGAAGATCAGCGAATGAATTCAGAACAATTAAAGAAGTACTTGCAAAAACACAAGCTGATTTGGAAAGATTGTCAAAGAATAAAGGACAAATAAATGGGTTAGAAACAGGATGGTATGATTTTGATAAATTAACTACAGGACTTCATCCAAACGAATTGATTATAATAGCAGCAAGACCAGCAATGGGAAAAACGGCTTTTGCACTTAATTTAGCAACTCATGTAGCGATGACGCAAGATAAAACAGTAGCCCTATTTACATTGGAAATGCCAGCAGAACAAGTTGCTTCAAGAATAATTTCTGCACAAGGACAGATAGATGGATTTAAATTAAGAACAGGAAATTTACTAAATCAAGACTGGAAAAGAATTAATGAGGCATCATCAAGACTTGCAAATACAAATCTTGTAATAGATGACACAGCAGCAGGAATGTCCATAGGAGAAATAAGGGCTAAGTGTAGAAGAATGGCAAGTAGTGAGAAAGGACTAGCACTAGTTGTAATAGATTATCTTCAATTAATATCAGGTGGAAAAAATTATGGAGCTAACCGTCAACAAGAAGTATCAGATATATCAAGAAGTTTAAAGATATTAGCAATGGAATTAGAAATTCCAGTAATTGCTTTATCACAATTGTCACGTAGTGTAGAATCAAGAGATGATAAAAGACCTATGATGAGTGACTTACGTGAATCTGGATCAATTGAACAAGATGCAGATATTGTAGCATTCTTATATAGAGATGATTACTATAATAAAGAAGCACGTACAGAAGATAATAACAGTATAAGTGAACTAATAATAGGAAAACACCGTAATGGACCAACAGCTACAATAGAATTATTGTTTAAAAAGAATACATCTACTTTTCTTAATTTAAGAAAAGATAGAGAAGAAGGGGAGGGACAACAAAGTGGTTAAAAAAATAACACTATTAATTATGATATCTTCATTTATAGTTTTTTCAACAGGATTTACAAAAATATCTACAACCCCAAAAACATACTATAGAGTATATTTAAAGGGAGAATCACTAGGTTTAATAAAATCAAAAAAAGAACTAGAAAAATTTATTGATAAAAAACAAGAAGAAATAAAAAAAGAATATAATGTAGATAAAGTATATGTTCCATCAGAACTGGATATTGTTAAAGAAACAACATTTGATAAAAATATAAAAACAGTAGAAGACATATATGAAGAAATAAAAGACAAGTCTCCATTCACAATAAATGGATATACAATAAAAATAAAAGGATTAGATACAAAAACAGAAGATGGAAAAACAATCAAAGGACAAACCCAAAAATTATATACAATAGAAAAAGAAACATTTACGGATGCAATAGAAGAAACTGTAAAATCGTTTGTTCCTGAAGAAGAGTATAAAAATTATGCGAATAAAACACAAAAAGAAATAAATGATGTAGGAAAAATAGTTGAGAATATATATATAAAGAATAAAATAACAATAAAAAAAGACTTAATACCAGTAGATAAAAAAATTTATACTGAAGAAGAAGAACTAAGTAAATATTTATTGTTTGGAACAACAAAAGATCAATCAAAATATATAGTACAGGCAGGAGATACAATAGAAGATGTGGCATTTAATAATAAAATATCTACTCAAGAATTTTTAATTGCCAATCCGGATTTACAAGATGAGAACAGTTTATTATCTCCAGGACAAGAAGTAACATTAGGAATACTAAAACCACAATTTAGTGTCGTAGAACAAGAACAAGTGGTTTTTAGAGAAGAAAAAAACTATGAAACCGAAACAAAATATGATGATAACCAATATGTTGGATATAATGAAGTAGAGCAAGCTGGTGTAAAAGGTGAAAATAAGGTGACTCAAGTTGTTTTAAAAGTTAATGGAGAAGTTACAAGTAGAACAACGATAAATACAGAAGTAATAAAAGAGCCAGTAAAAGAAATTATAGTAAAAGGTGGAAAACAATCAGCTTATTCAGGCGGATATGGGTCTCCAATACCAACCGCAGGACAGTGGGCATGGCCGGCAACATGTTCGTCAGTTTCATCAGGATACGGATGGAGATGGGGTTATTTCCACGATGGAAACGATATTGCAGGATGTGGATATGGATCAAATATTTTCGCAGCACAATCAGGAACTGTAGAAGTATCAGAAAAGAAAACCGGATACTATGCAGGAGGCTATGGAGACAATGGAGAATATATTATAATTAATCATCATAATGGATACTACACATTGTATGCACACTTATGTCCAGGATGTCGTGTTGTTCAAGCAGGAGATTACGTAGAAAAAGGACAGGTAATAGGTGGTATGGGTATGACAGGAGCAGCAACAGGAGTACACTTACATTTTGCATTATGGAATGGATTCCCTTATAGAGGAGGATCATCACTTAACTCGATGTCAATATATTAATATGAAAATTATGACAATTGCCAGTGGATCAAAAGGAAATTGTACAGTAGTTATTTGTAATGATACTAAATTGATAATTGATATGGGAATTTCCTTCTTAACTTTAAAAAAATGTTTAGAAGAAAATTCCTTTTCTTTATCAGAATTTTCAGGGATTTTAATAACTCACTGTCACAAAGATCACACTAAAGGACTAGCCTCACTAATTAGTAAAACAAATTTACAAGCATATATTCCGGAAGAAATGTATGATAGTTTAAAAGAATACTTGCCATACCAAAGATGTAATTTTATAGATGATAAATTTAATATAAATGATGTGGAAATAGAATTAATACATACATCCCACGATGTACCATATTCAGTAGGTTTCATAATAAAACAAGATAATAAAAGTTTAGTATATGTAACAGATACAGGCTATATAAATAGAAAATACTTAAATAAAATGATTAATCATAATTTATACATGATAGAAAGTAATCATGATGAAATTATGCTTATGGAAGGACCATATCCAAGATTCTTAAAAGAAAGAGTTATTAGTGATAGAGGACATCTATCAAATAATACAACTGCAAAATATCTAAAAAAAATAGTAGGTCCTAATACAAAAAATATTATTCTAGCTCATATAAGTGAAAAAAATAATACAAAAGGAAAAGTATTGGAAACAATAAAAAAGGCAGAACTCCGCGATGATATTAACATATTTATTGCAGATCAATATGAACACGGTCCAATAATAGAGGTGTAATATGATAAAAATAATTACAGTAGGAAGTATAAAAGAAAAATACTTAAAAGACGCAATTGATGAATATAAAAAAAGAATATCAAGATATACAAATATTGAAATAATAGAAGTAAATGATGAAGGACATGTAGAAATAGAAAAAGCAATAAAAATAGAAGGACAAAAAATATTAAGATATATAAACAACAAAGAGTATTTAATAACTCTAGAAATAGAGGGAAAACAACTATCTTCAGAAGAGTTTGCTGATAAAATAAATAACATTTTAATAGAAAACAGTAATATTACATTTGTGATTGGTGGAAGTTATGGTTTATCAGATGAAATAAAACAAAAATCCAATCTACACTTATCATTTTCAAAGATGACATTTCCTCATCAATTATTTAGAGTACTACTTCTAGAACAAATATATAGATCTTATAAAATTAATAATAATGAAAGCTATCATAAATAGGAGGACGCATGATTGGAAATAAATGGGATATAATTCTAAAACAAGAATATAATGAACAATATTTTAAGGACCTAATAGAATTTATAAAAAAAGAATACAAAACAAAAGTAATATATCCAAAACAAAATGAAGTTTTTAATGCATTTAGATATACTGATTTTGATAATGTAAAAGTAGTTATTTTGGGACAAGATCCCTATCATGGACCAAATCAAGCAGAAGGATTATCTTTTTCAGTAAGTAATGAAGTATTAAAGCCACCATCATTAAAAAACATTTTTAAGGAGCTTGAAAATGATTTGGGAATACCCTTTCCAGAACATAATTCGCTAAAACCATGGGCTAAACAAGGAGTATTATTATTAAATGCTGTACTTACAGTTGAAGAACATAAACCAACATCACATAAAGATAAAGGATGGGAAAAGTTTACAGATAATATAATTAGAGAAATAAATAAAAGATCAACACCAACGGTATTTATACTATGGGGAGCATACGCAAGAGCAAAAAAAACTCTAATTACAAATCCTAAACATTATATAATAGAGTCAGCTCATCCATCTCCATTTTCCGCAAGAAATGGATTTTTTGGAAGCAAACCATTTTCAAAAACAAATGAATTTTTAAGAAAAAATAATATAAAAGAAATAGATTGGCGAGTAGAATAAAAAATAATTGTACTATAGAAATATATGATATAATATAATTGGAGGTGTAAATAATGGGAAAAATAGAAATTGATTTTAGGGTTATAGGTAATGATACATATGATAATGCATTTAAAATAATGAAGGAATATCAAAATGCAGGAATGGCTGACAAAAATTCATGTATTATTTTTAATGGGGTAAGAGTACCAGCTGGATTTTATGATAAATGGGAAGATAGTTTTAAATTATATAATTCCATAATAGAAAAGAATCCAAATGGAATTAAAGATTCGTTACCAAATAATATTACAGAAGAAGAAGTATTCACTATGGAAGGGGTAATAGATTATTCATATTATCAACTTCATGAAGAAAGAATTGACCCAGACTTTTTAGATCAAATAATAGAAGATAGAAGAAATAACAAAGCAAATGTAAAATAAAAACAGGATAATTTTAAATATCCTGTTTTTTAATACTTATAATTATTTGTTCTGTGCCTGTACTGCAGTAATTGCAATTGTACCAACTATATCATCACTACTGCAACCTCTAGATAAATCATTAATAGGAGCAGCGATACCTTGAGTAATTGGACCATAGGCTTCGGCCTTTGCAAGTCTCTGTACAAGTTTATATCCAATATTACCTGCATCTAAATCTGGAAAGATTAAAACATTAGCATGACCAGCAACATCACTATTAGGAGCTTTAGATTTTGCAATCTCAGGAACAATAGCAGCATCTAATTGTAATTCTCCATCAATTTTATATTGACCATATTTTTCTTTTGCAATTCTAACAGCATCAACAACTTTATCAACATCAGCGTGTGATGCACTTCCCATTGTAGAATGAGAAAGCATCGCAACAATAGGTTCTTTTTCAACAAGCAATTTAAAACTTTCCGCACTACTTGCCGCAATAGCAGCTAATTTTTCAGGAGTAGGATTTTGTTCTAACCCAGCATCTGAAAATAAAAACACACCATTTTCTCCATAAATACAATTAGGAACTACCATCAAGAAAAACGCAGAAACAAGCATAACTTCAGGTTTAGTTTTAATAATTTGTAATGCAGGTCTTAAAGTATTAGAAGTAGAGTGACATGCACCAGATACAACACCATCAGCATATCCTTCTTTTACTAACATACATGCAAAGTACATATAATCTTCAATAATCAAATTTTTTGCTTCCTCATAAGTCATACCTTTATTTTTTCTAAGCTCAACCAATTTGTTAATCAAATCTTCTGTCTTATCATAATTTTTAGGATCGATAATTACAGCTTTAGAAACATCATACTTTGGAAAATTCTTATTTATCTCATCCTTGTTACCAATAATGATAATTTCAGCAATATCTTCTTTAATAGCTTTAAAAGCAGCTTCAATTACTCTTTCATCCATTGATTCAGGTAAAATAATCCTCTTCTTATTAATTCTTGCTCTATCTTTAATATCATCAATAAAACTCATATTATCCCTCTATTTCTCATTTAATATTTCAAACATTTCTCTTTTTTCATTATTATAAAATTGTTTCTTTTTATATCTTTTAACAAAAGCAATGATATTAGTAGGAAAAGAAATTGCAAGTTTATTATAATCAACAACAGTATCATTATAGAACTTAATTGCTCCAACAATATTCTCTTCATTATCACTTAAATCATTAATTATAGACATTAAAGAATCACTTTTATATAATTTTTCATTTTCATCAATTGTTTTATATATTTCATTAGATAATTTTTTCAAAATATCATTCTTATTAAAATTATCAGTTTCGTCATTTATACTATTTATATCATTTAAATATTCCTTTAATTTTAATTCTTTTTTAATAATTGGAATTGTTCTTTCAATTAACTCCTTTTTCTTTTGTAAATATAAATTAATATCTTCTTCAGCTTTTTCAATTTTTATTATAGCAAACTTAAATCTATTATTTATAATTGTAGCAATAAATAATATGAATCCCACAATGGCTACACCAGCTAAAATCTTTTCTATCATAACACCCTCCATACTATTAGAATTATATCAAAATATATTTAATTATACAATAAAACAAGATAGAGAAACTAATTATTCTCTATCTCATCAAAAACAGGTTCATCTCCTTTTGGTTCAGTACCTTTTAAATAATACATAAGTTTTTTATTTTCATCTTGATTACTACTAGGTTTACCACTTATTGGTTCAACTAACATTCCAACTACATTATTAGGCTTTTCATACCATACATCATCATCACCTAAATTTTTTTCATAGTTTTCAACAGTTTTATACCATATATTTTGTGCATATTTATAGTCTTTTTTAGTTAACTCTTTATTATCATCATTTCCAACCCATACAGCACATAGTATTTTCTTATTATATCCAATATTCCAATTATCATATAAAGTAGTTCCACTTTTAAGAGAGTATGTATGATTTAACTTTCCATTTAAACTGATTGCGGTCGGGTAATTATAATTTATATATAACGGATCATATGTTGCGGTTAAAATATTATTTAGTATGAAGACTAAACTTGGATTTAAAACCAATTCCTTATTATTTTTATTTTCATATATAGTCTCCCCATTATTTGATACAACCTTTTCAATTAAATGCCCTTTAACTTTATAACCCATATTTGCAAATGCAGAATAACCTGCAGCCATACTAATAATATTTATTTCATTTGTTCCCAAAGGAAGAGATGGAACTTTATCTAACTTTTCATTAATACCAACTCTTCTTGCCATATTAATAAGATTGTCTTCACCTAAAAAAAGATGTGTTTTAACAGCATAAATATTATCACTATATGCAACAGCAGTAGCCATAGATATAGGAGTATTTCCATATACATTATTATAATTACTAGGAGAGTAAGTCTTACCATTATCAAGAGGAAAAGTTGTTTTTTCACTTTTAAAAGAAGTGCTAGCAGTAAAACCATTTTCTAAAGCAGAATAATATAAATAAGGTTTCATAGTAGATCCAACTTGTCTCTTCGAACTTATTGCTCTATTGTAAGTAGATTCATTATAGTCTCTTCCTCCAACTAGAGCCATTATTCCTCCATTATCTGGATTCATAACAACACTAGCTGTTTGTAAAGAACTATCCTTATCAAATACACTTTTAATATTATCTTCTAAATTCTTTTGAACGTCATAATTAAAATTAGTATATATTTTTAATCCACCAAAATCATTATAATTTTTTGGAATATTATCTATCTTTTTTAGTTCGTCCATAACAGCATCGATATAATAATTAATACTAGATATATTTTCATCATTCTTATCACCAACAATCTCAATATTTTCACTATAAGCTTTATCAACCTCATCTTTAGTTATAATATTATTTTTTAATAAATTATTAAGAACAACTAATTGTCTTTTTTTTGCCATATCCATATCAATTACAGGAGAGTACTTACTAGGAGCTTTAGGAATACCGGCAATTAAACTAGCTTCAGCTAAAGTAAGATCCTTACAATCTTTATTAAAGTAATACTTCGCAGCAGATTTAACACCATATTGTCCATGACCATAATTAATAGTATTTAAATAACCCTCTAATATTTCTTTTTTACTATAATTTGCTTCGATTCTTAAAGTATACCAAGCTTCATCCCATTTTCTTTTCCAAGTCTTATCAAAGTCTAAAAACATATTTTTAGCATATTGCTGTGTAATAGTTGAAGCTCCTTGTGAATTACTACGTGAAGTTATATTACTGTATAGTGCAGAAATTATTCTCAAGAAATCAAACCCAAAATGTTTATAAAAGTTTTTATCTTCAGTATAAATAGTACAATCAATTATATAAGGAGAAATATCATCTATATTAGCCCATTCATTATCCTTACTCCCAGTAAAAAAAACATTATTATTACTATCATAAAACGATATTTTATTTGCATTATTAATAATTATTTTAGGAGATAGTTTAACATAAGAAAATATTCCAATAACAGACAATACAGTAAAAATAGTAAAAACAATAAAAAGTTTCTTAATATATTTCATTTTATCAGCCTCTAGTATTATTATTTATAATAATAAAAAAATTATGTAAAAAAAATAAAAACTATATAATTATTTGATTTTATGTTATAATCATAACTGAAATTTGAAGTGGGTGAGACTATGCCTAAAAGAGTAATACAAGCAACAATTGAGAATGAAGAAGAAAAAGTAACTACAAAGACAACGGCCATTTATCAAGACAATATTATAAAGTATAAAGAAAAAGATAATACAATGGTTATCTATAATTACAACAAGAAAAAACTTATAAGAGAAAATAAAGAATTAAAAATAGAATATATTTTCTCTGAAAAAAATAACACAGAAGGGAAACTATTTATTAAAGACATTAACCAATCAATGGCCATTTTAATAAAAACTAAAAAAATAATGCAAGATGAATTAAATATATATATAGAATTTAATATTGATAAAAAAGTATTTAAATATAGAATAGAGGCGATAAAATGAGTATAATATGTAATCTAAAAAATGATATAAAGGAATATATAAAAAATGCAGGATATGAAGTTGAAAATTTAGCGATAGAGACATCTAACAGAAAAGATTTAGGGGAATATCAATTAAATGATGCAATGCAAATAGCTAAGAAATATAAAGAAAATCCAAGACAGATTGCAGAAAAAATAGTTAATGAACTAAAAAAAGATGAGAGATTTACTAATATCAACATAGCAGGCCCAGGATTTATAAATATTTCATTAAGTAATGAATTTATTAATGAAATATTGAATGATATGAATAATGATCTTTTTAGCAATATAGATAAAAGAGAAAAAAGAAAAGTAATTATTGATTATGGTGGTGCCAATGTAGCAAAGGCCCTTCATGTTGGACACCTTAGAAGTGCAAATATAGGTGAAGCGTTAAAAAGACTGGCAAGATTATTAGGATATGAAGTTTTAGGAGACGCTCATTTAGGAGATTATGGAAGACCACTAGGATTTGTTGTATTAGAAATAAGTAAAGAATATCCAGACTTACCATATTTTGATCCAAACTATAAAGGAGATTATCATGAATTAACTCTACCAATTACAAATGAAGAATTAGAAAAATTATATCCACTAGCAAGCAGCAAAGCAAAAGAAGATGAATCTTATCTTGAAGAAGGAAGAATAATAACTGCTAAAATACAAAATCATGAAAGAGGATATTATGATTTATGGAAAAAAATAGTAGAAATTTCTAAAGCAGATATTAAGAATGTATATGACATATTAAATACGGAGTTTGATTTATGGTTAGGAGAAAGCGATGCCGTAGAGTATTTTGAAGAATTACAAGAAATATTTGAAAAGAAAAATCTATTACAAAAGAGTGAGGGCGCAGTAATAATTGATGTATCAAAAAATGATGACAATTCTCCAATGCCACCATTATTGTTTGTTAAATCAAATAAAACTATCTCATATGAAACAACAGATTTAGCAACAATTCTACAACGAAAAAAAGAATATGATCCAGATGAAATATGGTATGTTGTAGATGGAAGACAATCACTAAGATTTGAACAAATATTTAGAGCAGTAAGATTATCAAATTTAGTAAGAGAAGATGTAATTCTTGAACATGTAAACTTTGGAACAATGAATGGAAAAGATGGAAAACCTTTTAAAACAAGAGATGGTGGAGTAATGACTCTAAAAAAATTAATAGATATAGTAAAAGAAGAAACTTTAAAAAGAATTAGTAATGAATCTATTAAAGAAGATGAAAAAGATGACATATCACTATCTGTTGCAATAGCAGCACTAAAATATGCAGATCTATTACCATATAGAGCAACAGATTATGTATTTGAACTAGAAAAATTTGCAGATTTAGATGGAAAGACAGGACCATATTTATTATATTCAACAATTAGAATGAAATCATTATTAAATAAAGCAAAAGATATCAATTTTGAAAAAGTAAATAATATAATGGGTCAATCAGAAAAAAATATTGTTCTAACTCTTTTAGAATTAAATACTATTTTAAATAACTCTCTTGATTCAAAATCATTAAATGAAATTGCAGAGTACATGTATGTATTAACATCACAATATAATAAATTTTACTCTGAAAATAGAATTTTAACTGAAGAAAATAAGGAAAAACAAGAATCATGGTTAGTATTAACAAAGGTAGTATATAAAGTTAATATGCTACTACTAGACATATTAGGTATAAAAGTACCAGAAAAAATGTAAAAACATATTGCAAAGTATAAATATATATGATATAAAATTACTTGTAATTTTATTAAAAGAACAAAAATTAAAAATTTACATATAATGTTTTGATACAAGGAGGGCTAAAAATGAGTCTAAAAATACCAAAAGAAGAATTAGAATTAATGTCAAATAAAGATATAGCTGCATTAATATTAGAAAATAGTAAAAGAACAATTAATACAGCAGATTTATATAAAAAGATTATGAAACTTTTAGATTTACCAGAATCATCATTTGAATCAAAAATAGCAGACTTTTATACATCACTTTCAACAGATAAAAGATTTATCTTGTTGGCAAATGGAAAATGGGATTTAAGAAATAAACATACATCTGATAAAGTTATAAAAGTATCTAATGAAGAAGATGAGGATGAAGAAGATGAAGAGGAACCAACAAATCAAGCAGATGAAATAGAAGAAGATAGTTATGATGATACAGATGATGAAGATTACGACGACGAAACAAATGAAGAATTAAAAGATTTAGTCGTTATAGATGAAGATGAATTAGAACTAGAAGAATAATCTAGTTTTTTTCATAATAATAATATGATATAATAGGACTGACTTAAGAAAGAATAGGTGATAAATATGATAGATAGATTAGAAGCAACACTAGCTAAATATAATGAATTAGAAAATGAACTTACAAAACCAGAAGTATTAAGTGATATAAAGAAAACAAGAAAATATTCAAAGGAATTATCTGACCTAGAAGATATTGTAAATTGTTATAAAAAATATAAAAAAGTATTAAATGATATAGAGGAAGCAAAAGAAATGTCTTCTGATCCAGAATTAGGAGAAATGGCAAAAGAAGAATTAAAAGACTTAGAGACAACTAAAGAAGAATTAGATAAAGAATTAGAAGTATTATTGATTCCAAAAGATCCTAATGATTCAAAAAATATAATTATGGAAATTAGAGGAGCAGCAGGTGGAGATGAAGCAAATATCTTTGCAGGAGATTTATTTAGAATGTATACAAGATATGCAGAAAAACAAGGATTTTCTTATCAAGTATATAACTCAATAGAAGGAACCGCAGGGGGATATAGCCAAATTGAATTCATGATAAAAGGAGAAGGAGCATACTCGCTTCTTAAATATGAAAGTGGATCACATAGAGTACAAAGAGTTCCTGTAACAGAATCAAATGGAAGACTTCAAACATCTACCGCAACAGTACTTGTAATGCCAGAGGCAGATGAAGATGTAGAAATAGAAATTAATCCACAAGACTTAAGAATAGACATATATAGATCAAGTGGTTGTGGAGGACAAGGAGTAAATACAACAGATTCTGCAGTAAGAATAACACACTTGCCAACAAATACTGTAGTAACTTGTCAAAATGAAAGAAGTCAAATACAAAATAAAGAACAAGCAATGAAAGTATTAAAGTCAAGACTTTATGAAATGCAAGAAGCAGAAAAAGCAGAAAAAGAGGGAAATGAAAGAAGAAGTAAAATAGGAACAGGAGATAGAGCAGAAAAAATAAGAACATACAACTATCCTCAAAATAGAGTAACAGATCATAGAATTGGATATACAACAAATTCCCTAGATAGAATAATGGATGGAGCGTTAGATGATTTAATAAATGCTTTAATTCAAGAAGATCAAAAAAGAAAACTAAAGGGAGAAGAAGAATAATTAAAGAGGTATATATGAGAATAGAAGACTTACTAATATATGGTAAACAACATATTCATTCAGATTATGCAAAAATATTACTTGCAGAATTACTAAATAAGAATCCTCTTGAACTTTTAAATTATTTAGATGAAGAAGTAAATGATAATATTATCAATGAATATAAAAAAGAAGTTCAGGCAATGGAATCTGGTATACCTCTACAATATGCGATTGGATATGTTAACTTTTATGGTATAAAATATTATATAGATAATAGAGTATTAATACCAAGATTTGAAACAGAAGAACTTGTAGAAAATACAATTAATTACGTTAATAAATATTTCACAGAGCCTGTGGATATAGTAGACTTGGGCTGTGGAAGTGGAGTAATAGGTTTAACACTAGAGAAAAAAATATCCACAAAAACTGTGGATTTAATAGATATAAGCAAAGATGCACTAGAAGTTACCAACAAAAACTGTGGAAATTTAAATTCAAAAGCAAATATAATAAATAATGATTTCTTAGAAGGAATAGAAAAAAAATATGATTTAATTATAAGTAATCCACCTTATATTAGAAAAAATGAAGAAATAGAACAAATTGTCAAAGATAATGAACCAAATATTGCTTTATATGCAGGAGAAGATGGATTAGATTGTTATAGAAATATTTTATCTACTGTGAAAAACAATATGAAAGAAAGATGTATAATTGCTTTTGAAATAGGCTATGAACAAGCACAACAAATAAGTGAATTAATAAAAGAATACTTAGAAGATGTGAAAGTAATAGTAAAAAAAGATATGTCAGATAAAGATAGAATGATATTTATTTTTAAAGGAATTGAATAAAATTAACAAATCCTCACCATAACATATATGAAAGTGAGGATTTATTATGAAAAAATTTATTATAGTAATCTCAATAATAATAATAGTTTTATGTTATGGAAAAAATGATGATTTAGAAAAAGAAACAATAAGATTTAGGATAATAGCAAATAGTGATTCGGAAGAAGATCAGTCAATAAAGAAAGAAGTGTTAAAAGAAATTGCTCCATATTTACTAAATAATAATTCAAACAATATAAATCTAGAAAGAGAAAAAATAAAAAAGGAATTACCAATATATGAAGAAATAATAAAAAAGAAAACAGATAATTATACTATCAATTATGGCAATAATTATTTTCCTAAAAAAACATACCAAGGAAAAACCTATGAAGAAGGAAAATATGAATCCCTTTTAATAACAATAGGAGAAGGAAAAGGAAAAAATTTCTGGTGTATATTATTTCCTCCATTATGCATGATTGATGAAGAAGAACAAGAAAAAACAGAATATAAATCATATATTAAAGAAGTAATAAATAAATACTTTTAACATAGTATATATAGAAGTAAGAAAAAAGTATTAAACTTTACGACAAATTTATTAATAAATTGACTATTTAATTGACAAAAATAACTATATTTCTTATGATAAGTTTGAGAAACAAGAAAATCTATTAAAAAATTTGTTTGGAGGAATTAAAATGAAAATAATGGAAATAGAAGGTGGAGAAAAACTAACTGGTACCATAAGAATAAGTGGTGCAAAAAACGCAACAGTGGCACTAATTCCAGCAGCTATTTTAACAGATGAAGAAGCAACTATTTGTAATATTCCAGAAATAACAGATACTGAAGCACTTTGTGACATATTAAAAGAATTAAATGTTGGAGTAAAAAGAGCGAGTGAAAGTATAATTATAAATCCAGAACAAATGGAAAATAAAGAAATTTCAGAAAAATTTTCTAAAAAGTTGAGGGCATCATACTACTTTATGGGTGCATTATTAGGTAAATATAAAAAAGCAGTAATGTATTTTCCAGGTGGATGCTCAATAGGAGCAAGACCTATTGATTTACATTTAAAAGGATTTGAAGCTCTAGGAGCAAAAGTTACAAATGAAGGAAACAAATATACTGTAGAAGCAGAAGAATTACATGGAGCAAATATATATTTAGATATTGCATCTGTTGGAGCAACAATTAATATTATGTTAGCAGCAGTAAAAGCAAAAGGAAAAACAGTAATAGAAAATGCAGCAAAGGAACCAGAAATTGTTAATATTGCAACATTCCTAAATAATATGGGAGCAAAAATAACAGGTGCCGGAACATCTTCAATCAAAATAATAGGAGTAGATCATCTAGGAAAATGTTTCCATGAGGTTATTCCAGATAGAATTGAAGCAGGAACATATGTAATAATTGGAGCATTATGTGGAAATCCACTAAAAATAGATAATGTTATTCCAGAACATATAGATTCATTATTATCAAAACTAGAAGAAGCAGGAGTAATACTAGAAGTTGGTGCAGACTATATTTTAGTTCAAAGTGGAGGAAATTATAAAGCAGTAGATATTAAAACTGCAGTTTACCCAGGATTTGCAACAGACTTGCAACAACCATTCACAGTATTACAAACTCAAAGTAAAGGAAAATCAAAAACAACAGAAACAATTTGGGAAAATAGGTTTATGCATATACCATATCTAAAAGCTTTAGGTGCAAATATATCCGTAAAAAATCAAACAGCAACAATAATAGGTCCAACTAAATTAACTGGATGTGAAGTAGTTGCAACAGATTTAAGAGCAGGAGCCGCAATGGTAGTTGCAGGATTAACTGCAGAAGGAAAAACAACAATTACTAATGTAGAACATATTTTAAGAGGATATGAACAAATAGTAGAAAAATTAACAGAAGTAGGTGCTAAAATAACTCTAAAAGAAATATAATTAAGTATATTTCTTTTTTTTGGAGGAAAAATGAATAAAATAATAAAGTTATTATCTTTAATAGTATTAAGTCTTTCAGTATATATAATATATAATAATACCTATAATAGTTATTATGTAATAACAAATATAGGAGATAAATTATCAACAGGAACAACATCTTATGGAATAAAAGAAAAAAGCTATGCTGAATATTATAAGGACTATTTAGAGCAAGAAAAGAAAAAAGTAAAATTAGATAATACATATTCAACTAATAATCAAACGCTAAGTAATATGCTTCAGTTAATTAAAGATAATCCAACAATAAAGAAAAAGTTAATAGATTCAAATATTATAATAATAACATTAGGATATAATGACTTAATATATGGACTTTGTACAGAAGAAAACAATAAAAATGCAACAAAAAAAATATTAAAAGAAATTAATTATAACTATAAAGAATTAATAAAAGAAATAAAAAAATATTATCATAATGAAATAATAGTAATTGGATATTATGAAAAAAATAACATAAATAATAATATAATTGAACTTAATAAAATATTAAAAAGAGCAAATGGAATACACTATATTGATACTTATTCATTATTAAAGAATAAAGATACTTATTTTGATAATTATAATAGTTATTACCCAAATAGTAGAGGATATTATGAAATATCAAAGAAAATTATTAGTAAAACACTTGAAATTTCTTAAAAAATTTGTTATATTAATAGGGCATTTAATTACTATGACAAATATTTTGTCATGGCGGAAGGAGAGATAGTATGAAATCAGGAATACATCCAGAAGTAAAAGATTGTACAGTAACATGTGCATGTGGAAATACATTTACTTGTAAATCTACTAAGTCAGAAATAAGTGTTGAAGTATGTTCAGCATGTCATCCTTTTTATACAGGAAAACAAAGTAGAGCATCACGTGCAGGAAGAGTAGATAAATTTAATAAAAAATATGGATTTGATAAAAAAGCTGCTGAATAATATGCAGTTTTTTTATTGTATTATGATATAATCAAAATAAGTAAGGAGAGATAAAATGAAAATAGGATTAGCAAGTGACCATAGAGGTTATAAATTAAAAAATCAGCTAATAGATTACTTAGCAGAAGAAGGTTATGAAATAGAAGATTGTGGATCGTTTAGTGAAGAATCTACTGACTATCCAGATTATGCTTTTAAATTGGGGGAATCAGTTGCAAATAAAGATGTAGATTTTGGAGTTGCAATCTGTGGATCAGGAATAGGAATTAGTATAGCATGCAATAAAGTAAAAGGTATACGATGTGCAAAAGTAGACAGTATAGAAGATGTAATCGCAACAAGAAATGATAATGATGCAAATATAGTAGCATTTGGAGAAAAAATGGAGTTTTCAAAAGCAAAGGAAATAGTTGATACATTTATTAAAACACCAACCTCAACAGAAGAAAAACATATAAGAAGAAGAAATAAAATAAAATCATATGAGGAGAATAATAATTAATGTTTAAATTTATTTTATATTTTGTAATAACAATAATTGTTATATGGTCAATGGATTCAATAAATATAAATTCAATATTTAAAAAGAATACTAATCCATTACAAGCAAAAATCTTTTACTTTCTATTAGGAATATCAATGATATATTTAATAACAAATTTTATTTGGGATTTAATAAGTTCCATAAATATTTTATAAAGGATGTATAAATCCTTTTTTTTTGTAAATAAATAATACTGAGGTGAAACAAGTGAAAAGAAAAATAAAATTAAAGCTTCCATTCTTTATATTATTAATAATGATAATACCTGTTTTATTCCTAGTAACACAAAAAACATCTAATCAAAAAGAACAACCACAACAAGAAAAAGAAAAAATACCTATATCTTATCCAGTTATAAATGAGACAAACAAAATAATCAACCCTTATTCAAGTGAATCAGTAAAAATAGGAAAAAGATATTACGATTATAAAGCAGAAGAACAACAACAAGAAGAATCTTTAACAGTTCACGATAATGCTTACTATCAAAATTCAGGAATAGATTATGTATCAGATGAAGAATTTGATGTATTATCTATTTCAAATGGTACTGTAATTAGTGTTAAAGAAGATGAGTCAACTGGAAAAACAATAGAAATAAAACATGATAATGGATTAATATCAATATATCAAAGTCTAAGTGAAATAAAAGTAAAAAAAGATGATGTTGTCTCACAAGCACAAATAATTGGAAGAAGTGGAAAAAATGAATTAGATAAAGAACTAGGAAATCATCTTCATTTTGAGATATATGAGAATGGTACATCAGTTAATCCTGAAGCGTATTTAGAAAAAGAGTATGAAAAGAAAAATTAATACTTCTTTTTTTTATAAAAAAATAATATATTTAATAATAAAAGAAAAAAATTATGATAGAATAAATAATGGAGGGAATAAATTATGCTAGCAAGAGATATAGGAATAGATTTAGGTACAGCAAATGTATTAATTTATATAAAAGGACAAGGAATAGTTCTTAATGAACCCAGTGTAGTAGCAATAGAGACAGAAACAAAAAAAGTAATTGCAGTAGGAAAAGAAGCAAATGAAATGTTGGGTCGTACTCCAGGAAAAGTAAAAGCAATTAAACCTATGAAAGATGGAGTAATTGCTGACTTTGAATTAACAGAAATAATGCTAAATGAATTTATTAATAAAGTTAAAGCAAGGAGACTATTTACAAGACCAAGAGTTTTAATTTGTTGTCCTACAAATATAACTCAAGTAGAAAAAAATGCTATTATAGAAGCAGCAGAAAGAACTGGCGCAAGAAAAGTATATATAGAAGAAGAACCAAAAGTAGCAGCTATAGGAGCAGGAATGGATATAACAAAACCAGTTGCAAATATGGTATTAGATATTGGAGGAGGAACAACAGATATTGCTGTCCTATCAATGAATGGAATAGTATCATCTTCGTCAGTAAAAATTGCAGGAAATGCTATGGATAAAGATATTATTAAATATATTAGGGAAAAATACAAATTATTAATTGGAGATATAACTGCAGAAGATATTAAAATTAATTTTGCTAATGTATATAAACCAAATAAAAAAGAAAAAAGAACAGTAAAAGGAAGAGACTTAATTACAGGATTGCCTTCGACTATTGAAATAAATCAAGAAGAGATAAAAGAAGCTCTTTCAGAGTGTTTATCAAAAATAATTTCTTCAACAAAAAAAGTATTAGAAGATACCCCACCAGAATTATCTGCAGACATAGTGGAAAAAGGAGTTATATTAACAGGAGGAGGATCTCTTTTAAAAGGATTAATTGAATTATTAGAAGAAGAATTAACAATTCCAGTTTTGATTGCAGAAACACCATTAACATGTGTAGCAGAAGGAACAGGAATTCTATTAAACAATATAAAATTATTAGAAGAAAATCAACAATAAGTTGGTTTTTCTTTTTATTTAAAATTTTATTTGATATAATCTATATAAGAAAGAAGTGAGATTATGAAACAACAACTTGTAACTGCATTAGGAATTGTAGTTACTACATTTATTTTCTCAGCAATAATAATGTTTCTTATGAGAAAAGTGGCAAACCATATAGGAGCTCTAGATATGCCTAGAGAAGCAGAGGAACACAGACATATTCACAAAAAAATAACTCCAAAGTTAGGAGCAGTAGGAATATTCTTATCATTTTTATTTGGATATATGCTCTTTGGAGAACAAAGTGTAAGAATGAATTCAATTCTTATAGGAAGTTTTATAATTATATTAGCTTCAATTGTAGATGATATAAAAGAAATAAGAGCGATATATAAATTTATTGTACATATACTTGCTGCTTCTGTAATAGTATTCTATGGAGGAATATTGTTGAATAATATAACAGCATTTGGATATTCAATAGACTTTGGAATATTAGCGTATCCAATTACAATACTATTTATAGTAGCATGTACAAATATAATTAATTTAATAGATGGCCTTGATGGACTAAGTGGTGGAATATGTTCAATATTTTATATTACAACAGCTATAATTGGATTTTGTCAAGGAAGATTCGGTAGTCTAGTAATGATATTAACATTAATAATGTTAGGATCAACACTTGGATTCTTATTACATAATTTTCATCCAGCAAAAATCTTTGCCGGAGATGGGACAACATTTGAAGGTTTCATAATAGCAGTAATAACTCTTTTAGAATTCAAAGGACCAGCATTAATATCTTTCTTTGTACCAGTATTAATTCTAGGAATACCTATCTTAGATACATTATTTGCTATAATAAGAAGATTATTAAAAGGACAACCACCATTCCAGGCAGATAAACAACATCTCCATCATCAGTTATTAGGAATGAACTTTTCACAAACAGTAACAGTGTTAATTATTTATGGAATAAATATACTATTTGCCTCATCTGCATTAATATTTACATTAGTAAATCCAAAAATAGGTCAAATATTATTAATAATAATATTCATAATAGTTGTATGGTTTGTATTTCATACAACAATAATATCAGATAAAAATCCTGAAAGATTAAAAAAACTAGAAAAGAAAATAGGACTAGCAAAAGAGAGATAATTTTATCTTTCTTTTGTTATGTATATGTATATATTAATACAAAAAAGCAAAGATAAAGCATTGAAAAAACAATTTACAAAAATCTTATAAATCGACAAAAAACTACATAACAAACTGATATTATTAAAACATCATAGAGATAGGTAGGAGGTGTTAGAAGTATGATGAGAGGACATGTAAAATGGTTTAATAATGATAAAGGATATGGCTTTATAGGATATAAACAAAATGAAGATATATTTGTACATTATTCAGCTATTGAACTTGATGGATATAAATCTTTATCTGAAGGACAATTAGTAGAGTTTAAACTTATTGAGACAAGTAAAGGTTATCAAGCAATTAATGTTAAACTATTAAATAATAATACTGCTATAAATTAGTAGTATTTTTTTTTGTATTTTGGTATAATATAAATACAAGGAGGCGATTTAATGGAATTAAATATTCGTGGTGACAAAATAAAAATTACTAAAGCAATGAAAGACTACATCGAGGAAAAGATTTCCAAATTAGATAAGTATTTAGAAAAAAGTAAAGATGTAAAAGCCAATGTTATAGTAAAAGTAAAAGGTCATGAACAAACAATAGAAATAACGATCCCATTAAAATCATTTATTTTAAGATCGGAGGAAACACAAGAAGACTTCTATGCTGCAGTTGATAAAACTATTGATAAGCTAGAAAGACAAGTAAGAAAAAATAAAACTAGATTGATGACAAAACATGAAAAAGCTAGCTATGATTTCAATTTTGATAGTATAGTAGTAGACAAAAAAGAAGAGAAAGAAGACCATAAAGTTGTAAAAAGAAAAACAATAGAAGTAAAACCTATGAGTGAAGAAGAAGCAATTCTTCAAATGGATTTACTTGGACATCAATTCTTCATGTATAAGGATAGTGAAACAATGGACATCGCTGTTGTATATAAGAGAAAAGATGGAAATTATGGAGTTCTAGAATCAGAATAATATTATAATCAACAAAAGGAGATTAATTATACTTTTAATTCTCCTTTTTTTTTGATAAAATAATATCTTGAAGGAGTTGATTAGATTGAATTTTTTAAAAAAGTTATTTGATCACGAGTATAAAGAGTTAAAAAGATTTAATACAATTGCCGAAAAAGTAATGGAATTGGACGAAGAATATTCAAAGTTAACAGATACAGAATTACAAAATAAAACAAACGAATTTAAAGAAAGACTTAGTAATGGTGAAACATTAGAAGATATATTAGTAGAAGCGTTTGCAACTGCAAGAGAAGCTGCATATCGTGTAATTGGAGAAAAGCATTATTTTGTTCAAATACTAGGAGCTCTTGCAATTCATTATGGTAATATAGCAGAGATGAAAACAGGAGAAGGAAAAACTCTAACATCAGTGTTGCCTGCATATTTAAATGCCCTAACAGGAGAAGGAGTACATATTATTACTGTTAATGAATATTTGGCTGGACGTGATGCTGAATGGATGGGAGGAATTCACAGATTCCTAGGACTTACTGTTGGAGTAAATAGAAGAGATTTAACATCACAAGAAAAACAAGAAGCTTATAACTGTGATATTTTATATTCAACAAATAATGAAATTGGTTTTGATTACTTAAGAGATAACATGGTAGTAAGAAAAGAAGAAAGAGTACAAAGACCACTAAATTTCGCAATAATCGATGAAGTTGACTCAGTATTAATAGATGAAGCAAGAACACCATTAATAATTTCAGGTGGAGAAATGCAAAATCAAAATTTATACATAAATGCAGATAAATATGCAAAGAGTTTAAAAGCAGAAAAAGATTTTATTTACGATGAAAAAACAAAAAGTGTTAACTTAACAGAACAAGGTGTAGATAAAGCAGAAGCAATGTTTAAGATTGATAACTTATATGATATAAATAATTCAACTTTATTACATTTTATAAATCAAGCATTACGTGCGAACTACGCAATGAGAAAAGATGTAGATTACGTAGTACAAGATGGAGAAATCGTAATAGTAGACCAATTCACAGGACGTTTAATGAAGGGAAGAGCTTACTCTGAAGGACTACATCAAGCAATAGAAGCCAAAGAAGGCGTAAACATCAATGAAGAAACAAAAACAATGGCAACTATAACATTCCAAAATTTATTTAGAATGTATAAGAAATTATCAGGTATGACAGGAACTGCAAAAACAGAAGAAGAAGAATTTAGAGAAATCTATAATATGTATGTTATAGAAATCCCAACAAATATGCCAGTAATAAGAGAAGATGCAGCTGATTTAGTATACGCTACAAAAGAAGCAAAGTATAAAGCAATAATTAATGTAGTAAAGGAACTATATAATAAAGGACAACCAGTTCTTATAGGTACTATTGCAATAGAAACAAGTGAACTTATAAGCAACCTACTTAAACAAGCAAAAATTCCTCATGAAGTGTTAAATGCAAAGAATCATGAAAGAGAAGCAGAAATTATTTCAAAAATAGGATTAGGTAAATCGGTTACAATCGCAACTAATATGGCAGGACGTGGAACAGATATTAAACTATCAGATGAAGTAAAAGCACTAGGAGGTTTATGTGTATTAGGTACTGAAAGACATGAATCACGTCGTATTGATAATCAGCTAAGAGGACGTTCTGGTAGACAAGGAGACCCAGGATTTACTCAATTCTTTGTATCAATGAAAGATGATTTAATGGTTAGATTTGGATCAGATAGAATTGGTGCAATGATGGAGTCCCTTGGAATGGGAGATCAAGCAATCAGAAGTAAAGCTTTCACAAGAAGTGTAGAACAAGCACAAAAACGTGTTGAAGGCAACAACTATGATATCAGAAAAAATCTATTACAATATGATGATGTAATGAACAACCAAAGAGAATTAATATATAAGAAAAGAAATGAAATATTAGATGAAGAATCAATTCACGAAATGGTCTTAACTACATTTAGACATCATATAGAAGATTTAGTAAAATCTCACCTATATCCAGAAGAAGCTCTAACAGAAGAAGATTATAAAGATATCCTAGAGTTTGCTAATGAAAATCTATTAAAGAAAGATTTAAAAATAAAAGACATAGATGGAAAAGAATCAAATGAATTAATAGATTACTTAAGTAAAAAAGTAATTGATGAATATGAAGAAAAAATAAAGGATATTCCAGAAGAAGTATGTAATGAATTTGAGAAAGTAATAACACTACAAGTATTAGATAACTATTGGACTGAACATATTAATACAATGTCACATCTAAGAGAAGGAATCCATTTAAGAGGATATGCTCAAGAAGATCCATTAAGAGCATATACAATGGAAGGATATGACATGTTTGACCAAATGCTACAAAACATTGATAAAGATGTATCAATATTCTTACTAAAAGCAGAGATAAGACAAAATATAGAAAGAAAAGAAAAACCAAAAAAATTACTAACAAATGATACAGAAGAAAAAAAAGCAAAAAAGAGACCAATCAAGAAAAACAAGATAGGTAGAAACGATCCTTGTCCATGTGGCTCAGGGAAAAAATACAAACAATGCCACGGTAAATAGCCCATAAAATAAGGGTTTGAGTTAAATTGATGAGTTGAAAAATTGTAATCTGTCATCCATTTGTCATCCTAAAATAGAAAATGATGACAAGACAAATAGATGATTAAAAATTAATGAGTTAACATTTTAAATGCTAACTCATTTTTGTTTGCCTAGATGGAGGATAGATTATGATAAATATTAGAAAAAGAGGTAATGTATATCAATATGCATTTGAAGCAGCCAAAGTAGATGGCAAAAGAAGACAAATCACAAAATCAGGATTTAAGACAAAAGCAGAAGCAGAAAAAGCAGGTATTAAGGCTTATAATGAATATAATAATACCGGACATTCTTTCACACCACAAACAATGTCATATAATGATTATTTAGACTATTGGATGAAAGAGCATTGTGAAGTTAATTTAAAGTATCACACAATAGAAGCCTATAAGAACATTATAAAGAATCACGTTAAACCGAGATTGGGACATTATAGGTTATGTCAGATTACAACGGCAACATTGCAAGAATTTATTAACAACACATATATTGAATATAGTTTTTCAAAGAATTTTATGAAAAACATTTTAAAGGTATTAAAAACTTCATTTGGATATGCAACTGATGTAGTTGGATTTGTTAAAATAAATCCTGCATTAAAAGTTAAGTTGCCTAAATATGATGTTCCAGATGAAGATCCTGCTCATATTTTTACACAAGAAGAAGTAGAGATGATTTTAAAAAGATTTGAAAAAAATCATTGTGCTTATTATGCCTTTTTAACTGCATATTGTACCGGATTAAGAGTTTCAGAAGTATTCGCTCTTACTTGGGAAGATATTGACTTTGAAAAAAAGACATTAACAGTAAATAAAAATATTTTAAAAAAGAATCAAGCAGGAGCAACACACGGACGTCATATTAGTGGTAAAGCAACAACAATGTGGTATTTTGGTACTTGTAAAACAAAAAGTAGTTATAGGACTATTGAAATAGGTGATACTTTAATTTCTGCATTAAAAAGATATAAAGAAGAACAAGAAAAATGGAAAGAAGAATATGGAGATTTTTATATGAATCACTATGCAAAGACTGTTAAGAATCCATATACTAATAAAGATGAGATAAAAATAATAAATGCATATAAAGAAATCCCCGTTGCATTTCCAGAAGTTCATTTTGTATTCGTAAAAAATAATGGTGTATTTGAAGGAACAGACACTTGTAAATATCCATTTAAGGTAATACACTATGAACTAGGAATAAATTGTAGATTTCACGATTTTAGAGATACACACGCAACAAGGTTAATAGAAGCAGGTGCAGATGTAAAGGCAGTATCCAAAAGACTTGGACATAGTAATATAAGAACAACTTATGAAATATATGTTAGAGTCACAAGTAAAATGAAAGAAGATGTTGTTGATAAGTTTGAACAATTTGCTAATCTAAACTTGGAGGTATAGTAAATGAAGAAAATTAAAATTAAATATAATAAAGATGAAATAAAAATAATATTAGTTGCATTAAATGAATTTAGAAACAAACTAATTTATCAAGGTCGTTATACAGACCCTATTGATGAACTTCTTATTAAAATAAATAAGTAAAATAAACATATTGAACTGATTAGAAATAGTCAGTTCTTTTTTTATGCAAATACATAGCCATTTTATTTATTTAAGATGGCTAAATTAAAAAGAAAGGAGGAGAATGTATGCAAGAAAGTAAGTGCAAGGTAATTGCTATTACAAATCAAAAAGGTGGAGTAGGTAAAACAACAACTACTTTTAATCTTGGAGTAGCATTGGCAAAACAAGGTAAAAAGGTTTTAATAGTTGATGTTGATCCACAGAGCAACTTAACTACTTATGCAGGTTGGTATAATGAAGAAGATTTAAAATATACTCTGTCTGATTTAATGGAACAATCAATGAATGATGAAGAAATTAAAACAAAAGAAAGTATATTACACCACAAAGAGAATATAGATTTAATTCCATCAAGTTTAAATCTATCTGCATTAGAAAATTCATTAGCCTATGCAATGAGTAGAGAATACACTTTAAGAAATTGTTTATCTGTTGTTAAAAATGATTATGACTATATCTTATTAGATTGTCAGCCAAGTTTAGGTATGCTTACTATAAATGCTCTTGCTAGTGCAGATAGTGTTCTTGTTCCGGTGCAAAGTGAATATTTCGCATTAAGAGGAATGACCGATTTATTTAAGATAATAAATAAGGTAAGAAGACAAATAAATCCTACACTAAAAATTGATGGAGCATTTCTAACATTAGTAGATAAGAGAACTAATTTATCAAGAGAAATAGCAAAACAGATAACTGATAATTATGGGAGTATATTAAAGTTGTATGATACTCAAATACCTCGTGCTGTAAAAACTGCTGAATCCACTTCATCTGGTGGGAGTATATTTTCTTATGATAAAAGTGGCGTTGTAGCAGAAGCATATTCTTCGTTGACAAAGGAGGTGTTAGACGATGGCAAAAGACTTATCAAAAATGCCACTGCCAAAGTTAGATGACCTTTTTACAACAGAAGAAGAAAGAACAAACGCTAATTTAGAAAAAGTTATTGATATTAAAATAAGTAATATTGATGATTTTCCAAATC
>Ga0256405_10001070_pt1 | contig 80025 bp, 66 predicted proteins | sample RumenRJG_02DNA_FD_189096 | JGI IMG/M metagenome (GOLD analysis project Ga0256405, IMG submission 189096) | Bovine rumen microbial communities from Lethbridge, Alberta, Canada - RJG_02 | ecosystem: Host-associated > Mammals > Digestive system > Stomach > Rumen | place: Canada: Alberta... | reverse complement strand
AATAATGTATTAAGTTATCAGTTACTTCGAGATCGCATACATTTTCTTTCTGTATATAAGTGCAGCAATGACCGCTGTGACTGCTTCTGCTACCCAGAATGCGTTCCAGACTCCGGTGGCTCCTATAAAACGGCTGAGTACAAATGCCACCGGAACTATGATCACTACATATCTCATCAATGAGATGATAAAGGAGAGAGTTCCCGAACCAAGCGCTTCCATGGTCCCGCATACGATAACGGATATCGATGAGACCACAAAGCCGCAGCTTATGATACGAAGTGCAGTTCCACCAGCCTTAATGGTCGCAGGATTTGTAGTAAAGAGTCCTATAAGGCTTCCCGGAGCTATCAAACATATCGCCATTCCCACACCCATTACTATTATCGCAAGTATAAGCGCGCACCTGACTATACCTTTGACTCTTTTCAGGTCGCCAGCTCCATAGTTATATGCCACAAGAGGACGGATTCCCTGGACTATACCGCTCGAGGTCAGATAGATAAATGTCTGGAGTTTATAGTAGATACCAAGGATCAGGACGTCTGTCGCTGAAAAAGCAGAGAGGATCCCGTTCAGAAGTGTTATGAGCACTGACGGAAGCGCCTGGTTTAAGATAGCAGGTATTCCTATCCCGTAAAGCCTTCCGGCCAGATGTCTGTAATGCCAACCCTCAGTTATGGAAAGTCTTATGCCAAGCATTTTTTTCTTCCAGCAGTACAGATAGATGACAAGTGTCACAGTCTGCCCTATCAGTGTCGCCGCAGCCGCACCGCTTATCCCCATCACTGGGAAAGGTCCGACTCCGAAGATCATTACAGGATCTAAGACTATGTTCGTAACACAGCCTGCTATCATACTGATCATACTTATCTTCATTTTACCTACAGCCTGAAACAGCTTCTCGTAGATAAGTGACACCTGTGAGATAACTAACCCTGAGAATACTATAAGCCCATAGTGAACTCCATACGATAAAGTCTCGGAATCATTCGTAAATGATGCCAGAAACGGCCTCTGGATCAGAAGAAGAACTGCTGTAAGAATTACTGAATGAACAAATGAGAGGAGCAGGCTAAGCGATGCTGCCCCATCTGCTGCCTTCTTATCATTCTGTCCCATAAAAAATGCCGTGACCGCATTTGCGCCGACTCCGAAGCCTATAGCCACGGCTCCGGATACATTCTGCAATGGGAAAACAAGAGATAAAGCTGTCATGGCCTTTTCGCTGATCTGCGCTACAAAATAGCTGTCCACTATATTGTAGAGCGCATTGACAAGCATCGAAAGCGCCATTGGGATTGACATGGAAAGAACAAGCGGGAGAATCTTCTTCTCCTTCATATACGTCTGCTGCATAAAAAATACCCTTTCATAGAGTCAGCAGCTGCGCATAAAAATGCCACGCAGCTGAGATCGGTCATACTGTGTGGCGAAAAGGTGATATAAAAATCCGGAAAAAATCCACAAAAAGTTTTCTAAGACTATTTTACGCTTTCTGAGTAAAAGTGTCAATACATGTGGATTTTTTCCGATCAGGCTTATACGAGTACAATACGGATTTCCTGTTCTTTTTCTTTGTCTGCTATCTGATCTCTGTCTATCGAGACAAAGTCAGCGCCGTGAGATATTTCTGTGCCGTTAAGGAAGGCACTTTCGACGGTGTAAGCTCCAGTTTCCTTTTTAGCAGGATTTTCGATCGTGACGTGGATGCGGCTTCCCGCAAACGGCAGACTGATACTGGCTTTTCCGTCAGCGTCAAACTGTTCTGCTGTAAGACGCGGTGTGATGACCAGATCACCTGATAGGCCCTTTACCCCGTACATCTCCTGTACGACAGTCATCATCAGCCAGCTGGCTGCACCTGTCAGATAGTGATACATTCCACGTCCATCGGTCCTGAAATACTCAGGGATGCCCGGATAGATGCGGCTCTTATCAAAGTTCATGCAGGCATCTGTCAGTGCCTTAACAGCCTTCCAACCTTCTTTTGCGAAGCCTCTGCCATAAAGCGCATTCGCGTACATGACTGCCATGTGTGAGAATACAGCGCCGTTCTCTTTTTCACCGTAGGCAAATCCGAACATTCGGCCAAGGTCCATTTTCAGCTCATGGAAGTCTGTGTTCAGACGGTATCCGCCTATGTCTTCCCTGTAGAGATAATGATCGGCAGCTTTGGCAATGCTTGCGACTTCATCGTCACTCGCCGTACCGCTCATGATGGCAAAGACCTGTCCGGTAAGCATCATCCTGACACTGCCGTCCTCCTGTACTCCTTCGACTCTGTTGCCAGAATTATCATAGTAGCTGTTAAACCATGAGTCAGACGGAGTCTCGATCCACTCCTGCTTTCTCAGAAAATCCATAAGCCAGTCGGCTTTTTCTTCCAGATTATCAGCGAGCATCTTCACGTCGAAATCTGCCTTTGCGCCGTCAGTCTCTGGCTGTACCTTTGAAAAATATTTTTTCAGGGCCTTTGTCTTTTCTTCGACAGACTCGTATCTGTCAGTGCCGTTCTCAAGCAGTACTTCAAGAGCTCTGTTAAGTGTCACCTCATGGATGCCTTCCTTCTGATCGAGCAGACTAAGGAGCTTCGACAGACGCTTCAGATTTCCTGCATAAGCATAGGTAAATGCTACACTCTCACCATTTTCATCAGCCATATCGAGAGCATCGTTCCAGTCGGCTCCACGGAGACGGATGATATTATGCTGTCCGACCTCGTAGAATTCGGTCAGTGTCTCGATGAGTATATGTTCAAGGACTGTTCCATTTATGGTTTTTCCACCCTTGTCCTTCAGTATAGTGCCGTCCTTTTCATTCCAGTTGCTGTCAGTATCAGTTCCTCTGAAAATCTGGCGGTCCTGGAAATACGGGACCTCTTCGCTCAGGATGGAATAGTCTCCTGTCTGGTTCAGATAGAGCTCTATCGTAAGGAAAGGCCACATGCCATGATCCATCCAGACACGGGCAATACCGTTTCTGTCAGCCTTGAATTCTCCCGGCTTGTCACCTATGATCGTAGCATTCGTTCCATCGATCCTGACTCCGCCGAAATAGCTTACCAGATCATCTCTGACTTCCTTCGGGTTCATCATCAGAAGAGAAAGCGAATCCTGCCAAAGGTCTCTCCAGCCTCTGCCGCCTCTGCCGTAATCATGATGAGGAAGGAACGAACATCCGAAGATCCTGCGTAAAAATGGCTGGAAGGTAACCCACTTCATCAGTTCATCAAATGAATGGTTCCCGGTATGGTAGCTGATGCTGACTTCCTTTTTCCAGTAATCCTTTACCTCTTTAAGCTCGCTTTCTGTCTTTTCTGTACTGCTGAATCTGTCGATGACAGGTGCCAGATCTGTTCCCTCCGGCGTGATTCCCAAAAGAACAGTGTAGCTTACCTCTTCTCCAGGGGCAAGCGTTATCTCAGCAAACTGAAGCGCACCGACGGCTTCTCTACCGGCAAAATATTCTCCTGCCTTTGCGCCTTTCAGGTCTCTGTAGACAGCTCCCGGATGAGTGAAGGTTCCTCCTTCTCCCAGGAACAGGTCAACTGTAGGGTAAAATACTTCCGGAGCCTTACCTTCACCTGACTCTCCATAGACAAAATACGACGTATGATTTTTCTTATGTCCTCTCTCATCAAATGACATCGTAGGAGTCACGATGATACCGTACTTATCAGTGTGGATTCGATGGAGCATCGAGGTCACATTCCTGTGGTCACGGATATTATCAGCACTTCTGCCATATATAGGAACTGCGGCAACCGGCGTGAACTTCTCTGTCTTATCGGAAGTATTTTTTAGCTTTACCGACATGACCTCGGCGTTTAAGTCTCCAGGTACGAATGATGTGATCCCGGCACTGATACCATATTTTTTTGACTCGCGCTCTATAGTCTGCCACATAAAACCGGCAGTGATCTTTGAGTTGTCCTGAGCCTTCGTGAACTTGTCATTTTCAGCCTCTGCAGAGCTTCCGGCTGCTGACCATACATCACCATTATCAAACTTGGCCCAGAAATTCCTGGTGCTCCTGTTGTTGTGCAGATTCTCAGCACTTACAGGCTCAAGTAAAAAAGACGTCTGATCTATTTTTATATCACCGCCGAGATTCGGAGTGATACTGCTCTTTAAGCCTTTTTCACTGGCAAGCGGGAAATACAGATAGCTGTAATCTTCCGGACGATCCAGTTCAAAGGTCCCATCGTTATCTAAAAATTGTATTCCGTCCATATATTCCTTTCTGCTTATAAAGCTTTAGTTTTAAAAAGCTGCGGACATGCCGCAGCTTTTTATGAAGAGGAATTTATTATAATGAAGAAGTTACCTAAGTAAAATGAAGTTTAGAATGTAGCGGGCGTTTTCCTGAAGTTCTCCAAGGGTCAGGTAGTTCTCCGGGACGGAGTCATGTACAAACCCTACATCGCCTCGTATCAGTGCGCCAGGCATCAAGAGGTTTACACCTGCGCGGATACGGTACGCGTTATTTTTCACTCCAGGGAATTCAGGACTGTCAGCCAGCTGCATCCACCAGTCTGTCATGACCAGGCCCTTGTAGCCCCATTCTTTTCTGAGCACTGTCTTTACCAGGTCGTAATTGTAATGTGCCCAGACACCGTTTATCTGGTTATAGCTTGTCATAATGCACTTCGGTGAGGATTCACGGATGGCGATCTCAAAAGGCTTCAGATAGATCTCTCTAAGAGTCTTTTCATCTACATCGCTTGAATTCCTGTAGCGGTTTGTCTCCTGGTTGTTGCAGGCAAAGTGCTTTATGCAGGCTGCAGCTCCTTTGCTCTGGATGCCTCTTACGGCGGCACCGGCTGTCATTCCTGACAGGTACGGGTCTTCCGAATAGTATTCGAAATTCCTGCCGCAGAGCGGATTTCTCTGGATGTTCATTCCAGGGCCGAGCAATACATCAACTCCGTAGTGCTTCATGTCGTCCGCTTCCGACGAATACAACTCTTCTGTCAGGCGCCTGTTCCAGGTGCTGGCAACAGCTGTGCCTATAGGAAGAAGTGAACTGTATCTGCATACACGGAGTCCCGAAGGACCATCCGAAGTATTTATTATCGGAATATCTTTTTTCTTTAAGGCAGGTGTGATACCACCGAAAACACCTGCGTTTCCTTTGATGGCATCAGGTGAATCCATGTCACCTTCGCCGCGCGACAGATCCGAAAGCTCTGCCGGAGTCATCTGCGCTATGAAGTCATCCAGGGAATACTTTCCAGCTCTTACATCATCAAAACTGATCTGCTCCTGGACTATAGTCTCTACAGGAGCAGGAAGTCTGTCATGTATCCTCTCTTTTAGCTTCTCAGAGCCTTCTGTGATACTCTCGCATTTCTGAACGACTATATCATCTGTGACAGTCGCCTGACCAGCTTTTACAGTAGTATCATATGGCGTGTCTCCTATGAAAAATTCATAGAAGCCTTTCTGTATCACGAAACTTTCGGAATCGGTGTCGTAGATCGAAACCTGGACTTTTTTAACCGGGAGAAGAATGACTTCACTCTCACCAGGTGCGAGCTCATCAGACTTCCCATATCCTACAAGAGTCCTGAAATCATATCCCGGAATAGTCGCATACAGCTGGACTAATCCTTTTCCTGAACGCTTTCCGGTATTCCTGATCTCTGTCCTGAACTCAAAGGTATGAGCTGTCTCTTTATAGTCCAGCACCTGTGTATCGAAGGTCGTATAAGACAGACCGTATCCGAATGGGAACAGAGCTTCTTTAAGCCCTCTGTAACCTACACGGACGCCTTCTTTGTACTCGTTAGAGTCCGGATCTCCGAAATGGGCGGCTGACGGATAGTCATCGTACTTTTCAGCTATAGTCTGGGCTAAATGCCCTGAAGGAGAGACTCTGCCGGTAAGTACATCTGCTACCGCATGACCCATTTCCTGTCCCAGCTGCCAGACGATCAGAAGGCCTTTCAGGTTACTGTATTTTTTAAGCCAGGTGAAATCTATAGGACCACCGATATTTAAAAGAACTATGACATTTTCAAATGCTTTGTCTACTTTTTCAAGGAGGGCTTCCTCCTCATCTGTGAGGAAGAAGCTGCCCTTTGTAAGAGTGTTATCTCTGTCTTCGCCTGCCGCCCTGCCTATCACGACTACTGCTTTTTCACAGCTGTCGGAAGCCGCCTGCATCAGCTCGTCAGAGACAGGCATTTCAGGAAAACTGAAAGGCCATTTACCCCAGGTGCCTTCGTCAGGTATATGATCAGGACACCATGCTTTATAGGCTCTGGCCAGTTCTGTGTCGTAGTTTATGCCGGCACTTTTTATGCCATCGAGGATAGATACTTTTCTGGTCGGCTTGACGTCGCCTCCACTTCCATATCCTACGAAAAATGTATTGATCTGGCATCTGCCGAAAACTGCGACACGCTCGTCCTTTATCGGTAGGACTTCATCGTCGTTTTTTAGAAGAACTATGGCTTCATCACCGGCCCGACGGATCACATCTATCGAGCCTGGTGAATTGTACTTTTCTCCTTCGACGGGTAATGATATGCCCTGCGCAAGAGGGCTGAGACCAGCCTCACTCATAAATTACTCCTTAACACCACCAAGGGTAATACCGGCGATGATGAATCTCGAAAGGAAGAGATATACGATGATGATAGGAACGATAGCTACCATGATCATCATGTAGATCTTACCCATATCAAAGTTCATGTAATCAGCACCACGAAGGGTTGCGATAAGTATAGGAAGAGTCATCTTCTTCTTTGTCTGAAGAACAAGGGCTGGAATGAAGTAGTTATTCCAGGAACCTACGAAGGTGAAGATGGCCTGTACTGCGATAGCCGGCTTCATGATAGGAATGACTATCTGGTTAAAGATCCTGAACTCACTTGCACCATCTATTCTGGCTGCTTCAACGAGAGCTGCCGGAAGTGATGACTCCATGTAGCTGTACATGAAGTAGAATACTGCCGGTGAAGCTATCGAAGGGATGATCAGCGGAAGAACCGTATCATACATTCCCATGTTCGTGATGAGTCTTAAGAAACCAAGTGCGGTAACCTGTGTAGGCATTACCATGATTGCCATGATAAATGTAAACGCTGCTTTTCTCAGCTTGAAATCATACACGTAAAGTCCGAATGCAGTCATCGCTGAAAAGTAAGTCGACAGAGCCGCACTGCAGGCTGCCACTATAAGGCTGTTGATGATACCGTTTACGACTGGAAGAGTTCCATCGTTTAATACGTTTGTCAGGTTCTTCGCAAAATGTGTGCTCGGAAGGAATGAGAATCCTTTCTGTAGTTCTACATGAGACCTGGTCGAGTTGATGATCAGGATGTAGAAGAAGAACATACACATGAATGAGAGGATCACGAGCACTATCTGTGCTATTACTACTCTTGTTCTTTCTGAATGGCTTTTCATACTGTGATTCCTCCTTCCACTGTGGCGATCTTTTTCTGACGTTTTTCTCTCTTAGCCTTTACCTTTGCTTCGTTATCCGAACTGTCAGTATTGATGAAACGGTAAACGATGAAGCAGAGGATACCACTGATGATGAACAGGTAAACTGAAAGTGCACCTGCCATACCATAGTTCTTGGTCTTCAGGTAGTTGTTGAGGAGCATGATAAGTGTCATCGAGCTTCTGTCCGGAGAACCATTACCGTTGGTAAGGATCTGAGGTACATCGAACATCTGGATACCACCGATAAGAGAGGTGATAAGAGTGTAGGTAAGTATTGGTCTTATCATAGGAAGCGTGATCCTGAAGAATATCTGCGTATGTGTGCAGCCATCCAGGTTCGCTGCTTCAAAAAGCTCTGGGTTTACGCCGTTTATAGCCGACATCAGCATGATAGTCGTGTTTCCGAACCACATCAGGAAGTTCATCAGTGCTATCAGGCCTCTGGTTCCTGACACTGAGGCCAGGAACCTTATCGGCTCTTTGGTGATGTGAAGCTGCTGTAAAAGTGAGTTCACAGGACCTGAGTTAGAGAAGAGGGTGAAGAAGAGCATTGCGAAAGCCGATGCCATGATAAGGTTTGGCATGTAAATGATGACTTCGTACACTTTTCTTCCTCTAAGCTTCATGTGCTGATCTGTAAACCACGCTGCAAGTATCAGCGCTATCACGATCTGCGGGATGAAACCGGCAATCCAGAGGATGAATGTGTTTCCGGTGTATTTAAGCAGGTCTGCCTTCAGTATCTGTGAGTAGTTCTGAATACCTATGAAGTTCGGTCCCACTACTTTGAGTCCGGAAGTATAGTACTCATAGAAACCGTTCTTTATCGTATCGACCAGCGGTATCAGTGAAAAAATCACGAAACTGATGAAAAACGGTGCGATAAATAAATATCCGTAATTCGAATAATTCTTAGCTTTCTTTGTTTTCTTCTTCATAGTAAAGCCTTTCCAGGAAAACCCTTTTGACCAGGTAATTATTACTTAGGCCACTCTACCTTCTTGAGGTCACTGTATCTCTCGAGGATAGCTGTCTCGAAGTTCTTCTTTGCCTTGTCAAATGAAACCTTGCCGTTGAAGTAATCACCAAATGCGTTCTGGAAGCACTCGCCGCATCCCTGATCATAAGGAGTGATCTTATCCATCTTGATGCTCTCAGCAGCTGGAGCGAAGTACTTGTATGGGTTCTCGCCGCCAAGGAAGTCTGAATCACCCTTCTTATCATCAGCAGCATACTCTTCCATACCTGAAACTGTGTTGGTATAGTCAAGAGTCTTATCTGTGATCTTAAGGAGTGTATCCTTATCAGCTGTAAGCTTCAGCATGATATCTTTAACGAGCTTCGGGTTATCTGTTCCCTGCGCTGCAAGGATGAATGAACCGCCCCAGTTATAAGACTGTGGTCCATTACATACAGCCCAGTCTCCTGCTCCTTTATCTCCTGCGTTAGGCTGGATAGTGAAGTTGATACCCCAAGCTGGGAAGAACCATCCGAATACCTTTGAATCAGCACCCTGATCTTTGTTCCAGTCATCTGTCCACTGTCCTGATACTTTGTGGTTGTATCCTTCGTCTGTGAACTTCTTTGACTGCTCTACCCACTTCATGAGGTTCGGGTCTACAGTAACTGTATCACCCTGTACCCATGGCTCGCTTGCATTGTTTCCGAATACTCTGTAGGTATCAGCGCCCATTGATGAAAGCATGTAATAACCTTTATCCTTGAGTTCCTTTGCTGACTGCTCGAATGTATCCCAATCCTTTACCTTCTCCTGGATCTTTTCCGGATCATCTGTTCCGAAAGCATCCTTTGCGATTCCTCTTCTGTATACGAAGAGTCCCGGACAAGCCTGCCAGCTGGTAGCTCTTAAGTCGCCATTCTTATCTGTAGCGGCATCCTTTGTGTACTGATACTGATCAGCGAGGTCTTTGTCAGGATCAATACCTAAGTCCTTCAGAGGCATTGATGCGTTTACGTCAGCGTCTGTGTACTTTACCAGATAATCTGTCTCAGCAAGGAAGATGTCGATCTTGTCATCAGCTGAGGCTGTAGCCTGATTCTGAAGAGCTTCATCGAGCTTCTGCTGGTAAACGCCGTCCTGGTTAGGATTGATCGTCCACTTTACTACTGTGCCGTCCTTCAGCTTTGTCTCTGTCTTGTCCTTTGATACAGACTCTACTTCAGGATAGAAGTCATTGAATCTGGTCTCGAACTCGTCATTCCAGCTCCAGATGTTTAAGACTTTTCCTTCTTTTGCGTTTGAAGCTGAGCTGCTTGATGAAGATGAGTTAGATGCAGAAGATGATCCACATCCTGCGAACATTGTGGCTGTCATCGCTGCGATGAGTGCCATGCTTACGATTTTCTTTTTCATTTTGATTTCCTCCTTTGAAATCTCCGTTCTTTGTAACTATGCTTAGATTATATTCTTCAGGGGCGCATCATTATACAAAATGAAAAGAAAAAATATCAGATTCGTGCACTCATTTTCATCACAAATCTGATATAATAAATTCATGGAAAATAGATTTGAACATTTCGAAATAGCAAAAGACAATGAAACTGAAAAACACCGTCCTGCGTCCGAAGAGCAGGCATTTTACAAAGAAGTCGCCAGAGGAAACCTCGAAGCAGTAAGGCAGAACTGCGAGGCCCACAGATTCATCTCCCCTGACGGTGTAGGAAAGCTTTCACGCGACCCGCTGACAAATATCAAATATCACTTTGTTGTCGGCTGTGCGCTTATCACCCGTGTATGTATCCATGCAGGCATGATCGAAGAGCAGGGATTTCGGATGAGCGATTACTACATCCAGCAGCTCGACGATATAAAGTCGATATCAGGTGTCGAAAAACTGCACGACGCTATGGTCACAGATTTTGCGACAAAAATGCGAATGACAGATACTCAGATCAAGGTGTCCGGACCGGTCCAGAACGCATTAAATTACATATATATACACCGCAATGATCCGGTCTCGGTCGAAGACGTGGCTGAATCAGTAGGTGTTTCTTCCGGATATCTGTCCCGTGTCTTTAAAAAAGAGGTCGGCGTTTCCGTAAGTGAATACGTAAGGCAGAAAAAAATAGAGACTGCAACTAATCTACTTAAGTACAGTCCCTATAGTATGGTCGATATAGCTAACCGCCTGTCATTTTCTTCACAGAGTCATTTCATTCAGACTTTCAAAAAAGTCATCGGAACGACTCCGCTGAAATACCGCGAGAAATACGGTAAGACAGAGTGGTCGGTAGATGAAGAAGGCAAGGCCTGGTTATGATATTTTAAGAATGATCTCGTTATTATCCTCGGTCAGAAGCTTTTCCGCGATATAGTTTCCGGAAAGGCTCTTTCCGTTAAGAGTCATCGACTTGAATCCCGACTCTGCGTGTCCCGGATTTTCTACCGTGATGTGCAGATGCTTTCCGCGGAAATCCTTATCTATCTCGAGGTGATCCCAGCTCTTCGGGATCGATGGAGCGAGCTTCAGTCCGCCGATGTCAGGTCTGATACCGAGGATACCCTCGACACAGCCTACCATCATCGTAGATGCTGTTCCGGTAAGCCAGTGTACATGGCTCTCTCCTGCGTGCGGGCTTGCCTTTCCTTCGGTGAACTGTCCGTAGCAGTAAGGCTCCAGTTTTCTGATCTCTGCCTTATCGTTCTGGACCGATGGAGAATTCTCATACCAGTACTCAAAGGCCCTGTCTCCGTGTCCGCGAAGTGCCTCAGCGAGGATCAGCCAACCCTGTGTCTGTGAGAAGACTCCGGAGTTCTCTTTGGTTCCCTGATTATAGATCACGGCGAATGCGCCATCGAAGGCATGCTTATGATAAGGCGGATCCATGAGTATTGCACCATACTCTGTGTTCAGGTTCTCATGTACGTTCTCTAACGCTGCGTCAGCCTGCTCGTCTGTCGCAAGTCCGCTGATGACCGACCAAGACTGCGGATTGAGCCAGAGCCTGGCCTCCTGTGACTTTTTATCTCCTACAGTCTCTCCAGTTTCCGTATATCCTCTGATGAACCTGTCTCCGTCCCAGAGCAGCTCATTTATCTTCTGCAGATACTCTGCTTCTGTCAGATCCAGATGATCTGCGTACTTCATGTCCTTTTCATATACCGTGAGGATCTTCATGATACGGAGCGCATAGTAGAACTGAAGTGCCACGAATGCTGACTCTCCATCTGCTCCGAGCCTTAAGCAGTCATTCCAGTCTGCGTAGAGGCCTGCCGGAAGTCCATGCTTTCCGAGATGATCAAGTGAAAATTCGATAGTTCTCTTCAGATGCTCATAGACTGTAGCTTCATCCTTATTTGCAAATGGAAGTACTTCGTTTAAGAAGTCTACGTTTCCAGTCTCAGCGATGTATTTATATACAGTCGGGAACAGCCAGAGTGCATCATCTGCTCTGTAAGCCGGATGCCCGGTCTCCTGTACATATGAAGCATCATCGGGTGTATCTTCGTGTCCAGGGTTATGTGTGAACTTTACGAGTGGAAGTCCGGCACCGTTATCTACCTGTGCTGTCAGCATGAAGCGGATCTTCTCAAGCGCGAGTTCCGGATCCAGGTGAATGATTCCCTGGATATCCTGAACTGTATCCCTGTAGCCGTAGCCGTTTCTGAGTCCGCAGTAGATAAATGAAGCAGCTCTCGACCAGATGACTGTCATGTAGCAGTTGTAGGCGTTCCAGGTATTTATCATCGTATTGAACTCAGGTGAAGGTGTCTTTACCTGGAAAGTCTTAAGTCTCGAACCCCATACTTCTTTTATCCCGCTCCACTCTCTGTCACAGACCGCCTCTGTGTCTTTGTAGTGGGCCATTATCTCAGATGCTTTTTTATCTTTGTGCTCTCCAAGGACAAAGGCAAGAGTCTTCTCTTCACCCGGTGCTAGTTCTATGACAGATGAAAGAGCTCCGCAGCAGTAGCCGTTATAGGCGTCTACATCACCGAGATCACCGTCTGCTACACCTGCCGGGTTATCATATCCACGGTAAGTGCCAAGGAAAGCGTCTCTGTCTCCGCAGTATGATGAGACTTCAGCGCCTGCAAGTCCGAAAAATCTCTCGGTAACACCCTTGCCGTCTACCTCATCGCCTTTTTCTGTCTCGGCATCGAGGTTCCCGTGAATCTTCTGTCTGATACGGTCTCCTCGGAAATCGGTGCTGGTGATAAACTGCGAATACTGAAGGTTTACCATATCCTGCTCGTAGTTATCATGGTTCGTAAGCTCTGCAAAGCCTGTAACTGTAAGCTTCCTGTCTGACTTTCCGTCGTTTCTTACCTTTATTCTCCAGACTTCGTAAGTCTTTCCCTCCGGGACATAGTAAAGTGCCTCCGAATGGATGTCACTGTAATCAGTCTCAAAAACAGAATAGCCGAGTCCGTGGCGGCAGATATTTTTATAAGAGGCAAGGTCTTTGCCTACTGGCTGCCATGAAGCAGACCAGAAATCCCTGCTGTCATTATCTCTGATATAGATATATCTTCCCGGCTTGTCCTCCCCGTTAAAAATATATCTGATGATCCTGCCGTTCGCTCCGCTCTTTACAAAGCTGTATCCGCCGGCATTATTCGAGATAATAGCCCCGTACTCTGGAGACCCGAGATAGTTAGCCCACGGCTTTGGCGTATCCGGTCTCTCTATCACATACTCTCGTTCTTTTTCGTCGAAATGTCCATATCTCATACTTTCTGGTTCCTTTCGTATGGCGTCAGTTTTTATGCTGCTCATATTTTCTACTTTTCGAACCAGAAAATATATTATCTAAGGGAAAAATTTATCGGATTCATGACTGATTATAAAAATGGCTGTTACCCCATCAGCCATGAAAGGTAACAGCTCTGACAATGATTATGCGCCACGCTCGTCTCATCGAAGTCCACTCCGGTGATATCCGAGAAGGTCTCTGCCATCGTACTGTGGTCTTCTGATGACATCTCTATATCCGTCCCGAAACGGCGGTAAGTACCCAGTTCAAAATTAACAGAGAGGCTGACTCCTATTTTATTTAGTCCGCTTTTCAGCTTCTCTTCATTTAAGATTCCGGCTCTGTCCAGTTCATCCTCAAGAGATTTAGTATCTTTTGTAGGGATGCGGGTTACCACATCATCAGGATTAACATAGTTAAATATATTTGAATATTTCTTGGCAGTCCTAGCGCTCACCTTTGCGACCTTTGGAGAAGCAAAGGTATAGGCATACACATTCGACTTTCCATAAGTATCAGAGAGCCGCTTTGCCATGATATTCGCCACTGCTGCGCCTCTGCTGTGTCCGGTGACCCAGAACGCTACAGAGCCTTTGTTTAGCTTATTTGTCTTCAGGAAGGTATTCAGTTTCTTGTGCACTGCTTTTTCTGTCGCATTAAAGCCTGCATGAACAGTCGGCAAATTCACCAAAGAATCTCCCAACCTAAGGTTACTTTTCCACTCATCAGTAGATGCAGTTCCCTGAAGGATCACCGCCACGACAGTCTTTTTGCCTATTTTTTTCTTGCCGAAGTTAAAAGACAGGTCATCGCTGTTCTCATCGGTCACCGAGTCTCTCTTATTCGTAAACCCGCAGATCTTCAGGAAATCCCTGATATCGTCCTTGTTATATACAGCGTCTGCCGCTCCGACCGAAAGAAGCGCCAGGGAGTCATTGCGCTTCGTAGCCTTCTTACTGAAAAAATCATCGGAATACACTACAGACGCATTCATCTCCTCATGGTCAAAAGCCCCATCCGGATATGAGAAATCCACTGTCTTCTTCGGGCTCTCAGCTGATGCCTGGCAGGCACCCACAGAAAAAACGGTAGTTACGGAAAGCACTGCCACAAGAGAAGCAGTTATTATTTTTTTCAGGTTCATAAACGCTCCTTTCCCAGCTGACTTAACACCTGGCCAACAGCTGTACGGATATCCATGTCGTGAATGTCGACTGTGATATCTGCGTATTTTTCATAGAGCGGTACACGCTCATCGTAGAGATCTCCCAGCGTCTGTCCCGGTTCAAAAGCCACTCCACGCTCGTTTAAGTCTCCGACCCTTTCCTCTATATCATGAAGCGGCAGCTTCAGGTATATGACATCTGCTATAGACTTCAGATGCTCCATGGCTTTCGGACCATATACTACGCTTCCGCCCGTTGCGATGACTGTCCTTACAGTTTCTATGGAAGCATTCACTTTTTCTTCTATTTTCTTAAAGCCAATAAGACCGTCCTGCTCGATTATCTCACTGAGCAGACGGCCCTCATTTTCCTGTATCAGAAGATCCGAGTCTACAAATCTGTATCCGAGCGCCTTTGCAAGAACTACGCCCAGACTGCTTTTTCCGCATCCCGGCATTCCTATCAGTACTATATTCTCTTTCAATCCAGTATCCCTTCCGCTATAAGGTCTGTCTCTCGTAACACTGACCATTTTAGCGGTTTAAGGGATTTTGTGCAATAGCGGTTTATTCGAAGAAGAGCTTCATGTCGTCTTCTACTGTTCCGATCCCGGCTATTCCGAAATTATCTACCAGTACCTTAGCCACATTCGGGGAAAGGAAAGCTGGAAGTGTCGGTCCGAGATGGATGTTCTTTACTCCGAGGTAAAGAAGGGCTAAGAGGACGATCACAGCCTTCTGCTCATACCAGGCGATATTGTAGACGATCGGGAGGTCATTTACATCGTCAAGTCCGAAGATCTCCTTGAGCTTTAATGCGATAAGTGCCAGTGAATAAGAGTCATTGCACTGTCCGGCATCGAGAACTCTAGGGATTCCATTGATGTCGCCTAAGTTCAGCTTATTGTACTTGTACTTGGCGCAGCCAGCTGTAAGGATCACTGCATCCTTCGGAAGTGCCTTTGCAAAATCAGTGTAGTAGTTTCTGGACTTAGCTCTTCCGTCGCATCCTGCCATTACTACGAACTTCTTTATGGCGCCGCTCTTTACAGCATCTACTATCTGATCAGCGAGCGCAAATACCTGCTCATGTGCGAAACCGCCGACGATAGTTCCAGTTTCTATCTCTGTAGGAGCCTGGCACTTCTTTGCCTGCTCGATGATAGGTGAAAAATCCTTTGTCTCGCCGTAAGCTGCGTCGATGTGCTTGCATCCCGGATATCCGGCTGCTCCTGTAGTCCAGAGTCTGTCCTTGTAGCTGTCCTTCGGAGGTACGATGCAGTTTGTCGTCATGAGGATAGGTCCGTTGAAGCTCTCGAACTCTTCCTTCTGCTTCCACCATGCATTTCCGTAGTTTCCTGCGAAGTTATCGTATTTTTTGAAAAATGGATAATAGTGAGCCGGAAGCATCTCAGAATGTGTATATACATCTACCCCTGTGCCCTTTGTCTGCTCTAAGAGCATCTCCAGGTCCTTCAGATCGTGACCTGAGATAAGGATTCCAGGATTTTTTCTTACTCCGATGTCTACCTTTGTGATCTCAGGATTGCCATATGCAGTAGTGTTTGCAGCATCGAGATCAGCCATTCCCTGAACGCCATACTTTCCTGTCTCAAGGGTAAGAGATACGAGGTCTTCTACTGTAAGTGAGTCGTCAAGAGTCTTTGCGAGTGCCTCCTGAATGAAAGCGTCTACCTCAGAATCCTCTTTTAAAAGTGCGTTTGCGTGCTTTGTATATGCTGAAAGTCCTTTGAGTCCATAGGTGATCAGCTCACGGAGAGATCTGATGTCTTCATCCTTTGTAGAAAGAACGCCCTCTTTCCAGGCCTTAGCGTCGTACTCAGCCTCATTTCCGCTCCATCTGGCAGCTTCTGGAAGCTTCGCCTTCTCATCATCTGAAAGCTCAGAAAGAAGAGCAGCTTTCTCTGAAAGAGTCTCTGTGACCTTAGCCTTTATGGCATCGAGGTCAAAGTTTGCATTTGTGATAGTCGTAAAAAGATTTACTGTAACGAGATGATTTATTTTTTCAGGTATCTGCTTTCCATTTTTTCTTAAAGCAGTAGTGACAGCGCTTAACCCCTTAGTCACATAAATAAGCAGATCCTGCATCCTGGCTACTTCAGGCTTCTTTCCGCAGACACCTGATACTGTACAGCCTTTGCATCCTGCTGTCTCCTGGCACTGATAACAAAACATCTGATTTTCCATGATAAAACCTCCAAAATACTTTTCCTGAATTCGTATCTATCTGTCGGCTTCCCGCCTGACAGGTATAGTTTTATCAGAAAATCAGATGTCGTTCCGTTGTGTATCCAACAAAAATAAAAAAAGAATTATTCTATGTCCTCGGTCAGATCCCTGTCCTTGAACATCTCAAAAGTCTTCTGCGGACTTATCTCTCCGGTCTCTATCAGGTTCATAAACAGATCATCCAAGTACGGGTCAAACTGTGTGCCCCGGCCTTTTTTCAGCTCTTCCATGACCTGATCCATATCGAGTGCTCCGCGGTATACCCTGTTCGCCGTCATCGCGTCAAAAGTATCGCAGATGGCTATTATCCGCCCGTACAGCGGGATATCTTCTCCAGAAAGTCCATATGGGTAGCCTTTTCCGTCATATCTCTCATGGTGATACCTGGCTCCCTCAGACACATGGTCTACTATCGTAAAACCACGGAGGATCTCGGCTCCCGCCGTCGTATGAGTCTTCATGACGTCATATTCTTCACCGGTCAGCTTTGCAGGCTTATTCAGCACAGCGTCCGGGACAGCTATTTTGCCAATGTCATGGAGAAGCGCTGCCTTTTTCAGGTTCTTGGTCTCTGCATCGGAAAAACCGCAGGCCTTTCCGAGCTTTTCAGCATAGTAAGCCACTCTGTGGCAGTGCTCTCCTGTTCGCCTGTCCTTTGAGAAAAGCGCCTTTGCCATCATAAGCACCGACTCATTTCCCATCTCTATCTGCCTACGTGCCAGATCCAGATCCGCCTGCGTCTTCTTCTGCCTGTTTGTGAGCAGTATATAAATGAGCAGCAGACTTATCACGCATATCAGTACGACGATAGCTGCTGTCTTACCCGATATATCAAAAAAATTCGATGCCACTACAATATATGATGGCCTGGTAAAAATAAACATTGTCTAAAGTATAGTTAAAAACTCTTATAATGTCAATTTCTCTTTTATACGTCTGTCCATAAATAAAACACTTGCAAATCATTCGCAAATGTGTATAATAGTTACTCGATGCAAATCGTTCGCATTTTCACCCGACAGGAGTAACAAAATGAAAGATTATAAATCACAGTATAAGAGCTGGATCGTAGATTATTTTGAACGCCACGAGGATGAGATCATCTCAGCCTCTGACCTTCTGGTAAAAATGCGTGATGACGGCCTTTCGATAAACCAGGCGACAGTTTACCGCAATCTCGACCGGCTGGAGGCCTCCGGGCTTATCCAGGGCCACCGTCTCGATGACAAAGGAGAAAAATACTATCAGTATCTGCGTGAGGGGCACGACTGTCCGCACCATCTGCACCTGTACTGCCATGACTGCGGAAAGGTCATACACTTAGACTGTGAATTCATGCACAGCATCGAAGAACATCTGCTAAAAGACCACGGATTTACGCTGGACTGCGGGTATTCTGTTTTAGTAGGACTGTGCGAAGACTGCAGAAAGAAAAGAGGAATATAAAAATGTCTATGTTTATTGATGCGCTTGTCGACTCCCTGGTCGACACTGTAAAGCTCATACCCTTCCTGTTCGTGACCTATCTCCTGATGGAGTACCTCGAACACCATACCAGCCAGAAGACTACCGGCATCCTTGCCCGGATGGGAAAAGCAGGCCCCGTCTTCGGAGGCATCTTCGGCATCGTGCCACAGTGCGGATTCTCTGCAAGTGCTGCAAGCCTCTACTCAGGCGGCGTCATCACCCTGGGAACAATGCTTGCTGTATTTCTGTCTACTTCCGATGAGATGCTCCCTATATTCATCTCAGAGCAGGTAGCACCATCACGTATCCTCACTATCCTGGGTACAAAAGCTGTCCTTGGCGTCGTATCAGGTCTTGTCGTAGATGCTCTCCTCCGCCGCACCAGATGGAAGGATAGGGGTGACAAGCGTATCCATGATCTCTGCGCCGAAGAGCACGCTGATTATGGGGACGAAGAAAAGGGCGGCATCATAATAGCCGCCCTGATACATACTTTAAATATCGTTGTATTTATCTTTGTGATAACACTTATCCTGACGCTTTTGGTAGATGCCATCGGTCAGAATAATATCGCCCGTTTCTTAAACGCCATTCCGATACTCGGAGTCTTTCTTTCAGCCCTTATCGGACTGATCCCGAACTGTGGAGCTTCTGTCGCCATCACCCAGCTGTATCTGGCCGGTATGATGTCATTCGGACAGATGATGGCAGGTCTTCTGGTAGGAGCCGGCGTCGGACTGCTCGTACTTTTCAGGACAAACCACCATCACCCTCGCGAGAATATAAAGATAACCATCCTGCTATACTGCATCGGAGTGTTCTGGGGAATCCTTCTCTCACTGGTATAAAGAGAGGAGCTTATCTCGAAGTCATACTCATTTAACAAACTGGACACATTATTTTCACAGGTGACCTGTAATATACATATATCGGTAGCAGAAATGCTATTCGATTTTTTTTCATACTCTCCCCTTTTTGCCACGGATTTCATATCCGTGGCTTTTTATTGCCTTAAGATTTCTTAATAATCCCTATCTGAGATTGCTATATAACCCCTACTGCGGTAAAATAGGATGGCTTGTTAAAAGTATGAAAAGGAAAGTAGTAAGAAATGGATCTGATGCAGACACTCGACCTCACGAATTTTCTGCTGGTGCTCCAGATGATCCCCATGATAGTCATGGCGTGGATCGGAGTCATAGCGTTCTGGGGGCTTGTAAAAAACAGGCGGCCGAAAGCTGTCTACATAAAGCAGGAGCAGAATAATTTCGGCATCATCGTATGCGCTCACAACGAAGAGGCATCGATAGCCCACCTTTTTGACAGCATTAAGGCCTCCGATTACCCACATGAGAAAATACACGTCTTCCTGGTCGCTGACCACTGCACCGACAGGACCACGGACATAGGCCGCTCCTACCCTTTTGTCACTATACTCGAGCGAAATGAGGGACCGCAGGACGGTAAAGGCTCAGTGCTCAAATGGGCGCTTCCGCGCATTTTTGCGATGGATAAAGAGAATAAGCTTACAGCCTTCGCGGTATTCGACGCCGATAACGTATTAAAGCCTGATTTCCTCGAAAAAATAGACGACAAGCTGCGCCGCGGAAACCGCATAGTCCAGGGAAACAGACTCGGCGGTCAGCCGTACCGCTCTTTTGTAACGAAATGGTATACCCTCTACTGGGCGTGCTACTCGATGTTCTTCTCATATGCCAGGGAAAAAGTAGGGCTCTCTGCCTTCCTCACAGGAACGGGCTTTGCCGTAGACGGTGACCTCTTAAGGCAGGAGGGCTGGCATACCTCTACGATAACAGAAGACGTGGAGTTTTCTCTCGACAACGTCCTGCGCGGACAGAGAGTCGCCTTCTGCATCAAGGCAGTCTGCTATGATGAACAGCCTCATCAGGTAGGCGTCATGTTCCATCAGCTCGCCAGATGGTGTACCGGCGGCTACCAGGTACTTAAAAAAAACTTTAAGTCACTTGCCTTCGACTATAGCAAGCCAGTAAGAAAAATGCAGCGTGTCGACGCGATAATGCTTCTTCTGATGGGACCGTGCTCCTGGATCTCAGCCATCATCTCGTACATAAACAGCGCTATCATCTTTTTCAAGCTGCCGCTTCTGTACTTCCTGCCGGCCACTGGATTTACGACACTCAGCCTTATTTTTATGTACGTGGCTGTGTTTATGACAGCGAAATACAACCACCTGCCGATGCGGAAAATAGGCTTACTTCCGCTCCTGACTTTTCCGCTGTTCCTTTTTGTCTACATGCTCTGCTCCATAAAGACCTGCTTCTTCCCGACCCGCAAGTGGACAAAGATACAGCACGAATCACTTGACACTTCCCAATAGACCCAGAAAAGACAGCTCCGATCGGGGCTGTCTTTTTTATAGTTATCTCTTTCTTCTGTCGTGAGTCTTGTAATACTCGGTCTTGTTCTTATACATCATCTGCTCGGCGGCAAGCTGTGCCCGCTCACGGCCGGATGAGTTATGCGTCCATCCCCAGCCTATGGAGATCGTTATCGCATTGTCATCTATGATCTTTTTCTTATCAATCATCACCTGACAGAAATGATCCTCATCCGGATCCTCGAAGGTCAGAATAAATTCATCTCCTCCGATCCTGTACAGATGTCCGTCAGGATATGTCTCCTGTAAGAGCTGCGCCGTCCTTATGATCAGCTGATCGCCCTTAGCGTGACCGAAGCTGTCATTCGTGCTCTTAAGCCCGTTCAGGTCCGCAAAGATGATGCCTACAGGCGTGCGTTTTCTCTCAAGGCGCATCATATCCTCTTCGTAGGCGTTCCGGTTATCGCAGCCGGACAGCTGGTCTCTGCGTGAGAGCTCTGTCAGCTGGTCGATAAGCATCTGGTTCTTTACCTCTGCATTGAGGAACAGAGCTATAGTCTGCAGAAGGCTCTTGGTATTTAAGACCTCGGCCTTTACGTAGTTCTCAACTCCCATGTAGCCTACTATCTGATTTCCGTCCTTCATCAGGACTTCCATGAAGTTCTGGCACATCGGCGGTTTGATGCCTTCAGGCGCTTTATTCATTATATCATTGACATCTGCTACGATTATCACATCGTCTTCATTTGCATATCTCTCCCACCATTTTACATTGTGGATAGTCTCGACCTGAGGGTACTCACTCTTCTCGACTCCCGGAGCATACCATTCACGGATCTTTTGCATTTTGCCCTCGGATACGAGTCCGAAATAGATCCTTTCCGGATGGATGAGTGTCCCCATCTCAGCCATGATCTTGCCTGCGGCGTCTACGAGGCTGTCACCCTGATGTAAGAACTTCGCGCAGCGGATGATCACGTTATCCACCTGCTCATTTATGGCTATCTGATCCTGCTCAGATATCTGTGGGCCGAGCCCTGCGAGCTTGTCGAAGTGAAGTCTCTTGAACTCATCTATAGTAACCGGCTTTGAATACAGATATCCCTGGAAATAAGTCACCGGATACCGCTGTAAAAATGCCTGCAGCTCCTCGTTTTCGATACCCTCGATACAGATGGACTTTCCACTGTCGGTTACCGAGTGTGTAAGGCCGTTTATGATGTTCTGGTCTATCCTGTTCTCAAGGATATCCTTTATAAACTGCCTGTCTATCTTTACCTCGTCGATAGGCATTTTTCTAAGGAGATTAAGGGATGAATATCCCGTCCCGAAGTCGTCTAAGGCAAACCTGATCCCTCTGGCGCGCAGGGAGACTACCTTGTCACGGAGCATATTCTCATCCATGATACGGCATCTCTCAGTAAGCTCGAGACAGAGGTTCTTAGGCGAATAGCCAGTCTCATCGAGGATATTTATCACAGAATCCGCAAAGTCCGACTTCTCGATCTGCGCATATGACAGGTTCACGTTCACGACGAAATCCGGATTCCTCTTCGCAAAATCCTTTGCGTCGATACATGACTGGCGCAGGATAAAGCTGCCCAGCTCCGGAAATACAGTGTCTTTCTCCAGGATAGGAATGAACTCATCCGGGCTTACAACGCCGTACTTGTCATTTTTCCAGCGGATCAGCGCCTCCATGCCGGCGAGGGTTCCGTCTGACACCCTGATGATGGGCTGGTAGCACAGGAAAAATCCCCTGCAGCCGTCGATGACGCTCTCACGGATCACATTCAGTTCTTCGAGCCACTGTTTATTTTTGTCAGAAATACGGTTATGGAAAAGTACCAGTTCACCCTGGTGTCTGTCCTTAGAATCGCCGTAGGCGTACAGAAGGCAGGAGTAGAGGGTGTGCGAGCTTATTTTGTTGTCGCTTACCTCCATGGCACCACAGGCTAAGAACAGATGGATTCTCGAATGCTCGACCTCTATTCCCTGCTTGCAGTCCAGGCGCAGCCTCTCATAAATGCCCTCCAGGTCTACACGGCTGACTGTCGACGACTTTACCGCGAACTTCGCGCCCTCCATCCTGTAGATGTCACATTCGTCTCCGAAATACCTGCGGAGCATATCTGTAAACTCCATCAGTACCTGGTTTCCGAACGAGTATCCGTAGACATCATTTACCTCGGCGAAGTGAGTCGAACCTATAAGAAGGGTTGTCCCTATCTCACCGTTCAGTCTGCTCGTCTTTACATCATTAAAAAATGCGTAGAGGTTCGGCAGAGATGTGACAGTATCTATGCGGTTCTGAATGCCGAAGTTTATGACTGTTCCAGCTATGTATGCCGGAAACGTTCCCTCATCCTTTATGTATGACGCAGAGACTTCACAGTTTACAAAACTGCCATTTTTGTCCTTTATACGACATTTGACGTGAATTTTCCCGGTAGACTGGATGCGCATGGCCTCCATGCGGTCCTCAAACTCAGGTCTGTCCTCCGGATGGATCCGCAGGAGCCAGTCCTGCTCTCCCTCAGCTATCTGTTCTCCCGGAAGTCCGAAAAAATCAACAGCAGCCCTGCACCATCTGATCTCACCTGTCTGCTCATCGAGCACAAACAGATACCTTCCGTCATCAGATGATGAAAAAGCTGAAAAAAGGCTGTTCAGAAGGACTTTGTCCCTGAACAATCCTGGCATTATTTCCATGATCAATACTCCTTATAACGATCTGAAGCCGTACTTTTCATACTGCTCTCTTCTCTTTGTATCATCAAGCCGCTCAAGCGACATCTGATCCAGGCTGTGTGAAAGCTCTACATCATGCCTGATGGTCGCCAGATGCGAGCTCATATAGGCTGAATCCCTGTATTCCTTCATGGCGTTGATAGGGCTTCTCTTGACGCCGAGCTTCTCCTTCCAGAAGGCGGACAGCTTCTTCTCCGTCTTCGCATCCGGACAGGAATCTATCGCCTTATAGATGGCGTCAAGCGTCCCGTACTCACGCAGGAGCGGAGCCGCAGCAGAGCTTACGCCCTTTACACCTGGGATATTATCAGAGATATCTCCGGTAATTCCCTTGAGATCCGGGATCTGAGACGGACGCACTCCGTACTCAGCCTGACAGATCTCAGGCGTTATCTGCGCTGCTTTATCAGGAAGCGAAAATCCTTTCCCATCTGAAAAAATAGTCGAGTATTTTTTATTTATCGCGTCAGCCTTGTCCTGCTGTGTCTGAACGAGCCAGAGCGTAGTATTCTGATCGATAAGCTGCAGATAATCGTGATCCTTGGTGATGATATAGGTCGGCATCTCCTTTGAAAAAAGTGCCGCCGCGCTGCCTGCCAGATCATCGGCTTCAAACTCATCACTCATCTCAACAGCGTAGCCTATCTCCCTCAGCATGTCCTCCATCTGGACGAACTGGTCCTTAAGAGGCTCCGGGGTAGCAGAACGCTGTGCCTTATACTCAGAGTACTCTTTTCGCCTGAAGGTATCGCGCGTAGTATCAAAGCAGATCACCATGTGAGTGATATGCTGCTCTTTTTCTATCTTCTTCAGGGTCTTCGTCATCGCGTACATGGCATTAGTGTAATGTCCGTTGTACTGCATGATCTGGTCATAGTACTGCTTTTTCTTCTCCTCGTCCTTTTCAAAAAGTATCTGCTTCGGAAGAAGTCCGTAGTACGAAGTGACCAGCATCGAAGATCCGTCTACTATAAGAAGCCTTTCCATCAGTTCAGCTTTATTCCGGAAAGGAGGCTGCCAAGACTTGTAGTAGCTTCCTGTCCTGAAGAGTACTCGTGCTCCTCGGATTCCTCTTCTGCAGGCTCTCCATTCGGGTCATCCACAAGTCCCTTCATAGAGAGTGAGATCTTTCCGTCCTTTATGCCCTTTACTCTTACCTTTACCTTATCGCCTTCTTTTACTATCTCTCTAGGACTTGTGATCCTTCTCTCTACGAATTCAGAGATATGAACGAGACCTGAAATGCCATCGCCGAGATTTATGAAAGCGCCGTAAGGCATGATGGTCTCTACAGTTCCCTCAACTACATTGCCAGGTGTAAGTGAAGCTATACGCTTGTTTCTCTCGTCAGCTTCCTGTGCCCTGATCAGCTCTCTGGCTGAAAGGATAAGCCTGTTATTCTCCTGGTCTGCCTCAGTAACGAGAACATTTATCTTCTTTCCTACGAAGCTGTCGAGGTCTTCGACATAATGTCCCGAAAGTCTTGAAGCCGGGATGAAACCTCTGATGCCCTCTGCATATGCGACGCATCCGCCCTTTACCGCCTCGATGATCTCGACCTCGATAGGTGTAGATGAAGCCATCTCCGCTCTGAGCTTGTCCCAGTTAAAGTCCTCTTCGGTTTCCTGCTTCTGGTGTTTCTCTAAGGATTCGTTAATCTCTTTCTCGTAATCCTTCATAGTTTCTTCAGCCATTTTTTATATATCTCCTTAAAAAATGAATTTTTTATCTAAAGTACAGTATAAATATTCTGTCAGATTTTTTCAATATAAATTTCTTTTTTAAGCTTCATCTAAATAAAGCCCCGGTCTCTTAGTGAAACCGGGGTATTCTCATGCGTCGAGCATGCTGTTGAATTCTTCTGCTTTTTCTTTTACGAGTCTGTCAAAAGGGCCTGTGCTCTCATCGACCTTGCATCCATAGAAAAATGAGTCCGGACCGACTTCTTTGGACTGCATTATCTTGCCGTTTACCTTTATGTCCTTGTACTTGAGTTCTACCCAGAGGCCGCTCTTGTACTTATAATTTAAGATAAAACCGAATCCGTGATCTGATACATCTATCAGTTTCGCATCATGGTCATTTGCCTTACAGTCTTCGTTTATCGGGTATCTCGCCGACTCACGGTGGAAGGTCATATCATCATCGTCATTTCTCTTGCCATATGTCAGATAGATCCTGTCTCCATGGTAATAGACCGGAAGTAACCTGGCTTTGGAAATGATCGTGTTCGAACCCTTTATCGAAAGACTGACTTCTCCGTCTTTGAACTCCTCAAACTGTCCATTTTCATCAGTACACGGTGCTAAGGCAATCAGACTGCCCTCTTCCACTATGACTGAAGTCTTGAATACTTTTGCCGAATCTGCTGTCTTATAATCGAGGATTACATCCATACCCTCTTTGAGCTTATCTGAAAGCATGTCTTTCCTCCTTTGCCCTCATAAAGATAACACGATTATAGTAGATTCTAAAAGTTTTATCAACCTTTTGCTTATAAATAAACGATAATATCATTGTTTTCTGTCATTTTTTCTTCAGAAATGTAGCAGCCTTCGACTGCTTTGCCGTTTAAGGTCATTTTTTCAATGCCTGACTGTCTGTGTCCCGGATTCTTGACCTGGATGCAGAGGCTGTGTCCCATAAAACTCATGTGAATGGTAAACTCGGTCCACTCCGAATAGATCGAAGGACTGATATAAAGGCCCTTATCGTCAGGCCTTATGCCGCAGATTCCCTCGATGCAGGCCGTCTCTATGACTCCGGCAGCCTTCGCGTTCCATGAACCGTGGCTTCTTCCGAAGTTCGGGCTGTACTTGCCCTCTGTGAACTCACTGTATGCATAAGGCTCTGTCTTTCTGGTATCTGCCTTTCTGTTCTGTGCAGCTGGTGCACTCTCCTCGTAGAACATGAACGCGTCGTCACCGTTTCCCAGAAGTGCTTCCGCCAGGATCAGCCTGCCCTGACTCTGTGAAAAAATCCCGCCGTTTCCCCTGACTCCAGGATTATATAAGGCTTCTTCACTGTCATCATCAGCTTCACACGGAGGATCTAAAGATACTGCTCCAAATGCAGTATTGCGATTTTCCTTTATCCGATCAAGTGCTTTTTTGCCTCTATCGTCTGCATAGCCATCGAGCATCTCATCCAGGGCTTCAGAATACCATCCGTCATCGCGAAGCTCCGCAAGATTCGGAAGGAGCTGTGATATATCGCTTATCTCCCAGCCTGCTATACAGGTATATGGGTTCCAGACATTTACCATGCGGTTAAACTCTGCAGACGGAGTCTGTACCTCGAATGCAGAAAGCCGCTTTGCCCAGAATGCCCTAAGCTCCTTCAGTTCTTTTGTAACAGTCTCTCTGGTGTGGACTTCATAGTGTCTTATTATCTCTGTAGATTCGGCATCGCTCTTAAGCCCGGCAATAAAGCATACCACGCTGCTCTCACCCGGTTCAAGTGTTATCTTATAAGACAGTGCTCCGACTGCCTCAGACGCATAGGAAAGCTCATCTCCGGCGTCACCACTGACTATTCCCTGCGGAGCCCTGAGGTCACCGTAAGTCCCGAAAAATGTGTCTTTATCTCCGCAGTACGATGACACTTCAGTGCCAGAAAGCCCTAAGAATCTCTCGATCAGTTTCTTTCCATCACTTCTCTCAGCATCTTCTGTCAGATTTGAAAAGATCTGGTAGCGGAGCTTGTTATTCTCATAGAGTGTCCGTGTAGTAAAGACAGCATATGGGCTGTCGTCTGAAGCATTTTTGGAAGGGAAGGAGCAGAAGCCAGTGACTGTCAGGTTCCTCGGGCGCTTTGAATGGTTCTCGACATTTACTGCCCAGACTTCATAGTCCGCATCAACCGGAACATAATATAAGACCTCTGAGTGGATACCTGAGTAAGAAGCGTAGAGCTTGGTATAGCCAAGACCATGGCGGCAGATGCTGCGATAGTCCTTGAAATCCTTTCCGACTGGCTGCCACGAAGCTGACCAGAAGTCCAGGTCATCATCATCGCGGATATAGACATATCTGTCCTTAAGTACCTCGTTCTGATCCTCTGACCTGATAAATCCCCTGCCTCCGGCATTGTTCGTAACCTCCATGCTGTACCTGTCAGTCCCCGGATAGTTCTTCCAATCTGATGGTGTCTTAGGGTTTGTGATCACATACTCTTTTGCCCTGTCATCAAAATAACCGTATTCCATTTGAGTCCTCCTTTTATATTTGTATATGTCGTTTGTATAGAATAAGCATACATTTTATACTAATAAAGCTTAGTATAAAATGTATGCTTATTCCTGTGTATATTTTTCATTCCTTTGGCAGATCAAAACCCTTCAGATTCACCAGATCTCCAAGAGAAGCTGTGAAGTGCTCTTTGGAATCGAGCACATGCTTTATCCGCGGAGCCAGCTTCCGGAAGTTCTTCTTATCTGAGGTGAGCCTGAAAAGCCTCGATGTGTTCCTCGCGTCCCAGAGCGCGTCGTGCATCTGTCCCTCGAAGTCCATCCCGCAGGCTTCGACCGCCTTATCAAGTGATACTGCAAGCCTTCTGCCTATCGCCCTGGTAAAGAGCTTCTGATAATCAAACCAGTGTGAAAGCATGTAGTCAAGCTCGTCTGTCTTTTTTATCTGCTTCAGGGCTATCTCATGGGTAAGCTGACCTTTATCAGCTCCACTCCAGGCATAGACCGCGTATTCTGTCCCAGGTGAAGCGCACCAGTTAATGAAGTCTCCGAGTACCGTCTCAAAATCCGCTGCGTCTTTTACCGTCTCCGCCGTGATGCCTGTCATGGCCTCGACAGTCTCCTGTATCTCTACAGAGTAGCGCGGCTTTACATAACTCTGGAACTGATCCACTTCCTTCAGGTCTTCGTCGAGCATCACCGCACCGAATTCTATGATCTCGTGTCTGGCGATGCTCCACTCGTCAGGATGCTCTTTGTGGTCGACCGGCTGCATCTCGAAATCCACAAAGACATACCTCTGTCCGTTTATTTTTTCCATGGCAGATCAGTGCTTCTGACTTTCTACGCTCCGCCTGTATCTGCCGAACCAGACTGCCTGTGGATCCCAGCCGTGGAAAGCACACTGTGTCGAGCAGAATCTCGGGGCCTGCATTGATTCTGTAAGAATCCTGTCATAGTCTATCTGAGCCATCTGAAATGGCCTTCCACATCCCTGACATATAAGAGTAACCGTGTTCATCTGAATCACTCCTTCTTTTTGTGTCCTGTACTTAGTTTAACACGAACTTTATTTTTCCGAAAGTCCTTTGAGATGATTTATCAGCTGCTGGGCTGAGCGTCCGGACATGCCGTTATGACGCAGTTCCCAGATGTTTGCTTCCTTCTCGAGCTCTTCGTCGCTCATAGGGATATCTGACCTGTGTGCCAGTTCCTTTACTATCGTAAAGAACTCCTTCTGATTCGGCTTCGAGTAGTTGATCTGGCAGCCGAAACGGTTCACAAGTGAGAGCTTTTCCTCTACTGTATCACTTCTGTGGATGCCAGCACCGCTCTCCATATCATCTCTGTCTGACCAGTCTTCCTTTATCAGGTGACGCCTGTTGCTTGTCGCATATATCAGCACATTATCCGGCTTCGTCTCGACTCCGCCTTCGATCACGGCCTTTAAGTACTTGTACTCTATCTCGAAGTTCTCAAAAGACAGATCATCCATATAAATTATAAAACGGTAATTCCTGTTCTTTATCATCGAGATGACAGTGCTTATATCCTTCATCTGGTGCTTGTATATCTCTATCATACGGAGCCCACGGTCATAGTATTCATTCACTATGGCTTTGATGCTCGTAGACTTTCCTGTGCCGGAATCTCCATAGAGCAGACAGTTATTGGAACCTCTTCCTTCCACGAAAGCCTCTGTATTCTCGACCAGCTGCTTCTTCTGCTCCTCATATCCTACCAGGTCAGCGAGATGAACGACTTCCATGTTGTTGATAGGATGGAAGACAACCTTATCATCTGTATCTGAGATCCTGAACGCTTTGTTCAGACCGAACATTCCGACTCCGTATGCCTTATAAAAATCAGTCATCAGGTCAAAAAATTCGTTCTCATCCTTTGCTGCTGCGAGTTTTTCACTCAAAGCCCTGACCTTCGCAGATACAGCGTGGTTGTACATCAGGTCCTTTTTCACTACGGCCTTATAATGCGTAAGCACTGTAAATACATTTATCCCGAGTGCTTTCTCTATCGTAGCAAAGTCGAAATGGAACAGGTTCATGGCTGCCCGGAAATCATTTTTTGCAAATTCATTCACGGAGCCATCGTTTGCCCCGACCTTCTCACATGTGATGGAGAACGGATTCTCATCGGTGATCAGGAGATAGGTCAGATAGTTCTGCCACAGGTTTCCGTCGAATCCGTAATCTGTAGCCAGAGCCAGGAGCCTGTGAACCTGCTCATATATCTCTCTGGTAAGCTGTGCATCCGAAGCATTACCCTCGTCAAACTGGCGGAAGATATCCCCCAGCCTGTAGAGGATGCTGTCTTCCGGGATATTGCCGTATGAAATGAATTTTGCTATCTCTTTATACATCTGCCTTTACCTTTCCGGCTTCCCTGATCCCGCGGTGCAGGAAAAGGTTCAAAACCATAAATGCAACTACCATCAGAAAAATATCTTTGATCGTAACTCCGTAGAGTCCGACGTTTAAAAATCCTGCTTCCCAGCATACCTGCATCACAAACGGGTATATAAACGCCAGGAGGCACATCTTTACGAATTCCTGGCTCTTTATGACTCCGGCCTTTTTTATGATGACTGAAAATGCTCCGCCAATGACCGCTGTCCAGGCTATGCGTCCGCCGACTGCCATGACCGACTGCGTTATCAGATGCCACATGAACACTCCTGATCTCTGATCCGAAAAATATCCACTGAGCGCCATATCACAGACTTCATAGAAGGCGAAGCCGCTTCCAAAACAGCTCCCGTAAAAAATTCCCTGAAGCATCGTCACATTCTTTCCGGTCTTTTTTATGTGATACAAGACTACGGCAAGAAGCGCCAGCATCGATACAGCGCCTTCCACGAGCGACTTCAGGAACACGTGAATACTGTTTACGTCTTCAAAGATACCTTTTGTCGCCCAGGTAACAAGCATCGAAAGCAGTGCTCCGAATCCACACAGCAGCGCAGTATTCTTAAATGACACTTCTGTCTCATATATGCCTGACAGCTCATTTAAAAATAAAATGACCGCTGCCGGCGCAAGTCCGGCTCCAAGTGCCATCTCAAACGGCACTGCTCCGGCTCCCCTTGTCATGATGAACCAGTATCCGCAGAGCAGGAATACTATAAAGAGCCACCAGTAAACTTTGGCGTATTTCCATGGCTTTTCTATATCCCTGAAGAGATCGAAAACGCTGTTTGGCTCTCCCTTCTCTGCACCAGAAAATTCATGGAGTCTGTCTGTTGCAATATTTGCTGCATCAGATGCCTGCTTTGCCTTTTTTCTGACTGCTTTATAGGGCGCCTCTTCCTTCTCAAGCGCTTTCTGCGCTTTTCTAAGCTCCTCCTGTTCCTTTATCGCCTTCTTATTAGCCTCCTCGGCTGCCTCTTCCCTCTGTCTGTACCTTAATTCATCGAGTATATACGCTGAATTAGTCTTCTGTTTTCCTATGATGGTGTCAGCGGCCTCTTCCGGAGAGCGGTCTATCATGGCAAGGACATCTTCAGAAACAGGAAACAATCCGAACAGTTTCTTTCCTGTAAAAATACAGGTATCCGGTGCTTTTCTCCCTGTAAAATACGCTATCAGCCTTGCGATAAATCGCTTTCCGTATTCTGTCTTAAAAAGCTGGTCATTTTTTTGTAGAAGGAGCACAGCTCTTATCTGCTCCTTGTCTCTTAGATCTATTCTCTCTGAAAGATGGCCGATCACACTCAGATCGTGGATCAGCGCTTCTCTGTCTGTCATTTGTACTCCTGATCAAGTCTCTTTTTTACAATCTATTCTATTATACCGCATTTGTCCGCTGCTTGTACAGTTGAAAAATGTCTGTTCCTGGTGTAATCTAATCTCCACCGGAAAACCGGCGGATGGAGGTTACCATGAAACAGTCAAGCACTTTTTTTGCAGCTATAGACAGGATGAAATACATAGAGCGCTGGGCTCTGATGCATTCTGCACGCGGTGAATCCTTAAGTGAACATTCGCTTGATGTCGCAGTCATCGCCCATGCCCTTTGCGTTATAGGAAACACCCGCTACGGAAAACACCTGAATGCTGAAAAAGCTGCTCTTATAGGCATCTACCACGATGCATCCGAGATAATCACCGGCGATATGCCTACTCCGGTCAAATACGCAAATGACGATCTGAAAACTGCCTATAAATCAATGGAGCACCAGGCAGAGCTCACTCTTCTTAACAAACTGCCTGATGATCTGCGCGAGTCTTTCCGCGACATCGTCTGTGAGGAAGCTCCTGCTGGAAGCGATCAGGATGAGATCTACATGCGTCGCCTGGTTAAAGCCGCCGACAAACTCTCAGCCTATATCAAATGCATCGAGGAAGAAAAGGCCGGCAATAATGAATTTAAAACCGCAAAGGTGTCAACAGGTGCAAAAATAAATTCATTATGTGATGAACTTCCCGAGCTAAAGGACTTCATCGATGAATTCCTGCCTTCTTACGGAAAGACTCTGGACGAGCTGATCTGATACTCAGAACAGCTTCGTCTCTCCGGTCTTTATCCATTGCATGAACTTCTCACCGCACTCAAAGTCTTCATTTCCATCCGTGAACATATCCATAGACACACCTCTGCTCTTCAGATACTCTTCAAACTCCTGGAATTTCTCTGAGTGCTTCTTCATCGCCTTGTTCCAGTATGCTGCTGACATGGCATTTCTGTCATCGTCTGTCTTCTCTTCGATTATCTCCTTGGCTTTTACTACCCTGTCTCCCTTTTCCTTCGAACCGTCGATCACCATCTGCTCATCATAATGATTTCTGATGCATGAGATGATCCAGCCTGTATAGTTATCAAGTGCACCAGCCTGTCGGTCAGCCATTTCCACAGCTCTTAAGACTTCCTTCTCATCGTGCAGTGATTCTTTCAGGAACGCCCTGATATCTGATTCAGAAAGCCCGTTATGTCCTACAAGCGCCTCCATCTGCTCCGATAGATTCGTAAGAGTCATCTGTTCATACTGGTTGTTAGTTTCTTCAACCTGTTTTTTCTTTGCGCTTATAGCTTTTCTAACCTTTTCTCCAGGGTTATTCCAGCTGATAATGAACTTGACTGCTACTATCTTTCCGCCTCTTCCGGCCGCTACCGGATCATAGTCAAACTTCACATCGCACTGCTCAGCCAGCTCTTTCTTCGCTCTCTCGAGAACTCTTCTCCTGAAGTCTCCCCACTCGTTGAATGATTTCTCATTTGCTATCTCGACTATCTTATCCCAGCTGGCGCCGTTCTGCTTGGCTCTTTTGACCCTGGCTTCGTCCATATTTACGACACCGATCATGCATTTTAGCTCCGACAGTCCGTACTCTTTTACGTACTTGTCATCCATATCGCCTTTTCTCAGATGCCAGGCTTCTGACTTAATGAGCTCGTAAATACGGAATGAGTAATCGCATTTGAACCTGAGGACATTCGCGAGCGAATAACTCGTGTAGTTTCCCTTGATATTGATGATGTATGGGGCTATGACTTTATTAAAAGTGACAGTGAAAACTCCGTTCTCATACCTGGCGTTTGTTATCATCGCCAGAACCTCGAAGTTCCCTTTATCATCCTCTATGACCATCTGATGTCCGGTCATCGTCTTCGCTGTACTTATGAGTTTTTTATAGATATTCGTATCGGACTGGCGCCCTAACAGCTTTCTGATCTCCGATGGATAAAGTGTCGCCACCGGCGTATCTCCTTCCATCGAAAGCCTGGAGAGCGCTATAGATGTGAGTTTATTCTCCAGAAGTGACGCTTTATACTTGGCTGTGATGATCTCACGGCCTTTATAGACTCTCTGCTGATCCGCTTCCTGCGGCAGCTTCCTGTCACTTTCCTCTATTATCTCTTCTGCCTTTTTCTCGCGCATTACATACCTCTGATGCCTGTTCTCTCCCGCCGGACAAGTAGTTTCGGCCATCATATGTCTCTTTTAATGGCAGTATCTACCTACTACCATTCTATTAAAAACTATTTCGCCTTTTATGTCAAGTACTTTCTGCCACTATTTCCTTCCTTTTCATGGCGAAAAATACTCACTGTTCTCCCGGCATGCCCGGGTTTTATTCTGGCATAAATTACTTATCTTTTATGCTCATGACTTTATTATGGCGTAAATCACTGCTATTGTGGCACGAACTACTAATGTTATGGCACCAGATACTATAGTCATGGCGTGGATTACTTTTATCATGGCAATTTCTACTTGCCTTTGGTCTTCCAGGCAGTTATCTTCTTATATTTAAGTCATTTGTGCCAGTATTTACAGTCCCTGATGCCAGCATATTTCCCTGTCGTAAGTATTTTTCGCCAGTTCTTTACTGCTTCCACGCCATGACTGGTTTATCCCATGCCATCCCTTTAAGTATCTCATGCCATTAAAAAATCCCGGAAGCCTTGTATTTCCGGGATTTGATGCTCTCTGTAATAAACAAAGTAATTTGTTGTTGTACAGTCTATTTATTATTCTTCTTCTGAAATTCTGGCGACTTTTACTTATCAGATCATCTTTTCCAGAATCTGGTTTATCAGCTCATTTTCGCTTATTTCGTACTTTGCAGCCTCATTCTGCAGGTTCTGGAGTGCCAGGTCTGATAAAAGAAAGCCTTTTCTGTGGCTTCTGGTCTTCTTTCTGGTAGGTGTAATGTATAAAAGACCATTGTTGACTGGTTTCTCAACTAATTTTTCTTCATTTTTTGAGTAGTTGATGCCAGGATTTTCTGAAGCTGTTTCTGCAACTTTTTTATTTTCGGTTGGTTTTACCGTGTTTTCCGGCTCTTTTGCTTCGTTAGTAGTTTTGGCCAGAGTTTCAGGTGTTTTAGTGGCGGATTTTACTTGCTTCTCACTTTTGGCACTTGTTTCAACTTTACTTTTCTTGGCTTTTTCTTCCTTTTCTTCTTCTTTTTTAATCGACTCGAATATATTTCTTGAATCGTTCTTGGAATTTTTCATTTCTTTACCTCTTCTAATAGTTCCTTTATCAGATTAGCGTAGTCTATTGCTGCGTTGCAGTTCGGATATTCGTCAAATAGCCTCACCTGTCTGGACTGGGCTTCTTTGATCTGCTGACAGGTTCTTATCGCCGTCTTGAATACTTTAAATCCCTGCTGTTTTCCTATCTCTGGAAGCTGTTCATGTACCAGCGAATCCAAAGCTGTTCTCTTATCGTATACTGTAAGCAGAACGCCATAGATCTTAAGATCCGGATTAACATCCTTTGCATCGTTGATATTTGCCATGATCTGTGCCAATCCATCGATCGCGAACTTCTCTGCTTTTAGTGGAATTATAACTCCACTAGATGCCACTAGAGCACTGGTCATATAAAAACCTATATTTGGAGGCGTATCTATAATAGCAAAATCATATCTGTCATCTATGGTCTTTAATGCTTTTTTTAAGAGTGAATAATTCTTGATATGTGCTGCAAATTCACCCTCAATTCCGGCCAGATTATTGTCTCCTGAAACTATGTCTCCACTGTCGGTTGTCTGGATAGCTTCTTCTAATGTAGCGTCTTCATGTAGAAAATCATACAGTGTGGCTGTGTTCTCCTGAACGGCTCTGTAAGTGCTGGATGTATTGCACTGGGGATCCATATCTATCATCAGTACTTTATAGCCGCATTCCTGGAGCCCATTTGCCAGGCAAAGTGCTGTCGTCGTTTTAGCAACTCCACCTTTCTGGTTTGCTATCGATATCGTTATCATTCTCTTCTGCTTCGCCTCCTGATCGTTTATTTGTATTTATGATAATCATTTGTGTTTAATGATGTATTTTATATCATATCAGACTGCTCATTATTATATGTGGTTTTAAATCATATGTCAATTATTGTTCTTATATGTTAGTTGTACCAACATACTTATTTGATGTTGTATTTTTTATTTTTATTATACTTTGTACTCTCATTTTTTATTGTATTAGTCTTTTTATTTATAACCTAATTAATGTTTATATTTTTATTTCTATTTATGTTCTTATTAATTATTATTATTTTAAGTCGATGTCATATTCTTAATTGACTCTGTCATAGTTTACAAATAATAATTCTACGTTATATATGACATATTACTATAATTCATACTATAAGTTGTAATTATATTCAACGTTGTAGTTTAATATAAATTATATTTTCTAAATCTAATCTATATTTGACGTTAATATTATACATGTATATAAACATGATTTCTAAATCATAATCATCATTAAATTCACAAACATATTACTAATATAAATCATAGTAAAATTATTACTAGAATACAACCATATATTATACATCGAACATGATATATACGACTAATACTATAATCTACATTGACATAGATGTCAAATCATACAACATATAAAACGTCATAAATAAAATATAAATGAATATACGTATATAATAAACGCATACGATATTATAACACATATACAGCAAAACATCATACCTGACTTATAATAACATAACAAATAAATACATAACATCTAATACAAACAATGCATTAGTATAAAAATACAAACACTATATATATCGATACGTTACAACATGAGCCACAACATATGGAAGCTATAACCGGTAAGAGCAATAGACCAACATACCATGACTCCGGCTCTTGTCTGATTTCCTAAAAGTGGTACAATAGCAGGGCAGTAGTTAACTATTTAAGGATGAAAGAAATGACCAATCAGGAAAAGAAAAACTTTACAGATACCCTGGACAAGACCAGACAGCTTTTTAAAGAAAATAAACTGGATGAAGCCCAGAAGACGATAACAGCTCTGATCGACACATTTACAGATGATGATCCGCTGAAAGAGGATGATGAATGTCTGTATTTTGATTTCAAGACAGCGATAGAAGAGAGCATCTATAGAAATGAGGAGAAGCCACAGAAGAAGCTGAGACTTGCAGAAGTACCGGTTTCAAATGTATATCTGATCAGCGGCAGCATAGCAATGGAACAGGAAGACTATGCTACAGCACTCGAGAGAATGGAAGAGGCTATGGACTGGAATCCGATCAGTCCGGATATAGCGTTTGAGTACGCAGAAGTAGTAAAGCGGATGGGATCGGTAGATCAGTTTTTAGAGCTTACGAAGAGAATCTTCCCTCATATATATCTGGCTAGACAGCTGGCACATGCATACAGAAACATAGCTTACTATTATGAACAGAAGGATGAGACTACAAAAGCCATCGAGGCATTTTTCTATTCATTAGTATATGAAGACAATGACGCAGTAAAGCATGAGCTGGATGAGATCGGAAAGAATCTGACTAAGGAAGAGAAGACTATCAATATGTCAGAGTTCCCGAATGTATGTAAAAACGACGGGATACCATTCGGACCGGATAAGACAGTGGTACAGCTAGCTTATGTGACAGCACAGTATTTTGAGAAGGAGAATGATCCTATGAGATCATTTTACTTCTATAATATAGCGTATGAGCTGACAAGGGATCCGAAGGTAAAGGAAAAAGCTGACGAACAGAGAAAAAAGATGGACGAGGCAAAGACTAAATGAGTTCAAGGACGTTTGACTTCAGTGACACATCTGAAGAAAAAGTTGCAGTACCAAAAGGCGTTGCAGGAAAAGAAGCATTTTCATTCGACACGTATGAGCAGGATTCGACGACCGCAGATGAAAAACATCCTCTTCTTATTATAGAAGACAAGGCTAAGACTCTGGTGCATCATGTCAGCGGCAGATTTTACCGCTTCGATGAAAAAATGAGCTTCGAATACGGCAGATCATCAGATCAGCTATACGCTGCGATCAACGGGATAGATTCGAGATTTGTAAAGCTGATATATTGGCTGGCTGATAATCATACAGATGTCAGGCTATCCGGCCACATAGTGGGAGAAAATTACTGCGTTTATAAGATAAGGGCAGTAGACGCAGCCGGACTCAGGAGGCTTACTTCAGAGGATGGATTTTTACAGAATGTGATACAGAGGCTTATGGCATCCAAGCCGACGAAGGAAGAAAAGCACGATGATGAAGCCATAGAAGAAAAATCAGTTGCCGAAAAGATCCGGATGAGCGATGTGACCGGAATGGAGAATTTTCTCAAAGTGGCTTCGTCGGTTCTGCCAGAGAATATAGCAGTCTGGGCGAAGCGTAATCTGATGATGGCGAGATCGCAGAGCATAAGTCCTGATGAGAGACGACATGCGATGAGAGCCCTCTCGATGATGCTGAATATCCATTGGCAGGATGCATATTTTCCTGCAATAGACCCAGATGCTGCAAGAAAAGTGTTAGACGAGAACCTTTACGGCATGGATAAGGTCAAACAGCGCATTATAGAGACTATAATCCAGATAAACAGGACACACACGCTGCCTGCATACGGGCTGCTTCTCTGTGGTCCGGCAGGAGTTGGAAAATCTCAGATAGCCTATGCTGTAGCAAAGATACTGAAACTGCCTTGGACAGCTCTCGATATGAGCACGATAAATGATGCTGAAGCGCTTACAGGAAGTCCGAGAGTCTATTCTAACGCAAAGCCGGGAAAGATAATGGAAGCATTTTCAGATGCCGGATCATCAAATCTGGTCTTTATCATAAATGAGCTGGATAAAGCAGATGCAGGAAAAAGCGGAATGAGTCCTGCGGACGCGCTTCTTACTTTACTTGATAACCTTGGATTTACTGATAACTATGTGGAGTGTACGATCCCGACGAACGGTGTCTATCCTATAGCTACGGCGAACGATAAGTCAAAGATCTCAGATCCTCTGATGACCAGATTCGCAGTTATCGACATAGATGACTATACAGCTGACGAAAAACAGATGATATTCGAACGTTTTTCACTGCCGAAAGTACTTAAAAGGATGCAGATAAGACCGGAAGAGTGTGTGATAACAGATTCTGGCAGCAGAAAAGTAGTTGATATATATAAAGACCAACCGGGAGTAAGAGATCTCGAGCAGGCTGCAGAGCACTTGGCAGCGCATGCTCTGTACTTGATTGAGACGGCTCATGTATCAACTGTAAAATATGACGCAAAAGATGTAGAGAAAGTTCTATTAGATGAATAAAATTCAATAGTGTATTGAGATAAATGCATCTAAAAGTGTTGACTCTAGTATGATACAAGGGTTTAAAGTATACACAACAGCAAACGAAAAGGCAAAGGCGCCGGTACCTCTAAGGAGGTCCGGTGTTTTTTTGTTCTCATTTTTACAGTACCTGTTCTGATGAGTTTTCTATAATAGAAAGCATCTCAGACGGGAAGGAGGTCAGATGGATACTAAGATCGACTTTTTATATCTGAGTGAGCCTGACATGGTAAAGGCAGGAGTCAAAGACATGTCAGCCTGCATAGATTCTATGGAAGATATGTTAAAGCTCCTTAAAGCCGGGGACTATATGATGGGAGGAGAAAACCATAATTCACACGGATGCATGGTTACCTTTCCGGATGAACCTAAATTCCCGGGGATGCCAAAGAACACACAGGATCGCAGGTTCATGGCAATGCCAGCTTATCTGGGCGGAAAATACCAGATGGCAGGAGTCAAATGGTACGGATCCAATGTAGAGAATAAAGAAAAAGGTCTTCCAAGATCAATCCTTATGATGGTTTTAAATGATAAGGATACCGGAGCACCGCTCGCATTCATGTCAGCAAACCTCCTGTCAGCATACAGGACCGGCGGAATACCAGGAGTCGGAGCCAAGTATCTGGCAAGAAAAGATTCTGAAACGGCAGCAATTATCGGACCCGGAGTCATGGGAAAGACTTCACTTGCAGCATTTGCAGTGACCTGCCCGAAGCTTCATCGGGTAAATATCAAAGGAAGAGGCCGTAAGTCGATCGATTCCTTTATAGAATTTGTAAAGAAAGAGTATCCTCAGTTCGATGAGATAAATGTCTGCGAGACAGATGAAGAGGCCATTAGAGGAGCAGATGTCATAGCATTTACGACTACAGCGATGACAGATGATGATCCGAAGATCGTAGAGACTTATCCGTATATAAGTGGTGACTGGGTAAAGCCGGGGGCATTCATTTCAATGCCGTCTGCAGCCAGGTTTGATGATGATTATCTGAGCAAATGCAGATTTGTCGTAGATAACTACAAACTCTATGAAGCCTGGGCGAATGAATACCCTTATCCGACTTATCCGAAAATGGGCATCATCGGTTGTAAGTTCACAGATCTCGTCCACGAAGGAAAGAATAAGCTCTCCGATATCACAGAGATCACCGATATAATCGAAGGCAAAGCACCAGGAAGAAAATCAGACGATGAAGTGATCGTCTATTCGGTCGGCGGCATGCCAGTCGAGGATGTGGCCTGGGGCTGTTCAGTCTACAGGAGAGCATTAAAAGAAGGCATCGGGGTCAAACTCAATCTCTGGGATAAGCCGGAGATGGCATAACTGAATAAGAAGGCACAACGGCGTGCGTATAAGCATATGTATTCATATACTAATACTTATACGCATATTTTATTATAATAAATTATGCGAATGGAGGAAAACAAAATGGCTGGACTCAGTAAGATCGAAGTAATCTGCGATATGTCAAAATTCGCAGCTATAAAGAAAGAATTATCAGAGCTCAAGGTTGGAGGAATGACCTTCACGCAGGTCTTAGGCTGCGGCGTAGAAAAGGGAACAAAAGAGTATGAGGTAGATGAAAACTACGAGATGGAGCTTCTCCCGAAGATCCAGGTGTCGGTCGTAGTTGACACAGAAAGAGTAAAGAGGATCACCGATGAGCTTCTAAAGACACTCTATACCGGACACATCGGTGATGGAAAAATCTTTGTCTACAGCCTCGATAACGTGATCCGTGTAAGAACCGGAGACGAAGGAACTGACGCACTATGACCGAAAGCTTCGAGATGAGAACAAGCGAAGTTCGAATCCTAAGCGAGGTCGTTCTTTGAGATTAGCGAGAACGAGTCAGTAGACGAGGTTCAAGCTTAACGAAAAGAACTTCCTTAATTTAAAAGGAAGAAAATTTATGGAAGAAAAAAAACTAGGACTTAGAAATGTCATATCGGTTTCGGTCGGGCTTGTTATAGCGACGAGCACCTTAGTCCAGTTAGGACAGGGTGCCGGACAGGCAGGAGTCATTTTCATACCGGCGATGATCATAGCTTGCCTTTTTAATATGATCACTATGGCGACACTGGCGGAGCTGAATGCGATAATGCCGAATGTGACCGGAGGACTTGCACAGTACACGTTGGCAGGGATAGGACCTATACCTACTATAGTTCTTATGGTAGGAGGCTACATGGTATCAAATATTTTATCATGTGGAGTTGAAGCCTCGATCTTCGCATATGCGATGGGGTCAGTGCTGGGGCTTCCGATACCTAATTATTTCTGGGTAGTGATCGCATCAGTTATCATCCTTATCGCAAACCTACGTGGAGTAGATATGTTTGCAAAGATCCAGGATCTCGTAAGCTACCTGATGCTCGGCTCGATGCTTGTCATGGGAATACTCGGAGCCCTGAAGCTCGGCACTGGAAAAATAGTCAGTCAGCCTATGGTAGTAGGACATCAGACACCGCTTTCTGTCGTATCTCTAACAGCTATAGCATTCTGGCTCTTCATCGGAGCTGAATACGCTATCCCGATTTCAAAGGATGTAAAAAACGCGAAGAGGAATGTACCGCTAGGAATGTTCATGGGGCTTGGCATTATCTGTATAGTCCAGATAATCATGATCTTCGGCTTCCATAATTACACTTCATGGGACGACCTGATGAATTCTGCAGCACCTCACCTGCTGTATGGCGAATCTCTTTACGGAAAAGCAGGTCAGATATGGATGTGCATAGTATCGGGACTTGCGGTAGTCAGCACGCAGAACTCGACAGTGCAGGGGCTTTCGGAAATTTTTGCAGGAATGAGCCACACGAACCTGATGCCGCAGTTCTTCGGAAAGATGAATAAAAATAAGGTGCCATACATCGGCTGCTGGATGATCACCATCGGAATCCTGATCTGTGCATGGATCTCTCAGAATTCATCAGACAGGATCAGCTTCCTGATCCAGGTAGGTTCGATATTCTGGATGGCATCATACGCCACAGCAAATATAGATCTCCTGGTATTCAGGCACAGGCTTCCGAAGGCACCGAGAAACTTCAAGATACCGCTTGGACCAATCCTTCCGTGTATCAGCATTGCCGGAATCATTTTTATGATAGCGAATATCTCGACTGATCCGGTAGAGAGAAATCAGATACTTTTAGTTACGGCGATCATCACCGCGATACTATTTGTATATTCGATATTCTGGATAAAGCTAAAAATGCATATTCCGCTTTTTAAAGCTGTTCCAATGGAAAAAGTATTAGCTATGGAAAACCCGATGTATTACAAGGTTCGTAAATATCGTGGCATCTGGAAGTAAGGAGGAAAAGAAATGGACAGAATTAAAAATCACCCAATCCTCGGAGAGAGTCCTGAAGGTAAATTAGTGAATTTTACCTATGATGGAAAAACACTTCAGGGATATGAAGGAGAACCTATAGCAGCAGCGTTAAGAGTAAACGGTATAATGATACACCGTTACACGGCAAAAAGGCATGAGCCACGTGGAGTCTTCTGTGCGATAGGCAGATGTACGGACTGTGTAATGGTAGTAGACGGACAGCCGAATGTCAGAACATGCATTACGCCGCTAAGAGAAGGCATGAAGGTACAGACGCAGGATGGTGTAAAACCTCTTGAAGTGAAGGATTAAGGAGGCACACGATGGAAGTATTAAGAAAAGAACTTATAGTAGTGGGCGCCGGTCCTGCAGGACTTTCGGCAGCTATAGAAGCAGCTAAGTGTGGTGTTAAAGCTACAGTCTTTGATGAGAACGCAGCACCTGGCGGACAGCTCTTCAAGCAGATCCATAAATTTTTCGGATCGAAAGAGCATAAGGCAAAAATCAGAGGATTCCGCATCGGACAGGAGCTTTTAAAAGAAGCTGAAAAGGCTGGAGTCGAGGTAGTATTAAATGCTACAGTCTTAGGCCTCTATCCTGAGAAGGAAGTTCTCGTACAGCAGGGAGAAGAGGTAAAGCACTACAAGGGAGACGCCGTTCTCGTAGCTACAGGAGCTGCCGAGAACATGGTAAACTTCCGTGGCTGGACTCTTCCGGGGGTTATCGGAGCCGGAGCCGCACAGACCATGATGAACCTGCACCATATAAAGCCGGGCAACAGGATCCTGATGCTTGGAACAGGAAACGTAGGACTCGTCGTATCGTTCCAGCTGATGCAGGCGGGCTGCGAGGTCGTAGCACTTGCAGATGCAGCTCCGAAGATCGGCGGCTACGGAGTTCATGCCGCAAAGGTAGCCCGTACCGGAGTTCCGTTTTATCTCTCACATACGATAAAAGAAGTCGAAGGAAAGGACTGCGTTACAGGAGTAACGATAGCTCAGGTCGACAGCCATTTCCAGTTCATTCCTGGGACAGAAAAGCACTTTGATGTCGATACAGTCTGTGTCGCCGTTGGCCTTTCACCTATGGCTCAGCTGTTAAAAATGGACGGCATCGAGATGGATACTTCGACCGGAGGTTTTGTACCGAAGTGCGATGAAGTCGGTGCTACTTCAATCCCTGGTATTTACGCAGCCGGTGATGTGGCAGGTATCGAAGAGGCTTCATCGGCTATGATCGAAGGCAGGATGAGCGGCGCAGCAATAGCTGAGTACTTAGGCTATACAGATGCAGCAACGAAAGAATCGAGAGAAAAAGAACTCGAGAAATCACTTGATTCCTTAAGACAGGGAATGTTCGCACCGAAGAACCGTGGAAAAAAGATAGAAAAGACTGATGAGGGAATTCCGGTTTCAGAGAGCCTTCTTACTAAAGGATATGTAGCAGATGAGGAGATCACCAGATTCCCTGGATTCAGAAAACAGGTTAAAGTACATCCGGTCATCGAGTGTACTCAGAATATCCCGTGTAACCCTTGTCAGGATGCCTGCAAGAAGGGATGCATTTCGATCGGAGATAACATCACTTCACTTCCTATTTCAGTCGAAGGCAGTGAGTGTATCAACTGCGGTATGTGCGTAGCCAGCTGTTCAGGACAGGCTATTTTCCTTGTAGCAGAAGATACAGAGCCGGGCTTCGGTGAAGTGACGATCCCGTATGAGTTTTTACCACTGCCTGAAAAAGGTGATAAGGGATACGGACTTTCAAGAAGCGGTCAGAAGCTCTGTGATGTAGAGATAACCAATGTCCGCACATCGAAGGCATTTGACGGAACGAATCTCGTAACGATGAAAGTTCCGATGGAATATATCGATAAGGCTCGTTTTTACAAGGCTAAGTAAGGAGGATTGCATATGTTGGATATCGAAGAAAAATTAAAAGAGATCGGCCCTTACGTGCCTGAAGATGATGATGACTTATTAGTCTGTCGCTGTGAGGAAGTCACAAAGGGAGAGATCAGAAAGGCTCTGCATGAGGGAATCACGACTATAGAAGAACTCAGAAGACTTCTTCGCTGCGGAATGGGACTCTGCCAGGGACAGACTTGCGGAACCCTGACGAGAAGGCTTGTAGCTAAGGAGCTTAAAATAAAGCCGAATGACGTAACTCTCGCCACAGCCCGTACACCGATGAGACCGGTGGATATGGGAATCGGCGGAAACGACAGAGGCCTTGAAAAGGATGCAGAGATCGGAGGTTTACGATGAAGACTACAGCAGACGTTATCATAATCGGCGGCGGCATCGTAGGCTGCGCCAGTGCTTATTATCTGAAGAAAAAAGGTGTAAAGGATATAATCGTTCTTGAAGGAAGCCCGTCGATAGGACATGGCGCTTCGAGCCGTAACGGCGGTGGTGTCCGTCAGTCGGGACGTGATCCAAGAGAACTCGGGCTTGCCATGACAGCTGTACAGAAATTCTGGCCGACACTATCTGAGGAGCTCGGACGTGACGTCGAGTACACCCAGAAAGGAAACCTTCGTTTAGGAAAGACTGAGGCTCATATAAAAAAGCTGACAGCACTTAAAGAGAGCTGTGAAGCTGGCGGTCTGAAGCTCGATATGATATCGGGTGATGAAGTAAGAAAAATAGCTCCGTGTATGTCAGAGGATGTCATCGGTGCCAGCTTCTGCCCGACAGACGGACACGCAAACCCGCTTGTCGCTACACTTGCGTACTATATGAAGGACTTGGAGCTTGGCGTCAGATTTTTCACAGAAGCCTTTGTAGACCGTCTGGAAAAAGTACACGACAAAGTAAGAAAAGTAGTCTTAAAGGATGGCACTGTATTCGAAGCAGGAGATATAATCCTTGCAGCCGGATATGATTCGAGAAGGATCATGAACAGTGTAGGACTCGACATACCGATGCAGAAATACGTGGACTGCGCCCTGGTCACAGAGATGGAACCGGAGATGTTCCCTCAGATGCTGGGTACAGCAGCGGCTGATTTCTACGGACATCAGACAAGACACGGCTCATTCGTATTCGGAGCAGAGTCAGGACTTGAAGGATATATAGATGTTGCAGATCCGAATGATATGAGAGTCCAGCACCCGGCTACGCTCGGAGCAAGCTGCCGCGCCATCGAGAGCTGGATTCCGGCACTTGCAAAGGCAAAGATAGTCCGCAGCTGGACCGGAATCCTTGACCTGACCAAAGACGGTGTCTGTGTACTTGGCAGACCGAAGGAAGCGGACGGCCTGATCCTCGCCTGTGGTTTCAACGGTCACGGTTTCGGAACAGCTCCTGCCGTCGGCTACATCATGGCCCAGACAGTAGTTGGAGAAAAGCCAATCACCGACATCGAACCACTCAGGTACGAGAGATTTTACGAGATCTGATAAATTTTTCTTATAGAGATTACCCTTCAGAAACAGCTGGAGGGTATTTTTTAGTTGCGTCTGATTATCTGCAAAGGTAAAATACATAGTAGGTGTGATAGCGCACACACTTGCAGACACTATGAAGCGTTTCTGACCTTCGCAATCTCAGTAGCTGTCGTATCACCTATACCTGAAAGCTCATTAGTCTTTATCAGAAGGAATTTATCGTAAATGGCGATGACTCTTCCAACGCATATCATGGCGGCAAAGGTGCCGACGTTTACGCCCACGATGTGACCAGAGCTTAGAAGCCCGATCAGCAGGGTAGTAGCAACACAGCCGATATCAAAGGTATTTTTCACCAGGCCGGCATCCCCGAAATTCAGTTTAAAAACAAGTGAAAATACATACGGGATAGATATGATTGGCGTAACGCCGAGACCGGATTTCGTATTACTGATGATTCCAAGCGCGAGTACTACAAAACCCATGATATACATGGTAAATCTGAATATTTTTTTGTTCTTCATGAAAAAATTGCCTCCAAACGAACTTTTCTATTTTAAGCTTGTCATGGTATAATGTAAAGCAGTCTGAAAAGATTTAATGGAGATTTTATGCATATTGAAATAAACGGGAAAAATATAGAATATACATTGACCCGCCGTAAGGGAATGAAGTCTATAAGGATCCGCCTTGGTGAGGATGGGGCTCTGTGCGTGTCAGCTCCCTATGGTGTTTCGAAAGCATATATCGAGGATCTGATCAGAAAAAATATCGGGTCATTGGAACAGGGTAAGAAGCAGACCGATGAAGCGCACAAGAGATGGGAAAAATTCGTACAGGATAAATTAAGAGAGGTGCCTGACTGGACTGTGAAGCGATATGGAGATGATATAGTAGCGGGCAGACCTTATGAGAAAGGTAGTGTTTTTAATGGGCTTCCTCTGGTGACGACACAGCTGGAGTTTCAGAATATGTTCTGGAAAGCTTATAAGATATTCAACGCAGATCATCCGATTTTTGTGACAGGTGTCACTTTACGGAAAATGAAAAGCCGGTGGGGCTCATGCCGCCCGAAGGCAGGCCGGATGACTTTTAACCTGCTGTTACTCTATGTGCCCGAAGAATGTGCCAGGTATGTGATCTACCACGAGCTCTGCCATTACCTGGAACTCAATCATTCCAGACACTTCTGGGCCCACGTCGCAGAGTACGTCCCAGATTACAGAAGGATAGAAAAAGAGATGAACGAGTACGGCCGGATACTGATAGACCACTGTATGTAAGGCGTTTCACTAAAAGAATAAGGAGACATAAATGAAACAGACTTGGAAACCAGGAAATATGCTTTATCCTCTGCCGGCAGTACTGGTATCGACACGAGGAAGTGATGGCAGAGATAATCTGATGACAGCAGCCTGGACAGGGACTATCTGTACGAACCCGCCTATGCTTTTTATCTCAGTCAGAAAGAGCCGCTATTCATATCAGGCTCTGCATGAGACAGGTGTATTCGGGATAAATCTGACAACAGAAAAGCTGGTTCGTGCAACAGATTACTGCGGAGTAGTAAGCGGAAGAGAGCACGATAAGTTTAAGGAATGCCATCTGACAAAGGAGAGGGCTGACCAGATTCCTGTGGCACTTGTAGCAGAAAGCCCGGTGACTATTGAGTGCCGCATTACTGAGGAAAAAGAGCTCGGTTCACATGTGATGATGATAGCAGACGTCCTCAGTGTCCACGCAGACGAGAAGTATATGGATGAGAAAGGCAGATTTGCTCTGGAGAAAGCTCATCCGATAGTGTATTCTCATGGCACATATTTTTCTCTGGGAAAAGGCCTGGGAAGATTTGGATTTTCTGTAAAAAAGAAATAATTTTTTGTAACTACATGGCCTTTTCTTTGTGAAGGATATCGAAGTAACGCTTCGTCTCTCTGGCGCAGACACCTGATAGGGCGAGTAGTCCTATCAGGTTAGGTATTGCCATAAGACCATTGAAGATATCGGCTAATGTCCAGACGAATGAGACGGTCATGTAAGGCCCGATGAATACGCAGAAGATGTAGAGCCACCTGTAGGCGCGGATCACCTTCGGTCTGTCGCCGACCAGGTACTCGAGGCATCTCTCACTGTAGTAGTTCCATCCGAGGATAGTAGTCGATGCGAAAAATACGAGGCATATCATCAGAAGGAATGACGCTGCCTTCTGCGGGAATGGAAGTCCCTCGCCAAAGGCTCTGGCAGTGACCTGTACTCCCTTGAGACCCACATTCCATGAAGAGGTCATGATGATCGCAAGTCCTGTCATCGAGCAGATGACTATTGTGTCTATGAAGGTACCAAGCATAGAGATAAGTCCCTGCTCTGCCGGATAGTCTGTAACGGCAGCTGCTGCTGCGATAGGAGCGGAGCCTAAGCCGGCCTCATTTGAGAAAATACCTCTTGCGATACCGCTCCTCATCGATACTATGATAGTTCCCAGGACTCCGCCGCTTATGGCACGGATACCGAAGGCTCCTTCGAATATCTGGACAAAAGCGTCCGGCAGTTTCGTGATATTAGTGATGATAAGTATCAGAACAGTCGCTACATAGAGGATAGCCATGAATGGGACTATCTTTTCAGCGACAGCAGAGATACGCTTCAGACCTCCGATGATGACAAGCGCTATACATACAGTCAGCACGATACCGGCGATTATAACCGAGACAGAAGTCTGCTGACCAAAGACTGATACAGTGACCTTATCATCGGGGTCGAAAAATCCCTTGACGGCACTGGTGATACCGTTTATCTGTGTAAAGGTACCGATCCCCATGAGGCCTACGCAGACTCCGAAGAATGCGAATATCTTCGCAAGCCATTTCCATTTCTCTCCCATACCTTTTTCTATATAATAGAACGGACCTCCGATGATGTGTCCGTCTTTGCCCTGCTGTCTGTAGTGGACGGCGAGCGTACATTCGGTGAATTTAGTAGCAGTGCCAAAGATAGCTGCAAGCCACATCCAGAACATGGCTCCCGGACCTCCGGCGACTAAAGCAGTAGCGACTCCTACGATATTCCCGGTTCCGATAGTGGCTGAGAGAGCAGTACAGAGGGCAGCAAACCCGCTGACTTCACCTTTTTTGTCAGTTTTTTCATCCTTGGAAAACAGGTTCTTAAATGCCTGCCCGAAACCGCGGAACTGTATTCCTCTGAGTCTTATCGTAAGAAAAATACCGGTTCCGAGGATAAATACCATCAGAGGTATTCCCCAGACGTGGTTATCTACAGTCTCCAGGAAGTCAGTGAACGATTTCATTGTGAATGGTTTCATTTTTGATCCTTTTTCTTTTTCCTTTTCCTGATTAAATTAGTGCCACACGAAAGTATAGCACAAACAGTCTTTAAGCGCCACCTCTGACAGGAAGCTGCAGCTCGGTCAGGTATTCTGACACATCTGAAGTCTCATAACGGTCAATGTGACAGAATTCTATCGGGTCTCCGGCAGGACTTAGTTTATTAGCCTCACAGTAATAGAGCATATCTGAAAAGTATTTTCTCGTCTGTGAAAATTCGCCTCGGTAGGAGAGCGATAAGTATTTTCCCTCAGGCAGGCTAAAATTACTCTCGTATTTTAAGTAGTCGGAATAAAAGAAGACTGCCTTTGTGGTATAGTCATCCTCGCTGTCTATCGATGAGGTATCGAGGATATAACAGTCACAGGTTCCGATCGTAGTTACTTTCTGCTCAGAGCTGCTCGTAAATTCAGCAAGCCGGTAGTTTATTTCGTTGTCCGGCATGTCGTCTTCAGTGATCAGAAGACATTTGCGCTCCGGCAGGTCGAGAAGGGTGATATGACCTGAAGTGTCGAGACTTAGAGACTCATTTATCGAGCGGAGTCTTGAATTTATATTTGCTTTTATGTCCATCAGGTGTCGGATCTTTTCATCGATCACAGATGACTCCTTCTGTAGCATCTTCGTCACATGGCTCAAGTTCCGGTCTTTTTCAAATTCTAGGATCTCTTCAGTCGAAAATCCGATATCTAAAAGCTCACGGATGGTGTTCATAGTCCTGATGTCATCTAAGGTATAGAGCCTGTAGTTATTTTCTTCGTTTCTTACCGGGTGAAGCAGGCCCACCTTTTCGTAGTACCTGATCGAATCGACTCCGATGTGAAAGAGTTTTGATATCTCGCCTATCTTAAATAATCCATTGCTGTCCATATATTTCCTTTACTGTCTGTACGGATCTACTTTATATAATACGCGGCTCTTTCCTGGCTCGAGTACAGTCCTCTCTTTCCACTGCAGAAAAATGAGAAGGCACTCGCCAGCAAAAAGAACGGCGCCGTTCCTGTCCCGAATATCTCGATCCCTATGGCAAAGGCTGTAAGCGGACAGTTGGTGACTCCGCAGAAAAGTGAGACCATTCCCAGAGCGCAGGCCATGGCAGGTGAAAGCCCGAGGAGATTTCCGAGAAAAGCACCGAGTGCTGCTCCGATGTAAAAAGACGGTACGATCTCGCCGCCCTTGTATCCGGCGTAGACTGAGAGCAGGGTAAAAATCATTTTGATAAGAAACTGGGGAGGAAAGACTTTCCCGTCCAGGAAGGCAGGTATCTGCTCGACTCCGGCTCCGTTATATGTCTGCCCCGGGAAAACAAATGAAAGGACTAAGACTATGGCACCGAAGACCAGAGCACGGAGATATTTGTTCTTTAACCAGTCAGAGGTTAATTTACTTCCTTTAGCTAACAGATAGCAGAAGAGCATTGCCACAAGCCCGGCAGCTATGGCGATGACTGTGGCTTTAAGCAGGTTGACAGGGGATGCGGCTACGGTGCCGTTTAAGTCAAGCCGCATGTCAGGAGCGCCGAGTTCTCTTGCGATAAATCTCGCTATATAGGCGGAGATGACCGAAGGCACAAAGCAGATCAGGTTCAGCTTACCGACTATAGCGATTTCTATCGAAAAAATAGCAGCCGCCATCGGCGTGCCGAAAAGCGAAGAAAAGCAGGCACTCATTCCGATGCAGGCACAGAGACTTTTTTCTCTGTCAGGAATTCTAAACAGCTTTCCGGTATTATATCCGACAGATCCGCCGAGCTGCAGGGCTGCGCCCTCGCGTCCGACAGATGCTCCGCACAGATGTGAGAATACCGTTGAGATAAAAATGGCCGGAGCCATTTTTATGGAAACCGGGGTATCTGAGTGGGCGGCTTCGAGTACACGGTTAGTACCGCCGTCATCTTCATTTCGTAAAACCCTGTAAAGAAGAGCTATGAGTATGGCTCCTACCGGGAGCAGAAAGAGAAACTCTGAATGAGCCTGTCTGATCGCCGTGGCTCCTTTGATACACAGATAAAAGAGACCTCCGGCAATTCCCAAAATGATTCCGATTAAAATAGATAGCGCTGTTATCCGCGCCATAATGATTATTTTTTTCATATGTGTATTATAACAGACTTTTGCTGTATAATGAAACATGAAAAACGGACAGACCTTTTTTAAAAAAAATATGCAAGGAGAACAGATGCTAAGAGTTACATTCATACATCACAGTGCATTCGTCGTGGAGACAGATACAAAGCAGATGGTATTCGATTATTTCCCGGCTGGTACATATAACGATGTGGTATTTCATGGAAAGGAACCGGTATTCTCGGCGGAAAAACCGGTCTATGTATTTGCGTCGCACAGTCACAGGGACCATTTTTCTCTTGAGGTGCTCAAGTGGGGTGAGAAGCGGCCGGATGTACGGTATATTTTTTCAAAGGATATAAGACTCGGGAAAAATTACCTGGCAAGGAATGGATTTGATCCGGCGATAAGAGAGAGGATCAAGTTCATAGGTGCTATGGCAGATTACGAGACGGGCGACCTGAAAGTACATACTTTATTAAGTAATGATGCGGGGGTGGCATTTGTAGTCGAGACAGATGGGCTCCGGATCTATCACGCCGGGGATCTTTCAGTCTGGAATGTCGGTGAAAACGGCCAGGAAGTGTACCGGGACATATATACAGGCGGCTATAAAAAGCAGATCAGGCATCTGGAAAACAAACACATAGACATAGGCTTCGTGGTTCTCGACCCGAGGATGGGAGCAGGAGCTTATGCGGGTATAGACTATTTTGCGGAGACTGTGGACTGTGACCTGATCTTCCCGATGCACTGCTGGGAAGACTATTCCATTATAGAAAAATGTAAACGCCGCCCGCAGATGGCGAGATTTAAGGATAAGATCGTAGATATCGACCGGGATAATATAATCTACGATATAGACTAATTTAAGTAAGTAAATGGAGAAACATATGACTGATCAACACAAAAGACGCCGTCGCAGGAGAGTTCACAGAAGACCTCCTAAGAAAGATCATAGGAAGCTAAGAAATGGCCTGTTAATAACTCTGGGATGCCTGGTTGCCTGTTACCTGGTATTCGTATTCAGCCCGATCCCTATCGTAGCCAAATGGCGGGAGATCTACATCGAGACAGCTATGACCACTAATTCACACAAGTGGCTGGCGACCATGTTCATACCGCATTCGATAATTGATGAGGTTATGTCTCAGCGGCAGGCACAGGAGGCTGATCAGAAGAAGCTCGAAAGTACCTGGGATGATAATGCAGAACCAGTGCAGACTCCTGAAGTAAAGCAGGAAGATACTGAGAAGAAGGAGTTCTTTGATAAATACTGGGAGCTGGATTCGGACTCTTTTAAGGAGTACCTTTCTGCAAACAGTTACCTGCTTGCAGACGGTTATGATGATCTTGATATCGATAATCTCGATCACAGTGCAAAGATCCTTACTACAGAGGGCGATGAGATCCTGGCTGTAGATGCTGCTAATAATACGATCCTTATCGGAGTAAAGGGAGATGGATATGTAGGCAAGCTGGCCATCGTAAAGGATATAGACCAGGTCAGTGTAAAGACTTCGAGACATATAGGATCCTACGGTGAGACTGCCGGTGTATATGCCAGGAGATATGATGCTGAGGTCGTGATCAATGCGAGCGCTTTCCGCGATGTCGGCGGACATGGAAGCGGCGGGACTATAAGGGGAGCCTGCGTTCTCGATGGAGCTGAGACAGGCACTCCAGAAAACAGATTCTGGAAATTTGCCGGCATAAAAAATGACGGAAGAATGTACATAAGCAATTATTACACTACCGATATAAGCGACTACAGATGGGGACTTGAATTCTACCCGGCTCTTATAGTAGACGGGAAAAATGTAGTCGACGGTACTTTCGGCATGGGTATCCAGCCTAGGACGGCTATAGGCCAGAGTGAATCCGGAGATTTTATGATGCTCATAGTAGATGGGCGCCAGGTCGGGTATTCATTAGGCTGCACAGTCTCTGACTGTGAGGGAATACTTGCGCGTTACCATGCCTATCAGGCTACGAATCTCGATGGCGGCAGTTCGGCGATCATGTGCTACAAGGGGAAACAGATCACAAAGCCGTCCAGTGTCAGCTCACTTGGACGTTTTCTGCCAAATGCACTGGTCGTGGAAAAGAAACGATAATTTAACTAAATTAAGCTAAAAATTACTTGACAAAAATAACTTAACAAAGCATAATGAGACTAGCTAATAAATCTATGCAGGCATTGGCTTATTCATTATGGAGGACAGTTATGACTGAAGAAGTAAGAAAGAGATACCAAGAATGGCTTGATGATTCGTATTTTGACAAGGAGACAAAACAGGAGCTTAACAGTATATCGGGAGATGAGGATGAGATAAATGACCGTTTCTACAGGGATCTGGAGTTCGGAACCGGAGGCCTGAGAGGGGTGCTGGGTGCCGGAACCAACAGAATGAACGTCTATACCGTAAGGAAGGCGACACAGGGACTGGCAAACTACATAAAGAAACAGCACGGAGAAAACGAAGGTGTAGCGATAGCCTATGATTCCAGGATCATGTCGTCGGAGTTTGCGAAGGAAGCAGCTCTCTGTCTTAATGCAAATGGTATTAAGAGCTTTATATTCCCGTCGCTTCGGCCTACTCCGGTACTGTCATTTACAGTAAGATCATTGCACTGCATAGCTGGTATCGTGATCACAGCGAGCCACAATCCACGTGAGTATAATGGCTATAAAGTATACTGGGAGGACGGCGCGCAGATCACCCCTCCACATGATAAGAATATCATGGCAGAAGTCAGAGGGGTTAAGGAATTTTCTGATGTAAAGACGATGGACGAGGAGAACGCGAGGGTAGCTGACCTGTATCACGTGATAGGCTATGAAGTGGATGATGTCTATATAGCAGAGCTTAAAAAGCAGTCAGTCCACCCTGAAGTGATAAAAGAGATGTCAGATGACTTTACTATAGTCTACACTCCACTTCATGGAACAGGAAATGTATTTGTCAGACGGGTGCTTAAGGAACTCGGTTTTAATAAAGTATATACTGTACCGGAGCAGGAGAAGCCGGATGGGAATTTTCCGACAGTTGCTTATCCTAACCCTGAGTCGCCAAAGGCTTTTGAACTGGCACTTAAATTAGCCAAAGAGAAGAATGCTGATCTGGTGCTGGCAACGGATCCGGATGCGGACAGACTCGGAGTCTACTGCAAGGATACGGTAAATGGCGGCTATATCAGTTTTACCGGGAATATGTCCGGAGTACTTATCGGAGAGTATCTCCTCAGAGAAAGGAAGACCACAGGCAGTCTGCCATCAGATGCGGCTGTAGTAGAGACTATAGTGACTACTGACATGCTGAAGGCCATAGCTTCTGACTATCAGGTGTATCTGACTGAGGTGCTGACAGGATTCAAGTATATCGGCGAACAGATAAAGCTGTTTAAAGAGACAGGCAGCCATGAGTTTATTTTTGGAATGGAAGAAAGCTATGGCTGTCTGGCAGGGACTTATGCCAGAGATAAGGATGCGCCTGTAGCCGTAATGCTCCTTTGTGAGGCAGCATGCTGGTACAAAAAGCATGGAAAGACACTGTGGGATGCAATGGAAGACCTGTATAATAGATATGGATATTACCGTGAGACGCTGGCTACTCTGACTAAGACCGGTGAGGATGGCGCATCGGCTATCCGTGCCATGATGGAAAAAATGCGTAGTGACCCGGTAGAGGAGCTGGGAGGTTATAAAGTCCTTGCATTGCGAGACTATAAGTCTGGTATCAGGAAGGATTTTTTAACAAAAAATGAAAGTAAATTAACCTTGCCACAGTCAGATGTGTTATACTATGAACTGTCGGATAATGCATGGTGCTGTGTCCGTCCATCGGGAACTGAACCAAAGATAAAGTTCTATATGGGAGTTAAGGGTACTGACCTTGGGGATGCTGACGCCAGACTGGAGGAGCTGAAAAAAGCCATGCTCGAGTTTGGAGAGAACTAAAAGCATGAGTTAAAAAGGAGGATTTATGTCAAAATCAGTAACGCTTGCGGATATCGCAAAGCAGGTAGGGGTATCCACAGTTACAGTGTCGAAGGCGCTGTCGGGACAGAAGGGGGTCAGTGACGAGGTCAGATTTCAGATAGAACAGACAGCAAAGGAACTGGGCTATGAGAAAAGAGCACGGATCCGCAGGGAGCGCTCGACACCGGGAAGCTATAATATCGGTGTGCTGATAGCTGAACGCTATATGGGAAAATACTCATCTTTCTATGTGAAGATGTTCCAGGAAGTGGCCTCTTATGCTGTTAGCAGCGGAAGCTTTGCCTTCATGGAACCGGTATCTGAATTCGATGAGATGAACCTGCATATGCCAGTCCTGGTGCAGGAGGGCAAGGCAGACGGCATAATCGTAATCGGAAAATTAGCCGATGATTATCTGAAGCAGCTAAAGACTCAGAGCGGAGTTCCTGTGATATACATGGATTTTTCTACCATGGAGAGCGGAGCTGAGGCAGTTATCTCAGACAGCTTTTATGGAAGCTACTTTATGACGAACTATCTGTTTGACAAGGGGCATGAAAAGATCGGCTTTGTCGGAACTGTAAATGCTACAGAATCGATCACAGACAGATTTTTAGGCTACATGAAATCCCTTATGGAACACAGGCGCTCTACAGAAGATGCTATAGTGCTTGAAGACCGGGATATAGAGACGGGTGAGATAGATGAGGACAGATTTTTTAAGCTGCCTGTAAAAAAGGAGATGCCGACAGCATTTGTCTGCAACTGTGACATCACAGCGAGTGCCCTGATACATAAACTGAGGACGAAGGGCTACAGAGTGCCGGATGATGTCTCAGTAGTCGGATACGATAACTATATATACCCAGGCATCTGTGATATAGGCATCACCACTTATGAGGTCGATGTGCGGAGCATGTCGCAGAAAGCAGTTCACATGATGCTGCATAAACTGGAGGGAAAGCCATATCATGGTGGAGTACAGATAGTAGATGGCAGGATCATAGAAAAGGATTCAGTAAAGGAAATCCTGAGACCACAGTTTATACCAGAAGAACGCGGTAATACAGTTCTTCATTAAAGAGAAAATATGCACCAGACAGGAGACAGATTTACTTGATTGGTCTCCTGCTTTTTTAATACTTAATTTAGCTAATAAAGCAATAAATTAAGCTAATTAACTGTGCATTTTTAACAAATAATAGCTAATTAAATTGGTAAAAACGCCTAAAATAACAAAAATCTAATGATTCTGCTTGACTAAATTAAGCTAGAGAGTATAATTAAATTAGCTTCAAAAGAAGCAAGCAAACAGATTAACTTAATAGTCCATATGAAGGAGGAACTAAAAATGAAGAAGAGGTTATTAGCATTTACACTTTGTGCAGCAATGTGTATTTCAATGGCGGCATGCGGCAGTTCTGAAAGCAAGAACAGCAGTGGCAACGCAGGCGGAAAGTCAGATCTGACTTATTCGAGCATAAAGCTAGGCGAAGACACCGACCTGAAGGCCACGGTCACTGTATTAAACCACAGAACTGATATGGCATCAGATGATTACGGCGGAAAGACATGGAAAGAGTATATCGCGGATTTTAATAAAGAGTATCCGAATATAAAGATAGACCTGAATGCAGATACCAACTATGCAGATGATTCACTCACACATCTTCAGTCAGGCGATTATGAAACCGTCATGATGATACCGGCTGTTGATAAATCAGATCTTTCGACTTATTTTATGCCACTTGATACCATAGATAATATGGAAAAGGAAATCAACTACGCACATACCTGGGAATACGACAAAGAAGTATATGGAGTTCCTTCCACAGCAACTACTCAAGGCATAGTTTATAACAAGAAGGTTTTTGAAAAAGCGGGAATCACGGATCTTCCTAAGACTCCGGAGGACTTCATCGCAGACCTTCAGAAGATCAAAGATAACACGGATGCCATCCCACTTTATACAAACTACGCAGCCGGATGGACAATGGGTGCCTGGGATGCATACATCGGCATCAATGCTACAGGAGATCCGAAGTATATGAATCAGGAGCTGGTTCACACAAAGAATCCGTTTAATGATCCGGGCGATGACACTCATGCTTATAACGTCTATAAGATCCTTTACGATGCAGTTTCAAAGGGACTTACCGAGGAAGACTACACGACTACAGACTGGGAAGGCTGCAAGGGAATGCTTAACAACGGCCAGATCGGCTGCATGGTATTAGGCTCATGGGCTTATCCTCAGATGGAGGCCGCAGGAGATCACGGTGATGATATCGCATATATGCCTTTCCCTATGACAGTAAACGGCAAGCAGTATGCGTCAGCCGGAGCTGATTACTCATATGGTATTAACGTACATGCATCTGATACTGAGAAAAAAGCAGCTCTTATCTTTGTAAAGTGGATGACAGACGAATCAAAGTTCTCATATAACGAGGACGGCCTTCCGGTATCTAAGAAGGATACAGATACAAAGCTGAAATTCGATGGAGTAGAGTTCGAGGAGGATGAGCCGGCTCTCGATGGAGAAGAGGACTATCTGAACGACATGAATTCTGAGTCAGAGCTGAACTTCAACAACGGCGGAAATGATAAGGTTCAGGCGATAGTAGAGCACGCTTCCAAGGGCGATGAATCATTCGACGATATCATGAAAGAGTGGAACCAGAAGTGGAGTGACGCTCAGGAAGCTAACGGTATAGAAGTAAAGTAAACAGGAGGCAGTATTATGTCAGAGGCCGGCAGTTTCAGAAAATGGATAACGAGCAGAAAAGTCCAACAGGTACTGATTGTAGTGGGATTTTCACTCATACCTGTTGCACTGCTTCTGATCTTTACCTACATCCCGTTCGGTGAAATGGTAAAGTTCAGCTTTTACAAAATGAAATATACGACGCCAGTTGAAAACAGACAGTTTGTAGGATGGAAAAATTATCTGGATGTTTTCAGAAGAAAGGATTGTTTCGGTGCGCTGAAGCTTTCCGTGTTCTATATAGTCGGTGCTCTGATACAGCTGGTGATCGCACTTTATTTAGCTACTATTTTAAGCTTTAAGGTAAAGGGAGGAAACTTCTTTAAAGGAGTCATGTTCTTCCCTTACCTGATAAGTGGTATCGCGATAGGTTTTATCTTTAAGTTCTTCTTTACAAGAGGATTTGTACTCGATACCGTTCTCCAGTGGTGCGGCTTTAACTTAAAAAACCTGCCGTACTGGTTAAGAGACCAGAGGATAAATAACTGGTCTCTGGTATCTACTTCAGTCTGGAGATATTTCGGACAGAATATGGTACTTTTCATAGGAGCTATCATGTCGGTAGACTCAGAGCTCTACGAGGCAGCATCACTCGACGGAGCCAATAAACTCCAGCAGTTCAGATATATCATCCTGCCTTCGATAAAGACAATCGTTACTTTAAACATCATTCTGAGTATCACAGGATCTTTAAGCGCATTTGAGCCGCCTTATGTTATCACCGATGGTGCAAACGGAACAGGTACTTACTTCGTCATAATGAACAGGATTGCCCATACTTCACAGAAGGTAGGACTGGCTTCGGCTATGGCGGTAGTCCTCTTAGTCATCATCTTTATCTGTACGATACTTCAGAAGCTGTTCTTCAAGTATATATTCAGGGACGCAGATTCAGAAGACGAATCATATAAAGCAAAAAGAGCGAGACTTAAAGCTGAAAAAGCGGCTAAAAAAGCTGCCAGAGCAGGTGTGAAAGGAGGTGCAGCCTGATGGATACCACAGTAAAAACAATTAAGCGCAAGACTTATAAACCAAAGAAGTATAAGAAGCATTACACGCCGACTCAGTGTGTATGGGGATTTATAAAGTACTTTTCACTGTGCTTCTTCGGGTTCTGTGCACTGCTTCCGATAGTTTCCTGTGTGATCACAGCGTTTAAGACGGATAAAGAATACCAGACAACGAATGTAATGACTCTGCCTAAAAGCTGGCTGAATTTCAGTAATTTTACCTCGGCTTTTACCCAGGCAAATATGGGAAGAGCTTTCTTGAACTCATTTATAGTTATGATCGTAGTTCTTCTGGTATCTGTGATCATTGGCTCACAGCTGGCATTTGTACTCAACCGTTTTAAGTTCCCTGGAAACGGGCTGATAAGGAATCTTTTCTTTTTCGCCAGTCTGCTTCCGGCAGTAGCAATGCAGGTCTCGGTCTATAACATCATGGGACGTCTGGGTTTTATTAACCATTTGTATGGATACATCATCATGATGTGCGGTACAGATGTCATATCGATCTACCTGTTCATCCAGTTCATGGAAAATATCCCGGTATCACTTGATGAATCGGCGATAATGGATGGAGCCAGTTACTGGACCATTTACTGGAAGATAATCCTTCCGCTACTTAAACCGGCAGTAGTCACTAGCTGCATCCTGAAGGGTGTGAGCGTTTATAACGAATATTACTGTGCGAACCTGTATCTGCAGAGCCCGGATGTCAGAACTCTTGCTACTTCGCTCTATGTATTCGTAGGGCCTATGGGTTCAAAGTATAATCTGATCTGTGCAGGAGTCATCATTTCGTTCCTGCCGGCACTTATCGTTTTTATCCTTTTCCAGAAGCAGATATACAGCGGTATTGCTACAGGAGCCGTGAAAGGATAAAGATATGGCAGACACATTTAAAAAAATGACAGAGGAGATGAAGCATCATCTCTGCACTGTCATACTTCCTTTCTGGCTCAGACGCAGAGATGATACTTACGGCGGTTTTTGCGGTTACATGGATTTTGACCTGAAAAATGATCCGAAGGCTGTCAAAGGCTCTATCCTAAACAGCAGGATCCTCTGGTTTTTCTCATCTGTAGTCAGATCGTATCAAAGAGGCTTATTAACCGATCAGGATCTGGCATCAGGCGATACTACGATAGATGACGTAAGAAAAGCGGCAGATCATGCATATGTTTTTTTAAAGGAAGCATTTTATGATAAAGAAAATGGCGGCCTTTTCTGGTCAGTGACCTATGATGGAAAACCATACGATACGACAAAGCATACTTATAACCAGGGATTCGGTATATACGGACTTTCAGCCTACTATGAGATAACCGGTGATGCAGATGCCCTGAGGATCGCGGAGTCACTTTATAAGGTAATAGAGACTTACTGCTGTGATCCGGATGGCTATGGAGAAGCATATAACATCGATTTCACGCCGGCTTCAAATGAGAAGCTGTCCGAAAATGGAGTCATGGCATCGCGCACTATGAATACTCTTCTGCATGTGTACGAAGGTTATGCGAAACTGCTTGAAGCAGAAGACAAGTCACAGGTTAAAGAAAGTATCGCTGAAAGACTTATGTTCCAGCTGGGTATCTTTGCTCAGAAGATATACGATCCTGTAAAGCACAGGCAGGAAGTATTTTTTGATAAAGATTATAACTCACTTATCGACCTGCATTCATACGGACATGATATAGAGACCGCGTGGCTGATCAGATGGGGGCTCAGTGTCCTTGGCAAAAAAAATCACGAAGTAGAAGCTATGGCAGTTGACCTTACAGACGAGATACTTGCCAACTGCTTCGATGGACATTCTCTTCCTACAGAAAAAGAAAAAGATAAAGTAAACGAGAACCGTGTCTGGTGGGTTCAGGCAGAAACTGTAAACGGCTTCTTATATGAGTATGCAAAGACCAGAGAAGATAAATATCTCGAAGCGGCAGCTTCGGAATGGTCATATATAAAAACGTATTCGATTGACAGCCGTCCGGGCTCAGAATGGTTCTGGGAGCTTGATAAGAATGGAAAGCCGATATCTGGCAGACCGATAGTGGAAGAGTGGAAATGTCCGTATCATAATGGGCGGATGGTCCTTCTCGCACTTGAACTTTATAAACTGGTAAGTGACGGCGAGGATGCCGGTGAGGTATTAGCATGATAAAAAAAACGATAAGGGAGCTTATCGCAGATCAGGAGAATCTGTATAGCAGAATAAATAAACCTGATGATAGGTTCTACAACGGACTTTTTGAAAGATATGAATTTCCGGTTCTTACAAGAGACCATGTACCTGTGTCATGGCGTTATGATCTTGACCCGAAGACAAATCCTTTTGGCATGGAAAGACTGGGGATAAATGCAGTCTTAAATTCCGGAGCATTATACAGGAACGGTAAATACTATCTGGTCCCGCGAATAGAGGGAAATGACCGTAAGTCATTTTTTGCAGTAGCAGAGAGTGACAGTCCTGTAGACGGCTTCAGATTCTGGGACGAGCCAGTCCAGCTGCCAGATACGGAGCCGGACGAGACGAATGTATATGATATGAGGCTTACCGAGCATGAGGACGGTTGGATTTACGGAGTTTTCTGTTCTGAAAGCAAGGATAAGACGAATGCAGATCTGTCAGCCGCTAACGCTGAAGCAGGAATAGTCAGGACAAAAGACTTGAAGACCTGGGAACGTCTTCCGAACCTTAAGACCCTTCATTCTCCACAGCAGAGAAATGTAGTCTTACATCCGGAGTTCGTTGACGGAAAGTACGCATTCTATACCAGGCCTATGGATGACTTTATAGAGACCGGAAGCGGCAGTGGAATCGGCTTTGGTCTATGTGACGATATCACTCACCCGGTGATCGATGAAGAGAAGATGACAAGCATCAGGAAGTATCATCAGATCACCGAGGCTAAAAATGGCGAAGGCGCGGTTCCGATAAAGACAGACAGGGGCTGGATCCATATCGCCCACGGTGTAAGAAACACAGCAGCCGGGCTCCGCTATGTGCTCTACTGTTTTGCGACAGACTTAAATGATCCGTCAAGAGTGATCGCAGAACCGGGCGGTCTTTTTATAGGACCGAGAGGAGCTGAAAGGGTCGGAGACGTGTCGAATGTAGTCTTTACAAATGGTGCTGTAGTCAATGAAGCAGGAGATGTCTACATCTACTATGCTTCGTCAGACACCAGGCTTCATGTAGCGCATACAGATATAGAAAGACTGAAGGACTTTGTATTTAACGGATATGAGGATCCTGGCAGATCAGCAGCCTGTGTAAAACAGAGAGTTGAGCTGATAAGAAAAAATAAAAAGTATCTGGGAGACTAATTTAATCAGCGAGGACAATATTATGGGAAAATACAAGATCTTAAACAGTGCGGCAGTACCTGATATGCCATGGCAGGATGCGCCTGAAGAATTAAGCGGTGCGCCTGTATGGAGATACAGTGATAATCCGGTAATCGGAAGGAACCCACTTCCCGGAGTCGCGAGGATATTTAACAGTGCAGTAGTCCCTTATCAGGGAGAATACATCGGAGTATTCCGCGGAGAACAGACGAATGGAGTTCCGTACATCTATCTGGGACACAGCGCAGAGGGGATCCATTGGGATTTCGATAAAGAAAAGATCCACTTCGTGGATAAAGACGGAAATGAATTTATGCCGGTCTATGCCTATGACCCTCGACTCGTAAAAGTAGAAGATACCTACTATATAATCTGGTGCGGTGATTTTTATGGGGCAGCGATAGGAATAGCTGAGACAAAGGACTTTAAGAAATTCGTAAGACTGGAGAATCCGTTCCTTCCTTTTAACAGGAATGCTGTTCTGTTTCCAAGAAAAATAAACGGGAATTTTATGATGCTCTCACGTCCGTCAGACAGTGGCCACACGCCGTTTGGAGATGTATTCGTTTCGGAAAGTCCGGACCTCATATACTGGGGTAAGCATCGTCATGTGATGAGCAAGGGATCAGAATGGTGGCAGAGCCTGAAAATCGGCGGAGGCGCTGCTCCAATAGAGACATCGGAAGGCTGGCTTTTATTCTACCATGGGGTCAGCGGGACATGTAATGGATATGTGTATTCTATAGGCGGAGCTATCCTCGATATATATGAGCCGTCAAAGGTAAAGTACCGCTGCGAGACTTTTCTGCTGACGCCGGAAGAGTGGTATGAGGAGCGGGGCTTCGTGCCGAATGTCTGCTTCCCATGTGCCACTATCCATGACAGTGATACTGGGAGGATAGCTCTTTACTATGGAGCTGCCGACAGTTACGTCGGTCTCTGCTTTACGGAGCTTGACCGGATAATCGACTATATCAAGGGACACAGCGTGACAAGTGAAACTGATACAGAGATTGGTATCAGGTAAAGGTGAAACAGATTAATTTAACCAGAGGTATTCTATGATCTGTGTTGATGAAAAAAATAAGACCTTTCATTTAAAGACACCACGGTCTTCATACATAATGGGAGTGATAAAAGACGGTTATCTGGGCCATATGTACTATGGCAGAAGACTTGAGTCAGTTCCAACCCAGGATCTGATGCGACTTTCTGAAATACCTGAGCCATCCGAGAGACCTGGTGAGAAGGTATCATTCCTTGATAATTTTCCATCTGAGTATCCGACGTCAGGTGTCGGGGATTTCAGGGAAAGCTGCCTTGATGTGTCAGATGACAGTGGAGTAAGAGGCATTGAACTGCTCTACAAAGGCTTTAAAGTAAACAGGGGGAAGCCGGCTATCCCAGGGCTTCCCGCAACGTTTGCTTCTGAACCGGATGACTGTGACACACTCACTTTAACTCTCTCAGATGAGATAAGAAAAATTCAGGTAGAGCTTAATTACTCTGTATTTAATGATTCAGATATGATCACCAGATGGACAGTGATAACTAATAACTCTGAGACTTCTGTTTATCTGGACAGGGCTATGACTCTGTGCCTTGATGCGGATATGAGCGGATATTCAATGCTATATGAGGGCGGAGCCTGGTCGAGAGAGCATCAGATTCATAGAATGTCGATACAGCCTGGAAGCCTGGTAACGGAATCCATAAAGGGTGAGAGCGGACATGAGAGTCAGCCGTTTATAGGTATCCTGTCTCCGGACTGTAGCGAATCAAATGGAGAGGCTTTTGGATTTTCTTTTGTGTATTCCGGTAATTTTCTTGGAAAAGTACAGACGAATTCATTTGGCATGACAAGGACTGTGCTTGGCATACATCCGGAAGGCTTCAGATGGAAGCTGAAACCAGGAGAGTCGTTTACTACTCCGGAAGTCATAATGAATTTTTCGGAAGAAGGTTTAGGACAGCTGTCACGTAATTTTCACAGGTTCATACATGACCACATCATCAGGAGTCCATGGAAAGACAGGCAGCGGCCAATCCTCGTAAATAACTGGGAAGCTACTTACCTGGATTTCAATGAAGAGAAGCTAATAAACCTGCTTGACAAAGCGGCAGACAGCGGACTTGACATGCTGGTAATAGATGACGGCTGGTTCAGGAAGTCTTCAACTGAACCGGAGGGAGACTTAGGCGACTGGGAACCTGCCAGAAATAAACTACCCGATGGTTTCGGACCGGTCTATAAGGCAGCCGAAAAGCGAGGTTTAATACTCGGTCTCTGGTTTGAACCGGAAATGATATCGGAGGACAGTGATCTGTACAGAGCACATCCGGAATATACGCTTTCTTTTCCAGGAAGAAGACCTGCACTTTGCAGAAACCAGTGGATGCTGGATTTTTCAAATCCTGCTGTCCTAGATTTGATCTACGAAAAAATAGCTTCTCAGATCAGAAACGCACACCTGTCATATATCAAATGGGATATGAACAGACCTATATGTGATGCTTATTCCAGATATCTGCCGGCTGACCAGCAGGGTGAGGTCTGCCATCGTCATGTGCTTGGGGTATATGCTATTCAGGAAAGGCTGCTAGAAGAATTTCCGGAGCTTCTGATCGAAAACTGCTCTTCTGGAGGAGCCAGGTTTGACTGCGGAATGCTTTATTACTCTCCGCAGATCTGGACTTCGGATGACATGGATTCGATCGAGAGACTTTCTATCTGTGAAGGAACTGAGCTTATCTACCCGGTGTCCACGATGGGAGCGCACGTCTGCAAAAACAGAAATGATATATCAGGACGTGACATCTCGTTTGATACCAGAGGGCTTATGGCAATGGCTGGGACCTTTGGATATGAATTGGATCTCACAGCGCTTTCTGACGAGGACTTAAAAAAGATACCGGCTCAGATTAAATTAAGACGAAAGCTTAACGACCTGGTGAATACTGGAGAGTATTACAGGCTAAAGAGCTTTACCAGAAGATATCAGAGCGGCTTTAAAGGTATTTCAGGGAATGCTGACTGCATGGAGCTTGTGTCAGAAGACAGAAAAGAGGCAGCTATCTGGTATATGCAGCCACTTACAGAGCCGAATCAGAGAAGCATCCGTATAAAGACGAAGGCGCTTTCTGACAATGACAGCTACCGGGTGATGGCAGCGACAGGCGCGGATGCTTTTTTTGATGATAAGGCAGACAGGATCCTTGATATATCAGGTATTCGTGGAGAGGAACTTAATAAAGCAGGCATCTGTTTTAAGCTGCCTCGAACTGACTTTACAGGAATTCTGATCCTGATAAAGCAGATATGATCATCAGAGGGTTATGATCAGGTGATCTATCAGATCTGGCATCTGACCATAACCCGTTACAATTCTTTTTTACTGAATAATAAAGCTAATTAAAGTAGGTCGTTTTTGAAAGGAACGGGATTACTATGGATTTTTGCGCCCAAAAATACGGAATAGATCTGAACGATGCAGCTATATGCACGGAAACTAACGGAAGAGTACTGAATTTTTTAAAAAAGGCAAGAGATGGAGAAAAACTGAATCTGGTGGCATTCGGAGGTTCGATAACCCAGGGCTCCCTGGCTTCAGTTGTCGAAAAAAGCTACAGCTATCTGCTTTATGAATGGTTAAAAAATAAATACAGTAAAACTAAGCTCAGCTACTATAATTCGGGCGTTGGAGGTACGGGTTCTCTGTATGGAGCCATCCGCCTTAAAAGAGATGTGGCAGAGTACGAGCCAGACCTGGTACTGGTAGATTTTTCTGTAAATGACGACGCAGATGCGATTTCTGGTGAGACTTTTGAGGGAGTCATAAGACAGCTTATAAAACTTGAAAAATCTCCCGCGATAGTAGTTCTTGGCAATGTATTCTATGACAGTGGAAAGAGCGCACAGGTGATTCACTCAGCGGTATGCCGGCATTACGGAATACCGATGATATCAATGGATACCACGCTTTATAAAGCGGTTTTAACAGGTGGTATAAGGAGGCGTGACTTTACACCGGATGACCTTCACCCGAATGATTTCGGTCATCAGTTGCTCGCAGAAGCTCTTATAAACTACTTTGACAGTCTGGATGAAACTGATAATAACAGTTTTTCGGCAGATCAGAAAATCCCCCTATTTCTTTTTTCCGATACCTACGAATATATGAATCCTTTTACAGTTACTATAGATGGATTCTCTAAAGATAACAGTGAGAGACATTCCGTGCAGGACCGTTTTGTAGAAGGATACACTGCATCAGCAAAGGGCAATTCCATAGTATTTGAAGGATATGGGACTTCAATCTCTGTGGTCTATCGCCAGGTAGTTTCTGAAACCGATATGAGTCCGGATGCAGAAGTCACGGTGGATGGATTAAAACTGCCGATTACTCTCAAAGGCTGGTTTGAAGAGAACTGGGGAGAAAACTTAAAAACCGAAGTTATCGCTGACCATTTACCCTATGGTAAGCACAGGCTTGAGATTAAATTAATTAATGCTCACGACAATGATACTAAGCCTTTCTACTTATGCGATGTATTTTTCGCTGGGAAGAAGCCTGAGCTTATGATGATGGACCCGGTCTGCACACATAATGTCTGGGGAGGAACCAGAATAAGAGATGACTTCGGATTTCAGGTAGAAGGTGATGATATCGGTGAATGCTGGGGCATTTCAGCTCATCCGAACGGCGACGGTACTGTGAGAAACGGCAGTTTAAAAGGCATGAAACTCTCAGAAGTCTATAAAGCTCACCCAGGACTTTTTTATCTGAAACACTCATCTGGTAAAAACTCAGATGAAAGCTGCCCGTTCTATGCAGATGGTACGGAAGTCAATGAAAGCCCGGCTGTCTTTCCCCTGCTTATAAAAATAATCGACGCAAAGACGGACCTGTCGATCCAGGTCCACCCTGATGATGATTATGCCAGAAAGAATGAGAATGGCTCTCTCGGTAAAAAGGAATGCTGGTACGTGCTCGATGCACCAGAAAACGGAGCACTTGTGGTAGGCCATAATGCAAAGACAAAAGAAGAATTAAAAGAGATGGTCGCTGACGGCAGATGGAAGGAGCTGATCCGTGAGATTCCTGTAAAGAAGGGAGATTTCATCCAGATAGATCCAGGAACAGTTCACGCGATAAAAGGCGGACTTCTGATCCTCGAGACACAGCAGAATTCTGATATCACCTACCGTGTCTACGACTATGACCGTCTCTATCATGGAAAAAAGAGACAGCTCCACGTAAAGCAGTCGCTCGATGTTATAAAAGTGCCGGCAGCTCCACTGGATAAATGTGCCATAAGACATGACAGGCTTGATTCAGATATGAAACCGGACAGGTTGCAAAGCATCTATAAATGTGATAAATATGAGGTCATGAGACTTGAAGTAAAAGATAAAGCTTCATTTGAAGTAACAGATACTTTTTATACGGTCTCAGTTATAGGTGGGAATGGAATGATAGATGGAACACCTATCAGAAAGGGCGATTTCTTTATAATTCCGGCAGGATATGGCGAAGCCATAGTCACAGGAGATGCAGAGCTTATATTAAGTAAGCCGTGAGAGGTTATCATATGCAGGATATCAGATGGGACGATGAACGAATTTACTATTGTGGAAGAATGGAAGAGGATCCGGATAGGAACGGAATACGGTGGGTATATCCCGCCAGCTGTGCGCTTATCAGATTTCGTGGAAAAAGTCTTCGGGTTCATCTGTCAGTAAAAAGAGAGTACAGTGACATATACTTAGGTATCATCGTAGATGGAGTCCAGATTAAAAAAGAGATAAAAGAAAGTGACACTGAATTAACTCTTGCTGAGGGACTGGATCCGGATATTGTCCATGAAGTGCTTTTATTCAAACGGATGGATACCGCACAGATCATTACGATAGAAAGTTTCTTAACGGATGATGACGCTGTAGTTTATGACGCGGGTAAAAGCAGAAGTTTATTAGCGAGGGAACTCGGCATCGCAACGGGACACAGGATAGAGTTTTTCGGTGATTCGGTAAGCTGCGGGGAAATCTCTGAAGCAGTGCTTTACACCGGAAAAGAAGATCCTGAGCACAACGGTGAATATTCGAACAGCTGGTATTCCTATGCCTGGATGACAGCCAGAAAGCTGCATGCAGAAATCCATGACACCTCGCAGGGCGGAATAGCATTGTTAGACGGGATAGGCTGGTATCATGAGCCTGATCAGGACGGAATGGAATCGTTCTACGATAAGTGTCAGAGCAATAAAAATCTGGAGCCGGTTACAGAATGGGATTTTAGTAAATGGATTCCGCAGGTGGCAGTGATAGCCATAGGACAGAATGACAGCCATCCGACAGACTTTATGAAAGAAGATTATGATGGAGAACCGGCAGTCAGATGGAGAGAGAAATATGCCTGGTTTATTAAACGGATTTTAGGCTTATATCCGGGTGTTCATGTAGTCTGCACTACCACGATACTTAACCACGACAGTTCCTGGGACAGAGCCATAGGAGAAGCAGTAGAGCAGATCGATCTGCCTGAAGTGCATCATTTTCTCTATTCCAGGAATGGCTGCGGAACGCCGGGACATGTACGGATCTCAGAAGCAGATCAGATGTCAGGAGAACTGGCGGCATACATAGACAGATTAATTTACTCTTCCTCTATATGATCTCTGCCGACTCCCAGGATCAGGTGCACATGCTCATCGGCTAAAAAGTAGAATATCTGCTTCCCGTCACGGCGGGAGTCGATGAGCTTGTTTATTTTAAGTATTTTTAGCTGGTGGGAGACAGCCGATGCCGTCATGTTCAGGATCTCGGCTATCTCGCTTACAGAGCGCTCTTCGTCATAGAGGCAGAAGAGGATCCTTATTCTGGTCGAGTCGCCGAATACTTTGAAGAGTTCGGCGAGGTCGGCCATTTCATTTTCATCTGGCAGATTACATTTCTTACTCATTTTTTATAACTTAATGTCCTTGTAGAATTAGCTATGCAGATAAGGAGCACTCCGGTGTCTCCGAAGACGGCGAGCCACATAGGTGCAAGTCCGAAGGCGGCGAGAACGAGGATAGCTAATTTAATTACTATCGCGATCACTATGTTCTGCTTTGCTATGGAGATAGTATGTCTTGATATCCTGATGGCTTTAGCTATCTTCGAAGGCTTATCATCCATCAGTACTACATCTGCAGCTTCTATGGCTGCATCACTTCCCATGGCGCCCATTGCGATACCTACATCTGCTCTCGCAAGAACAGGTGCGTCGTTTATCCCGTCACCTACGAAGACGAGGGAACCGTCAGCCGGTGTATCTTTAAGCAGACTTTCTACGCTCGATACCTTGTCGGCAGGAAGAAGCTCAGACTTATGCTCATCGATGCCGAGGTCAGCAGCGGCTCTGTCGGCGACTTCTTTTCTGTCTCCGGTCAGCATGACTGTCTTTCTTACTCCAAGTGATTTGAGGTCAGATATAGCCTGCTTTGAGTCAGTTTTTTCGACATCGGAGATATGGATGTGACCGGCGTATTTGCCGTCGATAGCTACATGGATCAGGGTACCAGGCTCATTGCAGGATTTCCATTTTGCGCCAACGGCATCCATCATCCGTGTGTTTCCGACGCAGACTGTCTTTCCATTTACCTGCGCACGGACACCCTGTCCGGCTATTTCCTCTACGTCAGTTACTTTACAGCCGTCATCTTCTTTTCCGAAGGCTGCTTTTATCGATGTGGCGATAGGGTGGGTGGAGTAGCGCTCCACGTGAGCGGCCAGATGCAGAAGCTCCTGCTCAGTGATGCAGTCAGGATGCAGAGTAGTGACTTCGAAAACTCCCTTGGTAAGTGTGCCGGTCTTATCGAAAACCACCGTGTCAGTTTTAGCAAGGGAATCCATGAAGGCTGAACCCTTGACGAGGACACCGTTCTTGGATGCTGCACCTATTCCTCCGAAAAATGCGAGCGGTACTGATACGACAAGCGCACACGGGCAGCTTACAATAAGGAAGGTAAGTGCTCTTAAAAGCCAGGCCGCGAAGTTTGCGATAAAGCCTGTTCCTGTGACCCCTCCGATAATGGCCGGAGGCAGTACAGCAAGGATTACTGCCGCGCCTACTACGATAGGAGTGTAGACTCTCGCGAACTTCGTGATGAACTTCTCACTCTTTGATTTGGCGCCGCTGGCGTGCTTTACGAGATCGAGGATCTTTGCGGCAGTAGATTCGCCGAAAGCCTTCTCTACTTTTGCTTTAACAACTCCTGACTGGTTCACGCATCCTGAGAGGATCTGATCACCGACAGTCACATCGCGCGGTGCGGATTCACCTGTCAGGGCTACGGTATCAAGGCTCGTGGAACCTTCTATGATAACGCCATCCATCGGGACTTTTTCGCCAGGCTTTATGACTATTGTCTCACCGACTGCTACATCGTCAGGCTCTACTGTGATGACTTTTCCGTCACGCTCGACATTTGCGGTGTCAGGTCTGATATCAAGGAGCTGTGAGATAGCGCGGGAGGAGTTTCCCTCGGCGATACCCTCGAACAGTTCTCCGACCTGGTAGAAGAGCATTACGAATACTGCTTCCGGGTACATCGACTCACCGCCAGGAACGAAACCTATAAGCAGAGCACCGACAGTAGAAACTGTCATAAGGAAATCCTCTTCTAAGGCTTCGCCGTGAGCTATATCCTCGGCAGCTTCCTTTAATACATCAAAACCGGCAGCCAGATATGGCACCAGATAGATAAGAAGCTTCTGCCATTCTTTAAGACCTGGAGCAGCCTTTACTATCAGATATGCGATGATCAGAAGTACAGTTGATATACAGATCTGGATCAGCTTCTGCTTCGGCGGCATTTCATCGCCATCGTCATCCTCCTCTTCTTCCTCTTCCTCGGCTTCAAAAGCCTCTGCTTTTTTTAATTCGTCTTTTTCTTCGGCACTCATTTTTTCACCTTTCATAGAACAGTGTACAAAGTGAACACTTGAACAATCATTCAAATGTAAATCCATATTAACTCAATCGGTTGCGTATGTCAATAGATTTGTGATAAAATCGGGATAGTTTTTTTAGAGAGGCTTTTATATGTTGGGAATACATGACTTATATGTAGGAGTTCATGTGGCAGCACTTGTCGTGATGTTCATAACCCTGCTGTATGTTCTTTCAGCTCCGGTATCACGGGCGCAGCTCGCGGTAGTGTTCTTTATCATGTCGGGTATTTTTTATATATTCGGGTTTACCTGTGAGATAACGACCTGCTCACTCGGTGGCGTGCTGACAGCCACGAAGATGCAGTACATGGGGCTTCTGCTGGTACTTATCGGAATGCTTTTTTCCATTCAGGAGCTGCTCCATCTGAAAATACCGAAGTGGATATACGCGGTCCAGTTTACGATGACAGCTATAGTCATGTGGGGCATTTTTACCTGGCAGGATAATCACCTGGTCTATAGAAAAGTTTACATGAACCATTCGGGGCCTTTTCTGAGGATGGACATAGAAGAGTATGGGCCTTTATTTTATATATATGTGCTTTACGGTGCACTGTCATGTGCGTTATGTGTTTACTGCGGCATCAAAGGAGGCACCAGAAATAACCCTTACCAGAGGAAGAGACTTAATTACTTTTTCGGTGTTATTATCTTCTGCTGGATCCCCTTCATTATAAAAATAACCGGAATTACCGGCCAGTATGAGATACCGGCGATAGGTGTGGCCGGAGCCTGTGTATGTATGGGAATGGCGTTTGTAAAATACTCCTTCCTCGATTCTGTGTCTGTATCCATGATAAATGCCATGAATGCGGGAAATGGCGGGGTAGTAGTGTTGGATTCTGCCGGAAGGGTGCTTTATCATAATGAAACCAGCCATGAGATTATTGGAGATTTTCAGGACCATGACAGGCTTGAAAAAATCCCTCTTCTTGAAAAGAGGGTAAATGCGTCAGACGGCACTATGAGCATAGGTGACAGAGTTTATGAATTCAGGAAAGAGGATATTCTGGAGAAGAATATCAGGATAGGAAAGATCATCTGGATCATAGATATGACTGACCACTATAAGTATCTGGATATGGTCGAACACACTGCGATAACAGATGCTCTTACAGGGATCAACAACAGAGGCTGTTTTGAGCAGAAGGTCAAAGAGGCACTTGCAGACCATATGTCCGGTTCTTTCTTTATGGTAGATCTGGATAACTTCAAGCAGGTGAATGACAGCTATGGACATCAGTGCGGAGACGATGTCCTGATAGCGCTGGCCTCTGTCCTGAAGGCAAATGGGAAAAACAGCTGGGCCGGAAGGATAGGCGGAGATGAGTTCTGCATGTTCTGTCCAGGAGTCACCCTGTACGACGAGGCTGTAAATAGAGGACAAAAACTGATAGATGGATATAAGGACGCTATAAAGGATAAGCCTTTTGCTGATATGACCTCGATGTCTGTAGGCGTAGTGATCGTCAGACGAGAGACATACCAGGATAGAGATGTCACATACGATGAGGTATATAAGGCGGTAGATTCAGAGCTTTATAAAGCTAAAAATAACGGAAAAGGAACCCTGTATATCAGTGAACTCTGATATACAGGATCCCTCAGCCTTAGCGTTCGAACTTAAAATATACGATCAGCGAATTATCTGCTCTGTGGATCCATACTGCCGGATCCTCAGAAGGATCGTCGCCCTTCAGATGAGTGATATCATAGCGGCCATATTCGTGACCTTCTCTCGGGGACTTGCCATGCTCTGCGGCATCTCCATAGTCTCCCTTCTGGAAACGTCTGATAGCATCGATGATTTTCTGCATATCGTCGTCACCCTCCATGAACTCTGCCCTGATACCGCGTGAGATGTAGACAGGGTCTCCGTTTACATTATCATATGGTACAGTGCCGTAACCTTTCTTTCTGACGTGATCCATTAGTTCCTTCATTTTTGTCATGGTGAAACCCCCGTTTCTATTTATGTGACACGCCGGTACTTCCGGCGGTTAATTTACTTTATGTATATTGTAACATAAAACAGGGGCATTGGAACGCTTTTTTTGTGCAACAATCACGAAAAAAATAAAATCGGAGAGATTGTTGAAGAAGAACAGATTTTTTTTAGCACTTGAATTTGTCACGTAAACTGTGGTATAGTATCTGCTGGCGCAATTTTTGTCGACAGATTCAAACCGGGTCTGTCTGGGGTCAAAACGGCCCGCAGAAAGGAGTTATACAAATGGCATCACTTAATGCTAAAACACGTGACATGTCAAAGAAAGCAAAGGCTCTTCGTCGTGAGGGACTTATCACAGCATCTATGTGCGGAAAGGATCTTCCAGAGTCTCTTTCACTTGTCATTGACGCAAACGAAGCTACACAGTTCATGAAGAACCATCATGTAGGATCTGAGGCTACTCTCGTAGTTGACGGAAAAGAGTACGACACAATGATCAAGTCAGCAGACAAGGATCATCTGAATACCAGATTCCTGGATATGACATTCCAGCACCTGATCGCTACTGAGAAGGTAAAGGGTGTTGCAGAGATCGTTCTGTTAAACGAGGATCGTACAAACGGATTCCTTACCAGAGATATCAGCACTGTAGAGTACAAAGCTTATCCTAAGGATATCGTTGATAAGATCGAGATCGATGTATCTAAGCTTCCTATCGGAACAGAGCTTACAGTTGCAGATCTTGACATCGCAAAGAACAAGGACATCGATGTAACTACACCGCTTGATTCTTCAGTTCTTCATATCGCTGAGCATCAGCATATGGATGCAGCCGCTGAGGCAGTTCTTGAAGCTGATGAAGAGGCAGCCGCTGAGAAAGAAGCAGAAGCTGCTAAATAATTATCAGCTGATTAAATTAAGTTAAATTAATCAAAAAAGCAGACCGTTTCGGCGGCCTGCTTTTTTAACGCAATTTTTTCGAGATCTTTGGCTGGCGGTAAAGGAAGTAAAAAAGGACCAGGGTAGAAGTGATGACGTAGCTGATCGGGTAGCAGTAGAGCAGAGACACGATACCGCTCGATGCAACAAAGTGTACCCAGATTATACGGAAGAGACAGATCCCGAGCAGGTTCGTAACTGTGGTCACCATCACGTAGTTCTCTGCCCGCAGTGCTGAGGAAAGTATCTCTGAGCAGATAAAGGTCCAGTAGAACGGTGCTATATCGTGAGAGATCAGACGACCAATAGATATAACGCTCTTAGATGTCGTAAATAATGACAGCAGTACAGGTGCGGCATTTACGACGATAAGCCCTGTGATCACAGCGAGTACAGTTTCCATGGCTATGACTTCGGCTATTCCTTTTTTTATCCTGTCTGGTTTGCCTGCACCGAAATTCTGTCCCACGAAAGTGGTTATCGATACGCAGAAGGCCTGGTCTATCATCCACCAGAGCGCGTCTATCCTTCCATATGCTGTCCATGCCGCTACGGTGTCCGAACCCATGTGGTTTATGGCAGTCTGCAGGATCATGTTTGAGATGGAGAACATCGAACCGCTGATAGCAGTTGGCAGACCGATCCGGAGGATTTTTGCCAGAATGGCTCTGTTCATATGCAGCTTCTTAAGTGAAAGTGTCATTCCCGGTGTTTTTTTCATAAGGAGCCAGGTGATAAGAGCAGCAGAAAAAGCCTGGGAGATCACTGTGGCAAAGCCGGCGCCGAACACGCCTTTTTTGAGTACAGCGACAAACAGCAGGTCGAGAACAATGTTCAGGCCGCAGCACGCGATCAGGATATAGAGTGGCCTTCTGGAGTCGCCTATGGCACGGAGGATTGCGGAACCTACATTATATATAAGGGTAAAGACCAGACCTCCCATCAGAAGCCTCACGTATGTCTGTGACTGTGAAAACAGGTCGGACGGGGTCTGGAGAAGTCTGAGCATCGGTGATGCAAAAATGACTCCGAAAATACCCAGGACGATCCCGCCGGTGACTGCAAAGGTGTAGGCGGTGTGAAGCGCTTCATCGACTTTTTTGTGATCTTCGGCGCCGTATGCCTGGGCGATAATGACAGTGGCTCCGGTCGAGAGTCCCATGAAAAAGGAGAAGATAAAGTTCACGATCTGCCCCGATGAGCCGCCGACACTGGCGAGCGCAGTTTTGCCTGAAAAACGGCCTACGACTACTGCATCTACTGTATTATACAAAGTCTGGAACACAGCTCCTATAAGTATAGGAAAGAAAAATATAAGGATCTGTTTCCAGATCACTCCGTTTACTATCTCATTTCTGTTTTCTGATGTTTTTTCCATAAAAATACCGATTTATAAATATTTACAGCAACCTTTTTATTCTAAAAGCTGAGATGGAAAAATGCAATATCACGGGTGTATTTAAAAAAATACTTATACTGAACCTCGCACAGCTATTGGCTTTTACATGGTTTTCCTTTAAGAAATATTGAAAATTGTTAATATTCACTTGCAAATGTTACAAAATTATGTCATAATGTGTTTCAGTAAAACGGTGACACATATATCGGAGGTTATATTTTGAAGAAAAAGCTTGTAACAGCCATAGCAGCAGCCATGATCTTTTCAATGGTGCCAGCCATACCGGCAGCTGCAGAAGAAGTTGCAACAGCTGCTTCGTCAGAGGAAGTACAGACTGCTGATCAGACCACTGTTTCCACAGAGAATACTACAGAAAACACCACAGAGGCTTCTACAGATGCAGAAGCTGCTTCAGATAATGAAACCACAGCTGCAGAGACCAAGTCAGCAAAGACCGTAGTTAAAAAGAAGGCAGCTCCGAAGAAAACCACTAAAAAGAAAAAGAAGGCTAAAAAAGCTTATAAACCAGTGAATGCCAGAAAGCTCACATCGGCTTATAAGTCGAAGCTTTCAAAGAAAAGACGTTCAGTAGTCAGTGCCAGAAGAAGTTATGTTACCAGACAGAAGTTTGAAGAGAACGCTCTTATCGGCCTGGCATGGAGCGAGCTTAAAGATTTATCACAGGTAAAGATCACGAAGAGCGATTTCGACCTGATGTGCAGAGTCGTTTCGGCTGAGGCAGGCGACAGCGCCAGCTACCAGGCGAAGGAAATGACAGCAGAGTGTATAGTAAACAGAGCTAAAGGATATAAGAATTCAAATCCTGTAGCAAGCGCCATCAGAGCAAAGGGGCAGTTCTCAGTCGTAAGAAATGGAGCCATAAACCGTGTTACGGTAAACGGTGAGACAGTAAATGCCTGCAAGGATGCACTGATAAAGAATTCATTTCCTAAGTCACTTTACTATTTCTCAGCAGGCCGTTATTTCTCATGGGCCAGACCTTATATGCATCTGAACGGCACATACTTCTGCCTTAAGAAATAACTGGAAATAAACAGTTTTATCAAAGCATCGTCTTCGGGCGGTGCTTTTTTTTAGTTAGTCCGGGTTGACAAAAGCCGTGATCAGTTCGGAAAATTACAAGCCTTGTATTATACAAGAGAGTAAACTTACCTCTGTCAACAGAAATAAATGAGACAGAACAACGGAGTTCCAGAAATGGGACTCCGTATTTTTTTATCTGAAGGAGGTAAGACTATGCAGCAGAAAAGATTAGGACTTTTCAGTGCCATATCTATAAACGTAGGGCTTATAGTGGCAACGAGCTGTCTGGTTTCACTTGGAACCGGAATGGGTTCGATAGGGCGATGGTTTATCATCCCGCTATTCCTCGTCGTGATCCTGAATTCGTTCATAGGACTTTCGTTCGCTGAACTCAATCAGCTGATGCCGGAAGTAGACGGAGGTACAGGACAGTACCTGCTCGCCGGAATGGGACCTATGGCTTCCATGATGGGAAACCTGAGTGCTTACGTTATCACACAGATCCTTTCGCTTACAGCAGAGATCACACTCTGTGGGACAGTCATAAAGCAGCTGTTTTTCCCGAATGTAGATAACAGGATCATTTCGCTGATACTTCTCGTCGCTTTCCTTTTTGTAAATATGAAGGGAGTCGAACTTTTCGCAAAGGTTCAGGATCTGGTAGTCATCCTTCTGGTAGGATCGATGGTTCTGCTCGGGTTTATCAGTTTCTTCAAGCTTGGAGATCCGTCACACCTGATCGACTATAAAGAGTCGGCACCTACATTTAAACAGATAGGCGGAGTTAAAGGGATCATTGATAACATGGCCTTAGCCTTCTGGCTGTTTATCGGAGTCGAGTTCATCATCCCACAGGCCAAGAACCTGAAAAATCCTAAGAGAGACGTACTTCTCTCGATGATCCTTGCACTTTTACTTCTGTTCGGAGTTCAGGCTTTCCTTGGAACCGGAATGACAAACTACGTATCACTCAAGGGACTTGCAAATGATCCTGACAGTACGCCGCATATCACTTTTGCCATTAATCTTCTCGGAACTCCTGGAAAGATCTGGATGGGCGTTATCACTATCCTGGCAGGCATCTCTACAGTAAACACAGGATATGCTTCACTCTCAAAGATCATGCAGGGCATGGCAGAAGCAGGAATGGTACCAAAGGTATTCGCGAAGACAAACGAAAATAACTCAGCCTATGTAGGACTTCTGTTCCTGTCAGTGGCAGTCGGTATCATGGTATTGTCAGGTCTTGGTTCGGCATCAGCAGTTACCTTCCTGATCCTCTCAGGATCATGCTTCTGGCTCTTCACATACTGCCTGGTTCATATCTCAGTTCTCGTACTGAGAAAGAGATATCCGGACAGACCTGGAAAATTTACGATGAAAGGCATACCGCAGATCATCGGCATCATCGGTAATGTCTACATGATAGCAAATATCAGCACCGGAGCAGACAGGATAAAGATTTATGAACTCTGCGGAATACTTTTCTTAGTGCTCGTTACCTACTGTGCTATCTGGATCAAATTCGTGATGAAGGTAAAGCCGTTCGCACCGATGGATATGGATGAAGTAAACAGAGAGGCATTGAATTACGAAAAAGACGAGTTACCGGTATCTGTAAATATGCCGGCAGGAGTCGCAAGACAGTAACTGAATTGATTTTTTCTGGAAAGGAGATTTATATGAGCAGTAAAGTAGACTTTCTGTACCTTGATGAGGAAGATATGAAAAAAGCGGGCGTTGAGGATATGTCAGGATGCATCGATGCGATGGAGGATGTGCTTAAAGATCTGACAAAAGGTGATTATATGATGGCTGGTGAAAATCACAATTCACATGGTTCAATGGTCAGGTTTCCGGAAAGTTCTCCATTCCCGGAGATGCCGCTGGATACCGGAGATGACCGCCGTTTTATGGCGATGCCAGCATACATCGGAGCACCGTTCGATATGGCAGGCTGCAAATGGTATGGCTCAAATATGGCGAATAAAGCTGAGGGACTTCCTCGTTCGATACTGATGATAATGCTCAATGATAAAAATACCGGAGCTCCTAAATGCCTGATGAGCGGAAACCTCGTAAGTGCCTACAGGACTGGAGCCATTCCGGGAGTCGGCACCAGATATCTGGCAAAGAAAGATTCGAAGGTCTGCGGTATCTGTGGCCCGGGAGTCATGGGACGTACAGCGCTCGCTTCATTTGTGGCTACCTGCCCGGAGCTTGATACGGTGAAGATCAAGGGCAGAAGCCAGCACGGAATAGACGCGTTTGTAGAATACGTAAAGGAGCATTTCCCACAGTTTAAGAATATAATAGTCTGTGACACTGTAGAGGAGATGGTACGGGACACTGAAGTGATGTCATTTGCTTCTACATCGAGCTGCGACGTATCGACATTCCCTTACGTCAAGGGAGAATGGGTGAAGCCAGGAGCCATGATAGTGGCACCGTCAGCTGTGAATATCGAGGATGATTTCCTTGCTAAGAAGTGCCGGCTTGTAGTCGATAACAGTGGTCTCTATGAAGCCTGGGCTGAAGAGTATCCGTACCCGACATTCGGCAATATCAATATCATCGGAAGCAAATTCACAGATATGATCCATGAAGGAAAGATCAGCAAGGATGATGTGACAGATATGGGCGAGATACTTCTCGGAAAGGCTCCTGGAAGACAGTCAGACGATGATATCATAATCTATTCGGTCGGCGGGATGCCTGTAGAGGATGTGGCATGGGGAAGCATCTGCTACAGAAAAGCACTGGAAATGGGTATCGGCGTAAAACTTCATCTCTGGGATGTTCCGACACTTGCATAAAAACGTAAAGCAGTGATATAATTGCTCTTAACAGAAAAGTTGAAGAGCAGTGTCGCTCCATTGTGGAGCGGCGCTGCTCTTTTTTGTATGGGAAGTGTTTTTATGTATTCGATCCAGCCGGACTGGGCCCTGAGCAGTGACGTATATAAAAAAAGAATAGTAAACAGAATGGGTATCGCGCATTTTTATGAGTTCAGGATAAATAACCTCGGGCTCGCGCTCCTTCCATCGATACCGGATGACTGTATAGATGTGGTGTTTGATATATCATTTGACGGTGCGCAGGCAATGGCTGCCGGTACAGTCTTTGAGCGTTCCGAGACCTGGATGGTGGAAGGACACACCTATTTCGGAATGCGTTTTCTGCCAGGGGTAAAGCCTGTCTTTCTGGAGGGGATTTTTTCAGAATACAACTACGAACAGTTCCACCTGTCCATATGCACCAAAGACAGCTTCCTCATTGAAAAAATGTGTGAGCTGCCTGACTTCAACAGCCGCTGCGATTTTTTCATGGAATACTATGAGAAAAAATTGTCTGCCAGTGAGCTTGTATTAAGCGGAACTGACCAGATAGTACGGTCGGTGCTTTCGGATATCTCTGATCACCGCGGGATCATCAGGATAGACTCTATCGCAGACAGCACAGGCTACACCTCGCGTTATCTCGAGAAAGTATTTAAAGGCATGATGGGTATTTCTCCGAAAAAATATGCCGACATTCTCCGCTTCCAGAGTGCGATAGATTTCATCGACAAAAATCCGTCGACAAACATCTGTGATGTCGCCTCCGACTTCGGCTACTATGACCAGCCCGCTTTCGTCCGCATTTTCAAAAAATGCACAGGCCTCACACCCCGTGAATACCGCGAGATCATACGCAGCCAGGACTACATGAGCAGGATAGTGAACATGTAGCTTGCGATCATTCGGCAGGTGGGATCAGATGCTGACCTGAATTATTCTAATGAAGAAAAAACTTATTTAACACTGTATATTATAGTGTCGTTTCCGACACGCGCCAAGGCTTTAATTGACAAATGTCGGTCGCGACATTATAATTGAAATAATTGGCTCTTCATCAGTTTGTGTGGGTAGCTAAAACGCTGTAACCCTTGTAAATATTGAAAAAGCATACATTTTCCTGTACAATTTTTTCGCCAAAAAAAATCTATAGTACAGAGAGGTAAATGTATGC
>Ga0256405_10001069_pt1 | contig 80026 bp, 68 predicted proteins | sample RumenRJG_02DNA_FD_189096 | JGI IMG/M metagenome (GOLD analysis project Ga0256405, IMG submission 189096) | Bovine rumen microbial communities from Lethbridge, Alberta, Canada - RJG_02 | ecosystem: Host-associated > Mammals > Digestive system > Stomach > Rumen | place: Canada: Alberta... | reverse complement strand
ATCGTGGGGTAAGGGGATGGTGGCTACATATTGATGTTGTGCTGTTGCTTTTTACTGAAAGCTGCTACTAACGACTCATAAATCTACCCTTAATCGTGTATTGGATGATAGTTGCGGATTTTAGGGACATTAATCAGAAAGCAATAACAGCGCACGAAACGGGCGTTTCGATACAAATCCGACAAACGACGAAGTCCCAAATCCTTAAATTTGCTGAGGTCTTCAATACGGATCTCAACACGTAATACGTCTTTCCGTTTCTCATATATTTTAATTCTATAATAATTGGGATAATCCCATTCCTTGCCATAATATCCTTCGTCTGTCATCGGCTTACCAGGCTTCCGTTTATACATCATGGCGGCATCGACAATAGCCTTGGGATTTGATGTTTTCACATTTACACCAAATTCGATTTTCTCAATTACCGGCCAGTCTTCATCAACGTGAAAAGTCCTTGAATACTCCTTTACGGCATTCTTTACTTTACGAAGACTGAAGCGTCCATAATTATCGCCGTAAATAAATCGATGAATGCTCCCGTTTAATTTGACACGGAATGACGGCGCATGAAAGAGTTTGACGAATATGTGCCGCAACAGACAAGTAGACGACCAGACGGCGTTAGGGTTTTGAGGGATGTGTTCGACCTGCTCCGGCAATGTATGCTGAAGCAGGTCGAATACATCCACATCGACGAAACTGATTTGGAGGCCGTCAAACATACTATTCCGGCACCCTCATTTCACCAGTTTCGATTCTCCGCACATCGTCTTCGTGGTACCAGCACCGGCGCCCAATTTTGACGACACGCAGATAGCCGGAATGCTGCCAACGCCACAGCGTCGAGACGTTTACGTGCAGACGTTCTGCGACAGCCTCACGGCTGTGCATGACCTTCTTCCTGGCGCCCTCACGGGCATCCAGTGCGGCATTTACAGCGGCGGTCACCGCCGCATTCAGGTCTTCCAACGAAATCATTTTAGATTCCATATTCTTTTTTTTATTTTTTTCCTTCGGTCACATACCCGCTGACCACGCAGTTAAGTGACCGAGCCAATCTCGGTTGGTCAAACCTGTTTGGCGAGTGCGAAGATTATATTTTTGCAATGATTTGTCATCACACAACATCACACAAAAAAAACCACTCCTGAACAGAAGTGGGTAGAAAGGCGTTTTAGATTATATTAATTTAATAATTGAGCGATCTCAGAATCTATAGCTTTAGTAGTACTATCATTATTCTTGTTTATTCGTTTCCATTCTTTAACCGTACTTTCAGACTCTCCCCAAAAGGGAGCAAACACCTTCTCTGGAGATAAAACCCCGCCCTTTTGACATATCATAACAATTGCTCTTCCAATATGTTGCTTTTGACGTCCATCCCTTAGAATATACTTCCCTGTATCCTTATCAAACCACCCAGCATCCACCAACTTTATAAAAGCCGAAAATGCTTTTTCATTTGATGATATCTCTATTGGTAGTAATTCCTTAAGTTTCTTCCTATAACTATAAGAACATTTACGATAATTACCAGTACGATACTCATTCATCATCTCATGAAAAAGCTTAGGTGTGAAAGGTCCACATTCGCAAAAATAATAGTGAACAAAATCCTCAACACTCATCATGCTAATAATCTCTGTTAGTTCTAGGAGCGATAGTTTTTTTGAACGCTGTTCATCGCAAAGGTATTCCTCAACCCGGTTTACAAAGAATTCAGAAGATGACGGAGGGTCACGTTTAATTCCATTAATATACATATCCCGAATCTTAATCATATATCGATACATTGGAGTCATAATGTATGTTACCAGTTCAGATTCCGGATCTGTAAAAAGTTTGTAAATAAAATAGACTCCAGCTACGATAAAAAAACCGACAAAAAATACCATAATAATCGCTATTTCCTTTTAAATAATAACCAATTGTTCATTAACTTTATATGCCTCCTGCTCAAACGCCGCGTTCATCAACGCGAACCGGTCCTTGAGCTCCATGTGCGTATATCTGTTCACGGCAGCGCTCCCCTGCTTATGCAGGCCCGACGCGTACAGATCCACCTGAACCTTAGTCATCATATCGACATGGGTCTTTCTGGCAAGCTTACTACTCCCAACCTTATACAGAGGTATATACTCATTCGTTTGCGTTTCCTCATTGTAATGCGCCACTTTCCTATCTATCTGACAGATCTGTAAAAGAGACTTAATTCTGGCGTTATACCCCACTACGCCATATAAATTCCTCAATATGGGGAAGTGAAAGCCCGTCCGCTTAATGATATCAAACGCATAACGGACAATGGGGGTCTGGACTTCGGTATTCCCCTCTTGAGAATTGGCCGTCTTCTGTGGCAGGTAATGGACATAAGGGATACCCTCGTCACTGACCGCAATAGAATCCATCGACATGGCCGCGAAATCGCTGATGCGGCAGCCAAATGCACATTGAACCAGAAACGCATCCTTCGTATCCTTTAAAATCGGCCCGACATCGGTCTTAAGCACCCTCATCAACTCCTTCTTATCGAGGTAATACGGATCATCGTACTTCGTCCTCATCACAGCCTTACGACGCTCCTTACCCAACTTACGGAAAGGAGATTTTCGAATCTCATCCTGGTCTTCCAAGACATTAAAAAAGGTCTGGAACATTTTCAGTTGGGAGGTAACCGTGTTCATAGATAAGCGTGCCTGCGGTTTATTCTGATCCTTGACACTCTCATACAATTTCTTATTCTTTTGGACATAGAGGTATTCGTCAAAGAGGAATTCGCGAAAAGCCATGAGCAGATCGATGTCAAAATCTTCGGGCTTGATATTACTAATCCCGTTGATAAAAAGGAAACGTTCCAATTTATCGGAAACCACGATAATGTGTTTATGGCGATTCGCCCCAATGATTCCGGCACGGTAATCCTCGTCGGCATATTTCCGGAATCGTTCAACGATATCCAGGCATTCTTTCCGCTCAACCTTCACCGGATTTTTAAGCGCATTAATCTCTCGATTAAATACAGCGCTTGTCATATCCATCCCCTCGTCGGTCATTCTTGCGATTACCTTCACCATATAATCATATTCCATGTTTAACCGACGCGAGAGTTCCGGATTATAAAGCGTTACCCGCTCCTTTCGCTCACCATTCACTTTAAACTTGGCCAGATCCTTGGCCTCACACTCGATATCGGAAGTGTAACAGATTTGGGCCATCCGTCCAAGCCTGATGCGATATCGCACCTTCACCGGACCCTCCTTCTTCATGGCATGAAAAGTAATCTTATCCATCTTTTTTGGGGCGTGGTAAAAATTCTCAGATTTTTACCACCGAATTGCAATTGAACGAAATTTACCTACAATCAAATGAGAACTCACTATCGTAACTCATTGACTTACAAATGTAGTAAATTATTTTGAGATTGCAATAGGTTGCATAGTGGGAATCCTGTAGGCGTCACTTAAAAAACCGTCTGGCTTGCGTCAGACGGTTTTTTCTTTTCTATTGCTTCAGCAGTCCCCGCGAGAGCAGGAGCTCTTTTTTCAGGGCCAGGATGCGGCTTACCCGTTCATCAATCATCTGGACCGAAATGCGCTTGTCTTCCACCGCTTTCATGACGGCGTCAAAGGCCTTCGGATAATCCTGCGGCGTGAGCAGGATATCTACCCCCGCTTCCAGGGCGAGCAGCGTCGCTTCCTCGTTGGTGTACTGCTGGGTGATGGCCCCCATTTCCATGCTGTCGGTGATGATGATGCCCTGGTAGCCCAGCCGGCCACGCAGAATTTCGGTCAGTACCATCGGTGACAAGGTTGAAGGGGTGCTGGAGCCCGTTACGTTCGGCAGACAGACATGTGCCGTCATGATCATTTTCGCCCCGGCGGAAATTCCCGCCCGGAAAGGAATCATCTCGCACCCGGACAGTTCCTCCCACGTTTTGAGCGATTCGGCATAGCCGTAATGCGAATCGGTCGAAGTGTCCCCGTGACCCGGGAAATGCTTGAGGCAACCCTCCACCTTCTGCTGCTTCAGTCCTGCCAGGAAAGCCTCCACCATCGAACCCACCAGTTCCGGCGAGGAGCCGAAAGCCCGGTCGCCAATCACCACGTTGTCCGGATTGGTATTCACATCGCTCACCGGCGCCAGATCCATATCGAAGCCATATCGGAACAGGTATTCGCCGATGGTGCTCCCGGCTTCTTTCGCTTTTTGCGGATCGCCGGTCGCGCCTACCGAAGCCATGGTGCCCACCCGGCTAACCGGGAAGTACGTATTCCTTCCAATGCGGGCCACGCGACCTCCTTCCTCGTCCACGCAAATCAGCGGATAATTGTCCAATCCATGCAGATACTCGGTAAATACGGTCGTCTGATAAGGATAGGTTATGTTGGCCGCAAAAAGGGTTACACCCCCGCAGGGATACTTCCGGAAGAAGTCTGTCAACGCTTCCGATCCGCCCGTCACACTGCCACTCGCGCCCGGGACGAGCGACTCGACCCGCACATTGAACAACTGCCCCACTTTTTCGCGAAGCGTCATCTGGGCGAGTTCCTTTAACGCATATTTTTTCGGCTCTACGGGATTCTCCGGACCCGGATCCTTCGTACAAGCTGCCGCAAGGGATAAGATCAGCAATCCCCAAACAGTCAGTTTTTTCATCTTATATAAGCAATTGTCCGCGCTTCTGTAGCAGTTCTTTTTTCAAGGCCAGGATGCGGCTTACGCGGTCATCGACCATTTCCATGGTGATGCGGCCGCTTTCCACCGCCTCCATCACGGCGTCGAAGGCCTTCGCGTAATCCAACGGGGTAAGCAGGACATCCACACCCGCCTCCAGGGCCATCAGCACCGCTTCCTCCTTGGAATAGTACTGCGAAATGGCGCCCATTTCCAGGCTGTCGGTGAGGATGAGGCCGCGGTAGCCCAGCCGGCCGCGCAGGATATCGGTCAGGATCATCCGCGAGATCGTGGCGGGGACCTTGTCGCCCGTCACATTCGGCAGGCAGACGTGCGCCGTCATGATCATTTTCGCCCCGGCGGCAATTCCCGCCCGGAAAGGAATCATCTCGCAGATGTCGAGCTCCTCCCAGGTTTTGAGGGATTCGGAATAGCCGACGTGCGAATCGGTGGAGGTGTTCCCGTGACCGGGGAAATGTTTCAGGCAACCTTCCATCTTCTGCTCCCGCAGTCCTTGCAGGAAGGCCGGTGCCATCAGGGCAACCCGCTCCGGCGTCGTGCCGAATGCCCGGTCGCTGATGACGGTATTTTCCGGATTGGTAATCACGTCGCACACGGGCGCCAGATCCACATCGAAGCCCATTCCGAGCAGATATTCACCAAAGATCCGGCCGGCCTCGCGGGCTTTTTCCGGGTCCCCCGTGGCACCGATCGAGGCCATCGTTCCGATGCGCGGCAGCTGGAAGTGCGTATTCTGGCCCACCCGGGCTACGCGTCCGCCTTCCTCATCGACAAAGATCCAGGGATAATTACCCAAACCGTGCAGATAATCCGTGAAAGCGGCTATCTGTTCCGGCCCGGTAATGTTGGCGCCGAACAGGGTCACACCCCCGCAGGGATATTGCCGGAAGAAGTCCGTCATCGCGTCCGATCCTTCCGTCACGCTGCCTTCTACGCCCGGAACCAGCGACTCGACCCGCACGTTGAACAACTGCCCCACCTTCTCCCGAAGGGACAATTGACCGACTTCCTGTATTGAATACTTTTTCATTCTACAACCCGGAGGGGCGGTTATTTCACGCGGAATTTGGCCACGACGGCGCAGTGGTCCGAAGCCTTGTTGTTGATGACCTCGTAGCTCAGGCACTTGATGTGCTTGTCCGGCTTGCGGTACATGATGTAATCAATCAGCACGCGGTGAGGCGGATCTTTTACGAAGTCGGAAGGCCAGGTTTTCTGGTCCATGTCACGGTAGTTCAGCTGCATATATTCGCTGAAGGTAGCCATGGTCTTGGAATCCGGCTCAGCATTCATGTCGCCCGCAAAGAAGATGTGGCCATCCATTTTGGCAATGTAATCCCGCAGGATATTGGCCTGCCAGATGCGGCTGGATTCGTCCTCCCGGTAGTCCAGGTGCGAACCGCCCATCCAGAACACAAAGCCGTTCACTTCCGTCTTCAAGAAACAGGCAGAGCGCACTTCCCCACCCTTGGGATCCTGGTTCGGATCGCAGGGCAGCAGCACGTGCAACTGGTCGGTAACGGGATGTTTGCACAGGACGGCATTGCCGTAAGCGCCGCCATGGGGCACATTGTAGGGGCAGGTCTCGTCGAAATAGAAGGCCGGAGCAAAGGCGGCATTCATGCCGGTACGCTTTGCAAGTTCCTCATAATTAAGGGTTCCGCGCGAACGCCAGGTGCAGGAATCCACCTCGTTCAGCACGCAGAAATCGGGCTGCTGCGCATTGATTACTTCGGCCAGGGCGTCGTAATCCTCGGCCTTGTACAGGCCACGCGCGCCATAGATGTTATACGTCATCACGGTGATGACCGTTTCCTTGCAAGAAACCAGCGCCAGCAGGGCCAGCGCAAAGACAATCCATTTTTTCATATCAATATCCAGTTACTTTTCCAAAGGTAGGTCCGGGCCATACATCGGTCCGGAAGGTGCCCACCGGCAGGCCGGTTCCGCCCACCAGGTTGCACACCGGGTTATCGGCCCAGGCATAGCGTACCGCCTGGGGGTATTTCACATCCTCGCACCAGACCACAAGGGTATCGCCCTCGATGCGGGCCTGCGCGAAATGGAAGACATGGTCTCCACCGGCAATCTCGAAGCCTTTCACGGCCGCTCCGTCCGATGTTTTCAGACCGCCGCCCACATTTTTCATGCGGATGCGCACGGTGTTTCCTTCGAGGGTGTAGCCGTCATAACAAGGGCTGTCGGCCACCAGGTCTTCGCCATAGGCATATTTGCGGGCCAGCAGGCTCAGCCGCCGTCCCACTTCCTGCTTGTTGCGGGGATGGATATCTTCGGCATCGCCGATATCCAGGATCACCGCCATACCGGCGCCGGGCACAATCCGTGCCGTAAGGTCCTGTGCCTCACGGACATCGGACCATTCGGAATACTCGCCGGGACGGCTTTGGGCCTTGCGGAAGTTGGTCAGCTGCACCATATAGAACGGGAAATCATAGCCCCATTTATCGCGCCAGTCGCGGATCAGCAGCGGCATGGTTTCGCGATACATATAGCCCGCGTAGGAGTTGTTTTCGCCCTGATACCAGATGGCGCCCTTGATGGGGAACGGTACCAGCGGGTGGATCATCGCGTTGTACAGGAGGTGCGGGAAATCGACCCGGAAACTGGTTGCGGGCGGGACGGTTGCATCCTCCGAGGAACTGCCGATCTTGTATTTCCAGTTGCCGCTCAGGACGATTTTATCGTCCCCGCAACGCACGCAGATGCGTTCCGGCTCGCCCATGATGCCGGCATTGTAGCGCCGGTCGATGAGGCGGACGGTCACCACCGCACGGCCGGGTTTTACCCATTTTGCAGGCACGGGATAGGAACGCTGGAAGGTATAGCCTTCGGTCGAACCCACCTTGACGCCATTGAAATAGGTGTCGTCATCGTCGTCGATGGCACCCAGGTCCAGGGTGAGGGGCTTGCCCGCCCAGGCAGCCGGGATCTCCACCTCTTTGCGCAGCCACACGACACCATCCCAGCCGCCAAGGCCCTCGAAATGGCTCACGTCGCCGGGCACCACCAGCTCTTTCCATCCGGAATCGTCAAACTCGGTCGCGGTCCAGCGGGACTTCCCACCGTCCATGCCGCGGTCGGCTGCGATAATCTGTTGCAGCCAGATGCGTTTGATGGTCTCTACCGAATCGGCCGAAACCGCGTTCTGGCCCTGATGGAGAGCCTGTTTCGCACTGGCGAGATCTTCCAGCACACCCGTGCTGATCCACGCCTCGATGTTGGTTCCGCCGTAGGAGGAATTGATGAGGCCGATGGGGATGTTCAGGTCCTGATGCAGGGCGCGGCCGAAGAAATAACCGCAGGCCGAGAACAACGGGAGGGTCTTTTCCGAGCACACCGTCCAGCCGCCGGCTTCCGCCTCGAAGGTATCGGCCTCCTGGGTGTTGAAGGTGCGGATGACGTTCAGCAGGCGGATGTTCGGGTAGTTGTTGGACTCGGCCAACTCCTCCTCATAGCCGTACACGCTCCCCCATCCGTGGACGGGCATCTCCATGTTGGACTGGCCGCTGCAGAGCCAGACATCGCCACAAAGGATGTTCTCCAACACCTTGACGTGCTTTTTCTTACCGGTATCGAACCGCAGGCTGTAGGGGCCGCCGGCACCGGGCGTGGCGACCGTTACGGACCATTTTCCGTCCTGTCCGGCCAGGGCCTCGTAGGTCTTGCCGTCCCAGGAAGTAGTCACCTTGACGGTTTTGCCGGCATCGGCCCAGCCCCAGACGGGGACCTGGGCGTCGCGCGGAAGAACCATGTTGTCTGTAAACAAGGGGCTGAAGCGCACCTGGGCTCCGGCTACTACGGAAAAAGCCAGCGCAAGAGCACTGGCAATCAAAACTTTTCTCATTCGAACAAGGATTTAGCGATGCCGATTTCCAAACCACGAAGTTCTGCCAGGCCACGCAGGCGGCCGATGCAGGAGTACCCGGGGTTGGTCTTTTTCTTGAGGTCGTCGATCATCTGGTGACCGTGGTCCGGACGCAGCGGAATGGAGCATCCGCGCTCCTGCTGCACTTCCAGGAGGGCCTTCATGACCCCGTAGATATCCACATCGCCCTGGAAGTTGTAGGCTTCGTAGAAATTGCCTTCCTCATCACGCTTGGTGGTGCGCAGGTGCACGAAGTTGATGCGGTTGCCGAAGCGTTTCATCATGGAAACCAGGTCATTATCGGCCCGTACGCCCAGAGAACCGGTGCAGAAACACAGGCCGTTGCTGGCGTTGGGAACCGCGTCGATCAGTTTCTGGAAATCCTCGGCGGTGCTCATGATGCGCGGCAGGCCCAGGATGGGATACGGCGGATCGTCCGGGTGGATAACCAGCTTGACGCCGGCTTCGTCGGCCACCGGGCAGATTTCTTTCAGGAAGTAAATCAGGTGACTGCGAAGTTTCTCGGCATCAATGTCTTTGTAGCGGTCCAGCTCATGCTGGAACTGGTCCAGCGTAAAGCTCTCCTCCGAACCCGGAAGACCGGCGATCATGTTGCGCACGAGCACCTTCTTGTCCTCATCGGTCATCTGCGCAAAACGCGCCTTTGCCTTTTCGATCTCGGCCGCCGTGTATTCTTTCTCGGCACCGGGCCGCTTCAGCAGGAAGAGGTCGAAGGCGATGAAGGCCGCCCGCTCGAACCGAAGGGCCGTACTGCCGTCCGGGCAGCGGTATTCCAGGTTCGTGCGCGTCCAGTCCAGTACCGGCATGAAGTTATAGGTAACCATGTCGATGCCGCAGGCGCCCAGGTTCTTCAGGCTCTGTTTGTAGTTGTCGATGTAGCGCTGGAAGTTGCCTTCCTGCGTTTTGATATGTTCGTGGACGGGCACGCTTTCCACACCGCTCCAGCGAAGGCCGGCGGCCTCCACTTCATTTTTGCGTTTCATGATTTCCTCCACGGTCCACACTTCCCCATTGGGGATGTGGTGAAGGGCGGTGATGACACCCGTGCATCCGGCCTGGCGGATATCCATCAAGCTGACCGGGTCCTTGGGCCCGTACCAGCGGAAGGTTTGTTCAAAAAAATACATATTCTATTGAATGAATTGTTTTTCCAATAATGCCACTTTGGCATCCGCATCGGCGCCGGCGGCACCGAAGTAGAATTTGATCTTGGGTTCGGTACCCGAAGGACGGACCGATACCACATCGCCCGCCTCGCTGAAGAACTGCAGGACGTTGCTCTTGGGGAGACCGGTCTTTTCAGGCTCCAGGTAATCGATTACCTTCACCACCTTGGCTCCGGCCAGGTCTGCCGGCGGATTGGCGCGCAGGCCCGTCATCATGGCGGCGATTTCCTCAACACCCGTCTTGCCCTTGCGTACCAGGTACTTGAGGGCCTCGCGACGGTAGCCGAATTCGGCATAGACCTTCTGCATGAGCTGATAGATGGTCAGGCCCTGGCCCTTGGCCCAGGCCGCGCATTCGGCCAGGATGGAGCAGGCCACCTGGGCGTCCTTGTCGCGGACGAACTCGCCCACGTTGAAACCGTAACTCTCTTCACCGCCGCAAATGAACTCGCCCTTCCCTTCGTTCTGCTTGACGATTTCGGCAATATACTTGAAGCCCGTGAGGACGTTGTAGCACTTGATCCCGAAAGCCGCAGCCAGTTCGGCCAGCGTTTCGGTGGTCACGATGGTCTTGACAATGTATTTGGTATTGTCCAGCTTGCCCAATTCTTTCCAGCGGGTGAGGATGTAATAGGTCATCACCGCGGCGGTCTGGTTGCCGTTCATCAGCACCATCTTCCCTTCATTGTCGCGTACGGCGATGCCCATGCGGTCGGCATCCGGATCGGTGGCCATGACGATATCGGCGCCCACACGGTCGGCCTCTTCGATGGCCATCTTCAGGGCACCCGGTTCCTCGGGATTCGGGGACACCACGGTGGGGAAATTTCCGTCGCTCACATCCTGGGCGGGCACGTGGTACACATTCGTGAAGCCCAGCCGTTTCAGGCATTCGGGCACCAGGCGCACGCCGCAGCCATGCAGGGGCGTATAGACGAATTTGATATCCGAATGGGCGGCACAGGCCTCGGGCGAGAGCATGAGCGACAGGATGTCGCGCAGGTAGGCCTCGTCCATTTCTTTGCCCATGGTTTCAATCTCGCCGCATTCGTCGGTGGCTTTGAATTTCACCTGTGACGGATCGGTGATCCGGTTCACCTCGGCAACGATATCCTTATCGACCGGAGAGGTGATCTGTCCGCCATCGGACCAGAAAACCTTGTAGCCGTTGTATTCCTTGGGATTGTGCGAGGCGGTCACCATCACACCGGCTACGGCTCCCTTGGAGCGGATGGCGTAGCTGAGTTCGGGGGTGGGACGGATGTTATCGAACAGGAATACATGCAAGCCGTTGGCGCTGAGCACATCGGCCGTGATGCGCGCGAATTCCTTGCTGTTGTTGCGGCTGTCGAACGAGATGCAGACGCGAAGGTCATCGCCCTGGACATGCGAACGGATATAATTGGCGAGTCCCTGGGTGGCCATGCCCACGGTGTATTTGTTCATGCGGTTCGTGCCGACTCCCATGATGCCGCGCAGGCCGCCGGTACCGAATTCCAGATTCCGGTAAAACGCATCCTCAAACCCGGCGGGGTCCTCGTTGCGCAATTTCAATACCTGCATTTTGGTTTCGGGATCAAAATCCCCTTCCATCCATTTTTTTGCGATGTCCTTGTAATCCATATCGTTGTGTTATTAATTTCTACAATAGGCAAATATAATCATTTCTTTTGAATAATCATAGTACCGGCCGGCAGGTCAGATACTCTTCCCGTGCGGATGAACTACGCGCAGGGCCGCCTTCTCCAGGACGATGGAAATCTCCTTCCCGAAGGTGCAGGGGTCGCCGTCGAAATGCGCGGGTCCCCCTTTTTCCCGGCGGATGGTCACCGTCCGCCCCCGCAGCATGGTCACGCGGCGGCAGCGGTAGGCGTTGCCGGTCATGAGCCGCCACACCAGTCCCCCGATTTCCCACAGCCGGAAGGGAGAAACGATGCTCACGTCCAGCAGGCCGTCATTCACGGAGGCTTCCGGGGTGATGCGGGCCTGGTTTCCCCACTGGTTGCAGTTGCCCACCGTAATCAGGAAGGCGCGGCCGCTCCAGCGCGTTCCGTCGATGTCCAGGTCGTAGTGCTCCGGTTGGAAGGACCACCAGGCCTTCCAGGCTTCCCGGATGTAGGTCCACAGACCACGGTGGCCCGCCTGGGCGAAGTTCCAGGCCACTACGGCGTCGAATCCAACCCCCGTGGTGCAGAAGAACGGGCGGTCGTTCACGCGGGCCATATCCATGGGAGAGATATCCCCGGTATTGAGGATCTGTACGGCCTTGACGGGGTCCCGGGGGATGCCCAGGTGGAGGGCCAGGCCGTCGCCGCTGCCGCAGGGGATGATGCCCAGGGCCTTGCCGGTTCCGGTGAGCCCCTGCCCTACCTCGCTGACCGTCCCGTCCCCGCCAACCGCAACGACGATATCGGCATCCGCCGAACGGGCCAGTTCGGTGCCGTGGCCCGCGCGCTGCGTCCAGGCAACTTCTGCCGTATATTTCTGATGGTCAAGGTGTTCCAGAATGGTCTGAACCAACTGTTTCTTATCTTTCCCACCCGAAATAGGATTGACAATCAAGCAAATTTTCTGCATACGCGCACACCTAGAAAGTATAGTCCAATCGTTGCAAATCTTCCGAGGAACCGCCGCAAAGGACTTCGTAGCAGCCCGGAAGCGGCACCATATCCTGCGCCTGCTCCGACCACCAGCGGAAGGTTTCGTCCGTGAGCGGGAAACTGACCCGCACCGTCTTGCCGGCGGGTATCGCCACCCGGCGGAAGTCCCGGAGCGTTTTCAGCGGCCCGTCCGGATCGTCCGGGCGACGGACATACAACTGCACGACCTCCACCCCGTCGCGACGGCCGGTATTGGTGACGGGAACCACCAGGCGGTTGCCCTGGATGCGGGGTTTCCCATAACGGAACGTGGTGTAACTGAGTCCGAAACCGAACGGGAAGAGGGGTTCGCCGGTGAAGAACCGGTAGGTGTGGCCCTTCATGTCATAGTCCTCGAACGGCGGGAGCTGGTCCACACCCCGGTAGAACGTGACCGGAAGTTTGCCGGACGGATTCACATCGCCAAACAGCACCTCCGCGATGGCCGCGCCGCCTTCCTGCCCGGGATACCAGGCCTGGAGGATGGCGTTGCAGCTTTGGGTTTCAGGCACCAGGCCCACGGCGCTGCCGGAGAAGTTCACCAGAATGACCTGTTTGCCCGCCTGATGCAAGGCGGCCAGGATGTCCCGCTGCACCTGCGGCAGTTCGATATCGGTCCGGTCGCCGGCCGAGAATCCGGGCACCGAAACGTGCATTTCCTCTCCTTCCAGACGGGAAGAGATACCGCCCGCAAAGATCACGGTATCAAAGCCTTCCAGCCTGGCGAGGATTTCTTCCACCGGATCGATGGGGTGTACGGCCTCGCAGGCTTTGAAATAGTCGAGACCATCGACCCGCACCTCCAACGCATCTTTCAAGGTAATGGTGGCGTTCGGAACCGGGTTGTAATTGCCCCACATCATCTCGCGGTCGTCGGCATTCGGGCCGATGAGGGCCACACGCGTTCCCGGAGCCAACGGCAGGATGCCGTCATTTTTCAACAGGACCAGCGTCTCTTCGGCCATTTTCCGGGCCAGGGCCCGGTCGGCAGGGCCTTCCACCAAGCTGTCGGGCAGTTCTGTCCAGAGGGGAAGACGGTCAAATTCGCCCAGGCGGATGCGTGCTTCAATGAGCCGGCGCAGGCAGGTATCCACGTCCCGCTCGTCCAAGAGGCCGCTGCGGACCGCTTCGGGGATATGCTGGTAGATGCTGCCGCATTCGGTATCCACGCCGGCATGCACGGCCGCGGCCGCCGCTTCCACCGGGGTCCCCACGAACTCGTGGCGGCCTTTTACAAAGAAATCGTTGATCCCCCAGCAGTCGGAGGTAATGAGGCCCTTGTACCCCCACTCGCCACGGAGAATCTTGTTGATCAGTTCGTCGCTCGCCCCGCAGGGAACCCCGCGGAAGCGGTTATATGCCACCATGACTTCCTGGACGTTTCCTTTGGTAACCAGGTCTTTGAAGGCCGGCAGATAGGTTTCCCGAAGGTCCCGTTCGCTGATGCGTGCATCGAAGCGGTGCCGGTCGGCCTCCGGCCCCGAATGCACGGCAAAATGCTTGGCGCAGGCGTGGGTTTTCAGATAGGGTGCATCCTCCGGTCCCTGCAGGCCGCGGACCACCGCCACCCCCATCCGGCCCGTCAGGTAGGGGTCTTCCCCATAGGTTTCCATCCCGCGTCCCCAGCGCGGATCCCGGAAGATATTGATGTTGGGGGTCCAGAAGGTCAGCCCCTGGTACCAACCGGATTCACCGTCGGCCAGCGCCATGCGATGCTTCACGCGCGCCTCGTCGCTTACAGCCGTAAACACCTCATACAGAAGGGCGTCGTCGAACGATGCCGCCATGCCGATGGGCTCCGGAAAGACCGTCGCGCTACCGTTTCGGGCTACGCCGTGCAAGGCTTCGTTCCACCAGTTGTAGGCCGGGATGCCCAGCCGTTCGATGGCGGCGCTCCGGTAGGTCATCAGCGAGGCTTTTTCTTCCAGCGTCAGGCGCGATACCAGATCCGCCGCCCGCTCCTCCGGGCTCAATTTGGTGTCGGCATAGGCCTGGGCCCGCAGATTCTGCGGTGCGATGGTTCCCAAACTTAAAAAGGCAAGAACTAGGGATAGGGTTCGGATGATGTGTTTCATTATTTGTACTGGGATAATTCGGGCCTTACCAGCCAAAGCAATTGCGCAGGATCCACCACAGGAAGATGATGGCCAGCATAGACCAGGAAAAAACGGGATTACGACTGACGGAATAGAGTTTTGGAAAACGGGCGCGCAGTTTCTCTGCTACCAGCAGGAACAGCAGGATGGGGATAAGCAGGACAAGGCAGGCATTGTACTGGAAAGCAGCGCCGATGCGAAGGTGCAGCAACTGATGCAAGGCCCTTTGGGATCCGCATCCGGGGCATTTCAGACCCGTCGCCCAATAAAAGGGACACTTGGGAAAGGGCGTGGTTTCCGGATCGAAATACGCGTATAAAAAAATAGCAAAGAAGGCGGCCAGGATCATCAATACGATGCCTACCTTCTTTGCTGTTACGTTCATATCGGATAAATGCTATTTACAAAGCAGAAGGGTCTCGTTGAACTTTCTGTAGTTGTATTCATAGGTCCTCTTTTGGGCGGTGAAGATATCCACGAGCCACCAGATACCCAGGCCATAGCAGGAGAGCACCTTGATGATGCCCAATCCGATATCATCCAGGAAGAATCGGTCCCAACCGAGAAGAATGGCAATGAGCAAAATGATGGTAGGCTTCTGAAGACTCAGGCTCATCAACAATGCCGACTTGGAATCGTCAATCTCGGCAAGTTTGGTCTGGACGTCCTGGGCCGCCATGATGTCGAAACACTCACCATTCTTCAGCATGAATGCTTGTACTAATTCCGGTTTCATAGGTGCTTTTCTTTATTAATATATGGACTGATTTACGTAGTTACAAAGATAGTTTTTTTTACGTACAAAAACAAGTCCTGTTTAAAACTACCCCACCTTCTCAAACGAATAGCCCAGACGGGCAAGTTCGATGGCTGCGCCGATCTTGTACAGGACCTCGATGCTGATCAGGAAGAGACGATAGGCGTCGGCCGTTCCGGCCTCGGCACCGGACCTCATCAGGAAATGATAGGTTGCCGCCGAAAGGGATTGCATTGCGGCGACACAGTGCTTTCCCTCTTTGAGAATGTCCGCGGTGATATGGTCGTCCATATCGTCGAATCCCCTTTCGCCCTGGAAAAAGCGATACGGCGTCTCCCGATACTTCGTCCAATCCTTGTCCCAAAGATGCGCCACGGCCATTCCCAGATAACCGGCACAGGCCAGACAGAACTCCGGATAGCCGTTGAATTCCCGCACGGCGTCCGGATAGAATGACGGGGCATAGCGCTGCCAGGCCTCGTCCAGATCGGGCGTATTCAACAGAATTCCATTCAAATAACCGTTACCCGTAGCCACTTCCAGCAGATGGGCCGTAAGGTCTTCTCGAAACTTTTCTTCAGCAGTACTCATTACAGAAACAAAATTAAAAGATTTTTTGTAAATTTGAAAATTGTAACAACGCAGCGCCAATGAAGTTTAGCCACCATATCATTATAGGACAGACCCTTACGGATTTACAGGGAAAGTTGGACAGCATTCTGGCTGCCCATCCGCAACAACAGGTGGTGTTCAAACGATATTTCCTTCCGGACGAGAGCCTCCGGCAGCAGTTCCCCGCAGAAAAAGGTGCCGTTTCGTACATCATCCAGCCCGTTCTCTGCGAAGGGTCCGTGGCCCTCTGGCTTGTCCTTTGTGAAGGGGCCGCTGTGCGATATCAAGGCTGCGAGACCCTCCTCGAAGCAGATGGCGTCAGCCTGATCGTTACCGCATCCCTCACCTCCCCTGACGGCACTTCCGAGCAGCAGACCCGTTCCATTTTCGGCGCCTATGCCGCCGGGCTCGAAGGGCACGGACTCACCCTCGAAGGAAACTGCATCCGCACCTGGCTCTTCTGCGACGATATCGACCACCAATACGCCGGCCTGGTCAAGGCGCGGCGCGAATTCTTCGCCGCCTGCGGGCTCACGCCCCAGACGCACTTCATTGCATCTACCGGTATCGCCGGCCGTCCCGCCGGGGCAGGTACCCCCGAGGGAGCATATTCCCTCGTTTCCGCGAACGAGGGGGTGCCTGCCCCGGCGGCAGCACGGGCGGCAGAAACTGCCCCGGCGGCAGCACGGGCGGCAGAAACTGCCCCGGCGGCAGCACGGGCGGCAGAACACACGGCGATCGTCCAGATGGACGCACTGGCCATGGAGGGAGCGTTTACGCAACGGTATCTGTACGCACGCACGCACCTGAGCCCGACCTACGACTACGGCGTCACCTTCGAACGCGGCGTCCGCATCGATGCCGGCGGCCATCACGCCACCCTCATCTCAGGGACGGCCTCCATCGACCACAAAGGCAACATCCTCCACGAGGGCGATGTAACCGCGCAGACCCGCCGCATGTGGGAAAACGTCGAAGCCCTGCTGGACGAAGCCGGCGATGCCTGGAGCGACGTCCGGATGATGCTCGTCTATCTGCGCAACCGCGAAGATGCGGCCCTCGTGAAGCCGCTTTTCGACGAACGTTTCCCCGATACCCCGAAAGTTTTCCTGCATGCCCCCGTCTGCCGGCCCGGCTGGTTGGTTGAGATGGAATGCATCGCTTCCGCTTAAACCCGCATCGACATGCTACCCGATTGGAATATACTGAGACAGAAGATTCGCAAAGTTACGAATATCAACGGCCACATCGACACCGACGATGCGGCCGAACGGATCAAGAATTCCATCTGGTTCCAAGGGCCGAATGTCTGGATCCTTGCTTTTTCCATCGTCATTGCATCGGTGGGCCTCAACGTCAATTCCACCGCCGTCATCATCGGCGCCATGCTTATCTCCCCGCTCATGGGACCGATCATCGGCATCGGCCTCTCCCTGGGGACCTATGACTTCGACCTGCTGCGCGAGGCATTGAAGAACCTGCTGATCATGGTGCTCATCAGCCTGGCGGCATCGACCTTCTTCTTCCTGATCTCTCCCCTGTCGCTGGTGAACGCCACCGAACTGGAGGCACGCACAAGCCCGACCATCTATGACGTGCTCATCGCCCTCTTCGGCGGTTTGGCCGGCATCCTGGAAAACAGCCGCAAAGAGCGCGGTACGGTCCTGTCCGGCGTCGCCATCGCCACGGCCCTGATGCCGCCCCTCTGTACGGCGGGATACGGGCTGGCCCACCTGTCGGCCAGATTCTTCTTCGGTGCCCTTTATCTCTTCCTGATCAACTGTGTCTTTATCACCATAGCCACCTACCTGATGGTCAGGTATTTACACTTTCGAAAGGTCGATAATCCGAACCCCGTCATCTCCAGCCGCCGGATCAGACTGATGAGCCTGATTCTCTTCTTGTTCATCGCGCCGAGCCTGTGGTCGGCTTTCAACCTGATCCGGAGCAACAATTTTGAACGGAACGTGCGGGATTTCGTAACCGAGAAACGGGTCTATGGCAAGACCTATCTCTACGATTACCGGATTGTCCGCGACAAAGGGCGGAAGGTTACCCTTTTCATCACCGGCAACACCTTGTCGCAGGCCGATTCCACGAATATCTACATGACCGCCGCGAAATGGGACATCCGCCCTGACCAGTTGCGACTCGTACATCAGAACATCGGCATGTCGCAAGATGAAATGAATGCGATGATCCGCGGCATTTACGACCATACCAATTACGAACTAACCCGAAAGGAACAAGAGATGGAAGCCCTAAAAACGCGAATCGACTCGCTTACAAGCCTGGTTTCGCGCCTGCTTCCGCCGCCTTCCGAAGAACCCGATACACTTCAACGAAACCCTTCAAACATCAATTTATGATTCTTTTAGGATACGATATTGGCAGTTCGTCCGTCAAGGCGTCCCTGGTGGATGCCGAAAGCGGAGTCTGCCTGGATTCTGCCTCCTACCCCGACACGGAGGCCCCTATCGCCGCTCCCCGACCCGGCTTTGCCGAGCAGCGGCCCGAAGATTGGTGGTCCTACCTGAAAGCAGCCACGGCCCGCTTGTACGAACGCGAGCGGAAGGCGGTGGGTGCCATCGGTATCTCCTACCAGATGCATGGCCTGGTGTGCGTAGATAAGGACCTGAATCCGCTGCGGCCCGCCATCATCTGGTGCGATTCCCGCGCCGTTCCCTACGGCAACCGCGCCTTTGAACAACTGGGAGCGGAATGGTGCCTGGAGCACCTGCTGAACAGCCCGGGCAATTTTACGGCCGCCAAACTGGCCTGGGTCAAGGAGAACGAGCCCGAAGTGTTCGCGAAGATTGATCGCATCCTGTTGCCGGGCGATTGGATGGCAGCGAAAATGACCGGCGAGGTCTGCACCACCGTGAGCGGGCTCTCGGAAGGGATTTTCTGGGATTTCAAGGAGAATGCTCCGTCGAAGAAACTGCTGGATGCCTTTGGCTTTTCGCAGTCCTTCCTTCCGGAAATCGTCCCCACCTTTGCCGAACAGGGCCGCCTGAAAAAAGACATCGCGGAAGAACTGGGCCTGCAGCCGGGCACGCCGGTAACGTACCGGGCCGGCGACCAACCCAATAACGCCCTGTCGCTCAATGTGTTCAACCCGGGCGAGATTGCCTCTACGGCCGGCACGTCCGGCGTGGTGTACGGGGTGAGCGGAACGGTGGCCCACGATCCCCTCTCTCGGGTAAACTGCTTTGCGCATGTGAATCACGGCGCCGCTGCTCCCCGCCTGGGTGTCCTGCTCTGCATCAACGGAACGGGCATCCTGAATGCCTGGATGCGCCGCAACATCGTCCCGGAAGGAATGAGCTACCAGGGAATGGATGCCATCGCTGCCGGCATTCCCGCCGGTTCGGACGGCGTTTGCATCCTCCCCTTCGGCAACGGAGCGGAACGGGTGCTGGGAAATCGCGAAGTGGGATGCAGCCTGCACGGGATCGATTTCAACCGCCACACCCGCGCCCACCTGCTGCGCGCCGCCCAGGAAGGCATCGCCTTCTCCATGCGGTACGGAATCGGCATCATGGAAGAGATGGGCGTGAGCGTCCGGAAAATCCACGCCGGCAAAGCCAATCTTTTCCTGTCCGATATTTTCCGGCAGACGCTTGCCGATACGACGGGAGCCGTGATCGAACTGTACGATACGGACGGAGCGGCGGGAGCGGCCCGCGGTGCCGGTATCGGAGCGGGCATCTACAAAAATACGCAGGAAGCCTTTGCCAGCCTGGAACGGGTGGCCCATGTGGAGCCGCAGCGGCGGGCTGTCCTGGATGAAGCTTACGAAAAATGGATTTCAATGATACAATAACATTAAAACATAGCATTATGGCAAAAGAGTACTTCCCCACCATCGGAAAGATTCCGTTCGAGGGACCCCAGAGCAAGAATCCGCTTGCTTTCCATTATTATGATGCGAACCGCATCGTCATGGGAAAACCCATGAAAGACTGGCTCAAATTCGCCATGGCCTGGTGGCATACCCTGGGCCAGGCCTCCGGCGACCCGTTCGGCGGCCAGACCCGGTCCTATGAATGGGACAAGGGTGAATGCCCCTACTGCCGCGCCCATGCGAAAGCCGACGCCGGTTTTGAGCTGATGCAGAAACTGGGCATCGAATATTTCTGCTTCCACGACATCGACCTCATTGAAGACTGCGACGACATTGCCGAGTACGAGGCCCGGATGAAGGACATTACGGACTACCTGCTGGAAAAGATGAAGGAAACCGGCATCAAGAACCTGTGGGGAACGGCCAACGTGTTCGGCCACAAACGCTACATGAACGGTGCCGCCACCAATCCGCAGTTCGATATCGTCGCCCGCGCCGCGGTCCAGATCAAGAACGCCATCGACGCCACCATCAAACTCGGCGGTACGAATTATGTGTTCTGGGGTGGCCGTGAGGGCTATTATTCCCTCCTCAACACCCAGATGTACCGGGAGAAAAATCACCTGGGCGCCATGCTTTCCGCCGCCCGCGACTACGGCCGCGCCCACGGATTCAAGGGCACCTTCCTGATCGAGCCGAAACCGATGGAACCGACCAAACACCAGTATGACCAGGATGTAGAGGTGGTCATCGGCTTCCTGCGCCAACACGGGCTGGACAAGGACTTCAAGGTTAACATCGAAGTGAACCACGCCACCCTGGCCGGACACACCTTCGAGCATGAACTGACGACGGCGGTTGACGCCGGCCTGCTGGGCAGCATCGACGCTAACCGCGGCGATGCCCAGAACGGCTGGGATACGGACCAGTTCCCGATCGACGCCCTCGAGTTGACCCAGGCCCTGATGCAGGTTATCCGCAACGGCGGTCTCCACGACGGCGGTTTCAACTTCGACGCCAAGCTGCGCCGTTCCTCGACCGACCCGGAGGACATTTTCATCGCCCACATTTCGGGTATGGACACCATTGCCCACGCCCTGCTGAACGCCGCCGCCATCCTGGAAGAGAGCCCGATTCCGGCCATGGTGAAAGAGCGTTATGCCAGCTTTGACAGCGGTCTGGGCAAGAAATTCGACGAAGGGAAGGCCACGCTCGAAGAGCTGTACGAGTACGCCAAGAAGAACGGAGAGCCCGTTGCCGCATCCGGCAAACAGGAACTCTATGAGACTTATCTAAACCTGTACGCGAAATAATGAGCCAGTACAGACAGCAAGGGAGCGTCGCCTATCTCATCAGCATCGTGCTGGTGGCGGTGATAGGTGGCTTGCTCTTCGGATATGACACAGCTGTCATATCCGGCGCAGAGAAGGGCCTGCAGGCGTTTTTTGAAAACGCCAAGGACTTTGCGTACACCAACGCCATGCACGGTTTCACCACGTCCAGCGCCCTCATCGGCTGTGTAATCGGTGCCCTTGTATCCGGCCGCCTGGCCATTTCCTTCGGCCGGAAACGCACCCTTTTCATTGCCGGCATCCTCTTCCTGTTGAGCGCACTGGGTTCCTGGTATCCGGAATTCCTGTTCTTTGAGAAAGGCGTCCCGACCGCTGGTCTGCTGATCGCGTTCAACGCTTACCGTGTCCTGGGAGGCCTTGGCGTGGGACTGGCATCGGCCATCTGCCCGATGTACATTGCCGAAATTGCACCTGCCCGCAAACGGGGACGCCTGGTTTCCTGGAACCAGTTTGCCATCATTTTCGGCCAGCTGGTCGTGTATTTCGTCAACTTCCTCATCGTACGCAGCCACGCGAACGACCCCGCGGTGATGGAATGGACCACCCAGATCGGCTGGCGCACGATGTTCGTGTCCGAGGCCGTTCCGGCAGGCCTGTTCGCCCTGCTGATCCTGCTGGTACCCGAAACGCCCCGGTACCTGGCCATCCACGGTCAGGAGGAGAAGGCCCTCCAGGTGCTTTCCAACATCAATGGAGAAGCCCGCGCCCGCGAAATTCTGGCCGATATCAAGGCCACCGTCCGCCAGGATAGCGTCAAGAAGAACGAAAAGATCTTCACCTACGGCATCATGGTCATTTTCATCGGCTGCATGCTGAGTGTGTTCCAGCAGCTTATCGGTATCAACGCCGTCCTGTATTTCGCACCGCGCATCTTCGCCTCCATGGGCATGGACGACCCGATGTTCCAGACCGTGCTGATGGGCATTATCAACATTACATTCACCCTCGTGGCCGTGTTTACGGTGGAGAAGCTGGGCCGCAAGCCCTTGCTCATCACCGGATCCCTGGGCATGGCGGTGGGCGCCCTGGGCGTGGCCCTGAGCAATGTCCTGACGGTCCCGGCCATCGTTCCCGTGGCCAGCATCATGGTTTACAGTGCCTGCTTCATGTTCAGCTGGGGCCCCATCTGCTGGGTGTACATCTCGGAGATTTTCCCGAACACCATCCGCAGCCAGGCCACAGCCATTGCCGTTGCCTTCCAGTGGATTTTCAACTTCATCGTTTCCTCCACCTTCGTGCCCCTGTACGACATGTCACACTTCTTCGTATATGCCTTGTACGGTGGCGTCTGCCTGGTCGCAGCCCTCTTCGTCTGGAAGCTGGTGCCCGAGACCAAGGGTAAGACGCTCGAGGAGATGAACGCCTTGTGGAAGAACCTGAAGTAGGCATTATTTCAGCACATAGGCGGTGACATTTTTCAGCCCGGGAATCCCGTAATAGGCCGAAACGATGTCCCCTTTCAGATAGATCCGCGTTCCCACCAATTCCGGGTGATCCACCAGGTTGATGGCATCGCGGATCTCTCCTTTTAACAGATTCACGCTCAGGCAGGAAGACTTGTCCGTGGTAGAAGCGCGGCTTCCCAGGGCCAGGTTCGTGCGCGACGTGAACGGGGCCTTCTGTTTCATCCCGTTTGCCGAACTCGTCAGGTCGCCGCCCACGATGTAGCCGTACACCCAGACGCCTTCCTTGCCGATGGCCGTCCGCGCCTGGCCAATGCCCAAGGCCTTGTCCAGGTCATCCTCGCCACCGCCCTGCTGCCCGCCGGTATCCTCGTCCCCGATGACATAATGCTCGTAATTCCATACACGGGTCGTGTCGATGGAAATGGTGATGTGCGGTCCGGCGGATTTCAGTTCCTCCTCCGTTTCAGGAGCCGAGATGCCGACCGTCAGGATTTGCCGGGCGGCCAGCTTGCGGGTAATGAGGGTTTCATCCTTCCCCTCGTTGCTCATCACCACCGACACATCGGAGGGTGGGAAATAGGCAATCCGCTTTTCGGAATAGCTGTACAGCAGTTTTCCCGCATCGGACTTGACGAACAAGGAGGCTTTGGGATAGACCGTGAGGAAGCTGGGCTGGATGCGCAGGCGGATGCCCGCGTTCATCTGGTGGCAGGAAAGCACGGCCGTGGCGGTACGGTCCGGCTCTACCAGAACCTGCTGGGTATCACCCCATTGCGGAGCATCGAACTTGGGCGATGTAAACTCGCCTGAAAGCGCCGTGACCGTATAGGTACCAGCCTTCACCAGCATGGATTCGGGCGATTCCCCATAGGGACCGCTGTAGAGAATGCTGCCGGAAGCGTCTTTTACTTCCAGACGGAAGTCATTGGTGTCCGGCAATTCCTGGGAAGCAGCCTTGGTGGAGGGTTCGTACTTTGCGGAAAAACTCCATCGGAGTTCTCCTTCCCCTTCATCTTTGTCAAACAGTTCCTGGCAAGAGACCGACAGTGCCAGGGCTGCGCATAAAATCCAAAGGTTTTTCATGGCATTTGCGTTTTTGTCCGAAGGCAAAATTAAGGCAAATACCATTACAAGGCTTTAAAAATCATACATTTAAGCCTTTAAAAAACTTGCGTTCTGTTTTTCTTTCGAAAATGCGCGGTTTCTTTCGAAAAAGGGGCTATTCCCACTCGATGGTTGCCGGCGGTTTGGACGAAATATCATAGACGACGCGGTTCACGCCCCGTACCTTGTTGATGATTTCGTTGCTCACATTCTCCAGGAAGTCGTAGGGGAACTTGAACCAGTCGGCGGTCATGGCATCGGTCGAGACCACTGCGCGCAGGGCGACAGGATTCTCATAGGTGCGTTCGTCGCCCATTACCCCCACGCTCTTCACCGGCAGCAGGATGACACCCGCCTGCCAGATGGCATCGTACAGGTTGCGGGCCTTCTGGGAAGGATCCGCAGCAGAGGGCAGGTTCAGCGCCGTGCAGTCGTATGCGCGCAGTCCACGGATGAAGATATCATCCGCCTCCCGCAGCACGTCCAGTTTCTCCCGGGTTACTTCGCCGATGATGCGGATACCCAGCGACGGGCCGGGGAAAGGATGGCGTCCCACCAGTTCCTCTTTGATGCCCAAGGCGCGGCCCACGCGGCGAACCTCATCCTTGAAAAGCATCCGGAGCGGTTCCACGATCTTCAAGTTCATCTCTTTCGGAAGACCGCCCACATTGTGGTGCGACTTGATCTTGGAAGCGATACCGGGGATGCCGGCGCTCTCAATCACATCGGGATAGATGGTCCCCTGGGCAAGCCAGCGGGCGTTTTTAATCGACTTGGCGTATTTGTCGAAGGTCTCTACGAACAGGCGGCCGATCACCTTGCGTTTGGCTTCCGGCTCGGTTACGCCGGTCAGCTGGTCCAGGAAGGCATCAGAAGCGTCGGCACCAATCACATTCAGGTCCATGTCCTGGTAGGAGGCCATCACGTCGCGGTATTCGTTTTTGCGGAGCAGGCCGTTGTTCACGAAAATACAGGTGAGCTGATGGCCAATCGCCTTGTTCAACAGCACGGCGGCCACCGTGGAGTCCACGCCGCCGCTCAAGCCCAGAATCACCTGATCTTCACCCAGTTGGGCGCGAAGCTGCGCCACCGTCGTCTCGATGAAGGAGGCCGGTGTCCAGTCGCCTTTGCAGCCACAGATACCCAGGGCGAAGTTCGAAAGCATCTGCAGGCCTTCGGTGGTGTGATAGACCTCGGGATGGAACTGAACCGCATAGGTTTCCTCGCCGACGATGTGGTAGGCCGCATAGGCGACATCGTCGGTAGAAGCAATGACTTCCGCACCCGTGGGGAGGGCCGAGATGGTGTCTCCGTGCGACATCCACACCTGGGACCGGGCCGAAACGCCCGCCATCAGCCGGGACTCGCCTTTCACCGTCAGCATGGCGCGCCCATATTCGCGGGCCAGCGAACCTTCTACATTGCCGCCGAAATGATAGGCCAGATACTGTGCGCCGTAGCAGATGCCCAGGAGCGGGAATTTGCCTTTGATGGCGCTCAAATCTACCTGAGGGGCATTGGCGTCCCGTACCGAGCACGGACTACCTGACAGGATAACACCCTTAACGGAAGCATCCAGCTGCGGACACTTATTATAAGGATAGATCTCACAAAACACATTTAACTCCCGCAAGCGGCGGCCGATCAGTTGCGTCACCTGAGAGCCGAAATCAAGAATAATAATCTTTTCTGACATATCGTGCCGAATTGAAGTACAAAAATACGATAAAAATTTTATCTTCTTTAGATAAATCCGTATTTTTGCACCCCGAATAGCAAATTAGATATTTTTATGCAGGAAATCAGGAACATAGCGCTCATCGCGCACGTCGACCACGGCAAAACCACCCTCGTGGACAGGATGATTTACCAGGCCAATCTGGTCCGCCAGCCCGAAAACCTTGGACAGCTCATCCTGGACAACAACGACCTGGAACGCGAGCGGGGCATCACCATCCTCGCGAAGAACGTTTCCGTCATCTACAAGGGCGTGAAAATCAACATCATCGACACTCCGGGCCACAGCGACTTCGGAGGCGAGGTGGAACGGGTCCTGAATATGGCCGACGGCGTGCTCCTGCTGGTAGATGCCTTCGAAGGTTGCATGCCGCAGACACGTTTCGTCCTGCAGAAAGCGCTCGAACTGGGCAAGAAACCCATCGTGGTCATCAACAAGGTGGACAAACCCAACTGCCGTCCCGACGAGGTGCAGGAAGAAGTCTTCGACCTGATGTTCGCCCTCAACGCGAACGAAGATCAGCTGGACTTCACCACCATTTTCGGCAGTGCCAAACAAGGCTGGATGAGCCGCGACTGGCATCAGCCCACCACCGACATCACACCGTTGCTTGACGCTATCCTCGAAGTGATTCCCGCCCCGACGGTGCAGGAAGGTACGCCCCAGATGCTCATCTCCTCGCTGGAATACTCCCCTTACGTAGGCCGGATTGCCGTGGGAAAGGTTACCCGCGGAAGCCTCCGTTCCGGCCAGCAGGTGAGCCTGTGCAAGCGCTACGACATCGTTGAGAAATCCAAAATCAAGCAGCTCATGGTCTTCGACGGCCTGGGCAAGGCCAATGTCGATTCGGTCCAGTGCGGCGACATCTGCGCCGTGGTGGGCATTGAAGGATTCGAGATCGGCGACACCATCGCCGACTTCGAAAACCCGGAAGCCCTGCCGCCCATCGCCGTGGACGAGCCTACGATGAGCATGCTCTTTACCATCAACAATTCCCCGTTCTTCGGGAAAGACGGCAAATACGTCACGTCCCGTCACATCAAGGACCGCCTGGACCGCGAGTTGGAAAAGAACCTGGCCCTGCGCGTGAAACCGGGCCTGAACGCCGATTCCTTCGTGGTATTCGGCCGCGGTGTGCTGCACCTGAGCGTTCTGATCGAGACCATGCGCCGAGAAGGCTTCGAACTCCAGGTGGGCCAGCCCAAGGTGCTGGACAAGACCATCAACGGACAGCGTTGCGAACCAATCGAAGAGCTTTCCATCGAGGTGCCCGAAGAGTTTGTGGGTACCGCCATCGAAATGGCCACCCGCCGCAAAGGCGCCCTCATCCACATGGAACCGCGCGGAGACCGCACCCTGCTGGAATTCGACATCCCCACCCGCGGCCTGATGGGTCTGCGCTCCAACCTGCTTACCGCCACCCAGGGCGAGGCCATCATGGCGCACCGTTATAAGGAGTACCAGCCGTTCAAGGGTGAGATTGAGCGCCGTACCAACGGTTCCCTTGTTTCGCTGGAGACCGGCGAGGCCGTCGCCTACTCAATGAACAAACTGCTGGACCGCGGCAAATTCTTCGTGGAACCCGGCGAGGAGATTTATGGCGGCCAGGTCGTGGGTGAGCATACCCGCGAGCGTGACCTGAACATCAACATCTGCAAGACCAAGAAGCTCACCAACGTACGGGCCTCGGGCAGCGATGAGAAAGTTGTCCTTCCGCCCGCCATCAAGTTCTCGCTGGAGGAAGCCCTTGAATACGTTCAGGAGGATGAACTCGTGGAGGTTACCCCGAACCACATGCGTATCCGCAAGATTCTGCTCGACCCGCTGGACCGCAAGCGTCACGGCGGCGGAGGCGAGGATGCCTAATGGTCTATTTACTACGAACTTAACAAATCTATTATAATGGGAGGACTTTGCGGAATCATTTCCGAACAGCCTTGCGCTGTGGACCTGTTTTACGGTACCGACTACAATAGCCATCTGGGCACCAAACGCGCCGGACTGGCTACCTACGAGAAAGACTGCGGGTTTTTCCGCGGCATCCATAACCTGGAAAACGCTTATTTCAGAAGCTGTTTCGAGGACGAACTGGGAAAATTCATCGGTAATTCCGGCATCGGTGTCATCAGCGATACCGACGCGCAGCCGATGCTGGTCAATTCCCATCTCGGCCGTTTCGCCATCGCCACGGTGGCCAAGGTGAACAATGCCGACGAGCTGGCCCGCAAATTTCTGGCACAGGGAATGTACCTTACCGAGTTCAGTAGCGGGATTATCAACATTACGGAACTGATCAGCCTGCTGATTGTGCGGGGGAAAGATTTCGTGGAGGGTATCGAGAATGTCTATCGGGAAGTAAAGGGTTCCTGTTCCATCCTGATTCTGACCGAGGACGGCATCATCGCCGCCCGCGACGCCTGGGGACGTACCCCGCTCGTGCTCGGAAAGAAAGACGGTGCGATGGCCGTTACCAGCGAAAGCACGGCATTCGCAAACCTCGGTTACAAAACCGAAGCGTACATCGGTCCGGGAGAGATTGTCCGCCTGCGGGCCAATGGCTATGAGCAGCTTCGGAAACCCAATCCGCGCAAGCAGGTATGCTCCTTCCTATGGGTCTATTACGGTTTCCCGACCTCCTGTTATGAAGGCCGGAATGTAGAGGAAACGCGTTTCAACTGCGGAAAGGCGATGGGAGAACAGGATACGGTCTGCGCCGACTGCGCCTGCGGCGTTCCCGACAGCGGGATTGGCATGGCGGTAGGCTATGCCGCCGGCCGCGGAATCCCCTATATGCGGACCGTGGCCAAATATACCCCTACCTGGGCCCGTTCTTTCATGCCGTCCAACCAGGCCACCCGGAACCTCGTGGCCAAAATGAAACTGATCCCCAACCGGGATATGCTAGAGGGAAAGAAAGTGCTGATGTGCGATGACAGCATCGTCCGCGGTACCCAACTGAGCAACAATGCCCAATCCTTGCGGGAACTCGGCGCAGCTGAAGTGCATATGCGCATTGCCTGCCCGCCGCTGGTATATGCCTGTCCTTTCGTGAATTTTTCGGCCAGCAAGAACTACCTGGAGCTCATCACCCGACGGATCATCAAGGAATGGGACGACGAGGAGCATCTGGCAGAATATGCCACTACCGGCACCCCGCAGTATGAGCGCATGGTTGAAGAGATCCGCCGCAGACTCAATCTGGATTCGCTCAAGTACACCACCATCGAAACGCTGGTCAAGAGCATCGGTATCCCGCAGGAGGATATCTGCCTCCATTGCTTCAACGGCTCTTCCGCCTTTACCCTCGAAGAGGAGAATCGTTAATTACAGACTTCCAGCAAATCCCCGAGTTTTTCGACCAGGGGAATGAGATCACGGACGGGAACGCCTATGCGGTCGCTGATGGCCAGGAGGTCGCTCCGGCCGTCGGCATAGGCCAGGAGGTTTCGCACCGCCTTGACCTGGTCGAACGTGTCCCGCCGGGAGATGGTGGGATACAGTCCGCGGGGACCCAACTGCGGTTCGCAGGGGACCGTCACCCGGTACACCCGGTTGTGTTCCAGTACGGACACCACTTCTTTTAGCATGGCCACGGAGCCCTGCAAAGCCTCTTCCGTAATGAAATCCAGGTTGTCGGCCGAGGTATGGTACTCCGGGTATTCCTCGAATTTGGAGCGGCACAGGCAGCAGAACGGCAGGTTCACCCGGGGCGAGCAATACTGGCGCTCGTCACTCCCCCGCTCCAGGAAGGAATACGTCTTGAAGTCCGGATCCAGGGCCCGCAGGACATGCTGCGCCACCCGGTCGGCCAGGTTGTCGCCATAGGGTGAGGCCACGTAGGAGAAAGGAGCCGGATCGCCGATGCAGGTAATGTTGAATCCCGCTACCACCTTCCGTTGCAGTTCCTCCAGGTGACGGCTCAGGTAGGTAATGGAGCCAATGGTTTCGGGAATAAAGACAAAGCGATAGCTGTAGCGGCGATGGGGCTGCGCAGCCAGCCATTTGGCCAGTTCCAGGCAGACGATGGGACCGGAAAGCTCGTTGTTCGCCATGGAGGGATGGCAGATATAGGTGGAGAACATCACCTCTTTCTCTTCCTCGCCGGGCAGGAGGATCTCGCCGTAATTCAGTTCCCCGTCGAACAGGCGGCTGCCGATGTGCACGCGGTAGTTCCCTTCCGCCAGCGAGTCCCGCAGCCGGCGGGTGCAGCAGAAGCCCCAACGCTCTTTGTAATAAGAAGTTACGTAGGGAATCACTTCGGGCTGATCTTCCTGTACGTACAGGTGTTGCAGCAATTCATCCCGGGACACGACGGCATCCACCGGCACGCTGTAGCCCACCACATGGAGGTTGCTGTCCTGAAAGTCGATAATGCGCCGGCCGTCGGGCGCTTCCACCCAGGCGTCCCGGATTTCCCATTCACGCGGAACCGTCCAGTCGAACACGCGCGTACCCGAAGGGACGGAGGTCACCTTCAAGTCCGGAAACTCCTCCCGCAAGATGGAGAGGGTCTCGCGTACACCCGGTCCGGTAATGCTCCGGCAGATGGGAAACAGGCGCTCTGCCAACGCCATCAACGGCTTATTCATGGTTCAGAATCGTTTCGACAAACTCGCGGAAACAGCCCTCTCCGCCCCGTTTGGCCGTCACCAGGGTTACCGGCACCTTCCCTTCCAGGTAACTGCCTTTCGGTACGGCACTCCAGCCACAGGCCTCCAGCAACGGACGGTCCGGCAAATCATCTCCCATATAAGCGACATCTGACAGATTGATTTTCAACCGATTGCAAAGATTATGAGCCTCTGCCAGCTTATCCCGGACACCCTGCACCACAAAATCCACCTTCAGTTTGGCGGCACGGGCCGTTACGATGCGCGTTTTTTCTCCTGTCAGGATGCCCACCGGAATGCCCAGGGCATGGGCGGCCGTTACACCGCCGCCGTCATAGGTATTGAACCGCTTCCACTCGTTGCCGGTCTGGTCGTAGTACATCCCGCCGTCGGTCCATACACCGTCGATATCGGTCAGAATCAGTTTGGGTAGTTTCTTCATTGCAGGCAATCGGGATAAATGATTTCATTCTTGGGAATATCGCATTTGAGCGTCTTGCCCACCACCTGGTCCAGCTGGCTCCATTTAAAGCCGTCGCCTGGGCTGAGCATGTGCAGGTCTTCCACGCGGACGGTCTCGCCGGCCTTCATCTCACGCAAGGTTGCGATGGAACGCTCCAGTTTTACCTTCGAGGAAGCCACGCCCGGCTCGATATAGATGTCTTTTACCCCCATCCAGCGTTCGCAAATGCGGATATCGCGCACCATCCGGTTCACGCCATCGGGTCCCAGCGATCCCGCCTGGTCGGTTCCTTTCATATGCCGGTCCAGGGTGATGTGCTTTTCGATGATTTCCGCTCCCATGCCCACGGCTACGACCGGAGCCGCAATGCCGATGGTATGATCCGAAAAACCAATCGTGTACTGGCCGTAATGCTCTTTCAGATAGAGGATGGTATTCAGGTTCAGGTTGTCCGGATGCGTCGGATACTGGGAGACGCAGTGCAGGATGGCGATCTGGTCGTGGTAGCGGGTGATGACGGCCAGCGCATCGTCCAGCTCCTTTTTGCCCGCCATGCCGGTGGACAGGATGATGGGGATCTTCGTCTCGGCCAGGGCGCAGAGCAGCGGCAGGTTGGTCAGGTCGCGGCTGGCCACTTTCAACCGGTCCGGCGTGAACAGTTTCAGCAGCGACAGGCAGCCGCGGGCGCAAAGGGTTTCCACAAAGTCCAGACCCCGCTCCTTGGCATATTGGTACACCTCGAAATGGGCCTCATCCGACAATTCCAGAAAGGCACGATGCTCGCCGTACGTCCGTCCGAAAGAATTCGGCGAATCGTACGGACGGTTCATCTGCGAGGCGGTGAGTTCTTCATCCAGGTCGCGTTTGGTCATCTTGACGGCGTCCATCGGCTTCAAGTCCAGGGAAAAATCCTCTTCCCGGACCGGTCGGGTCACCATGTCCACCATCTGCTTGGCAATTTCCACCGAGCCGTTGTGATTCTGGCCGATTTCGCCAACGATATAGGTTGATTTCCGATTCATTTTGAATTGTTTAGAATCTGTCTTTTCATTTTCTCGCGAATCGCGGGATGCGCATCGATATAAGCGAACAGCTGGTCCGGAGAGGCTGCACCCAAGGTGTCGTACAGGGCCGCCGCCGTTTCGAAATCTTCCCGCGTGTCGATGGTAAGGCGTACCCCCGCATGGTCCAGAACCGTCTGCGGAACGTCCAGCCACCCGATCCGGAAGGATTCCGGATGCGCGTAAATATAATTGGTCACATGCTCGTGATACAGGGGTTCATCCGTCAGACCGGCCACCCGTTCCAGGGCATCCAGCGTCACATATTCTGTCCAAAAGCCGTAATGCGTCTTGATGGATGGCGTGCCGCCTACGTTAAAGCTCACGTAATCTGCATCCGTGTCGGCCACCGCATCCAGCAATCGGGCAATGGCGTCGCGACTCAGGAAGGGATTATCTGAGCATACCCGGATGATGCGGTCCACGCCGTTGGCATGAGCCGCATCGATAAAGCGCTGCAGGACATCGTTTTCCGAACCCCGGAAGCAAGCTACGCCCCTTTCCCGGCAGATGGCCTCAAGGGCGTCATTCGCAGGAGAGACCGATGTGGCGACTACGCAAGTGGCCCGGGATGCAAAAGACTGCAGTTTCTCCAGCAGCAAATCAAAGATGGTCCTGCCACCCGAAAAAGGCAGCAGGATCTTGTCAGGCAACCGGGTGGAACCGAGCCTCGCCTGTACCACGAATCCCAGCATACTACCTGTACAGATTATACTGGCGGGCCAGATTGCCATACATCTGGCCAAGCACTTCCAACTGGGGAACGCCATTCACCAGGGTCAGGCGATACACGGTGTCGTCCACCTTATAAAACTCCTGGCCACCCAGGGTAATGGTTTCATAATCGTCGGGCAACTCCCCAACCAGGGCACCTGCCGGCGGAACGATCACCTCGTACTGGCCGGCTGCATTGACGCGGTAGAACACGCCATCCTGATAGTAGTACGGCTCGTTGGCATACGCATAGCTCTGCACCAGACCCAGGCTGTTGGCCAGGGTGTACGCCGTGTTGGCATGGGTGGTGTTCAAGGCCATGGCACTGTTCTGGGCCGCGATCGTCGCATTGTTCTGGGCGATAATCAGGTTCTGCTGGTCGATGATCCGGTTATTGGCATCGATGGCGCTATATACCCGGTAACTGTTGCAGTAGTAGGCAAAGTTCACAGCCCGCAGGGTAGCGCCCAGGAGGGACACTTCGAAGGTGACGCCGAACGGGGGCCGGCACACGACATAGACATTGCGCCAGGGGCGATAATAGATGCCATCATAGAAATAATAGTCCACGCCCCAGTAGGTGTAGCGGCGATAGCGCGGAGGCAGGTGATGCACGCGGTAACCGTAATAGTGCGGATCTACACCGTAGAAGCGTCCGGGACGGTTGTACGGCAGGTAATCCCGCTCACGCGGAGGGATCCGGTACACATCGCGCTGTTCGCCGATGCGCATGAAATCGTCCGGTGCGTTCAGGTGGCTGCGGTTGGCCGTCGGTTCGGCAGTGTTATAGGAGAGACCGCTTCGGGTTGCATTGGAAGCGGCGGCACGAGACACGACCGGTGCGTCGCTGGCAAAGCGGGATGCAGCCGTGCTGCGGGAAGTCGTCTGAGCAGCAGAGCTGCGGGAAGTCGACTGGCCGGCAGAGCTGCGCGTGGTGCTCTGGGAAGCGCCGCTGCGCGAAGTGCTTGCAGCGGAACTACGGGAAGTCGACTGAGTAGCCGAGCTGCGAGAAGTCGACTGGCCGGCAGAACTGCGCGTGGTGCTCTGGGAAGCGCCGCTGCGCGAAGCACTTGCGGAGGAACTGCGGGAAGTCGACTGAGCAGCCGTGCTGCGGGACGTACTCTGGGCGGCACTGCTGCGCGAAGAGCTGGCAGCGGAACTGCGCGTGGTGCTCTGGGAAGCGCTGCTACGCGAAGTGCTTGCAGCAGAACTACGGGAAGTGGATGCAGCCGAGCTGCGGGACGTCGTCTGGGCAGCCGAGCTGCGGGAAGTACTTTGGGAAGAGGAGCTGCGCGATGCGCTTGAAGACGAACCGCGGCTCTGGGCACCCATCGGAGCTGCGGCCAAGCCGGCAGCCAGGATAGCGGTCATTGCAAGGGTAAAGAACGTTTTCATAATGCCTCTCGTTTTCGTTATTCGTATAAATAATACTTGGCGGAAAGCTGTTTGAAAGCCTCGGCGTCCTTGCTCCAGTAAGAGAGGATGTCCGCCACTTTCAGGGACTCTCCAAAATGATTTCTTACATAATCCGTACCACAAACCTTGTCGAACATATTGTTTCGGCCGGAAGACAGGCTGAAAGGATTGCGATCCGGATACAATTCATACACCGCCTGCATCACCCAGAACTGGGTGAGGGTGATGGAAGCAGCCTCATAATCCGTGTAATGATACTGCACGCCGTGGATGAGTTTTCCAGCCAGCGGACCGAAGAACGGCTTGAAATGAATGGGCCGGAAGGCCACGCCGGGGATCTGGTAGGAATTCAGCCGGGACAGGAGTTGATCGGCATCGATCCATTCGGCCGCAAAGACCTCGAACGGAAGCGTATAACCTACGCCGATGTTCAGGTAACCCTGGAACTCGCCGGCAATGCCGGAGGAGGGATAGCCGATGGCCGACTGGGGGTATGGGATGTTCGGAGATGGAAGCACCCACGGCAGACCGGTTTCCAGATAGCGCATGCTGCGCTTCCAGCCCTCCATCGGGATGACCGTCAATTTGCATTTGAGGGGCTTCAGATCACCCTTTTCTCCACGATTCAGGCCTTCTTCATTCAGTAGCATGGCCAGTTCGCCAACCGTCAGGCCATAGATATACGGAATCTTGAACTCACTCACGAAAGAATGAAAGCCGGGCTCCACCAGGCAGCCTTCCACCTTGTTGCCGCCCAGGGGATTGGGACGGTCCAAAACCATGACTTCGATGCCCTGCTCGGCGCAGGCGCGCATCACCAGGCCCAGCGTACTGATGAACGTATAAGAACGGCACCCCACATCCTGGATGTCATAGACCACCACATCCAGGCCTTGAAGCATCTCGGGAGAGGGTTTGCGGTATTTCCCATAAATGGAATAGACGGGCACGCCGGTTTCCGGGTCGGACGCGTTTTCCACCTTGTCGCCCGCGTAAGCATCACCGCGGACGCCATGTTCGGGAGCAAAGAGGGCTTTCAATTCCACACCGGGCGCAGCCGCCAGGATATCAATGGTAGAACGCAGGTCCCGGTCGATGCCGCTGGGGTTGGTCACCAGCCCCACTTTTTTCCCTTTCAGGCCGGCGAAATCGCGGTCACGCAGGACCTCTATCCCGGGGCGGACCTGGGCGCCAAGGGATACGGCCGCCAGCAGGAAGGCCAGCAGCGATAATCTGATCTTCATGGTATTACTTTTTTCCATATTCGGGATTAACTTTTCGGCGGGCCAGGAAGGTTACGCCCACAGTCGCCAGACAGCAGAGCATCACCATCCAGAAGAAATTCACATAGCCGATGGCTTCCTGGATATAACCGGCCACAAAACCGGGCAGCATCATGCTGAGCGCCATAAAAGCCGTACAAATGGCATAATGCGAGGTCTTGAATTCCCCTTCCGAGAAATACATCATATACAACATGTAAGCGGTAAAGCCGAAGCCGTAGCCGAACTGTTCCACGGCCAGCGCGATGGTGATGATCACCACGTTCTGCGGCAAGAAGGTAGCCAGATACACGAAGGTCAGGCAAGGCAAGGTCATACCGGCCGCCATCCACCAAAGCGACTTGCGAAGTCCAAGACGCGAGGCGACCAGTCCGCCCACGATACCACCGGCCAGCAGGGCGATGACGCCGAAAGTACCATAGACGACACCCACCACATCGGTCGGCAGTCCCAGGCCACCCTTATCTGCCGTCGCCACCAGAAAGGGTTGGCACATCTTGATGAGGAAGCCCTCGGGGAGCCGGTACAGCAGCATAAAGAAAATGGCAAGCAACACGCCCGGCTTCGTAAAGAAGGTTACGAACGATGCCCCAAGTTCCTTCCACGTATTCGCAGCTTCATCGGCCTTCACGCGGGGAGCGTCGTCCGCGCTGCGGGGCAGGAAGAAAATATGATACAGGCTCACTGCCGCAAACACCAGGGCCGATACGCCCAGGGTTACCTGCCACGACAGGGGGATGTTGCCGCTGCTTCGCTCGACCAATCCGGCGATGAGCACCAACACGCCCTGTCCGAACACGGAAGAAATGCGGTAGAAGGTGCTGCGAATGCCGATGAAGGCCGCCTGGCTGCTCGGACTGTGGGCCAGCATATAGAAGCCGTCGGCGGCAATGTCATGCGTAGCCGAGGCAAAGGCGGTGATGATGAACAGCACCAGCGTAAACCAGAACAGGCCGGCCGAGGTCTGTCCGGAAGCAATGAGTTCGGGCGACGGTTTGGGCAGCGTAAGGGTAAGCAGGAGCATCATGGCCGTCATCAGCACCTGCATCGTCACAATCCACCAACGCTTCGTCCGGATTACGTCCACGATCGGGCTCCAAAGCCCTTTCAGGAACCAGGGGAAATACAACAAAGTCGTGAAAAAGGCCATCTGGCCGTTGGGAACACCCATTTTCGTAAACATCATCACGGAAATGTTGTTCACCAGGAAATACGGAATACCTTCCGCGAAATACAGGGAAGGCACCCACCACCAGGGGCTTTTGGTCTTCATCTGATCCATCATGTATTATTGTGTTTTCAATTCGTGTCCAGGATAATAATGCTGCAGGATCTGCCGATAGTCATATCCCTTGGCCGACATGACCGCCGCACCAATCTGGCACAGGCCTACGCCGTGGCCCCAGCCCGCGCCGCGAAGGATTACCTCGTCGGGGGTGAAGGTTACCGTAAAGGCAGAACTGTAGAGGTGTGATTCGGACAGCCAGCGGCGGATGATCAGTTCCTTGCCGATGGTCATGGTCCGTTTCTCGCCCACCACACGCAGGCGTTTCAAGCGACCCGACACACCCCGTTCCAGGGGTTCCAGGGCCTTCAGACGGCCAAAATCGATGCCACTGCGCCGGGCAATGCGCTCGGACAGGTCGTCGATGGACGTGCGTTCCTCCCAGCGGAAGAAATGCTCGGTTTCCAGGTCGTAATCCTTGAGCACCTGCGAAAGGATGGTCTTGTCATGGGTGTTGCAGAAGGCGTCTGGATTGCCTTCGATCCACTTCTCGGCCTCTTTTTCCTTGGTCAGGTCCGGGAATTCCCGGCTTTCGCCATCGCGCCGGGCCACCAGGTAGGGATAATCCTTGTCTTCCCAGCAGGTGGAGAATTTTTCCATCACGCCGCCGCAGCATTTGGAGAAGCGCGCATCCACAATCTCCCCTTCGGACATCATCACCTCTCCCCAGGTCTGGTCGATGGCTTCGCGCACCGTGCGGCCGATGACGATGGACAGCCCCTGGTAGCGCTGGCAATGGTCGTCGGCGCATACGTCGAAGTGCTTGTGGTCATCGTGGTCGAACCAGCGGATGTACTCCTCCCCATCCGGAGCCGGTGCCGGAGCGGCCGCAGCCGCCTGCGGTTTATGGGCGATCTGGGCCATCACCCACGAGCGGGAGATGACGGAATGGGCCTTCAGGTATTCCAGCGACGCCGACGCCTTCATTTCCGAAGAGATGACGCTGAGCAGGTAATCTTCCACGCCGATCACGTTCACCGCCACCACCTTTCCGTCTTCTACGATGAATTTGAGCACACCCGCAAAGGTCTGGTCCTGCAGGCGCTGCCAGTGGAAATCCACCCCGATCGTCACCCCGTACAGGATGAAAGAGGGCTCGGCGAACATCTTGGAAGGCGTGACCGCATCGAACGTCAGTTCATCGTACAGGACTCCGTTGTAGTCGATTTTTCCGTCCCGGTAGCGCACCGTCTGCTTACCGGCACCATCCGAAATCATCTCGAAGGCGATCTCCTCACCGGACATGATGCCCACCTGCAGGGTGGGCTGGGTGCGGGTGAGGCGGTTCAGGACGCGGGCCTCGTCCCCGGCCGACAGGGAGACTTCCGCCATCACCGCTTCCAGCGTGGCGGCATCGACCTGTTCAAACTCCTCCTGCACCGGCATCACATACAGGCCGCACATATCGGCACAGCCGGGGCTGAGCGTCAGGTGATCGGCTCCTTCGGAGAAATAATGGTGCGGACGATGCTCGCCGCGGAGCAGGACGATGGCGCGATACTCGTATTCGGCCAGCCCATGGGTATGACCTTCCGGCCGGCGGGCTTTCCCGCAGGATTTATACCAGGCGAGCAGGTTGAAGCGGGGTTCCTCCTCCCCTTCTTTCCAGGGGGCACAGTCCAACAGGCGATAGAATAGTTTCGCGAGCGATTTGGACGTGCGGGATCGAAGGAAAAAGACTCCGCGCGTAAAATGCTTATAATGATAAAGTTGTGCATCCTGGACCGAGCACACATAATCAATGTCGCCCGTCAGGGAAGCCGGAACGGCCATCCTTTCCTCCCCGTTGGGGACGCCCGCATCGCGGCTGCCAAGCCGGTCCAGCAGGGTATCGGCCTGCACCTCCAGCGGTGTCCCGCCCCGCGGCATCGCCTGGAAATGCAGATGATCCGGCGCGGAGGCCCCGCAGTGCGGACCATTATAAAAGAAAGTATAATCCGGGAAATGGTGCGCCAGATCGGTCATGTCCACAAAATTGTTCCAGATTGACTGGGGGACGTGCTCGCAGCGCGAAATCACCAGGTGTTCCGGGAAAATGGGATAGGGGTTGATGGTAATGTAATACTTCTTTCCCTTGCGGCCTTCGAAGGGGATCCGGTGCTGCTCGGCCGGCTGCTTGTCGGCACAAAGGAAGCAGGGACGCTGGATATGTTCCACCTCGGCCACAGAAGAGCGGATGCGGTCCGGATTAAACTGGAGCGTCGTTTTCAGGCCGTTCACGGACAAGCCACGGGTACGGACCTGCTTAAGGGCCCGGAAACGGGCAGCCACTTCGGGCCAGACGGACAATTGGTCGGAAATGAATTTAACGATCTTTTCTTCCATATTATAACAAGGCTTGCAAGGCGGAACGGAATTGTTTGAATTCACCCTCGAAGTTGGGCGTCAGCGTTTTTTTACCCATGGCGGCGTCAATTTCGGCAAAAGGCCAGTACCGGCCATCCGTCACCTCGGAGCCATCCGGATGCAGGGTAAAGTTTCCCACTGTGGCAAAAACGTTGACCAGTTCCTTTTCTCGCTTACTTTCAAAGACATAGGTCCCCAGATAAATGGGATTGAAATCGTAGAATCCCAGTTCTTCGCCGGCTTCGCGCAGGAGGGCTTCTTCGATCTGCTCACCGTAATCTACGTGACCGCCCACGGCAGTGTCCCAATAACCGGGCAGCAAGTCCTTGGTCAAGGAACGTTTCTGTAGGTAAAGCTCGCCCGCACGGTTCAGGATATGCAGATGCACAACGGGATGCAAGGGCTTCTCGGGTCCATGGCACCAGGAGCGTCGCGCCTGGCCGATGACGATTCCGTGCTCGTCCACCAACGGCAGCATTTCGCCGGAAAGCGGAGAGGTGGGCGGCCGGAAAGAAGGATGCGGGAATACGGGGGCCGGCTTATCGGGATACAACAATTCAAACATGGTTAAAACAGAATGCGGGCACAGAACGCCGGATGACCTTCCACTCGTCCCTCTACCGTCCAGCCGTCGGCGTCGTGAACCGAAAAGAGTTCCACGACATCTCCCAGGCGGGTTTCTTTGATAAAGTTGATATACAAATCCTTCACTCGGGCGCCGGCGGTCTGCGCAGGATCGATGCAGTCCATTGCCCATACCACGTAGCGGGCATTGTTGGTATGTCCGAGGATGTCCAGATCCGAATAGGAGACCCGGTGCTCCCCTGCCTTTTCCGCTTCGGCCCCACGGGGAAGCTGGACCTTGGGGCAGGAGGCCTCGATGGCGTTGTCGGGGCTCTGTGTATCAGGCTGGACCATATTTTCCAGACGGTCGCTCCGCATGAGCCGGTGCGTCTGGGCATCTACGACCAGCCAGGAGCTGGTGCAGGCCGCCTTCTCCTTCCCGGTTTCGTCTTCCATGCGGAAATCCCGCAAGAAGAACAGGCCTTCCAGCCCCTTGTGCCAGGTGATCAAGCGGACTTTGTCCCGCCAGAGGGGCATATCGGTGAAGCGGATGTGCATGCGGGAAAGGACCCAGGCCGTGCCGTGGGTCTGCAGGTCGTCGAATCCAAAGCCCAATTCACCGGCGGCCCAGTAGGCCAGTTCCTGCGCCAGGTCCATGAACGCGGCCGGTTTCAAGTGGAACGAAGCATCCGCGTCGTAGCACGGGATGATCGTTTCCTGATAGTATTTATTATCCTTTGTATAACGATTTTCCATATTAGATACAAATATACAAAAATATATGGAGAAGGACAATTTTTCAAAAAAAGGGAACGATATACTAGTTTGCACTAAGTGAAAGAAAGAAAGAAAGAAAGAAACGAATGATCGTATCTATTCTTTACATTCCGACCGTTTTTTATTACCTTTGTAAAAACCCATTTGAATGGATATGAAACACATCAAAGTTCTTTTTCTATCGGTCGTGTGCCTGGTGGCGGCGACCCTGACGGCATCGGCCGCGAAGTACCCCAACCATCCCCTGCCGAACCGGCCGGACACCCTGAAAATCCTCGCCATCGGCAACAGTTTCTCGGACGACGGCACGCAGCACCTGCCCGCCCTTCTGGAAGGTGCCGGCATCCACAATGTCATCGTAGCCCGGCTGTATATCGGCGGATGCACCCTGGAACGCCACTGCCAGGAATACGAAGCCTTCAAAGAGAAGGGACTGCGGAGCTATATCTACTACAAATCCACGGACAACGAGTGGGTGACCGTGAGCAAAAAAGCCAGCATCCTGGACGGAATCGAAGACGAAGACTGGGACATCATCACCCTGCAGCAGGCCTCGGGATACTCCGGATTATACGACAGCTATATTCCTTATCTTGAGCAACTTATCGGCATTGTCCGTGCGCATTGTTCCAACCCGGATGCCGCCATTGTCTGGCACCAGACCTGGGCCTATGCCACCACCTCGGGACACCAGCATTTCAAATGGTACGACAAAGACCAGCTGAAGATGTACGAGGCCATCTGCGACTGCGTGACCCGGCTGAAAAAAGACCAGGATATCCGCGTGGTCATCCCCTGCGGTCCCGCCGTCCAGATGGGCCGCGGCACCGCCATCTCCGGAGAGAAGGAACTCACCCGTGATGGCTTCCACCTGAGCTATTCGGTGGGTCGTTACCTGGCCGCCTGCACCTGGTTCGAGGCCCTGATCCGTCCGACTCTGGGCAAGAAGGTAAAAGGCAACCCCGCCCGCCTGCAAGGCACGGACAAAGAGGTTTCCCCCGAAACGGCAGCCCTTTGTCAGAAACTGGCCGCCAAAGCGGTGAAAAAAGCGAAAAACAAGCGATAATCAGCGAAGGCGTTCACGCGCCCACGGCATGACGGCGGCGGGAGGCAGTTTGGCATTCAGCAAGTCCTTCATCCGGTCCATGTACGGGGCCGCGTGATCAAAGAATTTATAGAGACCGGCGCATAGGGCGTTCAACCCTGTGTCGCCGTTTTCCGTACGCGTAAAACGGTGTTTGGGGCACTCCCCGTTGCAGGCGAACAGGTATTTGCAGCGGGAGCATTTGGAAGGAAGGGAACCTCGTTTGTCCACCCCGAATTTCACTTGCGCGGAAGAGCGCATCATGGTGCGCAAGTCGTCCGTGGCGATGTTGCCGAGCCGATATTTCGGATAGACGAAATGGTCGCAGGAATACAGGTCGCCGTTATGCTCCAGCACGGCGTTTCCACCACAGGTTTTGGCGAAGACGCAGGTCCCCGGCTGCGCCCCGTACCAGAGCGCCAGGGCGGCATCGAAAATGTTCACGAAAAAGCGGCCCACATCGTTGCAGACCCATTCGTCGAAGATATCGCAGAGGAATTTTCCATAGGCGATATCGCCCACCGACCAGGGTGCCAGGGAGGCACCTTCCTCGGCCGGATCCACGATGAAGGGACGGGCGAATTTCATGGGTTTCCCCTTGCCGTCCAGCGGGTAGCGGATATGCTCCACCACCGGCATGAACTGCATGTAATGGCTGCCGATTTCCTTGAGGAATCGATAGACCTCTTTTCCCCGCCCCTCTGAGACCTTGTTGACCGTGGACATGGTGTTGAATTCCACGCCGGCGCGCTGCAGCAGGCGCACCCCGCGCATCACTTTTTCAAAGGTGGGCGCCCCACCCTTGTCCTTGCGGTAACGGTCGTGGACAGCGGCCGGACCGTCCAGGGAGATGCCCACCAGGAAGCCGCCCCGAGCCAGGAAACCGGCCCATTCTTCGGTAAGCAGGGTACCGTTGGTCTGGAGGGTATTGTGGATGATTTTCCCGTCGGCGTATTGCTGCTCGAATTCCAGGGCTTTCCGGTAAAAATCCAAACCCAGGATCAGCGGCTCGCCCCCATGCCAGTTAAAGGTGACTTCGGGGACGTCATTTGCGCGGATGTATGCGCGAACCACCGTTTCCAGCATGTCCAGGCTCATCCGCGGTTCGCGCCCGCCGTAGATTTCGGCCTTGTCCAGGTAGTAGCAATAATGGCAGTCCAGGTTGCAAAGGGAACCGGCCGGCTTCAACATGATGTTGAAGGCGACCGGACCCGAAAGGCGCATAGCATCTTCCAGGGGAAGGGTATCCTGCCAGGGATGGGCCACTGCGCGGAAAAACTATTTCAGACGAGCTTCCAGCTCTGCTGCCTGGCTCTCATAGCCCGGCTTGTGCAGAAGGGCGAACATGTTCTTCTTGTAAGCCTCCACACCCGGCTGGTTGAACGGATTCACGCCCAGTTGATAGGCGCTCACGCCGCAGGCGAACTCGAAGAAGTAGAACAGGCCGCCGAGGTTGCGTGCATCGATCTTTTCGATGCTAATTTCCACCTGCGGAACGCCACCGTCGATGTGTGCCAGCTTGGTGCCCAGTTCGGCCATCGCGTTGCAATGTTCAACGTGCTTGCCGGCCAGGTAATTCAGCTGGTCCAGGTTCTGCTCATCGGTGCCGATGACAACACTGCGGTTGGCTTTCTCCACGTGGACCACGGTCTCGAAGAGGACGCGGTCGCCATCCTGGATAAACTGCCCCACGCTATGCAGGTCCGTGGTGAAATTCACGGATGCGGGGAAGATTCCTTTCAGGTCCTTTCCCTCGGACTCTCCGTAAAGCTGCTTCCACCATTCGCCCAGATACTGGAATTTGGGGTTGTAGGTAACCAGGACCTCGATTTTCTTCCCCAACTTGCTATAAAGAAGGTTGCGCATGGCCGCATACTTGACGGCCGGGTTTTCCGCGGAACGCTCGGAAAGGACCTTCTCCATCTCGGCGGCACCGGCAAGCATGGCACGCGCGTCGAAACCCGCCACGATAATGGGCAGCAGACCCACCGGCGTAAGCACCGAGAAACGACCGCCCACGTTGTCCGGAACCACGAAGGTCCGGTAACCTTCCTGGGTGGACAGGGTCTTCAAGGCGCCTTTTTTGGCATCCGTAATGGCCACGATGCGCTCGGAAGCATCCTGGTATTTCTTTTCGATGTATTCTTTGACAATCCGGAAGGCTACGGCCGGTTCGGTCGTGGTGCCGGACTTGGAGATGACGATGCAGGCGACGTTGCGCTCTGCCACCAGATCCATCAGCTCGGCCAGGTATTCCTCCGACAGGTTGTTGCCGGCGAATACCACCTCGGCAGCCGCTTTCTTGCCGCCCAATTGCCGGGCAAAATTATGGGACAGGGCCTCAATGGCGCAGCGGGCGCCCAGATAAGAACCGCCGATGCCGATCACGACCACCAGATCTACGCCTTTGGCCTTCCATCCGTCACGGACGGCTTCGCAGTCTGCGATCAGGGATTCGGGCGTCTGGCTGGGAAGATGTTTCCATCCCAGGAAATCATTTCCGGCGCCATTCCCGGCAACCAGCGTATCAAATGCGGCAAGGGCTTTCCCGACCGATTCATTGTACTGCGCATCTTCCACGAAGGTGCTGCAGCCTCCAAGATTTACTTTTATCATATTCATTCAATTAATTTTCTCGCTTTTGCAAAAGTACTCTTTTTTGCTGTAAAATCCTATATTTTGTTTATCTTTGTAAATTATGAATAATAAGAAAGAGTATAAAAATCCGAATATCGAGAACCTGTCTTTCGAGGCAGACCTCTCCTTCCTGGCCAGTACAGGAACAGGAGGAATCCCGGCCTGGGAGGACGATGGCAGCGGAGAAATTATCCTGTAAGCTATGAACAAGTTTTTCTCCCTCCTCTCCGTCTTGCTGATGTTCACGTGCTGCGCCCCGCAGGAACGTGATTCGGCCGATATCCCGGCCCTTCCCTACGAAATCCTGGCGCCCGCCGGGGCCGACTCCAAAACTGCCACCATCGACAACATGCACATTGTCTGGGAGTTGAATGACGCAATCTCCGTTTTTCACGCTCCCACCGGAACGGACCAGTATGTGAACGATGGTCTCTTTACCATTGACGATGTCTCTACCGGTCACGCCCAAGGCGAAGCCGCCGTTCCCGACGGTGCTTCGGACTGGTATTTCCTGTATCCATACAACGACAAGCTGACCAGCCCCAAAGGGAAGGATGCGCCCATCGTGATCGGAGCCCCCGTCAACAACGTGCAAATCCAGAAGGCCAATGCCGATTACAGCCACACCGCCGGCAGTGCATTCCCGCTGTGGGGCAAGGCAAAGAATATCGGCAAGGATGCCGTACCGGTCATGGGCGTCCACCACGCCGCCTCGCTGATCGAGCTCTCCTTCAGCCGCAAAGACGGGAAGGCCATCCAACTGTCCGAGGCCGTCTTCCGCGCGAAAGGCATTGCCATCAACGGTAGTTTTACCATCGATTTTTCCGGCGACGAGCCGGTCTATACCCCCGTGGAAGCCGCCGACAGCTGCAAACTGATTGCCGAGACGTCCTTCGAAGCAGCTGCCAAGGCTACCGTCTGGATGGGCATCCGTCCTTTCACCGCCCCCGCCGGCACGGAACTGGAGATTGTTTTCCGCGGCAGCGATGCCGATGGCAAGGAGTTCTCCCAGACAAAAACCATCACCCTGGACAAAGACTGGGTGTTCAGCGCCGGACGGATCAAGCATCTGGCCTTCCTGATTGACGATCCGGTCTATCCGGTCTATTCCTTTGTCAAAACCGACACCATTGAACCCGGCCTACGATACATCATGGTGGTGAAGGATGGGGAGGACTGCCTCATCGCAAAGGCACCCACATCGACCAGTTCACTGCTTAGCGCCATACCGGCCGAACAGGTTTCCGAGACCATTATCAATGTCAACAGCCTGGATAACGCCTTCGTGATTGATGTTTCCACCGTCAGCAGCTCCGGCTTCACCATCCAGTGTGCGGACAATAAATATCTGGGTACAACCAATACCAACAACCTTACGGTAAGCGAAAGCGCCTCGACCAATTATTTTATCTGGACCCTGTCCTTTGACTCAGAAGGAGCGGTCATGAAGTCGCGCACGCGCTATCTCAAGTACGATCCGGCCAAAAAAGTCTTTGGCGGTTATTCCAATACCTCATCGACCACCTTCCCGGACCTGTACTACCTGCCGGACTCCCACGTGGCCGAGGACCGTCTGCTGAAGGAATCCATTCCGGGTTTCTATCCCCTCCGGGGCAACCGGCGGATCTATACAGCCGGATCCGACCAGATGAGCATCTACAAAACTGCCAGCGGAGAGGTCACGTTCTCGATCTTGAATCCCAAAGAGCTGACTGTCATGCAGATTACCGGCCTGCGGGAAACCCTTCAGAAAGAGCAGGTGCTCTCTATTGTTGAAGTCAACCATACCAAGAAAAGCAGTACACAGAAATCTCCCCAGCCTTACCGGGTTATCCAGGTCCGGGACGACAAGGCCTGGCTCCTGCATCCCAGCGGGGACGGTTATATTGTCAGAATTCGCTAGCCATGAAAAGAATATACCTGAGTATCATCGCCTTCTGCATGCTGGCATTTCCTTACTTGCATGCTGTTCCGGCCAAACCGGGTCCCATCAAGGTTACGCTCCCGGACGGGACGGTCACGACCATCTTCCTGCATGGTGACGAGTTTTTCCATTGGATGACCGATTCCAAGGGCACCGTGGTGGAATGGACGCCCGATTCCTACCTCCGTCCCGCCACCCTGGACGAAAGCGCACGGGAAGAGGGGCGTCAGAAGCGCCGGCAGTCCATGGCAGAATTGCCTTCCCGGGCACAGAGAACAGTCAAAGGCACCCAGCGGATTCCCGTTTTCCTGATTCAATTCAAGGACAAGTCCTTCTCTATCGACAATCCGCAGGAAGCCTTTGATAAATTGCTCAACGAAGAAGATTACAATTTCAACGGAGCCACCGGGTCGGCCCGCGATTTTTATTTGGACAATTCCAATAACCTGTACAATCCCGTTTTTGATGTATTCGCTCCCGTTACAGCCGATGAGAGTTATCTCCTTACGCTGCCCGACGGGACGGACGAATCCTATTCGACCAAGGCGTCCCGGATCCTCAGAAACGCTTTGCGCCAACTGAACCCGTCCATCGACTATTCCGTGTACGACAATGACAACGACGGCCAGATTGATATGGTCCTCATGTATTACGCCGGTTACAGCCAGGCGGAAGGAACCCCCCATACCATCTGGCCTCATCGGTCTTCTAGCGGATTGAACATCACCCTGGACGGTGTTGTCGCCCGCCAATACTTCTGCACCGCCGAACTGCGGGGCGTATCCGGTACCACCCAGTGCGGAATCGGACCTACCGTCCACGAATTCGGCCATGCGCTGGGCCTGCCCGATTTCTACGATGCCGATTATGCCCAGAACGGGCAATGCCATGCCATGGCCAAGTACTCCACCATGGCCAGCGGTTCTTACTTGAACGACAGCAAGACGCCCCCGTATTTCACGCATATCGAACGGGAGAAGCTGGGCTGGGCGCAAGCGCCCGCCTTTATCACAAAGGGCGGTCCCGTCACAATCCCGCCCTTCTGCCAGGACGACGCCCTCCAGCTAGCCACAAGCATGGACGGCGAAGCATTCTACCTGGAATGCCGGGCCAAAGCGAAGTGGGATTATTATCTGCCTTCTCACGGACTCCTGGTTTACCATATTGACCAATCCAATCGGAGACTGACCGGCGTGACCTGCAAATACAGGTGGGACTACTGGCCATACTACAACGATTTGAACGATTATGCCAGCCATCCGCTCTGTTATGTCATCACGGCCCAGGATCAGGATAATGTGAACTATACAGCCTATGACCAGCGGACCTTCCCCGGTCCCTGGAAGATTACGAGTTACCATGCCATTGACTGGGACGGGGTGGAATCCGATTTTGTACTGGAGGACATTACCTTTGAAAACGACGTGATTTCGATGAACGTCAGGGAGCTATCTTCCAGCCTGGCACAAATGGGATTCAACAGCATCGATGATCCGAACGGAGGCTCCTACAAGGCAGGTAACATCTTCTACTTCAACTTGCTCGAAACGGAAACGCATAAGCCCGTTTCCGTCAGTTGGCGCTATGACGGGGCCACGGCGTCAAAGAGTGTCACCCTAACCGCCGGCACACATCTCGTCCAGGCCATCCTGGGCTATGACGATGGCTCGAAAGAGACCTTGGAACTGGAAATTAACGTTACTAAATAAAGGTAAGTATGAAACGCATTCTTCTTGCAACCTTCCTCCTTGCATTCCTCCTCCCAACGGCAGGAAGCGCCCAGAACAAAATCGCCATTGCCGCCCACCGCGGCTATTGGGATTGCCCCGAAGCCGGCGGCGCCCAGAATTCCATCGCCTCGCTCAAGAAGGCACAGGATTTCCGCTGCTGGGGCAGTGAATTCGACGTACACCTTACCGCGGACAACGTGGTGGTTGTGAACCACGACCCGTCCATCAACGGCAAGGAAATCCAGACCAACACGTACGCATTCATCAAAGACGAACTGCTGAAAAACGGTGAGACCATCTCAACCTTGGACGATTACCTCACGCAGGGTGAGAAAAGCAAGAAAACCATCCTGGTGCTGGAACTGAAGAAACAGCAGAACGCCGAACGCGAGAGCCTGATGACCGACCTGGTCGTGGAAGCCCTCAAGCAGCACGGCCTGTTCAAACCCAAACGGGTGATGTTCATCTCGTTCAGCATGTTCATCTGCGAGAAGATTGCGCGCGAGCATCCCACCTTCATCAACCAGTACCTGAACGGAGACGTGACTCCGGCCGAACTGAAAGCCAAGGGAATCAATGGCCTGGACTACCATTACAAAGTGTTCCGCGCACATCCCGAATGGGTGAAGGAAGCCCACGACCTGGGAATGAGCGTGAATGTCTGGACCGTTAACAAAGAGAAAGATATCAAGGCTATGATCGACCTGGGCGTAGATTGCATTACGACCAACGACCCCGCCCTTGTACGCAAGCTGCTGGGCAAGCGCGAAAACCAGAAAATCAAAGTTAAACTTAAATAAAGAACATGCAAGCCATTGTAAAGACCGATTATGCCTTCCCCGGACAGGTAGGAAAATATGTCGGAAAAGTCCGTGATGTGTATGATATTGACGGGAAATATCTCGTCATGGTGGTGAGCGACCGCATTTCTGCGTTCGATGTCGTCCTTCCCGAAGGAATTCCTTTCAAGGGACAGGTGCTGAACACCATCGCCGCCAAATTCCTGGATGCCACCGCCGACATCCTTCCCAACTGGAAAGTCGCCGTTCCCCATCCCTGCGTTACCGTAGGGTATAAATGCGAACCTTTTAAGGTTGAGATGGTCATCCGCGGCTATCTTTCCGGACATGCCTGGCGTGAGTACAAGGCCGGCAAGCGCGAAATCTGCGGAGTCCCGATGCCCGACGGCATGGTGGAGAACCAGAAATTCCCCGAGCCGATCATCACCCCGACCACCAAGGCTGCCGAAGGTCATGACGAGGATATTTCCAAGGAGGAACTCATTGCACGGGGCATCGTAAGCGCCGAAGACTGGGCCGCCTTGGAAAAATACACCCGGGCCATCTTCCAGCGCGGAACCGAAATTGCCGCCAAGCAAGGCTTGATCCTGGTGGATACCAAATATGAATTCGGCAAGAAGGATGGCGTCATCTATCTGATGGATGAGGTCCACACCCCGGACTCCTCCCGCTATTTCTATGCTGAAGGATACGAAGAGCGGCTCTCCCGCGGAGAGCGCCAGAAACAGCTCTCCAAGGAGTTTGTCCGCGAATGGCTGATGGAGAATGGTTTCCAGGGCCAGACCGGCCAGAAGGTGCCGGAGATGACCCCCGCCGTCGTGAATGGCATCACCGACCGCTACATCGAACTGTATGAGCACATTACGGGCGAGTCCTTCGACCGGAAGCCGTACACGGCCGACGAGGTGGGCGAAGCCGTTACAAAATGCCTTTCAGCGCTTCGCTGACGGCAGCCCATTCATAGCCCCTGCCCAGGGCGAACCGGATCAAGCGCAGCCGCGCGTCCGGTTCGCCCTGGACGCTTTTGTATTTGGCTGCCAGCAGGTTGTGCAGTTTCCCGGACGCTTCCCCGGCATCCACTTCCTGGAGAGCCTGGCGGATCGCCTCTTCCGAAAGGCCCTTACCCCGCAACTGGAAGGTGATTTTTACCGGTCCCCAACCGGTCAGGCGGGACTTTTCCCGGGCAAATGCAGCCGCATAGCGGGCATCGTCCACATAGCCGTTTTCCACCAGGGAACGGACCAGGGCATCGGCCCGGTCCGCATCTCCTTCGAAGCTCCGCAACGCTTTGCGGCGCACATCGGCAGAGCACATTTCCTGCCGGGCACATCGCGATTCAAAGCCCTGAAGGACCTTTTTGAACTGGGGATCTTCCGTCATCAGAAATAGAAACCAAGACCCAGGTAAGCCCCGATGGTGCGCGATACCGAAGACCAGTGCAGGGTGGCAAAGAGCGGTCCTACGACGGTATCGTAACCATACTGCAGGCCGACGCCGAGATCGCAAGTCATCTGATCCGTGTTCCAATTGGATACGTTGCGCGGCTCATCCGTGGCACCGGCGACATTCACGATGGCCGACAGGTAGTTGTTCCGATAAATCTTATACCGGAATTCCGAACCGGCAATGGCCAGGATGCTCGGCTTCGTGACGCAGTTGTTCACGCCGATAAACGAGAACTGCTGCTCCATATACCGGCCGTCCATGATGCCGCCCATGACGTTCATAAACGGAAGCGGGATGTCCTCACCCAGCAGCATACGGCCCCGCAGCATCGGCAGGAACGTAAAGTTTCCGCCCAGGGGGATGGCCCATTTGAAATCGGCCTTGATGGCATGGAAATTATTCTTTTTGGTGGGGAAGCTGGCGAATGTCCAGCCGTAGCTCAGCCCCATGCGGAGTCCTCTCGTCGGGAAATACCCGTCGTCAAAGGTCTCTACCAGCATATCCACGAACAGGGATACGTAGTGGTTGCGCTGATTGTTCAAATCATCATCGCTAACCGTTCCCCCATCGGTCATCATCGAACCGACCTTGAAGAAATCGTGACGGACACCATACTCGACATTAAACCGCGACCAGCTCATGTTGGTCCGGTACAGTTTATTGGTCCAACGGGTATAATCGATGTTAAAACTGTCGTTTCCCATGGTAAAGAGGTTCCGGGTAGTATGATGGATGCCGGTGGAGACTTTCACAGAGGAACCGCCTTCCGCCGCGTATCCGTAAACGGCCTGGAAGCCGGGATTGGAGCCCAGCTTGCCCGTCAATTCGAGCGAGTGGCCCTGCAGCCGGTGCACGTTGAAACCCAAGTTCACGGCAGCAGCAATAATCTCTTCCGTATCAAAACGGACTCCCACACCGATTTGATGGACGGGTCCTTTTTTGCAGTTGAATACCAGGCGATAAGGTTCCTCCTTCCCTTCCAGCGAGAAGGTGACATAATCGAAGGATTTGGTACCATAAATGGTAGCCACGGCGGCTTCAATATCGCTCCGATCCATCATAAAATCTTTGGGGATCTCCAGTTTCCCCATCAGGTAACGGCTTTCCCGATCGGTAACCCCCTCGATCGTCACGGAAGAAATCATAACTTTCTGATGGGTAATATCGACCGCTTTCGGGGCCTGGAGCCGCAGGGTGTCCTTCCCGACTTTCGCTTTCAGGTACGCCAGTTCTCCGGCCTGTTCGATGGCGGCCATATAGCCCCGCTGCATCAGGGTATCTATGGCAGCCCTTTCAAAACTCATCATGCCGTAGCCATCCACATCCGGTTTAATGGAAACGTCCACGATGGAGACGTTCTTCTCGTAGGAACTGCGGCCAAGCATATCGATGCCCTGGCCGATAATGTCTCCCAGGTTGTTCAGGGAGGAGTAATTCTTATAGCCGGACGAGAGGTCCACGCCGATAATATAATCGGCTCCCATGGTGCGGGCCAGGTCGGTAGGGTAATTGTTGCGCATACCGCCATCGACAAGCACCATGCCTTCCGTCCGCACGGGCGTGAACAGCCCGGGGATGGACATCGTGGAGCGCAGGGCCGTCGAAATATGCCCGCTGTGCCAGATCTTGGCCTGTGAGGTGACCATTTCCGTCGCCACGCAGGCGTACGGGATCGGTAACTTAAAGAAATTCAGGGAGTCCTGGTATCCGACGGAAACGGAATTAAAGATATTGTTCACATTCTGCCCGTACACCATTCCGGAAGGCAGACTACCCAGCAGGTTGTCACGGACAAACGAGGAGACATCGCCTTTATCTGCGGAGAAATGGATGTCATCGTACCGGCTGACAGGGCTGTTCCGGTCTTCCTTTGCATAATAGAAAGGAATCGACAGCAGGAATTTCTCGCGATACTTGTTCTCGTAATAGGAAATATACTCTCTCGGGATCCTGTCGCTGAGTGCCAGACTCCAGTCGATATTGTGGATCATCTCCTCTATTTCATCGGCATTGTATCCCAGGGCCAAGAAGCCGCCCATCAAGCCGCCCACGCTGGTACCGACAACCAGATCGATCGGCATGCCGATTTCTTCCAGGTAGCGGATGACGCCTACGTGACAGGCGCCTTTCGCGCCGCCGCCACTCAGGACCAGGGCCACTGTGGGACGATGTTTCCGGATTTTGGCCATCTTCGCCCGCATCTGGCGGAAGGCCAGCGAATCGGCTTTCGGGTCGATCCCGAACCGTACCGGCGCAGGCTGGGCCGCCATGGAAGGTACGATCAGCACCATCGCAAAAAAAAGAGCCAGTAGTCTGTATTTCATGGTTATATTAATGCTATATTAGTTTTTGTGCTTTCCTGCCAACATGCCACAAGCGGCAAAAATATCCTCTCCGCGGGAAGCACGGATGGTGCAGGTAATCCCCTGCCCGGCCAGGCGGTCGCGGAAACGTTCCATCACCCCGTCAGGCGATGTTCCGTAAGGGAAATCAGGGATCCGGTGGAAACGGATCAGGTTCACCCGGCACTCCAATCCCTTGATCAGACGGGCCAGGGCATCGGCATGGCGTTTGGTATCGTTCCAGCCGGCGAACATCGTATATTCAAAACTCACGCGGCGCTGACCGCTGAAATCGTATTGGCGGATCAGGTCAACTACGTCCCGGATGTCGTAGGCTTTCTGCACCGGCATCAGTTCTGCCCGCTCTTCCGGGAAAGGGTTGTGCAGACTGACCGCCAGGTGGCAGCGGGAGCCGTCCAGGAAGCGTTTCAGGGCCGGCAGGACGCCGATGGTGCTGAGGGTGATACGCTTCGGGCTCCAGCCGAAACCCCAGGGCGCCGTCAGCACGTCGATGGCCTTCATCACCGCATCGTAATTGTCCAGCGGCTCGCCCATGCCCATGAAAACAGCATTGGTGAGGTCTTTCGCTTCGTCCACGGCCAGGAATTGGGACAGGATATCGGAAACGGACAGGTTCCCGTGAAAACCCTGGCGGCCGGTCATGCAAAACCGGCAGCCCATCTTGCAGCCCGCCTGGGAGGATACGCAAAGGGTCTTGCGGTCCGCATCCGGAATCATCACCGCCTCTACCGCACCCGGCTCGGGCGTTTCTACGGGGAAAAGGTATTTTTTGGTTCCGTCTGAGGATACCTGGCAGTCTAGGGGACGGGTAACCCCCGTTTCGAACTGCGATGCCAGAACTTTCCGCCCCGCTTTCGAGAGATTGGTCATCTCTTCGAAGGTGGAGACCTTCTTCTCATAGAGCCACTGGGCCAGCTGTTTGCCGGAAAAAGCCGGCAAACCCGCCTGCAAAGCGAGTGCCTTCAGCTCCTCGAGATTCATTCCCAACAGTTTCGCAGGCATCGTAATGAATTTTCACACGTTCTCTGCAAAATTACCAAAAAAATCCTTAACTTTGCGAATAGGCGGGCTGTTTTTTCCCGCCTATCGAAAACTTTTTAATTTATACGAAGCATTATGGCTAAAGAGGTACCGGCCGCAGATGTTAACGCTGCAAAAATGAAGGCGTTACAGGCCACGATCGACAAAATCGAGAAAGATTACGGGAAAGGAACGATCATGAAGCTGGGAGATCAGCCACAATGGGATGTACAGGTTATTCCGAGCGGGTCCATCGCCCTGGATCACGCCTTGGGTATCGGCGGTTATCCGAGAGGACGAATCATCGAGATTTACGGGCCCGAATCCAGCGGCAAGACCACCCTGGCCATCCACGCCATCGCCCAGGCGCAGAAACAGGGCGGCATCGCCGCAATGATCGATGCGGAGCATGCGTTTGACCGCACCTATGCCAAAGCCCTTGGCGTAGATCTGGACACCTTGCTCATTTCGCAGCCGGACAACGGCGAACAGGCGCTTGAAATCGCGGACAACCTCATCCGCTCCGGCGCCATTGACATCGTAGTGGTGGACTCCGTCGCCGCGCTAACGCCCAAAGCCGAAATCGAAGGCGAGATGGGAGACAACAAAGTGGGCCTCCAGGCCCGCCTGATGAGCCAGGCCCTGCGCAAACTCACCGCCAATATCAGCAAGACCAATACGTGCTGCATCTTCATCAACCAGCTGCGGGAGAAGATTGGCATCATGTTTGGCAACCCCGAAACCACCACGGGCGGCAACGCCCTCAAGTTCTACGCTTCGGTCCGCCTGGACGTGCGCAAGACTACGGCCATCAAAGACGGAGAAGATACCCTGGGCAACCGGACCAAGGTGAAGGTGGTCAAGAACAAAATGGCTCCGCCTTTCAAGAAAGCGGAATTCGACATTGTCTATGGCGAAGGTATTTCCCGCGTGGGTGAGATCCTGGACCTGGGTGTAGATTACGACATCATCAAGAAGAGCGGCTCCTGGTTCAGCTACAATGACCAGAAACTGGCCCAGGGACGCGAGGGAGCCAAGCAACTGCTGCTGGACAACCCCGAACTCTGCGATGAAATCGAGGCCCGCATCCGCGAGGCCCTGACCAAGGTTTCCGATTAATCCCTCCGGATTTCTTTGAAGTAACCCAGCACCGTATCGGTGTACGTTTTGGTTACCGGGATGGGGGCTATGGAATCGTTATCCAAGACGAGTTCATAGCCCTCTGCCTCTTTGCGCATCACCTTTACCTTGTCCATGTTGACGATGTATTTCCGGTGACAGCGCACCAGTCCGCTGCCCAGGAAACTTTCCTCGACGGTCTTCAACCGGCAGCGGACCATGTAGGTCTTGAGCTCGTTTTTGCTGTCCGTGTACCACACTTTGATGTAATTGTCGTCCGACTCGATATAGTATAGATTGGACGAGTTGACGGACATCTTCATCACGCCGCTGTTGTCGAAGAGGGTGATCTTTTTCAGTTCGGTGGGGGCGATGGCCTCGTCGGACACCACATTCTGGTAGTCCATCAGGCGGATGGTGTTGTTCTTGTCGAGAATCGCGAAATACATGCCCGCGATGATATACGGAATGGCCAGCGAGATGGTGCCGTACACGAGCGAACTGAAGAAAATGGGTACGAATTCCGACCGGTCCTGTCCGGTGATGGAGATGGTCAGGATGGTATACAGCAGGCAGATCAGCACAATCTCACACACGTTCCACAGCACATAACCGGGCATATCCATCGGAATCACGTGCCGTGTCTTATACATCACCACTTTGCTTACAATCACGATGAACAGGCCTGCCAGGGCGAACAGGACGGTGAACAAGAAGAAATAGGAATCTCCCAGACCGAACCAGACATTGTGCGAGAACGGGATACTCACCAACAGGAATACGACGGAAAAGAAGGCCGTGAATGTCACGGTCGCAATGAGCTGGTATTTGGCCCGCAGGAAAGCGGGAAGAGGTCTTTTTTCGGGCATTATTCAATCAGTTCAGCCAACAAATATACGAATATTCTTTCAAATTTCACCCCAAATAAAGCGACTTTACCCCCGCGCCCGCAAATACACGCCTGCGCGGGAGGCTTTGCCACTTTTATTTTTTTGGAATAAGATTTGTTTGCACCTTTGCATTACATTTCAGATTTTAACAATTAAACAACCGTTTATATGAAAATTATCGGAACTGGCAGTGCAATCCCCTCTAAAGTGGTCACCAATGACATGCTTTCCGAGTTTCTCGACACGTCGGATGAATGGATCGTCCCCCGTACGGGCATCCGGTCCCGCCATGTCATTTCATCCGAAGAACTGGAAGACCTGGGAACCGAAGCCTGCCGCAAAGCCCTGGACATGTCCGGGCTGGGTCCGCAGGACATTGACTATTTCATCTGCTCCAACGTGGTAAATGAATACGCCACGCCGGGCCTGAGCTGCGTCATTGGCGCCGGTCTGGGTCTCCAGTGCCCCTGCATCGACATCAACTGCGCCTGTCCCGGCTTCATCTACGCGATGGATATCGCCGAGGCACAATATCGTTCGGGCCGCGTGAAAAACGTGCTCATCGTCTGCTGCGAAGAGCCCACCCGCATGTGCGACTGGACGGACCGTTCCACCTCCGTCCTGTTCGGTGACGGGGCCGGTGCAGCCGTCCTGACAGCCGGCGACAACATCAAAGGAATCAGCCTGCACTGCGAGCCTGCCCCGGACAAGATCTGGCAGAAACGCCTCATGCAGCCCACGCCCTACATCACCAAGGAAGAGCATGATACGCCCCTCCAGATGAAAGGACGCGAAGTATTCAAATTTGCCGTCAACGCATCTACACGCGACGTGGAAGCCCTCCTGAATAGTGCAGGCATGAGCAAGGATGACGTATCTTTCTACATGGTGCATCAGGCCAACGCGCGCATCATCGACGCCATCAAACAATACCTGAATGAACCGGATTCCAAATTCCCGTCCAACATTGCCGACCACGGCAATTCCTCCTCGGCATCCTGCCCCATCCTGCTGGACGAGTGCAACCGCAAAGGAATGTTCAAAAAAGGCGACATCCTTGTTTTCAGCGCTTTTGGCGCCGGTTTGCTTTCGGGCGCCGCTATTGTAGAGTGGTAAAAAAATTGTTATATTTGCAGACTTAGATAAGGATTAAAACATGGATAAAAGAGTAGTGATTACCGGTATGGGCATCATCTCCCCCCTTGGAAATGATGTCAATACCTTTTGGAAAAACCTTGTAGCCGGTGTTTGCGGAATCGAGTATATCGATGATTTCCCGACAGAGAGCCTGCCGGTTCGTATCGCCGGTAAAATCAAGGATTTTCACCCGGAGGAGTATGGGATGGACAAACCGTTTATCCGCAAACAGGACCTTTTCACCCAGTACGGTATGGCCGCGGCCTACCAGGCCATGAACGATTCCGGCCTGCAAACGCAGGGCGAAGATGCCAATATCGACCCGTTCCGCCTGGGCGTTTACGTGGGTTCGGGAATCGGTGGTTTTGCCACCCAGTACCGTGAAACGGCCAAGATGATCGAGGACCCGTCCGGCCAGTGGATTTCCCCGCTGTTCATTCCTACCATGATTTCCAATATCGCCGCCGGGCAGATTGCGATTTCGCATCACGCCCAGGGTCCCTGCGTGGATGTCGTGACAGCTTGTGCGACCAGCACGAATGCCATCGGCGAGGCCTATCGCGCCATCCGTCACGGTTATGCCGATGCCATCATCGCCGGCGGTACCGAGAATGCGACCATCCCGCTGGGAATCGCCGGTTTCGCCAATGCCAAGGCGCTTTCCCGCGCCGAGAATCCCAAATATGCCTCTCTCCCCTTCAACGGTAATCGTGCCGGTTTCGTCATGGGCGACGGGGCCGCCGTTCTCATTCTTGAAGAACTGGAGCACGCCAAAGCCCGCGGCGCCAAGATTTACGGCGAGATGACCGGCTATGGCAACACCTGCGACGCCTACCACGCCACGGCCCCGCGTCCGGACGGTACCACCCAGGCCCAGGCCATCAAGCTTGCCTTGGAGGAATCCGGTTTCAATCCGGACAAGGACAACCTGTACATCAATGCCCACGGTACCGGAACGCGGCTGAACGACGCTGCCGAGACCAAGGCTTACAAAGTTGCCTTAGGCGACTTCGCTTACAAAGCCCACATCTCTTCCATCAAGTCCATGACCGGCCACATGTTCGGCGCCGCCGGTGCCGCAGAGGCCATCACCACCATTTTGACGCTCCGGGAAGGGATCGTTCCTCCCACCATCAACCTGGACACCCCGGATCCCGAGTGCGACCTGGACTACACACCGAACAAGGCGGTCAAAGCCAAGATTACCCTGGGTATTTCCGATTCGTTCGGTTTCGGCGGGCATGATGCTTGCGTAGCTTTCCGTAATTACAAAGACTAAAAGCCATGAACAAAGAAGAAATCAAACAGTTCCTCCCCCATCGTGAGCCCATGCTCCTGATTGAGGAAGCCTATGTTGACGAAAACGGCAAAGGCCACTCCAAATACACCATCAAGGAGGACGAATTCTTCACCCGGGGCCACTTTCCCGGCAACCCTGTCGTTCCGGGAGTCATCCAGTGTGAGATCATGGCCCAGAGCTGTGCCATCCTGGTGAAGGATGAAATCCCGGGCAACATGACCCTGTATGCCGGCCTGGACAAGGTGCGTTTTAAAACGCCCGTCAAGCCCGGCGATGTATGCGAGGTCACCTGCCAGCTCACGGACCGAAGGGACAGCGCCACCGGCAAGCTTTTCTTCTGCACCGCCAAACTGGAGGTTAACGGGAAGCTCTGCTGCAAAGGCGAACTCACCTTTGCGCTGATTCCGCTGAACAAACAATAAACCCTCATATGAAAGAGTTTGTCAAAATGACACTGGCCGTCATGTGCGGCCTTTTTCTCATGGGAATCGTCGGGTTCTTCCTGTTAATATCGGCCCTGGGATCCCTGATTGCCGCAGCCGGCAGCAGTTCTTCCACCGTCGTCCTTCCCCGTGAAGGCGTCCTGGCAATGGACATGTCCAAGTATTCCTTCGTGGAAGTAGCCAACCCGAACACAGATTTCCAGGCGCTCCTGCAGGGACAGGAGATCATCACCCCCGTGTCTATCTGGTCGGCCGTCCAGGCCGTGCGCAAGGCGGCGCAAGATCCGGGTGTGAAGTTCCTCTACCTGAAACCGGACGGGATGTCCATCGGTCTGGCCCAGTTGCAGGAACTGCGCGCGGCACTGGAAGAGTTCCGCGCCAGCGGGAAGGCCGTCATCGCCTATACCGAAACGCCCACCACGGCCACATTATGGCTGTCTTCGGTGGCCGACAAGGTTTATTTGGATTCGTATTGCGGTACCGGCGGCATGGTCCACGGCCTGAGCACCCAGCTCATTTTTGTCAAGGATCTTTTGGATAAACTTGGCGTAAACGTTCAACTCATCCGCCATGGCAAATACAAGAGTGCCGGCGAAATGTTCATCCGCAACAGCGCATCTCCCGAGAATTTGGAGCAGAACCAGGTGCTGGTCAATTCCATGTGGAAAACCATCTCGACCGATATCGCCCAGGGGCGCGGCATCGAGACGGAACAGCTGGACAAGGCCATCAGCGAGCTGAAACTTCAGTTCCCGGCCGATTTCCTGGCCCTCAACCTGGTGGACAGCCTTACCACCCGTGAGCAACTGAAACAGCGCCTGGCGGTGCTGTCCGGCAAAGAATCCTTCAGCGAGGTGAGCCTGATTCCGTTCGGCGACTACGTGCAGGCCAAGACCGGCAAGGACAACGGCTATCGCAAGATTGCCATCATCTATGCCGATGGCGAGATTGTCGAAGGCAAGGATCCCACCAACGTGGCCGGCAACCGCTTCGCCTCTCTCATCGCGAAGGTCCGGAACGATGCGTCCGTGGAGGCGGTGGTTTTCCGCGTGAACTCCCCCGGCGGCAGCGTGACTGCATCGGACAAAATCAAGAATGAGATCGATCTCCTGCGTGCCGAGAAACCGGTTATCGCCTCGTACGCGAACTATGCCGCTTCGGGTGGATACTGGATTTCCAACAGCTGCGACAAGATATTCTCCAACGCCACGACCCTCACCGGTTCCATCGGCGTGTTCGGGATGATTCCGGATCTGAGCAAGACGATGAAAAATATCGTCCACGTGAACATTACACCGGTTACCACGCACAAACATGGCGATATGTATTCCCTCATGCGTCCTTTCGACAAGGAGGAAACGGCCTATATGCAGGCTTCCATCGAGGACATCTACGATACCTTCGTCCACACGGTGGCTGAAGGCCGGGACCTGGTTCCCGAGTTCGTGGATTCCGTTGCACAGGGACGCGTCTGGAGTGGCAGCGACGCCCTCGGGATTGGTCTTGTGGATGAATTGGGTACCCTGACCGATGCGCTTAAGTTTGCCGCGGTGAAGGTGACCGGCGATTCCGACCTCAGTTCGTGGACCATTGCCGAGTATCCGGAACCGCGCACCACCCTTGAGATGGTCATGGAGGCCCTGGGTGAAATGACGCCTGATGAGGAGATGATCTTTGCCGGGACGCCGCTGGAGAAAACGGCCAAGCATGTGATGAACTGGGCCGACAGTTGGAAGAAGTCCCAGTATGGCGAATGGGCGTTTGCCCGGATGCCTTACGAGATGGTAATCCGATAAACCGTCCGCGTTTCGGACGTCACCTTTAATGCATCGTCGCCCCGTTCTCCGAGCAGGGCGGCGATTCTGCTTTCCTGCCAGTCGATTACGCGGGCGCGCTGTTTGTCTAAGATGCTGTATTTCAGATCGACGAAGAGGTCGCTGAGTTTTTTTCGGCCGCGCATGCCCAGCGGGACGAGCCAGTCACCGGCGCGCCAGGGGCGGACGATCAGCGGGAGCGGAAGTTTGCCGGCGTCCAGCAGAAGGATGCCTCGGGGTTGCTTCAGGTCTGTAATCTCCGCTCTATCCAGTATTTCCACTTTCACCCGTACTCCCCCGCAGTCGTAGGTTCCCGGTTCTTTTATGTCGCGGGTACCTGCTCCAGCCGGCTCGGTCATCTGTCCGGCAGTGACCGGGTTCTCGTCGCAGGAAGCGAGGGAATATGCTCCAGCCGGCTCAGTCACCTGTTCGGCAGTAACCGGATTCTCGTCACAGGGAAATTGGGAATATGCTCCTCGAATCCGGTCTCTGCCGGACGGGTACAGATGATTGGCGGAAGCGACCAACATACCGTTCCGCAAGGGGAAGGTTTTGCCGGAGAGGGATTCGCCGCTGTCGAGGGCGGCGGAGAGGTCGCTTAGGACGGATTCGTTGACGCCGAAAGGCTGCAGGAGCGCATAGAGGACATAGTCGCGATGGGCCACGGTGCGGAGCGGATCGATCCGGATGCTTCCGTCGGTGGGGTCGATCAGCGTGGGACGGACCGATTCGAACCAGGTATCGGCCACATCCTGCAGGGAACCGATGTGCCGCATGGCACGGTCGAGTGCGTCACCGTACGAAGGATTCAGTTCCGAGAGGAGGGGCAGGAGCTCGTGTCGGATGCGGTTGCGACGAATGGTCGTGTCGCGGTTGCTGCCATCTTCGCGCCAGGTGGCGCCGATGGAACGCATATACGTTTCGATTTCCTGGCGGGTCATGCCCAGCAGCGGACGAAGCAAAGGGATGTCGGTTCCGGGAATGACCGATTGTCCCTGCATGCCGCGCAGTCCCCTCCCCCCGCTGGAACGCATGAGGTTCAGCAGGAAGGTTTCGCGCCGGTCATCGGCCTGATGCGCGACGGCTACGCCAGCAAAACCTTCGGTGCGGCAGAGGTCGGCGAACCAGCCGTAACGCAGTTCCCGGGCGGCCATTTCCAGGCTGATGCCCTGCTCGGCGGCATAGGCGGCCGTGTCGAAGTCCTTGGAATAAAAAGCGATGCCGTGCCGCCGGGCCCAGTCGGCCACAAAATCGGCATCGGCGTCGGAATCGGCTCCCCGAAGATGGAAATTACAGTGTGCAACCGCAAAATCCTGCCCGGACCGGACGGATTTTTCGGCCAGACACATCGAATCGATGCCGCCGCTAACCGCCAGCAGGATCCGCTCCATGGTTATTTTTTCTTCGAGGCGAAGGTGTACGTAAAGCCGAACTGGAGAGCATCGGAGAACTGGATGAGCCGCCGGCCATCCGGATGGTCTTCGTCCACGATGAGCACCGTATCATCATAGATGAGGTTGGTGGTTACAGTGAGCGTGAAGAACTTGTTCAGTTTCCACATGAAACGGTTGTCCCAGTTCACACGCAGGTTCTGCGGGTTGTGCAGATAGTTGGAGAAGATGATGAGCTGGGTGCTGGCGTCGAAGTTGTCGTTGATTTTCACCTTCGCATCGGCCTTCAACTGGGCACCGAATTCGAATCGGGCCGCACGATAATAGGACGGCAGAAGCGGTTCGGGCGCATCCTCATACTTGGACTTGAGTTCCATACCGTAGTTCTTGCGAAGTTCCTCGTCGACCACCACGGTAAGACCGCTGGTGATTGGCGCGAAGTTCACCGTGAGCCAGTTATTCGGGACCCAGTCCATACCAAGACCCAGGGTGATGTAGGCGGGCGAGAAGAAGCCGGACTTCAGGACACGGGCATCCTTCCAGTCCTGCTGGGTAGCATCCGCCACAGAGGGCGTCTTGTACACATATCCATTCGAGAACTGGTTCAGGAAGGTAAAAGAAGCCGTGTAATTCAAGGTCTTGGTGGCCTTGTACCCCCATGTACTTTCCAGAAGGATGCGGTCTTTGGTCTTCTGGATCAAAGGCTTATCCTCGGAATACATGATACCGTAATCCAGCTGCAGGCGATTTTTCCAACTGATGTTGTCCCGGGTGTAATTGGCGTTGGCATCGACATATGCGGTCATCGCATAGTTATTATTACCACCCTTCGCCCAGTTCCAGAAGGCACTTTGGCCGAAGTTGAACTGGGTCATGACGGAATGATCCCAATAGACGGGTTTTGCAACGGGAGCCTCCACCTTGGGAGCCTCCTCCAGCGCCTTGGCCGCCTCGGCCGCCGCTTTCTGGGCATCGATCTGGGCCGTTGCAGAGAAGCAGACAGCCAGGGATACCATCAGGAAAAACAATCTTTTCATACGCCTACCTATATATTAATAAGAGATGGCGAACACGACGCGCTGCTTCGAAGGTTTTCCGGAATAAATATCCACGCCTTCTTCCTCGCATACGAAGGAATCCTCGGGGATGCAGCGAATGGTCGCCTTGGTTTCGTCTTTGATTTTCTGTTCGGTTTCGGCCGTGCCATCCCAATGGCAAAGCAGGAACTTCCCGTTCTGAATCTTTTCCTTGAACTCCTCCCAATTGTCGCATTTCTCGACATTGGCCTGGCGGAAGTCGTAGGCTTTCCGGTAGATATTGGCCTGGATGTCGTCCAACAGCTTGCAGATGTGGGCATCGAGCCCATCCAGCGACATGGTTTCTTTCTCCAGGGTGTCGCGCCGGTGTACCTCAACCGTACCGGCAGCGAGGTCACGCGGGCCCATGGCCAGCCGTACAGGCACACCCTTGAGCTCCCATTCGGCAAACTTGAAGCCGGGACGCAGGGTGTCGCGGTCGTCAATCTTTACGCTCTTGCCCAGGGCTTCCAGACACTTCTTGACCTCCTCCATCTTCTGCAGGATGGCCGAACGCTCTTCTTCCGATTTATAGATCGGAACCATCACCACATGGATCGGGGCGAGAGCCGGGGGCAGGACCAGGCCGTTGTCGTCTCCGTGAGCCATGATCAGCGCGCCCATCAGACGGGTCGAAACGCCCCAGGACGTAGCCCAGACGTATTCCTGCTTGCCTTCCTTGTTGGTGAACTGGACGTCGAAGGACTTGGCGAAGTTCTGGCCCAGGAAGTGGGAGGTACCGGCCTGCAGGGCCTTGCCGTCCTGCATCATGGCCTCGATGGTGAGGGTATCCAGGGCACCGGCAAAACGCTCGTTCGGACTCTTGTGTCCCACGATGACCGGAAGAGCCAGGTAGTTGCGGGCAAAGTTGGCATAGACCTGGACCATGCGCCAGGCTTCTTCCTGGGCTTCCTGTGCGGTGGCATGGGCCGTATGGCCTTCCTGCCAGAGGAATTCGGCCGTGCGGAGGAAGAGGCGGGTACGCATCTCCCAGCGCACGACGTTGGCCCACTGGTTGCACAGGATGGGCAGGTCGCGCCACGAAGTGATCCAATTCTTATAGGTACTCCAGATAATGGTCTCGGAAGTCGGGCGGACAATGAGTTCCTCCTCCAGTTTGGCCTCCGGATCTACGACGACGCCCTTTCCGTCGGGGTCGTTCATGAGGCGGTGATGGGTAACCACCGCGCACTCCTTGGCGAAACCCGCCACATGTTCGGCCTCGCGGCTGAAGAAAGACTTCGGGATGAAGAGCGGGAAGTATGCGTTCTGCACGCCTGTCGCCTTGAACATATCGTCCAGGATGCGCTGCATCTTTTCCCAGATTGCATATCCGTACGGCTTGATCACCATGCATCCGCGCACGGCGCTCTGTTCTGCCAGATCGGCCTTGACAACCAAATTGTTATACCATTGAGAATAATTCTCGGAACGCTTCGTAACCTCTTTTGCCATAACTATATTTGCGATTTTTCGAATTTATGCCTATCATTGCAGTACATTTGATTGTCTATTTGGTACAATCATTGTATTAGTGAGTACAAAGGTACGAAAATATATGAAAACTCGCACTATCTTGATCATTTCTGCGCTTGTGGCACTCACAGGGTGCGGCAATGCGGCACATTGGGGTAGTTCGTCCTCTTCCCAGAGGTTTGAGGACGGCATCTACCGCAAAGTCGAAACGGTTAACCGCGAGACCCGCGACTCGATCCGTTTCGAGACTGATGCGCTTGCGAGCAAGACCCGCGAAACGCAGCTCTACCTGAAGAAAGGTCAATCCGATACCATCTTCGTTCCGGAAAACAAAGCAGCACACATCGTGCTGCAAGACAATTACAACGCCCTTACGATTCCTACCGAGACCATTACCCTTTCCCCGTGGTACTATTCCACCACATGGGCTTACGGCATGTACCGGCCCTGGTACTACAGCGACTGGTATACCTGGCGCAGCTGGGATCCGTGGTTCTGGTCTTCCTGGTCCTGGAACCCCTGGTATTGGGATTCCTGGTATTGGGGATCCTGGCATTGGAACTCCTGGCACACCTGGGACCCCTGGTACTGGTCTTCCTGGTATTGGGATCCCTGGTACTCGCCCTGGCACTCCCCCTGGCACAGCTCCTTCTATTACGGCTGGCATTCCCCGTACTACCCTGGCTGGCATGGCGGTTGGCATGGCGGCTGGTATGGCGGCTGGCATGGCGGATATGGCCACCGGGACATTTCCTACGGACCGCGCAACCGCACCATGGGCTCAAGCCGTTCAGCAGCCTCCCGGGGTGGCGCATCGGTGAGCCATCGTCCGTACTCCCGCTCGGGCCGGCAGTCCATCAGCCGTTCGTCATCCACCCGGTCCTCCGACCGGCTCGCCCCGTCCGATGTATCGCGTTCTTCGCGCAGCAGTATCTCGCGTTCTTCGGCTTCCGGCACCAGCCGTAGCACCAGCGCTTCCCGCTCGGCGGCCAGCAGCGTCAGCCGCAGCACCAGTGCCTCCCGCAGCGGCGCAACGGCCGTGGCCCGTTCTTCCAGTAGCAGCATCAGCCGTTCTACCGGCAGCACCTCCCGATCCTCGGTCTCCGGCACCAGCCGCGGTAGCAGCGCTTCCCGCTCGACGGGCAGCAGTGTCAGCCGTTCCACCGGCAGTTACAGCCGTTCTACCGGCAATGCCTCCTCTTCGGCTGTCCGTCCGTCCCGTAGCGGTAGCAGCAGTTCATCCGGCAGCTACTCCCGCAGCAGTTCCGCGAGCGGTTATTCCCGCAGCAGCAGCTCTTCAAGCGGATACTCCCGCAGCAGCTCTTCAAGCGGATATTCCCGTGGCAGTTCTTCCGGCAGCTACTCCCGCAGCTCCTCGGGCGGTTATTCCGGCGGTGGCGGCGGTGGCTATTCGGGCGGATCGTCCCGCGGTGGCGGCGGCGGTTATTCCAGCAGCGGCAGTGGTGGACACAGCCGCAGGTAACCTTTCTAAACACGTATGATTATGAAAAAATTATGTACGCTAATTCTTCTGGCGGCCAGCGCCTCCGGCCTGTATGCACAGGGTCTGTTCGAAGCCATGACATTCAGCCAGAACACCTACTATGGAACAGCCCGTTCCATGGCCCTGGGGAACGCCATGACCGCCGTGGGCGGTGACCTCGGCTCCATCGTGATCAATCCGGCCGGTTCTGCCGTCAGTTCTTATTCGCAGTTTACCCTTTCCCCGTCGCTCAGCATCTCAAGCTCCAAAGCCGGTTATGCAGCCATCGCCGGAACGGATCCGTACAGCGGCGAGGAAACCTCGCGCTATACCCGCTTCTTCATGCCGAACATCGGCCTGAATCTGCGGTACGATACCGGACAGAAATACGGTCTCAAGAGCATGTCTTTCGGGATCGTCGCCAACGGCACCAACAATTATACCACCCGGATGACTGCCGGCGGCGTAAACAATGCCACCACTTACTCCGGAGCCCTCGCCTGGGATGCCACGGAGGGAGGTTACGCCCCGAGTGTCCTCAACAACCGCGATTCCTACGATCGGCACAGTGCCCCCTGGGCGATGATCAACGGCTATCGTGGCGGTCTCATCGGTGACCTGTCGCAGAACCAGTATATCGGTTCCGCCGAAGTGCTCTACCCCAACGGCGATATCGCCATCGGAGGTCCCATAGACCAATCCTATGGCACCCAGTCCTATGGTTCCAAATACGATATTGATTTCAACTGGGGCTTTAACGTAAATGACCAGTGGTTCTTCGGCGTGAACGTCGGCATCCAGGGCCTGAACTATCAGTACGATGAATTCCTCAAGGAATTTGCCCGGGATCCGTCCCAGTTCCCGATTGAGGTGGATGGGGTCCAGACCAATTTCCACAACCTGCGCTCCCGCTACTCCTACAATGCCAGCGGTACCGGTATCAACGCCAAATTCGGCGTGCTCTATGCGCCCGGGAACGGACTGCGCGTGGGCGCCGCCATCCAGACGCCGACGGCCCTGACCATCCGTGAAAGATGGCAATACGCGGCCGACACGCATTTCTCCAGCAGTTCCCTGGACTGCAACGAAATCTCTCCCGAAGGCCGCTATGACTATAATTTCCGAGCACCCTACCATGTGAATGCCGGTGTGGCCTACACCTTCGAGAATATCGCCCTGCTGAGCGTCGATTATGAGATGTGCGACTATTCCACCATGCGCTTTTACAGCCGTGACGGATACGATGATGACTTTACCGATGCCAACAACGACATCCATGACCTGGCCGGTATTTCCCACATGCTCCGGGCCGGAGTGGAACTGAAACCTGTTCCCGAATTCGCCATCCGAACCGGATACAATCTTACAGTCCTTCCGGAATCCTACTACGATGACCTGCGTGTCAAGCATACCGATAACTATCTTACGCATGTTGTCTCCTTCGGCCTGGGCTACTCCTCGCAGGGTTCCTTCTTCGCCGATATCGCAGCGCGGTATGCCTTCTACCCCAAAGAGTATGTCCGTCCGTACGGAGACTATCTCTTTGACGGTAATACCGTAAAAACAGCCTCCCCCGAGATCGAGAACACCCGGTCGCTGTTGAATCTCGTCCTTACGCTGGGATTCCGCTTTTAGCGGCGTCTAAGATACAGAATACTGTCCGGACCTTCATTGAACAGCAGGTCCATCACGGACAAGTTGGGCTGAAAGCCGTATTTTTGGGCAAAGACCTGGAAATACGGCTTTTCAAGTCCCCAATCTTGCAAAAGGGTATCGGGGCGTTTGGGATGGATGCGTTCACGGAAATCCTCCCCAAACGAAGCATCGCCCGGCATGACATAGTGCGGAGTCAGGCGGACATCGGCCGGGATGCCGATCTTATTCAGGAAAAACCGCAGCAAAGCCGTATTCAGTTCCAACAGGGTTTCGAACTTGGACGCCAGAATCGCCGCCATCTCATCACAATAATATAGGTAAAAGGCCGATGAGCAATAGGCGGCATCGATGGCACGGAGCATCCGGGTCACCCAAGGGGTGGAATAATCGACCCGTACCTGTCCCACCGGGACCTTGCCCCCGCCTGCATGGACCACCGGGACACGAAGGTCCTCCGTCCCCGCAGCCGATGCAATCCGGCAGCGGTTCCGCCAGGTCTGTTTGATGTAATGCTCACCGGAATCGATCCATACGCACGAAGGCTTTACACCGTCATCGGACAGGATAAAGCCTTCTGCAATGGCCGCCACATAAGAAAGCGGCGGGAAATATGCCGTAGAAAAGAGCACCGGACGCTAGTCGATATCGCCCTTGGTCCCTTTCTCGCTGGCGCGGACGATGCCGCGCTTGGAATTCTTGATAAAGGACAGGATGGTATCCCGTTCCTCGGACTGAGGGAAACCGGCTTCTACGCGGGAGCAACCATCGGAAATGTTATATCCCTGGAAATAAATCGTATCGTAAATGTCCTTGATGTTGCGGATTACATCGGGAGTGAAACCGCGACGACGGAGACCGACGATGTTCACACCGCAGTAGCAGATGGGATCGCGGCCGCACAGGGCGTACGGAGGGATATCCTTGTTGATCTTGGAAGCGCCGCCCACCATGGCATGCGTACCGATCTTGGAGAACTGATGGGCCATGGCGCCACCGCCCAGGATGGCCCAATCGTCCACATCCGTTTCACCGGCCACGCCCACATAGCTGACCAGGATGCAATGGCTGCCGATATTGCAGTCATGCGCCACATGGACATAGGACATCAGGAGGGTGTTGCTGCCGATACGGGTCACGCCTTTCTTGCTGGCCGCCGTACCCCGGTTGATGGTGGCGCACTCGCGGATGGTCACATTGTCCCCGATTTCCACATAGGTCTCTTCCCCATCGAATTTCAGGTCTTGCGGGATGGCACCCACGACCGCACCCGGATAAACCGAGCAGTTCCTGCCCATTTTCACAAATTCAAAAATCGTGGCATGCGGGAAAATCTTGCAGCCGTCGCCGATCTCGACATTGTTGTCGATGAAAGCGTACGGTCCAACCTCTACATTGTCGCCCAGTTTTGCGGTCGGGCTCACCGTTGCAAGCGGAGAAATCTTATTCATATCCTCTTTATTTCTTTAAGGCTTCCCGGACGGCTTTCGCTGCGACCGTATTGATTCCGTGGCCCGGCTTGTAACCGGTCACGACGGCGTTCAGGTAACCTCCGGCCAGGCGCAGGTCACCCATCATATCCAGCAACTTATGCCGGCCGCACTCGTTGGGGAAATGCAGGACGACATTGTTCAGGTAGCCATTCTCATTGATTTTCAGCTTCGGTTTTCCAAACAGGGCCGACATCTTTTCCAGGCTCTCTTCCGGGACGGGATGTTCGGCCAGGACGAGGGCGTTGTCCACATCGCCGCCTTTGATGAGGTTGTTGGCGAAAAGGAACTCGATCTCGTGGAAAAACACAAAGGTGCGGCAGGGAGCGATTTCCACGGCATAGTCCAGGGAGAAATCCCAATGGGCCTGCTGTACGCCCAGCACGCGGGAGCCGAAGTCGATGGTCACATCGTAGGCGGGAGCGGGGGCCGGGGTCACTTTCACCCAGGATCCGGTCTTCTCGTCACGGACCTCCACCTCGTGGTCAAGGGTCAGGAAACGCCGGGGTGCCTCCTGCGGGACGATCCCCGCTTCGCGGAAAGCCACGGCATAGGGACGGGCGCTGCCGTCCAGGATCGGGACCTCCTCATTATCCAGTTCCACAAACGCATTGTCGATACCAAGGCCGGTCAGGGCCGACATCAGGTGTTCGATGGTTACCACCGACACGCCCTCGCGGGTCAGCGTGGTGCTGCGGGCGGTATTGGAAACAAAATCGGCCAGGGCAGGAAGCTTGGCTTCCGCACCCAGGTCGGTCCGATGGAAAACGATTCCGCTGTCGATGGGACCGGGATGAACCGTCATATGGGCAATCTTCCCGGTGTGCAGTCCTTTCCCTTCAAATGAACAGGCTCTCGCAAGTGTCTGCTGCATATTTTGCATAATTACACGATCAATCTAAACCACCCGACACATCGGATAGTTTGCAAAGATAGCAATAAAATGCGGAAAATGAAAATTATTCCTCTCCTGCCTGCTTGAATTTGGCGTAGCTGCGAAGGTACGTCTTGATGGGAAGCGTCGGGGAGCCCAGCAGGACCTGGCCGCTTTTCCGGACATTGCCGATGACGCCGGCCTGCGCGCCCAGCGTGGTATTGTCCGCAATCACCAGGTGACCGGCGATGCCGACCTGTCCGGCGATAATGCAGTTCTTTCCGATCTTGGTGGAACCGGCGATACCGACCTGCGCCGCCATCACGGTATTCTCGCCGATCTGCACGTTGTGGGCAATCTGGCAGAGGTTGTCAATCTTCACGCCCTTGCCGATGATGGTGGATTCAATTTCTGCCCGGTCGATCGTGGTCCCGGCACCGATTTCCACATTGTCCCCGATGATCACATTGCCCAGGTGCTCGATTTTCTCCCAGGTACCGTCCGCCTGCGGGGCGTTGCCGAAACCATCGGAACCGATGACGGCATTGGCATGGATGATCACGTTGTCACCGATGATCATGCCCGGGTAGATCACCACGCCCGGATAAATGATACAATGCTTTCCGATATGGGTATCGTCCCCGATATAGACATTCTCAAAAATCTTCGTAAAATCCCCCACCGAGGCATGATGGCCCACATAGGAGTGGCTGCCCAGATACACTTTCCTGCCGAATTTGGTCGTGAGGAACCAGGATGAGCGGAACCCGCGGTGACGGCGGTCGGTACGCTTGGAGGAGGCTACGTATTTCAGCAAAGCGGCCAGGGCGGTATAGGCATTGTCTACCCGCACCATCGTGGCGTTCACAGTCTCCTTGGGTTCAAAATCCTTGTTCACCAGCAGGACCGAGGCTTTGCAGGTATAAACAAACTGTTCGTATTTCGGGTTGGCATAAAAACAGAGCTGACCGGGTTTTCCGTGCTCAATTTTTGCGAAAGAGGTCACCTTGGCACTCTCGTCGCCATCGACCGTTCCTTTGAGTATTTGAGCTAACTGTTTAGCTGTGAATTCCATATCCTATTATCTTACGTTCTGTGACGTCTAAATTATCTGCAAAGAAAACATTTTTTTATGTATTTACGAAATATTTCCGTATCTTTGTGCCCGGTGAGAAAGGATAGGGGCCGGCAGGGTTCCTATCTTTGTTTTAATGAACGGCTATGACAGCAAAGGATATTACACCCGTCACCGAAGCCGCCGCCAACCGGCAGGGCTGCTATGTCGTGGACATTACCGTGACGCGGGACAATGACATTACCGTGGTCCTGGACAAAGAGACCGGCACCGTAGGCATGGAAGACTGCATTGCGGTCAACGATGCCGTGCTGGCCGCCTTCGACCGCGACGTGGAAGATTACGCCCTTACCGTGACATCGGCCGGACTGGACCTGCCCTTCAAGGACATCCGCCAGTACCGCAAAGCCATCGGCAGCCAGGTCGAGGTCCTGGTGCGCGACGGCCGGAAACTCATCGCAACCCTGCTCGCCTGCGATGAAACGGGCGTCAGCCTGGCCTGGAGCGCGAAGGAAGCCGTGGACGGACAGAAGAAAAAGGTGCTTGTCGAGCACGAAGAGACCTTCCCCTACGCGGTTCTGAACGCGGTTCGCCCCCACATCGATTTTAAATAATAAACACATACAAAACAATGAAAAAGAACAAGGAAGAAGTGATCACCCTGATCGATGCTTTCAAAGACTTTAAGGAAGAGAAGAACATCGACCGCCCGGTCATGATGGGCGTGCTCAAGGATGTGTTCATGACGCAGATTGCCAAGACCTACGGTTCCTCCGACAATTTCGACGTCATCATCAACGTGGACAAGGGTGACTGCGAAATCTACCAGAACTTCGAGATCGTGGAGAATGTCCTGAATCCGAACACGGAAATCACCCTCGAAGACGTGGTGGCCGAGACGGGCGACGACGATTACGAAATCGGCGACACCTATACCCGCAAGCTCAGCCTGGCCTCTTTCGGACGCCGCGGCATCCTGAACATCCGCCAGAACCTGCAGGGACGCATCATGGACATCGACAAAGCCAATGTGTTCAAGAAGTATTCCGACCGCGTGGGCGAGGTGTTCACGGGCGAGATTTACAATGCCTGGTCCAAGGAAGTCATCATCCTGGACGAAGACGGCAATGAGCTGCACCTGCCCAAGACCGAGCAGATCCCGGGCGAGCGCTTCAAGAAAAACGACACCGTGCGCGCCATCATCAAGAGCGTGGAGATGCGCAACAATACCACGCCGTACATCGTCCTGTCCCGTACCAGCGAGGACTTCCTGGAGAAGCTCTTCGAGATGGAGGTCCCGGAGATTTACGACGGCCTCATTACCATCAAGAAGGTGGTCCGCATCCCTGGCGAGCGGGCGAAGGTGGCCGTGGAATCCTACGACGAGCGCATCGACCCGATCGGTGCCTGCATCGGCGTGAAAGGTTCCCGCATCATCGGCATCGTCCACGAACTGCACAACGAGAACATCGACGTGATCCAGTGGACCAACAATACCCAGCTGCTGATCCAGCGCGCCCTGAATCCGGCCCGCATCTCGTCCATCGACCTGGGCTCCAGCCTCGAGGACAAGATCAAGGTTTACATGCAGCCGGATGAGGTCAAGAAAGGTATCGGCAAAGGCGGATGCAACATCAAGCTCGCCGGCATGCTGGTGGGACGCGAGATCGAGGTCTGGCGCGAAGTGGCTGAAAATGAGGCCGAAGAGGAGGAAGACGTTCTGCTGAGCGAATTCACCAACGAGATCGACGAGTGGGTCATCGACCGCCTCCAGGCGATCGGCTGCGACACCGCGAAGAGCGTACTCGCCTTCTCGCCGGAAGACATCGCCAAGCGGGCCGACCTGGAAGACGAGACCGTAGAAGAGGTGTTCCGCATCCTGAAAGCCGAATTTGAAGACTAGTCAACATTCAGAAAATAAAAAAGGGGTTATATATGGCTGAAATCAGACTCAACAAACTTATCAAGAAATACAACATCGGTCTCCAGACGCTGGTAGACTTCCTGCAAAGCAAAGGTGTGGAAGTGGAGGCCAATCCGAACGCCAAGGTTTCGGATGAGTACGAACCGGCACTTGACAAGCAATTCGGAAAGGACCTGGAGGCCAAGCAGGCCGCCGAGAAGGTGGACGTGCGCATCACGGACATCCTCGAAAAGGCCGGCAAACGCCAGGACCAGGAGGAAGAGGACGAGTTCGAACCGGTCCGCGAAACCATCATCAAGACCAACACCTTCGCGCCCGCACCCAAACCCGTCGCAGAGCCGGAACCGGAGCCCGTTGCCGAGCCCGAACCCGAACCGGTAGCGGAACCGGAACCGGTTTCGGAACCCGAACCGGAACCCGTCGTTGAGCCTGAACCGGAACCGGTGGCAGCGCCCGAACCCGAGCCTGTCGCCGAGCCCGAACCGGAACCGGTAGCGGAACCGGTAGCGGAACCGGAACCCGAGCCTGTCGCAGAGCCGGAACCGGAGCCCGTGGCCGAGCCCGAACCCGTGGCCGAACCCGAACCTGAGATTCCCGCTGCCAAGCAAGAACCCGCTGCCGAACCGACCCCTGCGGCAGAGGAAAAAGACACAGCCGGATTCAAGGTCCTGGGCAAGATCGACCTTTCCCAGTTCGATAAAAAGAAAACCAAAAAACGCGAGCGCATCGCCAAGGGAAGCCAGAAGGTGGATGTGAACAAGATCGAAGCCGACAACAAGCCCGGCAAGAAAGACGGGCAGAAACCCGGTGCCAAGAACGTTCCCGCCAAGAAGGAAGGCAAGGAAGGCAAGGGTCGCAAACGCGACCGCGACCGCTTCAAACCGGCCATGACCGAGGAGGAGCAGGAAGCCATGCAGAAGGAAATCCAGAAGCAGGTCAAGGAGACCTACGCCCGGATGAACGACAACAAGAAGAGCAACTTCGGCGCCAAGTACCGCAAGGAGAAACGCGAAGCCGCCGCCAACCGTGCCCAGGAGGAACTGGCCGAAGAACTGGCCGAAAAGAAGATTCTGAAAGTAACGGAATTCGTGACGGTCAACGACCTGGCCACCCTGATGAACAATACCCCGGTTATCAAGGTAATCGGCGCCTGCATGAGCCTGGGTATGATGGTATCCATCAACCAGCGGCTCGATGCCGAAACCCTGGTCCTGGTGGCCGAGGAATTCGGTTACAAGGTAGAATTCGTCACCGCAGAGCTGACCAATGAGATCGAGCAGCAGGAACCGGACCGTGAGGAAGACCTCGTGAGCCGGCCGCCGGTCATCACCGTCATGGGCCATGTGGACCACGGTAAGACCTCCCTGCTGGACAACATCCGCAATTCCAACGTGATTGCCGGCGAGGCGGGTGGTATCACCCAGCACATCGGTGCCTACAACGTAAAACTGTCCAACGGTCGTCGGATCACCTTCCTGGATACGCCGGGTCACGAGGCTTTTACTGCCATGCGTGCCCGCGGCGCCCAGATGACCGACCTGGCCATCATCATCGTCGCGGCCGACGACGCCGTCATGCCGCAGACCAAGGAGGCTATCGCCCATGCGCAGGCCGCCGGCGTCCCGATGGTGTTCGCCATCAACAAGATAGACAAGCCGGGCGCCCAGCCCGACACCATCCGCCGCCAGCTCTCCGAGATGAACATCCTGGTAGAAGACTGGGGCGGCAAATACCAATGCCAGGAGATTTCGGCCAAAAAGGGCCTGAACGTAGATAAGCTTCTGGACAAGGTCCTCTTCGAGGCCGACCTGCTGGACCTCAAGGCCAATCCCAACAAGCCCGGCAGCGGTGCCGTAATCGAGAGTTCCCTGGACAAGGGACGCGGTTACCTGGCCACCATCCTCGTACAGGACGGAACCGTCCGCGTGGGCGACGTCCTCCTCTCCGGCAGCTATTACGGCCGTGTAAAAGCCATGTTCAACGAACGTGGCCAGAAGATCCAGGAAGCCGGTCCATCGACGCCGGTCTCCCTCCTGGGTCTGAACGGAGCGCCCGCCGCCGGTGAGAAATTCAAGGTAATGCTGGATGAAAAGGAAGCCAAGTCCATTGCCAACAAACGCGAGCAGTTGATCCGCATCCAGGGCATCAAGACCCAGAAGCACCTCACCCTCGAGGAAATCGGCCGCCGGATTGCCATCGGCAGCTTCAAGGAACTCAACGTCATCGTCAAGGGCGATGTGGACGGTTCCGTGGAGGCCCTCTCCGATTCCCTCATCAAGCTTTCCACAGAAAAGGTACGCGTGAACGTAATCCACAAGGCCGTCGGTGCCATTTCAGAGTCCGATGTCCTGCTGGCCGAAGCGTCTGACGCCGTCATCATCGGCTTCCAGGTCCGTCCGTCCACCGAAGCACGCAAGAGTGCCGAACGCGAGGGTATCGAAATCCGGCTCTATTCGGTTATCTACGATGCCATCAACGAGGTCAAGGATGGTCTGGAAGGCATGCTCGAACCCGAAAAGAAGGAAGAGGTTACCGCAACCGCCGAAGTGAAGCAGACCTTCAAGATTTCCAAGGTGGGCACCATCGCCGGCTGCCTGGTGCGCGACGGCAAGCTCACCAAGAGCAAGATTCGTCTGATCCGAGACGGCATCGTGGTCTATACCGGCGAGATGTCTTCACTCCAGCGGGGCAAAGACCAGGTAAAAGAAGTCCAGGCCGGCATGGAATGCGGTGTGGGCATCGAGAACTTCAACGACATCAAGATCGGCGATATCATCGAAGCCTTCCACATCGTGGAGATCAAGCAGACGCTGTAGCTTACATCAGGAAAATCAGGCCAAAGGCATAAAGCAGGAAGCCTTGGAAATTGAGATGGCCGTGCGAGGAGTATCCAAGCATGGCCTCAACACTGTCTGCCGCGGCCAGGTCGTCCAGTTTTCGGTCAGAAGGCAACCTGCGCAGCGGATATTTGGACACCAGCATGCCATCATAGAAATAGGTAACCCCGCCGTTAGAGCGGTTCAGGGACAGCAGCGTCCGACGGTCAGCGGAATAGGTACAGGCCGACAACGCCAGCGACTGCACCACGTCCAGATTGCCGGGGAGGGCTTTCATCCCGCCACTAACCAGTACCAGGGGCCGGAATCCGTGCGCCGAAGCCGATGTCACGAACTCACTGATTCTGGTCCAGTCCTTCGTGTCCAGGCGTTCCGGAGAATAGACCGAAACCACCATCACGCCCCCTACGGAAGCCAACTCATCCTGATAGGCACCGTCTGCATCCGTAAAGGAAAGGTCCGGCGTACCGTTTTCCGTTACCATTCCATCCCGCGAATAGGTTTCGGTGCGGACGAAAGTCCAGCTGGAATCCGGAACCTGATCCAGCGTAAAGGAGCCCTCGATGCCGTTTTTCTCATAAACATAGGTCGATAACAGACCGCTGTCCACCCGGTCGGGGCGGTTGAGGGAAGAGAGCAATTCCGATCCGGGACGGAAAGGGGTATAGTCGATGGACGGAATGGACCGCCAGGAAAGCAAGCCATAAATAATCGCGGACAGGGAAACCAGGGCGAAGACCCATTTTTTCATGCGACGGGATTCGCCAAAGTCCCGCCAAGGCAGGAATGCCACGGCCCACAGGCCCGCCAGGACCAGATTCTTCATCAAGGTCTGGCCATGCGTCAGGTGCAACGCCTCCCCGAAACAGCCGCAATCAAAGGCCGGATTGGCCGCCAGGAGGATGGCCGATACCAGGGTAAAGAAGGCCAGCAACACGCCGCTTACTTTGGCCGTAAGGGTACGAGAAAACCCGGTCATCAGCGCCACACCCGTAACGGCTTCCACAGCCGCCAGCAGAAAGCCCAGCACCTTGGCAAAACCTTCTCCAAATCCCAGATAGAAAAACTTTGCATATTCTGCAACGATAAGCCCCGTCCCGACGGGATCAATGAGCTTGAACATGCCCGACAGGAACAGCACGGCTCCGATCAGGAAGGCGCAAATGCGCCGGATATCATGGAAAAATGCTTTCATACGCGGTCCAGATAGGTATCAATCGCTGCGCGGACACGCTCGGAAATGGCGTCCGGCGGCAGCATGTCCCCGATATCGTCCGAACAGTCCACCCGCAGGAAATCCAGATCCTGCCGGGTTTGATCCACATACATCGATCGGACAGTCTCCTGGAAGGAAATATTGGCTTCGTGGATATCCTTGCCACCCTCCAGATAATCCCGGTCGCTTCCCTGGCGGGCAGATGCAAGGCTTTCCCGGACGAAGGAAATGGGCACGTCCAGGAAAAGATTCACATCCGGACGGGGCAGGTTGAAATCGCCGTATTCGGTCCGGAAAATCCAATCTCTCAAGCGCTCCCGTTCCTCCGGGGAAGAGAGTTTGGCGCACTGGTAGGCGATGTTGGAGTAGACATAACGGTCCAACAGGACGGTCTTTCCGCTTTCCAGCGAGGCGCGGATCTGCGGGGCCGCCCCGTGACGGTCCTCTGCGAACAACAGGGCCACCAACTGCGGGTGAACCCCCTCGATGGAACCGAAATCCCCCCGCAGGAAACGGCCGATAAGGTCTCCGTAAACGGGGGCGTCATACCGGGGAAAGTGGATGTATTCCACCTCGCCGAGGCGTGATTCCAAATAACTGCGGAGCCGTTTTACCTGCGTGGATTTGCCGGCTCCGTCCAATCCTTCCAAAACTACCAGCATCGTTCAACTGTTTTCATGTTGCGAAGATACGGAAACGGACGGATTTTTCAAAGCGCGCCAGATGGCAACTGTGCGGGATGCCTCCAGAACATCATGGACGCGCAATATCGAAGCGCCCCTGTCCAGCGCAGCCAGGTGCAGGGCCTGCGTGGCGGGCAGCGCTTCGTCCGGCGTGCAGCCCAGCAGCTTGTAAATCATACTCTTACGGGATATTCCTACCAGGATTCTCCGGCCGAACGACTGGAGCCGTTCCAGGTCACGGAAGACCTCGTAATTCTGCTCCAGCGTTTTTCCGAAGCCGAACCCCGGATCTACCATCCACTCCGCCAGTCCCTTCCGCTCCGCTTCTTCGGCGAACGCCTCGAAAAAGCGAAAAACGGCGTCTGCCATTCCGCTTTCCGGGGCCGTATGTCCTCTGGTCTCGCTCCAGGGAACTTGGGAATATGTCGCTCGACCGGAGGACATACGGCCCCTCTCGTCTGGTTTGGTAAAACCGTGCATGGCGATATAAGGAAGGCCGAGGGAAGCGGCGGCGCATATCATGTCCGGACGGGCGGATACGTCGTTCACCCAGAAGGGGCCAATGGCGTCGAAAACGCGCCGGACCACTTCGGGCTGATAGGTGTCGATGGAAAGAATCACGTCCGGAAGGGCATCGCGAAGGGGCCGGAGCACGGGGCCGAGCCGGCGCCATTCTTCTTCGGCACCTACGTCGGTAAAGCCCGGCCGGGTAGAACAGGCGCCCAGGTCCAGGACCGTGGCGCCGTCGGCCACCATGGCTTGCGCCCGGGCCACGACGGCTTCCGCGTCCGGGTTTCCGTCCTCCTTCAGCAACCGGCTGGGCGCATAAAACGAGTCGGGCGTCAGATTCAGGATGCCCATGATATCTATCCGTTGTTTCATAAGTACAAATTTAGTAAAAGGATTGTACTTTCCGAAGTAAGTTGCGCTTCTCATTATTATTCTCACGTTCCGACACGAAGATTAAGCACAAGCGTATTTTACAAACAACTATAGATCAATAAATTATAAAAAGAACCCCGAAAGACATTGGCTCACCGGGAAAAATCCGTGTCTGACTATCGCTTTTCTTTCTGCCGCCACCGTGACCCGCCATAAAAACGGCCTCTAGCATGGCAGGTCCCTCCGGAAAACGATTTGCCTGGACCTGGTCCAAGGGATAAAGTTGGACCTGGTCCAAAGCTGGTGCATTTCGCACACGAATCTGGTATCATCACTGCGACCTTCCGGGGAGAGGGACTCCAGTCAGGAAGGTCGGTTCTATGATGGACGCCAAATCCGGCAAAAACAGCCAAAAGTGCAGGATTCGAAGTCAATGGCGACGGCATTCCCTTCAAAATATGCCCAAAGTGCAGGATTCGGCGAAATGGCCATCGCGAAGGGCCGGAGCGGGAAAGAGCAAGGGCCAGGCCGGGAAAGGGCTGCCCGGTCCGGCACGGAGGAGTAATCCACGGATTCTTGCACGTGAGCCAAGACATTCAGGGCGCTTTTTTGGTTCTTCCTTATTATCAGGGAGTTACAAATAACGGCATCATTTCTTAAAGCCCTTCTACGACGTCTTCCGGCAGGCCGGAAGCCTGAACGATCTGCGCAATGGACAGGCCCATCTTTTTCATCTGCCGGGCCACTTCCATCTTGCCTTGCTCCATACCCTCTGCTCGTCCCTCTGCACGTCCTTCCTCTCGTCCTTTTTTCAGGCCGATCTGTTCGTAGGCTTCGCTGATGACCGATTTTTCGTATTCGCTGACCATGGCGTCGTGATATTGATTCTGTTCTTCGGGCGTCAGCGCATCGACCCGGGAGACCTCCATGGCGTGGCGGAACTCACGGATCGTTTCGGGCTGACCTGCAAATGTAGCAATATTTTGGAACATATATGCCCATTTCTCCGCAGAATCGGTCATTTCGTCGAATGGCTTGGTCCTCCCCAGTCGCGGGAGTTCCAGCACGCAGATGTTCATCCGGTCGGCGAAGAGGTCGTCGCCGAGGTCGACTTCGCGGAAGCGGTAATCGAACAGGATCTTGCCTTCCGGGACGGGTTCGGTGTGGTCCATTTCGAAGCCGGTGATGCAGAGGACATAGACAGGTGAGAGGAGGTACTCCCTGTCGCCGCGCTTGACCTGGTTGACGACGAGGTGAGAGCCGTAGAAGAAGAGCCGGTTCTGGAGGTCGGCCTCGGCCTTCTTCTGCATTTCGCAGATGAACTTGCGTCCGTCGGAAGTGCGGCAGAGAACATCGAACATGGAGCGCTTGTCCTTTTCCGAGACGACGGGGATTTCATTGGGAAGGTATTCGAGGTCGGCGATATCTTCCCGGAGGATGTCGCGGAGGAGTTTCATCATGACTTCCTTGTCGGCGAAGACTTTTTTGAACGCCCAATCGACTTTCCAGTCCATGTATTGCGCCGTGAGGCTGGGGGCGGCGGGTTCCGTGCCTCCTTGAGGCCGGGAGGAACCGAGGATTTTCGTCTTTTCCATATGGCAAAGATGGGGAGGATTATCCGTGTAAACTAAATTTACACGGATAATTGCAAAAAATGGCCACACAGGATGCTGTGTGGCCGATTTTATCTTTGGAAAACGAAGCGTTTTATATAAAAAAAGACGGATAGAACTAGACAGACCGTCCCCGCCACGGTTGCAAATACGGGAAATACTGACTACCTTTATACCGGGAAGGAATCCCAGCAATCGGTATCTTCACCGGCATCGACCCCCTGGCGGAGAAATACTACCACATCAGCCCGTATGCATACTGCGCCGGGAATCCGGTGAATGTGATCGATCCGACGGGGATGGGCCTATTTCGAGATGAAGATGGGAATTATATGTGGTTATTCGATGATGACTACGAAGAAGAGACGTATAAAGATGATAATGGAGAAACTGGACTGTTTAAACAAAAGTCGGATTCGGATGTTTATATCGGACCGCTTAAAACCTATCCCAAAATTCCGGAGGCATTTACTGCACATATTGAATTCGTTGTAAAACCTCAAATAAAAAATCAGAACGATATGAAAATAAATGAGATAATAGAGTATTGTTGGTATCACGCATCAAAATCCTACTTATGGAGTGGAGAGGATGATATATATCCTTTCAGAGGAGCAGCCCTTATTTTTGGTACTATACTTCTCAATATTCTAACAGTGATCACTGTTATATATATACTTTAAGTTTCGCAAGTGATTTACGCCGCCAATTGTAGGGCCTCGAAGGCTCGTCGGACGGCATTGAGTTCTTTGTTATTGTTGTTAATGATGGCACGCATCATCTCGTCCTGGTCGAAGTTGAAGGC